>UEXM01000607.1_pt1 | contig 36460 bp, 65 predicted proteins | sample 1796661 | NCBI WGS metagenome assembly UEXM01 (sample SAMEA4772469, study PRJEB27181) | metagenome
TACGTATCTCCTGTGAAGAAATGAGGCTTGAATGGACGTTTGTAGTAAGCATCTGCACTGCCTCTATCCCATGGTCCGCCGTGTCTCATCTTTAAGTAGTTCTTATCTTCCATACTATTATTATATCTGAGTTCCTTTAGAGGTAGGTTACTTCGGTGATTGCAAAGTAATTCTCTTCACGTTGATGAGCCCATTCGAGTTGATTCTCAGATAGAACCTTCCAACCTTTAGTATTAAGCAACGGTAGAGCCTCTACAAGCTTCTTCTTCTCATGAGATACTGCAACTACGATCTCGCTGTGATCATTTCCGTAGTGCTTAAGCAGTCTGTAGCATTTACTTTCTTTCATACCTAATTATATCAGAGTTCCTTAATTGATACTACGACGTATTCGTGATGATTCTTGTAACTATCTGCATATTCAACACAATCAGTAAACTTACCTGAATGATCGATGTATGATGCATCAATAACATGATAACTTTCTTCTTTTACTTTCTCTGTTGTAATGACCTCCACCCTGGTAAGTGAGTGAATTAGCCATGCTTGCCACGATACTACCACTAGTGCAATAACACCGAATAGAGTGGCTTCATTTGTATATGTCTTAATCATAATTCTATTTCTACTTAGCTGCTACTAATACCCCGTGGAGATCTGCAATGGTCTCATCCTTCTTGACTTGCTCTTCTTCAAGTTTCTTACTCCATGCATGAAGTTCAGCGATGGTCTGGTCTTTCTTAACAATTAGCCTCTCATGAGACTCTAGCTCTGCCCTAAGGGCAATAACCGTATCAACAAGAGAGCTTACTTCTTCTTCTAGCTGCTTAACATCATTTTCCATCTCTTTCATACCTAATTATATCGGAGTTCCTTTACTATACTTCAAACTCACCGTATTCTAGCTTAAGCTCTTTAAGCTCTTTCTCTGCACGTACTAGTCTCTCAGTAAGCTCTAGAGCTTCTGTTAGCATTTCAATTCGTTCTTTATCCGTCATACCTAATTATATTAGAGTTCATTATCCATATTAGCATAACATTTTTTACATAACTGCCCTGCTCCTTCAACATAACCTATTCTATAGTCTATATGAGTATCATAACTGTAATCGGATTCTTCTCCACAAATAATACAGAGATCTTTACCATTTTCGCTAACACCTAATAATTTGTTTTGTTCTGTTTCCATACCTAATTATATCGTAGTTCCTTATGCAATCAGCTCTAGTGTCTTATTGATCTCCTTGAGTCTCATCTCATTCTCGTCCCTCTCAGTTTCAAGTTGAACACGTAAAAGGTTAGCCATTAAAAGCATCTTACTATTAACATCTGTTAATTTCTCATCTGAATAGCTGAAGTTAAGCCAGGTCTCAGTTGGCTCTGTTGGCCAGAGTTCATATCGCCATCCTAGTTCTTTGTATTTACATTCAGTAAGTACTACGCGAGGCGATACAACAACAATCTTTCTAAGAGTATCTCTACCCTTATTTGCAATATAGTTCTTTCCAACGGTATCGTTCATACTATTATTATATACGAGTTCCTTTTACTGTATGCACAATACACTTTATCGGTCTATCGCTTGGGTCTGTATCTCGCCATGCACTATTAAACTCTTCTGTTCCAGGCGTCCATCCATTAACCATCTCATTCTTACGCTCTCTATTGACTGGTACTACCTTCTCTACCCATACGTTCTGTACTTCATCCTTTACTTCATGAATGCAGAGGTTAAGAGCTTTGAGTACATTAGTCTTTGTCTTAGTATAAGCTACAACAACATACTTACTCTCTTTCATACCTAATTATATTCTAGTTCCTACTCCCACCTAGCCTCCCCCTTTCGGGTTGTAGGCGTGAAGATTTTGACGCCTCGTTAATTACTAGGAGCAGGCCCGAGCAGGTATTGAACCTGCATTACCTCCCATACTTAGCCGTCGCCTTGTTGTAGCCTTGCTAGCATTGCTACCGGGTGGTTCTTCCCAGTTAGATGACCGGGCCATATTTTGTTTCTATATTATACTATAGTTCCTTAAAGTTTAGGGTCTTTCTCTGAGGGCACCCTTACTCCCACGATAGTTCATTATTTAACGTCTTATCCTATTCGCTTAACCGTGTTTATACTCACTTGACGCACCATCTTACGGGTGAAAACTTTTAATCTGTCTTAATGTTTACGATCTGATTGACATGCCAGCCATTAGTAGATCCCATAAACTCAATCTGAAACCAACCGTTAGCATCGAGCCTTTTGATAACACCCTCTTCAGACCACATCTCACCATCACGTCTAGGGCAGATATCTAGGAACACATGCTCACCAGATTCAACTAATCTCTCAACTCTCTCTTTCATACTCTTATTATAATTAAGTTCCTTATCGCTCATTATCTTCTACTACTATTGCTTTACCTGCACTACTAGTATTAATATTGTGATCTGAATAATTAAGCTTACCAGCATCACCTTCTATCTTCTCTATCCACTTTCGCCTACCTTCTGTATTATGTAGATCGTTATCACCGGCCCAGTACACGGTTGCGAGGAAGAGTACAATACATATTATCTTTGAGAAAGACATTATAATTACAGGAACATACTTAATAATCCACCAAAGGATAGCTGGCATCGCGCAAATAACGATAACTAAACTCAGCAGCAAACAAGGTATCATATTATCCATACTTAATTATAACGTAGTTCCTTATTTAGCGTTAATTCTATCTTCCGCTACTCCAACCTCTTTCAACCATTTAATTGCATCCTCTTCACTATCATGCAACTCACCTTCCATCCTACCTGAAACGAATGTTGCTAGACCTCCTCTAGTCTGACTCCACACTATTCTAATTTTACCTTTTGCAAAAGTAGAACCCCATACATCTTTAAGAGTAGGTAGATTATCAGCACCTTTAATCTTCATACCTTATTATATAAGAGTTCCTAATAATCGAGAGAATGCCCTGCAAGCTGTATGGTAACTGAATAAGTTTCTTTATCTTGCCAGAGCGTGTCCATTTTATGAACAGCATCATGCTTTTCTTCAAACGGACCATAGTATCTCACACTCTTATCTTTCTTTGAATCAACTTTAGTATGCATTACATACCAGTTATTTTCTTCCATTATCATACTATTCTGTATATATTGTTAACTATAGGAGAGCCCTTAAGCTCCCGCCCTTATTCTAATAGCTTTGCCAATGCTCCAGCTACTCCAATTGCTGCTGTAATAAGAAACCATGATACTAACGCAACGATTGTCACTTTCTCGAAAAACTCTCTATCTGTTTTATTTTTCTTCATAATAGTCTTCTTCATCAAAAGGTATAATCTCTTCAAATTGGGTTAAGAGTACTTGCTCACCCTTATCGTTATATTCAAACGTTCTTTCTACTATAGCACCATCTTCATATTCAAGAGTAAAGATAACTCTACCCTGATCGTCATATTTTTTATGATTTTTACTCATTAGTTATGCTAAGGTATTTTTTGTTCATACCTAATTATAACAGAGTTCCTTATGAGTTATTACTACAAGTAGCCTTACATTGGTAACCCCACGTGGTCATCATCGCGAACCGCAGCAATACCGTATCGGTTTGACATTCCCATTAATGTTGGGGCCCATAGCCCAACAAAGATTCCAAGAGATTTGTCTGTGTTGGTGGAATATAGAAAGATAGAGGCAACCACTGATGCAAGTGATGCAACGAAAAAGAATTGTGACTTAGTTGTATTTGTAATATTAGTATTCATATGCTCTAATTATAGTAGAACATAATAATTAATCAACTAATTTGTTACCACTTTCGGCAAGACCAATAACGTGCTTTTGTTTTCGGGCCCGGGTTGTCACAATTATGTCTAGCTCTGAAAGATTTACGAGCTTTAGGATTACTCTTTCGAATCTTCATAGTCTTTTCACCTTTCCTCTTTGCTGATGTACCACCATGTCCGAAGTTAACCTTCTTAACGTTACCAGTCTTAGGATCCTTTACATAGACCTTAAACTTCTTAACATCACCTCGAGTTGGCTTGTTAAGAGAAACCTTTCGCCCTCTATATTCAGCATCTTCTTCAGGATCCTTCTTCATTCTTTCAAGTTCACGTTCATTATAATAATCATCCAATACATCACCCTCAGATGGATTATCATCTTTACCTTCTTCATCACTAATAAGTGCAGCTCCTGCTCCTCCAATTGCTCCAGCAACAGCTCCAGTTGCAGCCCCAAGACCTACTTTACCAGCTTTCAATGCAGCTTTACCAGCTAGCTTTGCACCCAGTTTACCAGTTTTCAATGCAGCTTTACCGGCTAGTTTACCAGCACCAGCAGCTAGTTTACCAGCACCTCTAGCGATATTACCGAGAGCCTCCTCTTGTACCTCTTCATCCTCTGGAGATAGTAAGTTTTTTGTATGGCCATATGGTTTACCATCTTCACATCCACATGTCTCGCAATCCTCATCTGTACACTCATGATCTTCTGCTTCAATTAACGGCATAATAAGGTCATGAAGTACTTTAGCAAGATCCTTAGAAAGAGTAATTTCTACTGTATCAGTATCCTCTTCATCTTGAACACCTCGACCCCCGTGAGTAGCTTTTGACCTTCCTGGTGTATTAGGACGTGTGCGTCTATACCTTCCACCCGGTCCATCGGAATCAGAAGAGACTCCACTCGGCTTCCAGTTATTTTGAGAGTCATATGAATCTCCTTTCGGAGCTTTAGATGTACTATCTTCGATTAGTTTAGTAACGAGATTGTCGAATGTCATACATTTATTTAATCACTCGAACAGATATTGCATTAGAATTAATCCATGAACCTTGCGCGTTATTTCTTGCTGCTATATCTTCTTTAAACTTATCCGACTTAACATAACTTTCAAATAATTTAGCGTCTTTTTCCTTTAAAAAGCAATAGTTAATCTCTACACCATCACGTGACATAGTGTAGAGACTATTTCCATCCTCAGAAGGCACCCAATCAACTTTCTTTTCGAGATTTGAATTACACCAGACTCGACATGCACGTACTGTACGATCATCTCCCGATAATGATATCACTGTACCGATGTCCTTTCTATATAATTGATTGTGGCTATCATCCGACATATGGTTATTTATACCTCTTCAGCGATACCGAGGCATTCTGCAGCCATAAACAATATAGCCAAACAAAAAATACCTGTCTCCGGAGAGATGCCTGGTATTAATGCTGGTATACATCCAAGGATACGTACAAACGATTTAACTACTGAGATATAAAAGTGCTTTTTTGAATTTGATTCTTTTGGTTCCATTTTTTTATTGTTAGTTTAAAGTCAATTGTAAGTAGTACCGATACAATTATTGCAATCAATACTGCTGTTAACATGTTAAATACTATTCTTACCATTAGAGATAACGTTCATACCACTCTGCTTCTTTATCTTTGCCTAAGGTTGAAATGTTATCTTTAGCTTGACGCTTAAGCATTTCATTATCTACTTGACGCTGAAGCCAGGTACGATGCTGCAAACAATTAACATACTTAAGCTCTTGCTTCTTCTTAAATAAATTTGTAATTAATTTAAACATTAGTCTTGAATTTGCTGGTTAAGAAAATTAAGAAACGATTCTACATCGTCCATATCATCTTTAGTTACTTTACTGTTTAACTCACTCATTGTAGTATTAACATCATTCTTAAAGAAAGCTACGTCTTGCTCTGCCTTCTCAAGCCTAGCGTCGATCACAGCGATCATACCTTCTTCAATTGACACCTCATTATCGATACAGTAATCGATTACTTCTTGTGGAATTTCTTCTTTCTTTTGCATACCTAATTATATCAGAGTTCCTTTTAACCACCCCTACCGGAAATATCGATAAACAGTACAATTCCAGCAACAATAACAAGCGCAATTAAGAGAAGATCTACACTCATTTTACAGCACCTACACTTCCGTGAATATCTTCCAGAGCAAACCATCGAGCTTCCTCTTCTGGCATAACCCATTTTTGAGTAATTCCCTCCGAGTTTCTGTAACCAATCTTTCTTCCTTCATTATCAAACTCCCACCATGCTTCAAAACCATTTGAGTTCTTCTGATAAACGCAATTACCTCTATCATCATACTCATACCACATCTCAATCTTACGGTAAATTACATTACCATCTTTATCTGTCTTCTCCATATCACTTACCTTTAATTAGTCCTAATGATTTAAGATGTGATAGCATATCCTTATCTACCTTTACATCACCCTTTTTAATTTTCTTTACTCCCTTCTCAATCGGAAGATCCTCAAGAAAATAATCTCTACCAAATGTACTTTTTTTACGCTTCATAAAATTCTTTCTTTTCCCTAGCTGTCTTATTAAATGTATCCATCTTTCGCCTTGTATACCAAGCTTCAAACTTCTTTGTTGCATCTGGATCCATACAATCATTGAGATAAGCACTCATAAGATTGTATAACTTAGTATCTAAGTCCTTCAATGTTTCTTCAACCTCTTGTTTATTCATTATTTTACTGAAATTCTTTCCTATCATCCATTTCAGGTCGATTAACCCTATTGTCTATCATTCCCATAATATTCCAAAGTGCAGCTCCTAGATGATCTTCTGATGCATCACCAGTCCAATCGGCCATTAGATGACGCATACAAGAGTCATAAAGCACAGAGCTCTTCATACCCATCTTCCAATTGTTCTCTCCATAGGTCTCAGCACCAGCAAGATATCTATGCATAACAGCAGTCAACGCAGCGTGAGGTACTAGACTCATGCGAGGTTTACCTTCAGCGCTATCACGGATTGCACCTGTATCAAACTCTCTAGCTTTACCTGTAGTCTTTAATTTACTTTTGTTGCTCATAGTAGTCTTCTAAAACTCTATTATTAAGATGTGAAAGATACCAGAAAAGAGTCTCCTCAAAGGTCTCATGCTGTGTATCTAGCTCTCTATCATTCCATAAATCAGTAACCTCTGCAGTTACCTTATCAATTGTACCTTGATCAATCATCTGAAAGCTGGCTTGTATTCACATTTGAACTTAGCGGTAGGTACAGTAAAGACTGAACCACCTCGAGCACCTGCCTCACCAACAGAGTATGCTTCGTGTACAATCTTAATCTCAATACCATCATCAACTTCACTCCAAGAGATGACATCATCTTCTAGCAAGTCAACTGCCGTTGGACACTCATAGTCATCTCCATATACATCCCATTGTAGTTCTTCTCTCATATCTTTCTTTCTAAATATTTTATCAAAGTTATCTGAGTAAGCGCTATAGTTAGTCGTACGTTGCTTTGAACCTTTACCGCCATGCCATTGCATACTCATATTATATCTTCTTTATCGCCAATATCCACGGTTAAATCTAAGCATCTCTTCGTAGTTTAGACCTCTTCTACCTCCCGCATAAACAATTTTACCCGGATCTCCACCAGCCAATTCACAAAATAAATCCCAAGCAATTGGATCAGTCTCAGAGGCAGGACCTTGGCGCATTGTAATAGCTGCATATTGCTCTACTTTTTCATTATATTCCTCAAGTAAATCCTCTTCCCCATCTCTAATTAAGTCAGCTAGCTTATGAATTTTACTTCTTAACTCAATCTTATCAACGTATATGTCTTTTTTAACTGGTCTCATAATTAATCTCCAAATGCATCTATCTCACTCCATTGCGCGTTGCCAAACACCAAAATATCTCTTTTAAACTTGCTCAAGTATGGAGCATATCCCCATACATCACCTGATTGCCATTGAGCATATATCCATTGCTGAAATGCTCTACTCTCAAGTACTTTAATGGGTTTCTTTATACCTTTTGTAATAAAGTAATACAATTCACGATCGTTCATTTGTAATACTTCTGGCTCAAAACCATCAATCGTTAAAGTATATACACCATCCGTTTCATCGAGCTGCCAACTCCGACTATATGAAGGGGCGCAATCTCCAACACGTACTTTAGTCTCAAAGTCAAATGATTTAATTACCATCCGAAGTAGTGAGCTTGAGGTGAGTTATAAGTCTCGTTCTTATCTTGAGCGGCTCTCATGAGAGCGTCACGAGTAATCTCTTCTTCAATAATCATTTCTCTCTTAAAATCTTTCATCTCTTGAATAGACATCGCATGACGCTCAGCATACTCAAGATCGACAGTATCAAGAAATATCTTACGTTCACATTTAGGAGCCTTAGCTAGAGTATCTCCAGGTTTAAGGTATCCCATTTCAATTAAATCTTCTCTTGTTGGTCTCATCTTACTTATTATATCGGAGTTCCTTTTTAAGATTGCTCCAGGTTTTATTGTCTGACTGATTATGAATCTCCTTAATGTGGTCATCACCCCAAGCAGTTCCTTTCAAATAGTACCCATTTTTGTATTCAACTTTTATTTCTTCTTTTGTATAAGACTTACTACACGAAGCAATAAGCATGACGAAAGGTGTTAACATTACGTATTTCATTATGCGTCTTTCCAGTTATTAATAATGTCTGATGGTGAGTTAGCCTCTAAGTTATTAGCTAAGCTCTGAATCAATGGTCTCATCACATCAAGCTCTTCTACAAGTCGTTGAGCATATCGAGCATCAGTCTGAGAAAACTCTTCTACATCATACTCCATCAATGCTTCTTGCAAGTCTTGCATAAAGAAGTAAGCATCCTTCATGTAATGACCTTGAGCCATTCTGCGACCTTGTTTATCCTTTCTTGCTGCCATACCTAATTATATCAGAGTTCCTTTAGAGATAAAAAGAGGGTCCGCAGACCCTCTTAATATGTTATGACTCAAATAGATTAGCCTTTCTTAGGTGCAGGCTTCTTACCGCCCTTTTTAGGACCCTTGCCTTTACCTTTACCTTTTTCTCCCTTCGGCTTACGAGCTTTACGACGTTCTGCCATAGCTTTCTTAGCTGCAGCTAGCTCCTTACCTTCAACTTTGCCATTACCATCCTTATCGAATCGCTTGACCCAAGCCGCTTTGGCTGTCGCTTTCTCTGCATCACAAAGTTTACCATCTTTATTCTTATCGAACTTGGCCATATGAGGAGGAAGCTTCTTCTTACCACCAGCCTTTTCTGCTGCTGGCTTTTTCTTACCTTTCTTCTCATCATGATGATCTGCACTTACATTAAGAGTAAGTGCAGCGATCCCTGCAATAATGCTCAATAGAGCTCTTTTTGTTTTCATATAATTAATTGTATGATAGTAATGTTATTTATCAACTATTCTCTTTGATGATAGAGATAATATCATCTGTACCTTTAACTATACTTACACCTCTACTATCTTCAAGTACAAGAGTAGGTACAGATTTAATATCATGTTCTTTGATAAAATCGGGACTCTCATCCACATCTACTATTTCAACTTTTAGACCTTTTACATCTAAAATATTCTTAAGCATAGAGCATGGACCACACCACTCTGCTGTTACTAGTTTCATTTTCATAAATTTATGCGCAAACATTCTTACTAAAGTTTTTAACACAACTACGCCCTCCTTTAGGAATAAAGTAGCCCTTATTCTCTCGCCAGGTTTCAGCAGACATAATCTCAATCTGAGCACCAACCTTACCGTCATACACCATACGACCTTTAGGAGGCTCTACGGGGTTCTCATGAGCACATCTCACACAATTATCAAAGCCAGCTTCAACACGAGCAGGTCTTACAAGACTTCCACAAGCACAATATACTATCTTCATATCATTATTATACCAGAGTTCCTTATGCAACAAGTAGCTTACTTGCTCTTTGTGAGATTGTATTCGAATTGAATGAGCGCAAGAACTTCTCTGTAGATTGCTTGCCTGTATGAGTCTCATACTCTGTTACTGCATTAAGAGCATCCCATTTACTCTCACCTACATTACCTCGTCCATTAGTAAACAATTCAACTAGCTGCTCTCGTTTATTAACTCGTTTTGTAGAATCATTTTCTGTAATAGGGATAAGCTGCTCAGTTAACTCAGTCATATTATCCCTGGTAAAGGATTCAGCTCGTAACTTATTAGCTACCTTACCAAACCTAATAGTAGTATTGACATTACTTCTAATATTGTCAATCATTGCTTCAATCTTTCCATCAAAAGTTAATGCATGTCTAACTCCAGAATTCCTAGCAATTGCCCCTTCGGCATCAATAAGATGCATTGCATTATCACAAGCAACTCGTAAGGTAGAAGCAATTGACTTATTAGACCCCATACCTGTATTATCAATAACTGTATAGAAATGAGGTTGTATAATATCACCCCCTAAATCTATATCGGATAGCAAGCGAGACCGAAGCACCATCTTGCGACCAGCTCTCGATTCAGCCCAGCCGGTGTGCTGAATATTACCAATTTCAGTTGATGCTTTATCGATAATATCAAACATCTCATCCATTTGAATAGGCCGATAAGAATCTTTTACTACCGAGAGATGCTCATGAGTATCTGTTCGCTGCAAAGAGAATGCACCAGGAATTGACCTCCCATTTGCATCTTGAATAGCTACTTTCGTTGTCTCGAATTGCTCAACATCATTGAGCCCGTGTATTTCTCTAAAAAATCCCATTTTATTATATTAGTTAGTTTCTTTCTTCACCTAATTATACAGGAGTTCCTTTTGATTACCAGTGTCTAATTGTATTAGCAATAATAAAACCACAGGTAGTTATGTGTACCAACCACCAAAATGTACGAATAATGGCTGCTGCATCTGACTCATTTGATGAAGTGGAGATCTTTTCACCCATAGTCTTGCACCAGACTCTCCAAGCTTTCTTAATCATATTAGAATACAGCTACATCCCCTCGCCATAGAGAGACTTCCCACTTACGTCTCTTAACTAGACCCTCTCTTACTTTACCTCCAGCTTTACGATACATCGGCATAAGTCGCTCAACACTTTCATAGTTACCATCATTAAGCCTATTATTACCATTAACAAGCTTCTTAAGATTAGTTATTCCACAGTTAAATGCAAAAGAAGTTAGAGCATTAAGTTGATGTTCTGCTAGTTCAACAGTCACATTTTCCTGTACAAGCTTTCTCGTATCAGATAACTCTCGTTCTAGGACCTCAGCTGCCTTATGTTGATCGATTCTACCTTTGGAGACAATTGATCTATTCGTACAACCATATCCGATAGTAGGTACTCCTGCACAACACTTATAACGTTTTGGTTTAAATCCTTCGAAGTATTTAACTCCTCCTATCATAACCGCATCGTAATCAATCTCAGGATAGTTATCAATAGATGGTTTAAGTAAAACTGGTACCTGTATTTCGATTATCTTTGGAACCTCATATGGTACCATAATATATTCTGGCATCCATACAGGAACCTCTATAGTTTCTGTAATTACTTCTGGTTCTGATGCTGGATTACAATAGCAAGCTAAGGCTATCAGGGACGCCGCACTAGTAATAATAATACTTTTCATGTCTATATTATATTGTAGTTCCTTTAGGTCATTGGACCTTCATAGTAATGAGTAGTTGGTGTGCGAAAATTAGTAAAAATAATATTATCATCAGAGTCTCTAACGTTTACCTGATTAAATCTACGATCATCTTCTGTAGTTCGAAAATATTCAAAGGCATAATCTATAGCATCATTTTTATTATCAAACGTAATAAGAATTTCATTATTTTCTCCCTCAACTACATATTTAATATTCATTAATATGTTTATTTAAGTGTATTAATTGGTTGCTTTTAAGAGTTTTTTTAATCTTATTGTCTTTGTGGTAACACTCTATTTGGAACTGTATCAGGTATATTAAATGACTCCTCTAGAGTAGGTGTAGGCTCACCTGGTGGTCTAAATGTTACTGGGTTTGAATCTTTCTTTTGATTATCTTTAATCCAATGTGCTAAGGTACTTGATCCATAACCATACGGTTCAGGCAACTTAACATAATCACTAAGTTGAATATTAGGAGGAGGTCCCCAGTGCTCAGGATATGATAACTCTGGCAATCTTTCAGCTATTACTATATGAGGTTCAACAAATATAATTTCTTCTATAACCTCATCTTCAGTATCTGATATGGATGGTATATATTTCTCCCAATACCAATGCCATACACATATTAGTACACATATTAATACTGCATCAATTATTAACCATTTCACATATTTCATCTTTTATCCTTTCTAGAAAATGTTTGTATTTCGTTTATATAAATGGTCCAACGCAGACCATTATTAGATAAAGTTAACTCATTATCTTTTATAAAGATAACCGTACCAATACCTTCGTTAATTACTACTGTATCTCCAACACATATATTTGTGTTAAATTTAGGTAATTGTATAAAGTTCATATAATTATAAAGAAAGCGGAGCCTGCCGAGTAAAGTTGTCCCAAAATAGAAGGTCGAAAACTAGATTGTTCGGGCGGACGTTTACCTTACACGACAGACTCACAAAATTAAAATCCACTACTATGATTCATATACCAATGCGATATTTCGAAATGAAAGTCCTTCTCACTAACACCCTTCTCAACTTTAATTGTTGCAAACGGTCGCGATGATCTTGTATCATCGTACACCTCTATAAGATCTAAATTCTTATTTAGAATAAATTTAAATGAATTAATTTTCGCTTCCATACTCTTCTTTTAATATATTAGATACTTCTTTAAAACTTTCACGCACCATATGTAGATATAAGCTATCGTTAAATATCATTTGTTCACCAACATTTTTACCTATTACCTTATCGATTACAAAGTGCACTGTAAAGTCTCTTATTGAAATTGTCTTATCTTCTTTGTTATAATTATACCATAGTTGGGTTAAAATGCCATCATCTTTTTTATTCGGAGATGGAAATATTTTACGATGAATATATTTCATCCTAGTTTATTTAATCGAAGGTCATCAAATTTAGAGTTAAAAGCTACATGTAAGTCATACATCTTAATAATCTCACGAGTTAGTCTCTCGATCTTACGAGCATCTACCTCTTCTTTTGATCTATAATAAGCAGTATACGTTTTAAACTTACCTGTATCAGGCCAGTACCTCCATATATGATACTGACAGCAATGTCTAAGCTCATGCAAAAGCGAGCTAAATATAAACTTCTTCGTTTGCTTTGCTGTTTGATCTAACTTAATAAGGAAGTTATTTCTATCGATAGCCTCACATAAAGAAGTATCGCTAATTCTACTCTTATGTACCTTCGCAGTAATATATAAGTCCCGCTTATGATTAACTTCTAGTAACATTGTCAATATATTTGACAGTAGTTTAAAGTCAATGCCTGTCGCTTTTTTAATACCCGCTGACGGTTCTAATATAATCATTATCCAATCTTCTTGATCTCAACCTTATTATAGCCGAGTTCCTTTAGACGATCAGCAGCTGCTGCTGCTTCTTCTTGAGTATTTAACTCCTCTTTAAGAAAGTTATGAGGACTCTTTGGTGCCTCTTGATACTCCACAATATACTTGCCGAATACAAATGGCTTTCTCGGGAATGTTTTAGCTTTTGCCATACCTTATTATATCATAGTTCCTTTAGATGGCAACTAATTAAAAAGTTGCCCGCCTTTTTGAAGTCCTTGTAGATCATTAACTTCGATAATCTTTAAATTGAGTGCAGAATCTAACTCTGTAAGTTGTTGCATTTGCTCTTCACCTGAACCTCTTAAACGCTTACCATTACGATCCCATGAACGCATGTTCTTATAACGAACCCCTTCATCCCAAACTAACGACATCTGCACTTCACCATTATCCCAATATGAAATAAATGGTCCATGCATAACTCCATCCTTAAAGCTAGCTTTAGAATATACCTTACCGTTAGGATGAAGCCTTACAGAATAACCATCAACTAATTTATTATCCTTATCTCTAAATGTTGGAGGCATAGAGAATACATTAGCTGTAAGATCGTCCCCATTATATTTTTTTCCGGTAAATGTAGGCTCTTTTTTAACTATAAACGGTACTGCTATAAACACTGCTACTAGTACAATTACACCTAAGACTGTTTTCATATCCATATTTTATACTATAAGCAGCTAAAATCAACTAAATATATGTATGTTTGAAGAAGTAATACTAGAAAACAGTACTCAACAAATTGCCAAGTTGTACGGCTCTGCAGCTAGAGCAGCTGATAAACCAGATACTGGTGTAGAAATAAAGAAGAAGGCTGCTTATTATGTTATTAGAGACTGTGCTAATATTACAAAGAAGTACTTAGCAATACACATCTGGGGTCTATTTGATGATCCCATTCTAGATCTTAAAGGTAAGTTTACTAGTAATGAAGTAAAGAGCTTCTTGAAGAGAGCAGAAACAGAAACAGAAGCTAAGTTACTTAAGAAGTTAATCTTATCTGATATTAAACAGAAGTATGAAGTCATTCATACATCTTCTGGAACAACAGCTGTAAGTTATGAAGCTGACTCTGATGATATATACTCATATTATGAAGAGTATGAAGAGGGTCTAGATGAATCAGTTGATGCAGAGGATAGTGAAGAAGGAGCTCTTACAGATGAACAGCTCATTTTAAAGTATCTCTTTTAGATAGAACTCCACTGTATCAGATAGATCAAAATCTCTCTGCTCTCTAACTGACTTCAACGAATGCTTTGTACTGACAGAGTACTTAAAGTCATGACCAGCTCTATCATCTACAAACTCGATGGATGGGGTAATCTCAGGTTTTAACTCGAGAACTTTCTCAATAATCTCATCAACCATTTCAAGGTTAGTTAAATGACAGCTACCTGGAATGTTATAAACAGTATCAGTATGACCAGTATGAAGGACTTCGATGATTGACTTAGCATGATCAGTTACATGAATCCATTCACGAATGTTCTGACCATTACCATAGATTGGAATAGGCTCACCTTTAAGTAGCTTACCAATCACAGTAGGTATAAGCTTCTCACATGCTTGCCTTGGCCCATAGTTGTTACAGCATCGAGTAATAGAAGCATTAATATCAAAGGTTGTAATGTATGACTGAACTAATAAGTCTGACCCTGCTTTGGTAGCAGAGTAAGGGCTACGGGGAGCAAGCTTAGTCTCTTCAGTAAAGGCAGGCTCATCTAATTGAAGGTGACCATACACTTCATCAGTAGAGATATGAACCAATCGAGCTTTATCTACACGAGCAAGTTCTAAGATCTTAGCAGTACCCATTACATTACTTGTCACACATGCAAGTGGATCAGTAATAGAACGATCAACATGAGACTCAGCAGCAAGATGGAGAATGTAATCAATACCTGGGAGGTCTTCGTATGCTCTATCACTAGCAATGTCCTCAAATACAAACTTAACACGTTTATCATCAGCAATGTTATCCATATCAGAGCCCATACCAAGTTTATCGATAACAAATATCTTATTGATATCGTCTCTCTTAAGTAGCTCATCAATCACATGTGAGCCAATAAAACCGGCACCACCAGTTACAACATAATTAAATTTATCTGTTCTCATCTCTCTAATTGTGTAAAGTCTCCATTGAGTATATCTTCTGATGCATCTTCATCATTGAGTAAGGCTAGTACTTTATTGCGTAACTTCTCATTCTGAATCATAGCCATAGCTGCAATACGATTCTTAAACTTAGTAGTAGACCATTCATGTGATCTTGTAGTGTAGATAACTTCATGCCCTATATCACCACCAGTGAAGTACTTATTAAGATAATCTTCTCCTAAGATACGTACATCAAGATCAAAGGTCTTCATAAGGTGTAGGAGTTCGTCCTCTGTCTGATACATATAGACTTCATCAATATGCTTAATAGACATAAGCATCTTGTAACGGTCATAATAAGGTACTATAGGCTTATACTTAGTATTGCGAGTAGCAGATGGGTCACCATGCAAGAAGACAATGAACTTATCACAATGTCTTTTAGCCTCTTCAAACGTAGCTGTATAACCAGGATGAATAATATCAAAGTTACCTGCTGTAAATGCAACTACATCCTCATGAGGCTTAACAGACTTAAGCTTTTTATAGACAGGACTCTTATGTGAGTCAGCTAAAGGGTTATACATACATATATATTAATGTATGGTAGTGTGGAAATCAACTGATATTACGTAGGGTAAATTTGGGGAGGTATTGGTGCAGCTGCTGCTTGTTTATTATTAGTAGCTGTTTCAACTTTTTCTTCTTCTTCTCTTTGTTTCTGTTGCCGGTTTCTGAATTGTATTCTTAAATATTTCGCTACTTCTAGATATAGTTTATCATAATCATTTACCGTTTTGTCTCCAAACACACTATTGGCAATAATCTTTGTAGTATATCTACCGTCAACAATTGAATGCTGTACTGAATTAACATACCACAAATTCTCAAGCTCAGAAGTTTTTTTAGTTCTCTCTATCCAAATAAATTTGCCAGGTGTTCTGTATATTGCACCTTTGGATTCAAACTCAATTTGCTCATTTACCGTTACAAAGCTTTTTGTAACTTTATTATATATCTCATTACGTGTAGCTTTAGTTGACGAATCTTTAAGATCTCCAATATTATAAAAATACGTCTTCTTTTGGTGCTTTGGGTTAATTAAAGGTAAATTTATACCAGCATTTTTTTTAAGTCCTAATTCATTTTTTATAAAATTCTTTGCAATCGTAACATAGGGAATTACCTGAACGTTAGTTTTAGAAATAACATCATCCTCTGCAGAAGGAAACATATAGTAATTTGTCCAGGTATCTTCCATTAAGGTACCAGTATCTGGTCTTGTTACCGTTTCACCTTCAATTGAATTATGCCAGTTAGTATTAGGATCTGTAAATCCTTTTAATTGAGCAAATGGACCAAATGTAAATTTCTCTGTATATACGTCACTATAATCAGTAGGATTTGTTTCACCAAAATCATCAAGACTAATTCCTTCTTCTCTAACTTCTTCAATTAAAGCTCGATGTCTATCTGTAAAATATGGTTTAAATGTCATCAACCTACCTTCAGATGTATTACTAAATCTAAAAGAAGGTAAGTGAAAAATAGTATCATCGGAAATCGTCGACTTCGCTGTAACCGCTTGTGTACGTTTTAATAATGTACTAACAACATCATACACACTATCATTATTTCGTTTAGTATTAACTTGAACAGGTATTTTTATATCCGGTTCGTAATCACTTTCAGCTGTAATAGACTCCTGTACATCTACATCACTCCCATCTTTCCAGGTATTTTCATAAAAACTATTTACTATTTCAACTACATTAGCACCTTCCGGCTTATTGTTAACTTCTGATTGTGAAGTAAATTGATCCCATGATGTATGGTGCATGTCAGCAACAATTGCCTCTTCAAACTCAAACATAATAAGGTTATCTTCAAAGTTAGCTGATGCTGTAGTTGTCTTTTCTACCAATCCAAGAAACTCTACCTTTATTTGATGTGGTTTTAAACCCGCCTCCTTTTCGAGTTCTAAATCTTTAATACTTATCGCTATATATAAATCTTCTGCTTGACCATTATTAATACCTATTACATCAAGGATGTTAGCTTTATTGTTGATCTCGATAATACCATATAACCCCATTCTCATTAAGTTATCATCAATCTGTAACGAGTTAATTGAACTTAACTCTATATCAACAACTTGCTCAATCTCATCAGTAATCTGTTCACCATTAACTTTTCTAATCTTCTTAATTAACTTAATGTCAATATCAAGATTGTGATCACCTAGTATGTTAAAGCTCATGCATACTTATTTAATCAAGAAGCAATTGCTTTAAGAGCCTTTCTTAAAGCTTCAGTCTCTGTAAGCATCGTAAAGCCATACTCTTCTTTAAGCTTAGTAGTATCGAGAATACAATTAGATCTTCCAGCTGCTAGCTTAAGATCCTTAAGATCTACCCATGACCAGCTTTCATTCTCTAAACCATATTCTTTCATAAGCTCTACAGCACCAGCTGTCTCTAGAGGTTCAGGGTTAGTAAAGTGAACTACATCATGCCCCTTACGCTCATCCTCAATAATTTGCTCGATAAAGTCAACAAGTTCCGGAATATAGGTCTTGGAGTTAACAGCGCTGATGAGGTTATCATACTTATGAATCTTAGTCAGATAAGATCTTTCATTAAGAGTATCACAGAAAGGCATACGAATACGAATAGTAATACCATTATCACTTACTGACTCAAAGGCATGCTTGCTTGTAGAGTAGAAAGAAGCAGCAGAGTTAAATACACCAAAGTTAGGTTCATCGGCTTCACTCCATGCTTTATCGTAACCTGTAAAGATACAACCAGATGTAATATGAATAGGTTGAACATGAAGCTCTCTGCATACAGTATTAAACATTACTGGTACTTGAACATTATACTTCCAGCACGCTTCTTTATCTCGTTCTGCTGCATCAACGTTAGGTCGACCAGTATATCCTTGAGCATTAATTAGATAATCAAAACGCTGCTCTTTGAGGTAGTCACGGAGATAGTATTCATCAGTATAGTCTAGAGTAGCTTTCGACTCTAATGTAACCTCAAGTGATGTATTTTTTGATAACTGTGCAAAAACATAACCACCAACATATCCATTACCACAAATAAGAACTCGCTTCTTCATGTGATTATTATAATCTATTCTAAGATATTATCAACTGCTTCTCTTAGCTTTTCTACTCCCTCGGCAATCTGCTCTTCTAGCTCTTCAACATACTCATTAGCTAACTCATCTAATTCAGGATCCTCAACACTAGATAATACATCACGAGCCTCATAAAGACCTGTTAAAGCTTCATCAATCTTTTTCTCGAACTTAGATAGTACTGTGCTTTTCTTCATAGTTGATATAATAATTATTCAGCTAGCTTAACTATTCAATCGGTTTTCTCGATAATGTTTAAATAAATTAAGTACTTCAGCCTTCATATAGTTACCGTGATGTGCAACAAATCTATCACCCTGTAGGTAGTATATAACTAACTTACGGCATTTCTTACCTGTTAATTGCTCATACAAATAAGCATAGATAGATAATTGCATTGTATAAGTTGAATGCTCACATACAGTTAGATGGTCTAGAGGTGTAAGCATCCACTCATTATAGTCAGAGCTAAATCGATAACGCTTATTAGTTTTAAAATCCCCTACGGTAAAAGTACCATCTTTATGTTCATAGATAAGATCAGCAAGCCCAGAGATCTTAAAGTCCTCATTCCATAATATCTGCTCACATTTAACTTTCTGATATCTATCAACATTATATTCTGCACATCTATCATAAGTCTTATAGAGCCAACCATAATCATCTACCTGTTCGCCAACGGTAATATAATCCTCGAGTAGTTTATGCATACTAGTTCCACGATCACATGCGCGATTCTTCTCCTTTTCCCACATTTCAAGAACCATCTCTTTCGTTACACCTTCCCGCTTGGCAACTCTAGTAGCTGCTCCATCAGAATCAAACGGCTTCTTATATTTACCTAGCAAAGTGGTTACAGAGGTATATCTTTCGCCTGTTGTATTATGAGTATACGTATGTTTTGCTTCATTAAACGTAAGCGGACATTTATTCATACTCTAATTATACGGAGTTACTTATAAAAATCAACGATAAAAGTAGTCTTCGAGCATAAATATTGATATGGCCGGAATTAAGATCAGCAATTTACCAGCAAATAGTACGCTAGTTGGAAACGAACAAATTGCAGTTGTTCAAACTGCAATTACTAAAGTTGCTGAATTAAGTAGTGTCTCTACTTTAATAGGTAGTTCTTTTCTTCCTAAGACTCAATTTGCTGCTACATCAGGCGTATGGACTACAGTTAACACTAGTAGCGCTACATGGTCTGGTGTTTATTCTGATTGGAAATCACTTTCCTCTTCACTTCCTAATAAAAACTGCAACAATACTTTTTGCGGAACACAGACTTTTAATAAACTTGCAGCAGAAAGTATTGAAGCTGGATTTCAGGCGAATGCTTGTGGAGCTTGTGCATCTGTTTTAGGTGGATATTATAATGATGCATCAGGTGGAGGTTCAGCTGTTGTGGCAGGAAACAACAACGATGCATTAGCTAACTTTTCTTCTATTGCAGCTGGTCAAAACAACTTAGTTACCGTTGACGGTCTTAATGGCTTTATTGCTGGTGGAACATGTAATCAGGTTAAACATTGTAATGCTGTTGCAATGGGCACGAGTACTACTTCAGTAAGTTCAAATATGCTTCATATTAGTAAATTGTATGTCAGTTCTCTACCTACATCTAATCCACGTGTTGCTGGTGTTATATGGAGTAACAATGGAACGTTATCTGTTGGGTAACAGTTGATTTATTTCTTATAGGGAATAAATCTTTATATGAGCGAGTTTACTGTTTTTAACATTGAAGGGGGTATTGGTAAGCATATTCTAAGTACAGCTGTTGTAGCAGCGTACAAGAAAAACAACCCAGATAAAAAAATTGTTGTAGTTTGTGCATGGCCAGAAGTCTATTTACATAATAAAGATATTCATAGAGTTTATCGGCTAGGAAATGTACCGTATTTTTATCAAGATTATATTGTAGGTAAGAAGACTGAAGTATTTGCACAGGAGCCTTATAAGCAGACATCGCATATTGGTAAGACTCAGCACCTAATTAAAACATGGTGTGATATGATTGGTACAAAGTATAGTGGTGAAGCTCCCAAACTACCAATGAATTTACGTGAAGCTGGATATATTGATCCGGAACTAGCAGCTATTCAAAAAACAAAGCCGTTGCTTTTATTTCAGCCGTTCGGAGGTCCGGGTAAAGACCATCAAGCAGATAACTGGTCGTGGGTACGAGACATTCACCCACAAGTAGCTCAACACATAGTTGATAAACTTAAAGAGCATTATCAGATTCTACATGTGTGTTATGATCTTCACCCAAAACTTAACGATGTTATTCGTTACGAGAAAGTTGTACCTAAGAAGAATTTATTTAACCTACTACGCTTCGCTGATCGATGCTTGTTTGTAGATTCTTCTTTCCAACATGCTGCTGCTGCTATGGGCAAACCATCTACAGTTGTATGGATTGCAACTCAACCTGAAGTATTTGGCTACGATATGCACCATAACTTTAAACCTCCTGTCGAATTTCCAGAAGGTACAATTGATTCTTTCTTACATGATTATAACTTCACTGGTGCTGTTCATGAGTGTCCGTATGATGATGTGAACCAAATGTTTGACGTTGAAGGTATTGTTAACTCGCTCTTACAACCTTCACCTCAAGCGAACCCTGTCGAACCTGTTGCTGTTGAATCTGCTCCAAAGCAAGTTAAATCTGCTGCGAAACAACTAAACTTTGCTCCAGGTATAAAGACAGGAAAGCATAAGAAAGGTAAGAAGTAAAGTCTCTTACTCGACTAGAGCTCGTAGGTGGCCCCAGCTGCTTACGAGCTTTTTGCTTTAATAGTAGCCACCGTAGATGTCAGTATTATTCTGATCCATATCATAAACATCATCTTGTGATATTTGATCGATGTTATGATCATACTTCTTTGCAGGTGACACTTCATCATCTGGGATATTAGTACTTAGTACACCAGTAAAGCTATCATCATAAACCTGCTCATTCTGCTGCTCTTTCGGTGAGTTAGGCTTGTATGAGTAATCGTAACGTTTCGCCCGTACTCGGTAAACATAATGACCCATAATAGGATTAATAGCTGATATATCTTCATCAACTCTCTCTGTAATCTCATATATCTTTGGACCTCTACCTCCAGGTCTATCACAGCCAAGAGAGACTAATTCAACAAGATCACCTGCGCGTGGTTCAATAGCAGAGAAACTATCATTAAGAGAAAAATATTCTCTAGCAGATAGTACTGCACTTACTGTACTAGCAAATGTCTCTATATGAAGAAACCCTGTAAAGTCGTCACCTGGATCGAATCCAAACTGGCTAAGTGTAAGAGCATCTTGTGATAGCTCTACATACATTTGCATTTCTATTCCATTTAAGAAAGATGCTGTAGGCTCTTCACCGTATAGCAGATTAGCACCTGATAATGTAAATGTATTAATAAAGTATTCAATCTGAACACCTTGGTTATTAATGAGATCTCTATACGCTAGGTCATATACAAGCTGTTCTGCTTGCAAATTCTCACCGTTCATAAATTTACCGCAAGGCAATTGCCCAGCAGCCATAATTTCTTCTGGTGTACAGTTTTGTCTCTCAGTATTGCAGGCCATATTAATGTTTCTTGCTTAAGATACCGCACTCATTATCCTCTTCATCTTTATACATTCTAACCTCTACACCAGAGTTACCACACCCGTTAGTTACTCCAGGTTGAAACTCCATGCCATATGCTTGAAGTGTTTGCATAAGAGGCATACCCATGAGTTTAATTTGCGATGCGCCCCCATTTAATAAGTTACGTACATGAGGACATTTATGGCTATATTCCTTACGCTTCAAGTTTTCATGCTTTCTACCAGTGCGCATTATACTCTTACCACTTGTTGTTGCAGAAACAGCTCCAGCATTCATCATATTGTCACCCTGATAATATTCTTTGAAGGTTCTCATGTACATATATTTATGCCCACTTAAGCGGAATACAAAAAAAGACTCACGATTTAAAGTCGTGAGCCTCTTTAATGTGTTGTTAAAAATTAAGCTTTGACAGACTTATTCATTGGCTCAACTTTAGGCTGACCGAAGCCATCACCTAGGTTACCAACTTTGTTATTCTTTCCGTCACCGTCGTTTACTGTGTGATGAAGTACTTCTGCAGTTGAACCAGTATCAGCTGATCCACCACTTCCACCAAGACCGGTTACGTTACCAACTTTATTGGACTTACCGTCATTGTAGTGAGTGTTCATTGCGTGAGGCTCTCCCTCTTCGTCTTCTTCATGATGTCCTTCACCATCTTCAACTTCGTCAACTTCAACTTCGTCAACTTCAACGTCGTCGTCATCTTCACCACAAGCTGCTTTAAGGATATCACAGAGATGCTGTGCCATGTCCTTATCAAGAGTTATAGTGACTTCTTCTTCGCTATCCCCATCTTCACCTTCAGCGTCAGGAGCAGCGTCATCAATTCCGAGTGCAGCGAGATCGTCCATCTCTTCCATCTCGTAATTTTCGTTAACCATGACCTTATTATAAAGGCGGTCGAATACAGATTTATTAGCCATGAAAGTATTTAATCCCTCTTGTGCCATTTCCAAGTCTTTTTCTGAACTTTCTTCATCCTCATCCTCCTCTTCTTCATGATCCTTCTTCTTTTTATCTTTGGCAGCTTGCTTCATTGACTCTTTTTTGTCTCCATCACCATCAAGATCGATATAGTCTGGCTTTCCTTCTTCATCTTCTTCACCGTGTAGAGCATCTTCACCGGTTGGTGCTGGCTCCTCAGCCCCCACACCAGGATCATTACCTGCACCGTATGAATATGCTTTAACATTGTATGGATTCTTATCTCCGCACTTTGTTACATCAACTGTTGGTTCCTCGAAACCGGCTTCCTTAGTCGGTCCTCCAGGTAAAATATCTGCATCACCAATACCAGCTTTTACATCGCCGACAGTAAGTGATTGAGTCTCCTCAGCGAGTACTGCAGTCTCTTTACCGAGATTACCGTAGACCTCACCAAGATCTTTAAGGTCATATTGTTTAGCCATACTAATATTTATGCAAAGGGCAAAAAAAGTCTACAAAAAACGAAGTAAAGATTAAATATGTATAATGGCTACTACTAATAAAGACAGTCAATATTACATGGGCAATAAGCATTTGCCTAATGCTAAATGGAAGGGTGAGTATACCAAAGAACAGGTTGCAATGCTTAAGAAAGCAAAGCGCAACATCTTATATTTTGCCGAGAACTTCTTTCATATTGTTAACTTGGATACGGGTAAGGAGAAGATTAAACTCTACCCTGCTCAGAAAACAGCTTTAAGAGCGATGCGTGATAATAGATATTATATTTTATTAGCATCGAGACAGATTGGTAAGTCTACTCTTATGACTATATACCTTTTATGGCAGGCATGTTTTAAGAGTGATCAACGCATTCTTCTTGTAGCGAACAAAGAAGCTACTGCTATTGAAATCTTTCAACGAGTGCGAATGGCTTATGAGGAGTTGCCTAACTGGCTTAAACCTCCAGTAAAAGAATACGCAAAGACATCCATGACGTTAGAGAATGGTTCTCGTATTGGTATTACAACTACGACTGGTACTGCTGCTCGAGGACAATCAGTTAACTGTTTAGTTATTGATGAGTGTGCATTTATTGAGTCTCATTTAGTAGATGAGTTTTGGAAATCAGTCTTTCCTATTATTTCATCATCAAAGAAATCTAAAGTATTCATATGCTCTACTGCAAATGGTACACATAACCTATTTCATAAGCTTTATACAGGAGCTGTTAATGGAGATAATGGATGGGGTCATGGTAAGATAATGTGGAATGAAGTACCTGGTAGAGATGAAAAATGGGCTGCTAGTACTAAGCAAGCTATTGGCTCGCATGAAGCTTGGATGCAAGAGTTTAACTGTGAGTTTGTTAACAGTGGAGAGTCTTCTATCGATGATGAGCTATTTGAGATAATGGAAAGGCAGATTTGTGAACCAGCTATAGTTTTAGATGATGGAGCTTATAAAGTATGGGAAGAAGCAGATCCGTCTCGTATATATGTTGCTGGTGTTGATACATCAGAAGGTGTTGGTAAGGATTCATCTATCGTTCAGATTCTAGATATAACCGATCCAGTTGATATAAGACAGGTAGCTGTTTATAGAAGCAATATGATTTCTCCTTTAGAATTTTCTAATAAGGTGCATAGTATATTAAGAAACTATGGTAATCCTCTTGCATTAATTGAACGCAATAACTGCGGTGCGCAAGTTGTAGATAGACTTGCTGTAGATTTAGGCTATCCAAAGATAGTATCATATGGTAACTCAGCTGCTCATAGAAAGAATCGTATGCAAGGTATGATTGCTCATACTAATACCAAACATAAAGGTGTTCTTAATATGCGCTACTGGATTAATGATTGCAGAGCTCTTACATTAAAGGACGAAAGAACTTTACATGAGTTAAGGCATTTTGTTCGTTATCCTAACGGCACTTGGAAAGCTCGTCATGGGGAGAATGATGACCTAGTAATGGCTCTTCTATATTCATTATATGTATTGGATAATGATATAGCTGAGAAATACTTCGATATTAATGAAGTTGACTTAACTGGTAGACCTAAAGTCATTTCACCGATGGACTTTGGTGTATCTCTTTTTGAAGACCCTACATCCATTTATACTGACAATGAAGTAGTAGGTGATTCTAATCACAATTTGAATCCTTGCTTCTTTGGTATGGATTCTTCACAGCAATCTGATGATATGTCTGACTTAGAAATGAACGGTTATGCACCGCTGTATTAAATATACATATGGCTACTAACTCTAACAACCAATCTTTTCTTAACAAGAGTCGTCTTGATAAGTTTATAATGGTATTCCAAGTACCTGAAGCTCTTAAGAAGGTTGAAAGTAAAACAGAGAGACGTACCTATAATTTAAATGAGGATGCGTTTCAGTTCTCTGTATACGGTTCTGTTGTTCCAGAAATTACTGTACCATCTATTCAAATAGGATATGCAGGTTCTAATCTATATAACTCTGCTCATGCGAAGGAGCCATATCCTCCAGTTACAGTTAACTTTACAGTGGATAATGAATTCAATAACTATTGGACTATCTATAAATGGTTAGATTTAATGCACGACGAGAAAGAAGGTCTATACGATGTTGACGATCTTTCAATAGATGAGCGATTTGCTTCTTATCAAACTGATATGACTTTATATGGCCTAGATGAGTATGATAACAAGCGTATTAAGTTTACTTATACAAAAGCTTTTCCTATAAATGTTGGTGCAATGAACTATAATTATAGAGACTCTGCAGAGATTGAAAGCTCAATGACTTTTGTATACTCACAGATACATTCCGAGCTTATAAATTACTAATTAAATTTGAGATTTGACAGATTTATGCCAAGAATGGCATAAATAATGTTATGGCTAGACGAACAATTCAATCTCCTGGTGTAGAGATTCGCGAGAGTGATTTATCACTACGCACTGCTCAGACCGGGACTACAACTTATATCGCTGGATTTGCCTCCGAAGGACCTACGGATGAAGTTATCGGGCTTGGAAATATTTCTGAGTTCGAACAAATCTATGGTACTCCGAAGACACCAGCTGAAAGATATTTCTATCACACGGCACGTGCTGCCCTCAACTCTTCCGGATCACTGCTTGTTAACCGACTACCATACGGTGGAGGTAATGGAGCTGGTTTTGGTACAAAGATAGGTGTTCTTGCCTATCCAGCAATTAATGCTGATCCAGTAACTGGCGTTCCTGCAACATTTTTCTCTACAGCAAGCGCTGGGGGTACGTATATTATAGGACGCCCTAAGCTATTTTCTGTTACACCTGACGAATATCGTAAGATAAAATCAGGTGAGCTTTTTGAATTTACAGATAGAGTTGGTAAAGCTACTGAGTTTAAAAACACCATCGCTTCTCTTAGTAGTGCAGCAATGCTTATATTTAATAAAGGGCAATCAACTATTGATAATCAATTTAATGGTTATTATGTTGGCATTGGTGATAACTCCAATATTAACCCAGCGAGAAACTTTGATGCAATTACTGACACATTTACCGTTACTGGTTCAGCAGCGAATGCGGCAGGAGGCGCAACATTTACTAGAATACCTACTGAGCGTTTTGAATTCCAACTCTCTGCTACTCCTGAAGATGGTACTAACCCTGCTACTAATTCTATCTCACAAGTCTTGGAAGACCGTATCGTAGGATATAATATTGCTACACGTGAGTTTGATGATACATTGAATATTGGAGTGTTTAAGTTAGGACCTTCTACTTTCTCAAAACAAGCTGGCAATCTTAACTACCTTCTAGAAGAAGGCTATAATGGTTCTATTGGTGCTTTCCGTCAACGTAATTCTGAAAATGGTGGTGCTCCGATTAACTTCTCTCTCGACACTATAGAAGATGAATCACGTAATATTGATGTAGTAATCAATCCATATATGTCTGATAAGTTTAAAGGAGTAAAGCTTAATGCAGATGGTACTCCAGTAAACAATGTTCGTGTATTTACAAAATCACTATCTGCAGCATTGAGTGATGGTACTCTAACTCCCGCTTCTGTTGGTTGCCCGGTAGATACATTTTTCAGGGTTACTTCTGCATTTACAAGAGATGAATTTGATTTCGCTGACTCACTTGCTCCGATCGGACTTCATGAAGTAGCTGGTCTTAGTGCTAAAGATCTAGGAAATATTCCATTGAAACTTGATCGTGCTTTTAATCGTGTTAGAAATGATCGTAAGTTTGATATCGATATTATGGCTGAAGGTGGTCTAGGAACCATTCATACATATCAGCAAACTGCTACAGGTGCTGATGCTGGAGCATTTGATGATACCAAAACAACATCTGCTATTGAATCGTTAAGAACATCTAACGACTTATCTATTCCAACAGCTCGTACAGCTTATACTACTATCTTTAACCGCTTTGCAACGTTTGCAGGTCCAGTTAAGGATGGGGGACGTGGTGATGTTCTATTCATTGCTGATCCAATTCGTCAATTGCTTGTTACTGGTAAGAATAGTAAAGTACAGAAAGATCCTAATAGGAATTTCTACACAGACATTTACTGGGGCTTGCGTCATCAGTTTGAACTAGCTAATACTTCGTATGCTACAGTGTATGCTAACTGGATGTCAGTCTATGATAATTATACTGGATTGCAAACATATGTTCCATCTTCTGGCTTTGCTGCTGCTAAGATGGCTTCAACAGATGCTGCAGTCGGACCATGGGGTGCACCTGCAGGATTCAATCGAGGTATAGTTACTGATGCATCTGATATAGCAATCACACCAAACCAACGTCAACGTGATGATTTGTATACAGTCAATCTTAACCCAATTGCTAACTTTGCTGATCAAGGTAATGTAATCTTCGGACAGAAGACATTGCTTAAGAAGCCAAGCGCCTTTGATAGGATTAATGTTCGTCGTACTTTCCTCTATCTTGAGAAGATTACGAAGAAGACAATGCAATTCTTCCTCTTTGAGAACAATACATTGTTTACACGTACAAGAGTTATTAACACTTTGACACCGTTCTTTGAGCGTGTTAAAGCTGATGACGGTCTATATGACTTCATGCTTGTTTGTGATGATCGTAACAATACTCCGGAGGTCATTGACCAGAACGAGCTTGTTGTCGACATTTATCTCAAGCCAGTACGTACTGCAGAATTTATCCTCGTTAACTTCGCTGCTGTAAGAACAGGAACGAATTTTGAGGAAATCGTATCTAACTAATAGTTCAATAGTTATAAACCATATAAGGGGAGGTCGAAAGACCTCCTCTTTTTTTGTACAATTTACATGTATACTGCATAAATATTAGTATGCCCGTAAACCAGACTATTCAGAATTTCTATCGCGCTGCAGCTGATCGTGACTTCTCGAGAGACTTTCTCTTTAGAGTAACACAGATGCAGCTTCAAGGTGTTCCAGCTCTTGGTGAGAATGATCTTGTATATGTTAAGACAGCTTCTCTACCAGGACGTAACATTACAAACGTTCCCGTACCTTATATGGGTCTTCAGTTGAACATACCTGGTGCTGCAACCTATCCTGGTTCAGATGCTTATGCTCTTAACTTCTATCTTGATGCTGATAGTGAGCTTCGTAACTACTTCGAAGGTGCTTCTCGCTCAGTATTTGATGACCTTAACTCTACTGGTGAGTATGGTACTCCAGATGATGATTTCTTTATCCAACTTGCACAGCTCGACAAAGAGCTTGAGCCAGTAGCTCAATACAAGCTTGTTGGTGCTTCTATTCGTAATATTGATAACATTGCTTATAATATTTCTGATGGAACAGGTGCTACTGTAGAGATTAATTCAACAGTTTCATATCACTACTATACAAAAGAGCAGTAAGATAGATGGCTTCGCCAATTAGACAGAGGATTCAAGTCCATCAGGATTGGACCGGAGATATCCCCCTCAAAAATCTTTGGGGGGTTTATTTCGCGCCGCGCGCCGGATCTGCTTCAATGACTCAAATTGGTGAGAATATTAGAGAAACTATAGCAGATTATCAACCCGGGGCATTTCAGGTTGAGATTGATTTAATTGATAGATTCTCTAGCAATGATGAAGGCTACTTATTAGCACAAGGAGTATCAATGCCTACTGAAAACGTTCAGATAAATACCACTGATATACCAGGGGCAGGAGGGTTTATTAATGGTTATTATGGTGAAACAAGAGGTAAATATGGCACTAATGGCCTTTCCATAGATTTTTTAGAAACTAATATTGATATTTTCGACTTCTTTATTAAGCCTTGGATAGTTGCAACATCTTATAAAGGTTTAATTGAAGATATAAGTGAGCCTGATATTAAGTGTAATATATCTATCGCGCAGTATACGAGAACGGATGCTTTTTACGGTGACAAGCGAGGATCATCTCAAAATACTAGAAGAGACTCTTATAATTATGGAGTTCGTAAAATTACTAACTTCTTTAATTGCGCTCCAACAAGTATGGCAGCAGATCAAATGAGCTATGGTGAAATCACAGAGAGTGATATTAAAAGATCTGTAGGTTGGACTTTTTCACATTACGATATAAATATTCCTAGACTGGGATATGAGTTTTAGTGTTAAAATAAAATTACCTAGTGGTAAAGAGAGAAGAGTTCCGGAACTTAGCAATCAACAATACTTAACTATAGTTAAGTTTGCAGAGAATAAAGACTATGAAGGTCTTAATTCTTTCTTTGAAGATACAGTACTAGATGTTGATCTAAACATTTTCGATAGATTTTATCTATTAATATATCTTCGTATGCTATTTGTTGATGATAAGCTTATTATTACTAAAGGTGAAAGGCAAATTGATGTTAGTCTAGTTGCATTATTAGACAGTCTTGAGACCAACTATAAAGATCTTGAAACTAGTTTTGAAGAAAGTGGTGTACATGTTATATTAGATCTACCTACTTTATCATACTTTAATAAGGTAGATGATCTCTTAATTAGTTCAATTAAGAGTTTAACATACGGTGATACTACTTTGAACTTTTATAATCTAAGTAGTGAAGAGCAATCAGAGGTTTTAGATAACTTACCTTCAAGTGTGTTTAATCGTATCAAACAATTCATTAATACAATTACTACAGACCTACTCGACGTTACAATTATAGCAGAGAACGAAGCGCTAGGTGTAGAGCGGTTTGGTATTGATGTGATTGGAAATGGGGTTATTCACTTTATAAGTAACATTTTCGCTACTGACTTGAATCAGTTCTATAATATGATATATATATTTCAAAATACAATTACCCCCGGATCTGATTTATTCTTTAAAATGTCACCGATTGAATCTAAAATTGTTATGAATCACCATAACAAGAAAGTTAAAGAGGAAAACGAACAGCTTGCAAAACAGCAACAAGCGAATAATTAATATAGTGAAAGCGGATGTAAAGAACTTTTTAGCTGACCTTAAACAGGTAGGTGAAGCTAATGCAGTATCAATTAAGATACCATCAACAAAGAAGAAAGCGACATTTAAGCAGTTTAATGTTACTCAGCAAAAAAAACTATTACGATCTGCTTTTGATGGTGTAGAGGGCTCCATTGAGACAGGTAGCATATTTAACGGTATAGTAAAGGATAACTGCGAAGAGGATATTAACTTTCTATTATGTGATAGATCTACTGTTCTTTTAGAGCTACGTAAAGGTTCGATTGGTAATAAATTTACTATAGAAGATAATTCCTATGATCTATCTACTTTAAAGCCGTTTGATATCAAAGAAGTTGATCTTACTAAAAAAATTGAAGTCAATGGGGTTGAGGTTTCAGCTAAGATACCCACACTAGATGTTGATACAAAAATTAATAATAAGTTAATTGCTGAGTTTGGTAAGCTTACTGATAATCAGAAGCAAGTTCAGAGTGTTGAGCTTGTTCTCATATATGAGATTGTTAAGTACATTGATAGTATTAAGATTGGTGATGTAGTTATAAATTTTGAAGATATTAGTGTTTATGAAAGGGTTAGTATTGTTAACGAGCTGCCTCTAGCATTAAATAATAATATAATTGATTATATCTCAGGTACTAAGACAGTAGAAACAGAATCACTTACCTTTGATGATGGTAACGTTGTAGAGATTGATGCAGGTTTCTTAGCTGCAGACTAAAGCTCTATGATTAAATATCTATGTGGCGTCAGAAGATACAGAAGCTCTTATAGATACTCTCAATATAATTAATGCTCAGCAGCAAATGGCTGCTGCGGGTGCAGCTACTGGTAACCCTAGAACCAAAGGTGTTGTAGTTGATAGTAAATCTGGCAGCAAGGCTAGAAATGTTAGCCCAACTTTAACAACAAATGAGAAATCTAGATATCAAAATATCTTTAAGATACTTAAAGATATTATTGATCCGGGTCCAGAAGCAGGTAAATCGACTACTACATCTAGAGAGCGGAAAGAAGCTAATGTTTCTGATGCTGCGAAGGTAGCAGCTAATGGCAAGGTAGAGCAAAAACAAGCAGATAACTGGCTTAATAAATTACTCGCTGGCTTAGGTATACTGGCATTTGCAAAGAAAATTCTTGATTCACTTACAAAAGGTCTTAAGAGTATACTTAAAAAGATGGGTTCTTTTATTAAAAAAGGTCTAGCAGCTGCGTTTAAATCAGCAAAAGCGATACTTAAAGGTATAGGTAAATCAGCACTTAAAGCAATTAAATCTGCAAGTAAGTTTGCTGGAAAAATGTTTTCGAAATTAGCCAATTCTAAAGCTGTAACTGCTCTAAAAGGAGCCTTCGGCGCAGCTTTTAATAGATTAAAAGATGTATTTAATGGTGTAAAAAATGCTGTAATGAAACAGGCATCAAAACTAAAAAATGCAATAGCTCCAGGTGCAAAAGCTGTAGCTTCTAAGGCTGGTAGTTTCTTAGGTGGATTATTAGATAAGGGGAAAAATTTAGTAAGTAAGGGAGCACAAGGCATAAAATATGTTGGAGGTCAAGCTGTTAAAGGAGTAAAAGCAGTTGGTGGTGCATTATTGAGTAAAGGCAAGACTGCAGCAACTGTTGCAATGAAAGGATTAACTGCTGGAGGTAAGGGTGTTTTAGGTGTTCTTAGTAAGTTTGCTAAATTACCTATAATAGGTCCTGTTATTGAAGGGTTTTTAATTAAAGGAGATTTAGAAAATTTACAAGAGCAATTTGCAGCAGGGGAGATTTCACAAGAAGAGCTAGAAACTAAGGCTGGTAGACGGGTCATGACCGGGGTTACTGCTCTGGGTGGATCAGCTTTAGGAGGTATTGCTGGTAGTTTAATTCCTATTCCAATTATTGGTACTCTTGCAGGAGCAGTTGCTGGTGATATATTAGGTAGAATGGTTGGAGGTGTTGTTGCTGATACTTTATTAAATCCTTACAAACGTGATGTTGGTAAATTTGCCTTGAGTCGTATGAATGGTACACCAATGCAAGACTTTATTGTTCAAAATGGCGCAATAGTTCCTTTTTCTAATAAAGATCAAGTGCTTGGTATGAAAACCGGTGGTGCAATTGATCAGCTTATCTCTAGTCAAGATGGTATGGGTATTGAACAAGCAGCAGTATTTAATGATATGAGAGAGTTAGGAAAGGCTCAACTTCAAACTCTAGTAGCAATTAAGAACGGTATTAACGCACTTGTTGCAGGTGCAGGTTCTTCTCCAGCAATGGAAGTAAATCTAAAACCTAATACTTTAACAAACGAATTTTATAGAACAGCATGAGTTTAGTATTAATAAATCCCAGCGCGTCAACAGCTAGATCTAGTGTTGATGCTATCGCACCAGGTTTGAAGGACGTCAGTACTTTTAAATTAGTAGATGAAGATGCTCAACCGCTTCTGAAGCCTAGAAATAAAGTTATTGATGTAGTTAATAACTTTTCTTGGTATTCTGGACCGAGAGCATCACTTAGAGCGTTAGATAAACAGCCATGTGCTTTTCTTATTGAGCGAGAGCAACGGTTAAGTTCACTTATATCTGGCGCTTTATATTATTTAAACGCAGCTACTAAAGCAGGTAAAAGAGCAAGTGAAGCTCTTAATAACGATACAGTAACATCTCTTTTAGGAAAGCTTGGTACTGATATTATTGATTCAGGTAATAATATACTTAATAATTTAAAAAAGCAATTTGATACCCAGTTTGACTCTGATAATGGATTGCTCAAAAACCACAACCTTAACTCTTTACAAGGGATATATTTAACAGAACCTACAGGATTTCAATATAGACTACCCATGTATGGGGTAAACCAAACTTTAACTAACAACTGGGGTGGTCGGCAAAACGATAGTCTTTTAACTGGTTTAGTTGACAGTGCAACAGAAGTTGTTGAGAACTTTTCAACTGGATATTTAAACATTTCACAACCAGGGGTATATATAGAGAAACCAAAGTACTTTCAAACTGGTGATCAAGGTGAGTCGCAGACTATTAAGTTTCCTCTTATTAATACTATACGAAGAAGTAATATAAATCAAATTCAGCAAAATTATGAGCTTCTATGGCTTTTAACTTTTCAAAATAAATCGTATAAGACATCATTTTCTAGAACACCACCACCTAAACTATATACTATTTCTGTACCAGGTCAATTTTCTTTTCCTTATGCTTTTATTAGTGGTATGTCAGTTGAGTTTCTTGGAACAGTACGGCGTACTGAAGTAACTGTACCGATATTAAAAGGCAAAACTGTAACTACTACAACAATTAAAGTACCGGTGCCTGATGCATATAATGTATCTTTAACATTTACATCCCTTATAGGAGATTATGGAAACTCTATGATGAGTGATGCATTCAGTACAGATATTAGAAATGGGGTTGTAACATTTGGAGCAGGTTAATTATGAGTACTATAAACACAGGAGCAAAAAGAGATCAAATTACAGAGCTAGAAGGTTTAAGTCGTAATTTATACGAGAACATCTTTAATGTGACTCTAGTAAATAATTCTGACAAGTCTTTCTACGCATACAACTTATTAAATAAAGTAATTTTTCCTGAATCTTTAAACTCAGAGTTTATTGAAGAGGTGACACTTACATCAGATCAGCCATGGACAATGCTATCTTTTGAGCTGTATGGTACTATTCAACTTTGGTGGGTAGTTTATCTTTTAAATAAACCTGACTATATTTTTAAGGCAAAAGCTGGGACAACTTATAAGTATATTAAGTCAAAGTATATTACTAGTGTACTTCAACAAATTACAACCAGTTAGTGATGGTAATTTACAGTAATAATCTTCATCAAAAGCTACAGGGAGTTGCTATAAGTAGAGAGTACTTAAAGTATAATACACCATTTTGTGATATAGTTGACGATCCCAACTTTCAGATAGATTTTGATTTAGCTATAGGTTATAATAGTGCTATTAACGGTAATCTATCAGCTGCAGATAGCTTTATTAAAAATCTTACTCTTAATAGTGGAATTCTTGATTGGTCTACTTTAGATTATTATACAAAGAAAACATCTAACAACCCAATTTTTGCTTCTTCTATTAGAGAGATGCAAAATAGATTTAATACGCCTAGCTTTTATGATGATTCGTTTCAGCAATCTTTTAATGAGCTATTAAAGGATTGTCTTAACTCTCCATGCAATCTATTTTTACAAACTTCTGATAGTATTGGTAGAATGGCACAAGCAACATCTACAAAAAATGCAAGTAATACATTTGGTGTTGGAGCATTGTCAGGAAGCTTTGTTAATATGATTGATGATTTAGATCAAACAATCTTTAATAAAATACCATCTCTCTTTCAAAACGCTCATGTTGAAACGGTACAAGTAGCAGATAAAGCTTGGACTAATACTCAAGCTATTCTTGCAGGTAAAAAGAATTTACCTGAGTTAATTGAGCTGGCTAGAGAGGGACAATCATTTAGAGGTACATCTAATGTGTATCGATATACACCCGATGTAAAGTCTTATAATGATTATTCTGCTGCAGGTTCATTAATACTTAATAATATTAAAGGAAGCCTTGGTGGGTGCTTTGATAAATTTCAGTATAATTATCGATATAACCCCTATAGTAATAATACTCAGTTCCCTTCAGGTGATCGAGTTGTGCATGTTAACGGCAGAGATATCTTGGCGGATGGTACTGGTAAAATTTACCGCTCTACAAATAATACAAAAAATTTAAAAGGTCAGACCGGTAATAAGAGTAGTTTATCTAAACCTACAATTATTCCAGAGTCTGGTAATGCTTTTTCTGATAATACAACCGCTATATCTAAGATATATAATTTAACATCAAAAGGTAATGGAGTACAAGCTAGTTATTCTATATTCGGCGCTCTTATAGACAAAGCTAATAAAATATTTTGGTATGAAGATTATAGTAAAACTATAAATGATAAGTATACTCTTATGGGTAAAGGTAACGCACCAATGGGAGATATTTATCGTATTTGCCCATCTTATGAAGGTAGCGATCTGAATTTACAAAGAAAAGCTCTAAACGGTGAGTTAACAGATGAACAAATTAATAACTTAGACTCAGAAACATTATATACCTTTGCAGGAGTTTATGCGCGTGGGTGGAGACATGATCTAACTGATGAGGGTATGGAGACTTTATATAATACTAGTGATACAAAGTATATTAATGACGGGGTAGCAATTAGCCTTCCTCTTTTCGAGAGTTTTATTAATGATCCAGAGGTTAACCCAATAAGTACAGCGTATGACGCTTTACAAAGACCTAATAAGTTCTTTATTGCTGCTAGGGTACCAAATGGAAGATGGTATTTTTATAAAGTTGTAGACAAAAAACAGAAAGAGATTGTAGTTGATTTTACAGTTGGAGCTTATCAACACTTTATGAAAGCTAATAGTAAAGGAACTAGCCCAGAGTATTTAGGTAAAACTAATGAAGAAGAAATAAAAGGTACCACATGGACAAGGGTTAAAAAGACCACACATGACAATCTTGGACCGTTAGAGATTAGAATATGTCAAGGTGATATTGCTGATGTAAAGGAAAGAATTAAAAAAATGGATTTAGAAAATAATAATTTAGAAAAGATAGAAGCAGGTAATACTCTCCTACCCAGGCTCGATGGTTCTGCAAAAGGTGGAGTTAGTCTAGAGACTGACGAAGAGGGAGCTGAAAATGAGTTACCTCCCGGCTAGTCTAGATCAATAGCCTCTTCTTTATCTTCTTTTGAGACTACCGGTATATCGTCTTCCATTAACATCTTCATAACCTCTTGCTGTGAAAGGGCTATTCTCGTAGTATTGTCAGCAGTGTTAATTTCTT
>UEXM01000610.1_pt1 | contig 36383 bp, 60 predicted proteins | sample 1796661 | NCBI WGS metagenome assembly UEXM01 (sample SAMEA4772469, study PRJEB27181) | metagenome
GTATGCTTGAAAACATCTATTCCTAGGAATGATATTCAGGGTTATCTCGCTGGGAGAAAAACTATAACCACAGACTTTGTGGATAGAATCAACCAAATAGGAGAAGACAATGGCAGATAAAGACAGTCAAATTAAAGAAGGACAAGATGCCGAAAGGTTACTTAAAGACCCTTTATTAATTAAATCATACGAAGTAATCCAAAATGATATTTTTCAACAATGGATTAGAACAGAAATAGAAGAATCTGGTAAAAGAGAATCTTTATATTTTTCACTTCGAGGTGTACTTACAGCACAAAATGTACTTGTAAACACAATGGAAAATGGCAAGATAGTTGAAAACGAATTAAGGGGAGGTAAATAGTCATGGCAAAAGATGATATCCCTACACAAGATTCTAAGTTCGGTGGCACACCTGTTACAGATGTGAAATCGGCTCAGGAAGCACTTCAAGGTATGATGAGCACTCCAACGGAGCAAAGCGAAGAAGACCAAGAAGAAACAGAAACAACGGAAGAAGTTTCTACACAGGACATGGAGTCCGAATCAGTTGAAGTCGAAGCAAGTAATCCTGATGGATTATCTGTTGATGACTTAGTAGACCAAGACCAAGTAGAAGGAAACGAGGAACTTGATACATACACTGTCAAAGTAGATGGTAAAGATGTTCAAGTCACCCAAGAAGAACTTTTAGCTGGTTACAGTAGACAAGCTGATTACACAAGAAAAAGTCAAGTATTGTCCGAACAAAGGCAGAAAGCTGATGCAGAATTAGCAGCCACTCAACAAGAAAGACAGCGTTACTTATCACAACTTGAACAATTTAACACTCAGGCAGATTCTAAAATAAATGAACTTGCAAAAACTGATTGGACACAACTCAAGGAAGAAGACCCAACTGAATACATGCTAAAGCGTGACCAGTATAGGGAGTTGCAAGAAAACCAAAGGTTAATAACGGAAGAACAAAAGAATATCCATTATAAACAAGGTCAAGAGCGGGAAGCCGCTTGGAATGCAGAACTTGAAAGAAACCAGCAAATAATAAGCCAGAGAGTACCTGATTTTCATGACCCTGAGAAAGGCCCAAAACTTAAACAAGATATCAAAAGTTTTGCAGTCAAGAAAGGATTTAGTGAACAGGAAGTTGATAGCTTAATTGATGCAAGGTCTGTAGATATTCTACATAAAGCTATGTTATACGATAAACTTTTAACAGCTAAAATTTCTGGAAAGAAATCAAAAGTTGTGCCTAAAGTTCAAAGACCTGGTTCTCCAGCAAGTAAAGAAGAAATTTCTAGTGATAAGCTTAAAGCAAAAAGAGCAAGACTAAGAAAGTCTGGACATATCAGTGATGCTTCAAGCCTTATTGAAAGTCTTATGACTAAATAGTCTAATACTATAACTTTTTTATAAAGGTAATCAAAAATGGCAATTTATACAAATGCGTATGAAACCTTCGACTCTAACGATAGAAGGGAAGATTTGGCGAATGTTATTTATAACATCTCACCAACAGACACTCCATTTATGTCTTCTATTGGAACTGGTTCAGCTTCCTCTACACTACATGAATGGCAAACAGACACGCTTGTAGCAGCAGCTACAAACGTAGTAATGGAGGGCGATAATGCTCCTTCAAGGGCTTTAGTAGCTACTTCTAAATTACTTAACTATACTCAGATTTCTACGAAACCTGTTGTAGTTACTGGTACTCAAGAAGTAATTAACAAAGCTGGAATGACATCAGAAATGGCTTATCAAATAGCTAAAGCTGGTAAAGAACTAAAACGTGATATGGAGTTCGACTTAACAGGTGTTAATGTTGCAACTGTTGGTTCATCAGGCACAGGTCGTAGACTTAGAGGTCTTGAAGCATGGTGCAATACTAATGAATCTCATGGAGCTGGTGGTTCTACACATGGAACAACTGGTGCAGTTACAGATGGAACTCAAAGAGTTTTAACTGAATCATTAGTTAAAGCAAACTTAAAACTTTGTTATGACCAAGGTGGTAATCCTGACTTAATGTTAGTTGGTTCATTCAACAAACAAAAAGTATCAGGTTTCACTGGAAACTCTACTCGTATGGACATGGCAGAAGATAGAAGCTTAGTTGCAACTATTGATGTTTATGTTTCTGACTTCGGTGAAGTTAGAGTAGTAGCTGATAGAATCTTGAGAAGTTCTGGAAGAACTACACATATCATAGATACAGAAATGTGGTCTACTGCTATGTTAAGACCTTTCACAGTTCAAGACTTAGCGAAAACTGGTGATAGTGAAATCAAACAATTATTAGTTGAGTATACTCTCGTTTCTAAAAACGAAGCTGCTTCAGGTAAAATTGCTGATTGCACAACTAGCTAATAAAATTTAACTTTCCTCATAGTTAGTTAAGGGTGGGGTTTTACACTCCAATGTTTTCCCCACCCACCTAGATACATTAATGATGGCCTTGAAGAACGTATCGCTTCGGAACGAGGGTCATTAATTTTGGAGAATATTTAATGAGAACATTAAATGATTATTTTATAACTGGACAGATTGTTGATATATCAACAGCAGGTTCAACATTTGTAGCAGTACCTGATGGTGGCAGAATAATTAAAATTATGTCTGTGCTTGGAGGAGCTATTACTGGTGGTAACGCAGCAATTACATTTGAAATTGGTGGAACTGCTGTAACAAATGCTGGATTTACAGTTGCACATTCAGGTTCAGCAGTAGGTACTATGGATGGTTCTACACCATCAGCACTTAATCGAGTTGAAGAAGATGGGTCAATCGAAATGATTACCGATGGCAACTCTTCAGGTGCTAAAACATTAACTGTAACATTTGTAGTTAGGAGATAAAAATGAGTAATTGGAGCTACGGACAACGAGTTATAAAAAATCACACAATTACTGTAACTCAAACAGGTACAAACAGAACTGATGCTTTCAGTGATGGGGTTACTTATGTAAGGGTTACTTCTAATACATCAGAAGTATTTGTTGATTTTGGAAAAGCTACTACTTCGGCAGTAACTACTGGCATACGTTTAGTAGCCGATGAACCTAAAGTGTTTAAGATAGACAATGCTGACAAGATGTCTTGTATTGCAGCTTCAGGTTCACCAAAAGTTTTTATTGAGGAGCTTAGTGAGTAATGAGTAGAAAGTTAGGAGATGGACAAACATTTCACTTTCATTCTGCTGATGGCACTGGGGCTATACAACATAAGTCGGAAGACTTAACAAAGCTACTCGACCAAAACAAAAGATTGCAACAGGAAGACCACAGTATAAGAGATGAACTTCGATTATCTGCTAGGATTCCTGTTACAATTTACTATGAATGGAAGAATAAATTTGGCGTAGATTTATATAATAAGAATCACGCACCAGCAGTTAGGAAATTATTAAATAGTCCTGACTATAGATATTTAAAAACAACAAGTAGAGTAATATAATGCCTAATTATGAATTTAAAAGAAATCGCTTTGCACAAAAGCCGAACTTAGCTAACCAATCTAGTGAAAATTTGAAAGATTATTCTGACATGGTAATAAAAGAGGATAGTAGAAACCTTGATGAGAGAATAGAAAATATTGGCCTTAAAGGGGGTGGATATCCATCAGTAGAAAAGCATAAAAAAAGAGTAGCTAGAGGTGATTATGACTTTAGGAAAAAAAAGAACTCCAAAGGTAGGGTTAAATAAATGGCTATATCAACATATGCAGAATTAAAAACATCTATAGCTAATTGGCTAGATAGAAGTGATTTAACTGATATTATTCCTGACTTTATTTCTTTAGCTGAAACAAGGCATAAAAGAGATTTTAAAATAAGAAGAATGGAAACTAGAGTAACAGCTAATACAATTTCAGACACTGAATACTATTCATTACCTGATAATTATATAGCTATGCGTAATATTAAACTAAACTCTGACCCTAAAACACCACTAGAATATTTAACTCCTGAGATAATGGATAGATTACAAGCTGGAAGTAGCACAGGTATGCCTAAAGCCTATTCAATCAAAGGTAATGACATACAGATTAGACCTATTCCTGATGGAGTTTACGAAATAGAAATAGCTTATTACAAAACATTTACTCCTTTATCAGACTCAAATACTACAAACGATATGCTTACTCATCACCCAGATGTTTATTTATACGGAGCATTAGTTGAAGCAGAGCCTTATTTACAAAATGATAAAAGAATACAAACTTGGTCTGGATTTTACGACAGAGCCAAAGAAGATATTATAAAATCAAACGAGAGAGATAGACACTCAGGCACAGCACCTGTAACAAGAATTGACTACGGATTATATTAATGACTACATGGACTATAGTTTCTACAGATTCTACGACATGGAGTGTTATACAAAATACATCAGAAGGGTATTTTGAAACAGAAGATAATTTAGATTTATTAGTAACAGAAACAGGATTACTGTTTCAACAAGAAGGTGGAGTCGTAATAGCTCCTAATGACTGGCAAGATGTTCCAGCAACAGCAACTACAACATGGACTGAACAATAAATGGCAACACAAAAATTTAGTGATTTAACAGCAGAAACAACCCCTAACGCAGATTCTGTATTTGCTATAGCTTATTCAAGTGCAAACTTTAAATTAAGCATAACAAATTTAGCAGCTAATCTACCAGCAGTTACAGCAACAAGTTTAACATCTTCAGGCACTTTAACTACATCAGGCAATGCAACCATTGGGGGAGATTTAACGATATCAGGTGATGACCTAACTATGGGAACAAACACTAGTGGGGCTGCATTAATAGCTGATGGAACAAATTTTAATCCTGTGGTTATATCAGGTGATATATCTATAGGTACAACAGGTACAGCAGCGATTGGAAGTGGCGTAATTATAGATGCTGATGTCAATGCTTCAGCAGCTTTAGCTTTTTCTAAAATGGAAAATCTAACGGCATCAAGACTGTTAGTATCAGATGGTAGTGGCGATGTTAGTGTATCAGCAGTAACTTCTACAGAAGCAGGTTATTTAGATGGCGTATCATCAGCAATACAGACACAATTAGATTCTAAAGCATCTTCAAGTTATGTGCCTACAACAATTACAGTAGCTGATGAATCAACAGATACTACTTGTTTCCCTCTATTTGCAACAGCAGCAACTGGTGATTTAGGGCCAAAAACAGCTAGTGGATTAACTTTTAATTCAAACACAGATGTATTATCAGGAACTTTTGCAGGAAACATTACAGGTAATGTAACAGGTAATACTTCAGGTACATCAGGTTCGACTACAGGAAATGCAGCAACAGCAACAGTATTAGAAACAGCAAGAAACATTGGTGGCGTAAGTTTTAATGGTTCAGCGAACATTGATTTACCAGGTGTTAACGCAACAGGTAATCAGAATACATCAGGAAGTTCAGCTTCTTGTAGTGGTAATTCAGCTACAGCAACTCTTTCTACAAACGTAACAGTTGCAGATGAATCTACCGATACCACATGTTTTCCATTATTTGTTACAGCAGCGACAGGCGACCTTCCACCTAAATCAGGAAGTAATCTTGCCTTTAATTCTAATTCAGGAATTTTAACAGCTACTGGTTTTGCAGGTGCATTAACAGGGAACGTAACAGGAAATGCTAGTGGAAGTGCAGGAAGTTGTACTGGAAACAGTGCTACAGCCACTACATCTACAAATGTTACAGTAGCAGATGAAAGTAGTGATACTACTTGTTTTCCTTTATTTACAACTGCTGCTACAGGAGATTTAGCACCTAAGTCAGGTTCTAATTTAGCATTTAATTCAAGTAGTGGCATTTTAACTGCAACAGGATTTGCTGGAGCGTTAACAGGCAACGTAACAGGCAATACTTCAGGTTCTTCAGGCTCATGTACTGGAAATTCTGCAACAGCTACTTCAGCAGCAACCCTTACAACTGCTAGAAACATAGGTGGAGTTTCATTTAATGGCTCTGCAAATATAGATTTACCAGGTGTAAATGCAGCAGGTTCACAAAATACCAGTGGTACAGCAGCAGGACTATCAGCAACTCTTGCAGTAGGAAGTGGTGGTACTGGAGCAACTAGCTTAACAGCTAACGGAGTTATTATTGGTAATGGAACATCTGCTCTTACAGCAGTTGATTTATCTACCAAAGGAAAGATTTTAATTGGTGATGGCAGTGGTAATCCACAAGCATTAGCTGTAGGTACAAATACCCATATATTAACAGCAGATTCATCAGAAGCAACTGGTGTCAAATGGGCAGCAGCAGCAGGAGGAGGTGGTGGATTAGCAGTTGTTACAGCAGTAAATCAATATGACTCTTCAAGTCCTTATGCAAGTTATTCATATACAGGATTTAGTTCAAGTTATGATAATTATTTAGTTTTAGTACACGCTATTTCACTTGCTGGAGATGGAGATGTAAATTTCCAATGGCTAGATGATGGAAGTGCATTAACAGGTGGTGGTTATAGAGTTGCTCTAAATGGAATAGATAGTAATGCAACAGACAGACAATTAGCATCTAACAATGAAACTAGTCCAAGAATATTTGATGATTTAAAAGGTGGCGATGATAGACCTTTTTCAGGATTTATGTATATGCAACTTGGTAGAGGTGGTCGTTGGGATAGTGATAGTTCAGATTCGGAAGGCAATGTTAGACCAATGGTTACTTGTGATTTTGTAGGAAAAGACCATTCAAATTATTGCAGGTCAGTTCATGGTGGGTGGTTCTATGATGATGCTGCTGGTAACACAATGAATGGTTTTAAATTAACATTTGGTGGTGGTGGTGCTAATAAAGTTTGTTTAACAGTTTATGGAGTTGTAAGGAGTTAACATGGCTAAAGACTTAATAACAGATGCTAGTGGAAATACAACAGAACAAGATGAGTCTGTTGAGTCAGCTAATGCAAGAGCAGAAAGACAGACTGCTAATGAAGCAAAAAGATATGCTACATATAGAACAGCAGGTTATTTAGATGAAGACACAAATCAGAACACTAAAACTGTTTATGGAAGATTAGGAGAGCAACTTGATATGCTCTTTAAAGATATAGAAGCAGGAAAATTTGGAGATACTGCTAAAACAGGCTCATGGTATACACATATTAAATCAGTTAAAGACAACAACCCCAAAGGCTAGGAGAAATTAAATGGGATTAGAAACAGGAACATATATATCAGACTTAAATAGCTCAAACCCAGCAGCAGGTGATGCTGTTAATGAGGGTGATGACCATATAAGACTGGTAAAATCTACAGTTAAAGCAACCTTCCCCAGTATTACTGGAGCAGTTACTTCAACACACACAGAATTAAATTTATTAGATGGCGTTACAGCTAATACAGCAGAATTAAACTATGTAGATGTTACAACACTGGGTACAGCACAAGCATCAAAAGCAGTAACAGCAGATGCTAATATAGATATTACAGGTGTAAGAAATTTAACTTGTACAGGAACTGTAACGAGTTCTGCTGGAACATTAACAGCAATACAAACAGTTTATCCCGTAGGAAGTATTTATATAAATGCAGCCGTAGCTACTAATCCAGGTACGCTATTAGGTTTTGGTACTTGGGTAGCTTTTGGAGCTGGTCGAGTTATAGTAGGTTTAAACGCAGCAGATAGTGATTTTGATACAGTACAAGAAACTGGTGGCGCTAAGACTCATACCTTATCTACTGCTGAATTACCATCACATACACATAATTCAAATTTTGTAACAGGTGGTAGTGGAGTATCAGGCGTAAATACAGCAGGTAATTACGATGCAGCAACCAATGCAACAAGTGCTACAGGTGGTGGTTCAGCACATAATAACGTACAACCTTACATCGTTGCATATATGTGGAGAAGAACTGCGTAATGGCAACATTTCAAGTAGGCCCTCCAAAAGGTTTAAACAAGGATGTTAATAATACAGTTATTGAAAAAGAATATTTTTCAAATGTAGAGAATGTCAGATTTGAAGATGGAGCAGCTAAAAAAATATCAGGACACGATAATCCTTTTCCAGTAGCTAACCCTACAGTAGCTCCTTATCAAGTATTAAACTGGGCAACAGGGTCTAACAATTATTGGTTCTATGCAGGTTTACAAAAAATATATAGAACTGATGGCTCAACACATACAGAATTTACAAGAACATCAGGTGTCTATGCTGTTAATCTTACAGCCGTAGGTAACTGGGATGTGTCTATTTTTAACGGGCTTCCTATTTTTAATAATGGAGTAGATGACCCACAATGCCTAGCAAATCTTGGAGCTAATAATTTTACAGACTTAACTAATTGGCCATCAAATACAACTTGTAAATCAATTAGGCCTTTTGGCAATTATTTAATATCCTTAAATTTAACAGAATCATCGGTTAATTATCCCAATAAAATTAGATGGGGAGATGCAGCAGAGAATCTAGCACTACCTAGTTCTTGGACAGCTTCAGCTACAAACGATGCTGGTTTTACTACCATAGGTGATAACGGAGATTTTATTATAGATGGTTTTTCTTTAAAAGAAGCATTTATTATTTACAAAGAAAAAACAACCTGGATTATGTCTTTTGAGGGTGGAAACTTAGTTTTTAACTTTAAAAAGCTTTTTAATGACACAGGAATATTATCTAAAAATTGTGCCACAGAGTTTAACGGGAAACATTTTGTTGTAACTAATGGAGATATAATTGTACACGATGGTGTGTCTAAAAAATCTATTGCAAGTAATTTTGTTAAAAGAGCAATGTTTGAAGATATAGATGGTACAAATTATGCAAATACTTTTGTAACTCATAATATTCAAAAAGGTGAAATATGGGTGTCTTACCCAAGCGTAGGGTCAACAAATTGCAATAAAGCATTAATTTATAACTATAATACTCAATCTTTTAGCTTTAGAGATTTACCAGGAATACTTGGAATAGGTCTTGGGGTAGTTAGTCCTACCTCAGATGGAAGCACTAGCATTTTATGGTCAGGTCAATCACAAAGCTGGATAGCTTATGATACTACTGAGTCATGGGGAGAAAGGGCTTACAACCCTACAGAAACCAGTATGTTAATGGCGGGAACAAGCGACACAAGATTGTATAGAGCAGACCAAGGGTTTGATTTCAATGGGTCTAACTTTACTATGCTTTTAGAAAGAAAAGGACTTGTTTTAGATGGCAACACTAATACTGTAAAACAAGTAAGAAAGATTAGCCCTAAATTTAAAGGTACTGGAAGTGCAGAAATATTTGTAGGAAGTTCTATGAGTCCTAATGGAACATACGATTACAAAACACAACAAAGCATAAACCCCAACACACAAAATAAAGTAGATGCAAGAAGCACAGGAAAATATATAGCTATTAAATTTCAAAACACAACTGGAACAACTTTTGAATTAAACGGATATGATATAGAATATGAGGTAATAGGAGAACGATAATGGGGATAATGGATTTTTTGATATCTCAAAACATTCCTAGTTTGATTGGTAATATGTCTGACTTTCAAAGAGCAATAAATCCTAATAGTCCTGTTTTAATGAACGAGCAAGGAATACCTAGAACAACAGAAACAGCAACTTATATTAATCCAATGCCAACACCTTTTACTATGTCAGACCAGTTTATGTTAGCACCTACCATAACAATGAGAGATAAAATATTAAAAAAAATGAGTGATGATGAAGCATTAGATACAGCTTTAAAAAGAGGTGCTTATAGAGGTTTTATTCCTTTACCTGGAATATTAACACCACAAGGAGTGCAAGAAACAGAATATAGTAAAAAGCTACCAGGTTTAATATCAGATTACATAGCGACACAAAGAGGGCTAAGATAAATGTCACAAGCACCTAAATATACGCCTAATCCAGTACCAAGCAATCCCGAAGATTTACCGCAATATTTAATGCAAGAATTAAATAGAATACAAGGTGCTTTACAAGAAAACTCTACAACTTTTATAGAAGTTAAGAATGTAGCCCCAGCTAGAATTAAACAAGGTGATATCGTTTACGGAGATGGTACTAACTTTAACCCAGGAAGTGGTGAAGGAGTTTACTTTAGAAATGCAGCAGGAAGTTGGGTGAAATTAGGATGAACTATTTAACTGGTATAAAGTCATCAACTATAGATTTAATTTGGGATTCATGTGTTCCTTTTATTGAGTTAGCTTCTCAGAAAGGCCAAGAAGAAATGTCTATTGAAGATATCTATGACAAATGCAAAGAAAAATCTATGCAGTTATGGGTTGTATTTAATGATGAAGAAAAGATACTAGCGGTAGTAACTACAGAGATAGCAAATTACCCAAGAAAGAAAGTTTGCAGAATAGTAACTTTAGGCGGAGAAGATATGATTAACTGGGTTGATTGTATTTCTATAATAGAGGAATGGGCTATTGAAAATAATTGCGTAGCCATGGAAACGTTCTGTAGAAAAGGATTCAAGAAACAATTAAAAGATTTTGGATATGAAGAAACATACATAGTTCTTGGAAAAGAACTCACAACAGTACATTAGGAGAGCATTATGAGCGGTGGTGGAAGTAATACACAAACAACTAAATCAGAGCCTTGGCAAGTACAACAGCCTTATCTTAAGGATATTTACGACCAAGCACAAAGCCAGTATCAAGGTGGGCCAATGGAGTTTTATCCTAACCAAACCTATGCTAACGCAACAGATACTCAATTACAGGCAGAACAATTACAAAAACAAGCAGCTTTAGGAGCTTCTTCAACTCTTTCTGGCTCTTTGTTACCTGCTTTCCAACAACAGCTACAATCTCCTAGCCAAATTTTTAGTGACCCAATGTTTCAACAATCTTTAACAGCAGGGTTAAGACCTATACAAGAAGGTATGCAAACAGGCTTACAACAAGCTAGAAGAGATGCTACTGGAGCAGGTCAACTTGGCGGTGGAAGACAAGCTATACTAGAATCTAATGTATTAAAAGATTACTTAACTAAATCTTCAGATGTTGCATCTAAAATGTATGGTGATGTTTATGGAGATATTGCTAGGAACCAAGCGGTAACATTAGGACTAGCACCTCAAATAATGGGTTCATTAGCAGCTCCATCACAATTACTAGGTCAAGTAGGAAATATAGAACAAGCAAGACAACAACAAGCTATAGATGACCAAAGAGCAAGGTTTGAGTTTGAACAACAAGCGCCAGGAGCAGCATTATCACAGTATGCTAATTTAGCAGCAGGTTCGATTATACCTGGTACAACAACACAAACAGGCCCAAAACAAGGTGGAAATCAATTAATGGGATTAATAGGAGCTGGTCTTGGCTCTTTTGCGGGTCCAGCAGGAGCATCAGCAGGGTACGCAATAGGCTCTCAAGGCTTTGCATAGAATAATATAGATTAACAGGAGATAAATGATGGCAGGAATATTAAGCGATTTAGGACAAATGTTTAGCATGGATGATGCAACATCAAGACAAGGTCTTACAAATCTTTTTAAAGATGACCCTAACTCAGGATTTTTAGATACCATGGCTAGAGAACGTAAAATGAAAAGAGAAGCGGAAGCTTTAGCTATGCAGCAAAGTAATATAGACGCTGGAGGAATTAATCCCGATAATTCACTTAATGCTTTTCAAGGCACTTTTCCTGGAAATGTAAATCAAGCTGTAGTACCAAATAATCAAACTGGAGTACCAACTGTGGATAGCCTTGGTTATGATTATAACCAACTATCTAATGTAAATACAGCTAACCCACAATTTCAAGTTCCTGAACAAACTATTGGTGATGCTTATGCTAAATATGGTTTAACTGGCATGGCTAAAGGGTTATTTGGTTTTGGACAAAATAACAATATGGGAGTTGATGCAAAAGGGAATCCTATTCCTCTTTCACAAATTCCTGGAGCAGAAGGAGCTTCCAGTGTAGATAACAGAAATATATCAGACACTAGACAAGGTTTATTAAATATTTTACCCGATGGTTTGAAAGATAGTTTAAGTAATTTTAAATCAGGTTATGATAATTTATCTAAAGAAGATGCGGAAGCAATGATTAGTGCTTTTGAACAAGCAACAGCTAGACCAGAAGCTACTCCTTTTGCAGCTATAAGACCATCTGGGGCAAGTGCAGGTTATAGAATACCCGTAGAGAACCTATATAACAGAGGTCTTTTAAAGATTTAAGGAGAATATGAATGGCAACTGAAGAACAAGTAACAAGCAGAGTAATTCGAAATATTTTTGGTGATGTCTTTGACGATAAGAAGATAGCTGAAATGACTGAACGAGAAGTAAGAAACCAAGAGAGTAAAAATGCTAGAATAAACACAACAAATTCAAGCAATCCAAATGTGGGGCCAAAACAACCCCCTAAAAATCCTGCAACAGGTGGAAGCAAAGGCTCTCCTAAAATACCTCCAAAAGTTAGTACTGAAGGTAAATATACAACTGGAACAGGTGATAACCGAAGGCTAAAAACTCAAAGTTCACCATTAAGACAAGGATATAATAGAGCCATTAATAGTGGTAAAGGATTACTAGGAACCATAGGAAGAATCCCAGGAGCTAGAGGAGCATTAGGCTTATTAGGTACAGCGGCAAGATTTGGAACACCACTAGGTTTAGCAGGAACAGCAGCATATTATGGTGCTAGAGGATTAGGTTATGACCCGTTTGGTTTTAATACTGAAGAACCAAAAGCGCCAACTCCAATAGGTTATGATGTCAATAGAGATACACCTAAAGCTCCACCAGGAGCAAGATGGCAACAAACTTTTCGCCCTGACTCTAGTGCAACAGGTAAAGAATTAATTAACGCAGCTTTATTCAGAGCCGCTATGCAAGGCAATATGGCTGATGCTGGACAAGCCGCTGCAAGTGTTCTTGTTGATAAAGGTAAATACAGGACAGGAGCTGAAGCATTAGCTGCTGGAATGGAAAATCTAGGCGACCAAGCACAAGTTAGTGTAAGCCAAGACAAGGATGGGTTTTACCAGTATTATGGTAAAGTAGATAATTCCTTAAATCTTTTAAAAGGCGTTGCGGGTTTAAAGACAGTAAACCAAGAAGAATATAATCAACTCTTAGAACTAGCTAAAAGTAAACTTCCTAACGAAACGGAAGAAAACTTAATAATTGCTTTAAATAAAAAATACGAGATAGGAGAATAAGTTGGCAGAAATAAACTTAGATTTTTTAGAAGAAGGAAATACTGAAAAAGAAATAAATTTAGATTTTTTAGATGGCCCCACTTCTTCTCAAGATGTTAAACCTAATTCCACTGAAGAAGAAAGACCTTCAGTTAACCCTGTTGATGAAGTTAGTCTGGGCAAATTAGCTCAAGGACTAGGAGCAGAGGTTGCTATATCAGAAGGAGGAAGAATTGCTTCTTCACTAGCTTTCGGGCCAGTAGGTTATGTACTTGGTGCTTTAGGTGCTGGGGCGGTAGGTTCTTACGCAGCTCAAAAAATAACAAATCCAGATGACATATCAGAAGGAAGAATAATAGCCGATGCTTTGATTAACTTAATTCCTGGAATGAAAGCTACAAAAGGAAAGTCAATGGTAGCTGATGCAGTAATGCGACAAGGAGCATTAGGTGCTGGTATTGGAGCTTTTGGGGTAACTGGAGAAAAAGCTATTGATGAAGGCCGTATGCCAACTATAGATGAATTAACAAGTGCTGGGATGACCGCTGGATTATTAGGTGGGGCTTTAGGATTGTCTGGAGCAGCAGTAAGTAAGTTTCTTAGTAAATACCAAGGTATTGATGCAAGACAGTTAAGTAAGCTTGATTACTCTACAGACCCCGCAGACAAAACTTTTATAGATAGAATGAAGACTTTAAGAGAAAGAAATAGAAGTGATAATCAAAAAGCTTTTGATGAAAAGTATATAGGCTTACAAGAAACTATTAGTGATGCAAGTGTAAGACAAAGAAAACTACAAGACCAATCTGGAAATGGCCAGTATGTAGAAAACGGAGTATTAAAAGTAAGAGAATTTACAGATGAAGGTGGTAAGGTTTGGCAAAAAGACCAACAAGATTATTATAGTCTTAAAAGAACTTCTGAAGGAAAAATGGATGCTCAAATGGAGCTTATTTTAAAAGAAGAAGATTTGTATTTAAAGGAGCTTGGAACTATAGGAGCTAGAATAGGCGGCAAAACAACTAAAGAATTAACTTCTAGTATTGATGACTATATGTATGCTAAATACGCAGTAGATTATAATAAAATAAAAGGCGAAGGAATGTCTGGTATGCCTACTACTGAAGCTAAAGATATTATTAAACAGTTTGAAGGAGCTGGATTAAATACCACTTTAGCAAACCCAATGAAGATATTACAAAATCAAAACAAAAGAGCGCAAAAGTTAGTTGTTGAAAGTGGCTTAGTTTCAGAAAAACAAATGAATACATGGAGAAAAGAATATGGTGATAACTATGTTCCTTTGACCAGAGAAATAGACAACAAAACATTATTAGGGTCTAAAGCTCCAAACGAAGTTACTTCATCAGGTATATACCAAGATGTAGGTAGCTTAGAAAGAGCAAGGTCAATTAAACAAAACATACAAGAAAATCTTGCTGATGTTATAAGAAGAGCAGAATTAAATAAAGTAAACCAATCTTTTGCTAGACTAGTAGATGCAAACAAAGTAGAAGCTGGTGGAATCCTTAAACAAACTAGTGGTAAAAACTATGTAGAAGGAGTTGGAGGTAAAGACTCAACTCTAACCTTTTTCAAAGAAGGCAAAGCTTACAACATGGAATTTGCTGACCGAACCCTAGCTAGAGCCTTTAAAGGCGCTCCTGCTAAAGATATGGGTACAATAACTAAAACAATATATAACGCAGCTTCTGGTTTAAACAGATACCTTGGTAGTATTTATACAAGATTTAACCCAGACTTTGTAATTCCTAACTTGTTCCGTGATAGTACGGAAGCTACTGTTAACAACATGGCTAGACTAGGAGCTAAGTCAGCGGCATCCTTAAAAAGTACAGCAAACCCTTTTAGTGTCTTTGATAAAAAAACTATCTATAAAAAATTAAATGGGCAACCACCCGCTAACGCACAAGAAGCAGAAATACATAAAATGTATGATGAGTTTAAAGCTGATGGTGGAAGTGTTGGAGGAGTAGGAGCAACAACTCAACAAGAACTTACAACTAAAATAGAAAATATAGCTAAAGACCTTCAATCAGGAACTTCAGCAAAGTCTATAAAGAGTTTAGGTAAATGGTTTGATAAAGCAAACAATATATTTGAGGATGGAACAAGATTTAAAACCTACATGATGGGAAGGAAAAGCGGGATGTCTAGAGAATCAGCAGCATTAGCAGCAAGAGATTCTTCTTTTGACCCAAGATTAGGTGGTACTGATGTAGGTTTAATAAGAGCAACTTATTTATTTGCTAACCCAGCAATCCAGGCCAACAAAGTTTTTCTAAAAAACATGGCTAGAAACAAAAAACTAGCGGGAGCTGTGTTTAGTTCAATGGTAGGGGTAAGTTATGCTCTTGATAATTGGAACTCAAGTATTGACCCAGACTGGAAAGAAAAACTAAAAACCACAAGCGGTAGTAATTTTTTAACAAATAAGTCTTTAGTAGTTGTAACAGGAGTTGATGAAGAAGGTAAGCCTAAATATGTTTCAATGCCTATAGGGTATGCAATGGTTCCTTTTAAGGTATTAGCTGATTATACAGCAAAATCATTTAGTGATAACAAGCCTTGGTCAGAAGAAGATTTTATGGCAGCAGGAGCTGATATTTCTAACCAATTCTTAGAAGGATATAATCCTACTGGGGGAAGTTTAATACCTACTCCATTAAGATGGTATTCAGAATTACAAGCTAACGAAGATGGTTTAGGTAGAACTATTAGACCTGAATGGATGGAATCTAAGAACATGGCAGCTAAAGAAAGAATGTTTTCTTTTACCATGGACACTAAAGGTGGAGAGTACGCTTACTCTTTAGCAGAAACCGCTGAAGCTATGGGTATAGAAATTTCCCCAGAAAGTCTTATACATTTATCTAAAATGTTTACAGGTGGCCCTGGTGGAACAATGAACAAATTACTTGGAATAGTATCTGATATTAAAAATGGAAAAGAAATTAAAGCCAAAGATATTCCTGTAATTCGTAGATTTATGGGAGAAGGTTATAAAGACAAGTTTGAAGAAAGAGCGGGTAAGTTATCAGAAGTGGAAGAGTTTTCCAAAATGGATAATACCGAGAGAGCAAAAGATGGAAGAACCGCATCTCAATTGTTTAGAGAAATGAAAGACAGTTCTCCAGAAGAAGCAAACGCAGCTATTCAAAGAGCAATGACAGAGGGAATTTTAACCCCAAGCGTTCAAAAAAGACTAGTAAGTAAAATAAAAAACTCTAAATTAAATCTAACCCAAACAGACTCAAGGGTTAAGCAATTATCAATACCTGTTAGGGCTAAATATTTAGCTAAACAAATGGCTAATATGAAACTAGAAGATATAGAACCTTATATGCAAGACCAAATAAATAAAAGAATATTAACTAAAGATGTTGCTAGAACATTACAAACCTTAAAAGAATTTCAAGATTTAAAACTACAGGATTTAAGATGATACCAATGGAACTTATATCAATGCTTGGCTCCACTGTACTAGGTGGCGTTATGTCTATTATGGCACAGAAAGGACAAGCAGAAGCTGAAAGACAAAAGATGCTAATGCAACGAGCAAACTTTGCAGCAAAACAAACTGACAAAGCTCGTAATATTACGGATAATCACACCAAACATACTAGGCGTTGGATTGCTTTGATGTGCGTATTTTCTATTATTGTAGTGCCAATCGTTGCACCTATCTTTACTGATGTTAATGTTATCTATCAGATAGTTACAGAAGCAGATAGTGGTTGGTGGATATTTGGCTCTACCTATGAAACATCTGTTTGGAAAGAAGGTAATTCAATTTTTATAACAAGCCTACAATCGCACACGATTTTCTCAATCATAGGATTATATTTTGGAGGAGCTTTGACTAGAAAATAAAATGGTAGCTAAAAAGTATCAAAGCAAAACTGGTGGATTAAACGAAGCTGGAAGAAAATATTTTAAAAATAAAACAGGTGCTAATTTAAAAAGACCTGTAACAGGTAAAGCACCTAAAGGCTCTAAAGCAGCAGGAAGAAGGGCTAGTTTTTGTGCAAGAATGGGTGGTGTTAAAGGCCCAATGAAAGATTCTAAAGGCAGACCGACTAGGAAAGCACTAGCACTTAGGAAATGGAAATGTCGAAAGTCTTAAAAGGACTGGGTATTTTAGTATTGGTAATCTTAGCTTTATGCTTAGAAAATGCTATTGCAGATGTTACGTCATCTGGAGCTACAACCAATACACAATCAGCTACTGGAACTTCAGGCTCAAATACGGCTATTACTGGAGGTTACGAATCTAGCACTACTTATCAGTCAGGTAGCTCAAACACAAGCAACACTACCAACAGTACCAATAACAACAGTAATACTAAGACTGCTGTAAACCCCTCTAATGCCCCTGCTATGAGTGTTTATGGTCAAGATAGTTGTGTTATACCATTAGCAGCAGGAATTACTGTAATCGGTTTCTCAGGCACGTTTGGAAGCTATTATGTAGACCCTAACTGTGAAAGAAGAAAGTCTGTATCAGTATTAGCTAAATTAGGTATGAAAGTCGCAGCAATATCTTTAATGTGCCAAGATGAAAATGTATGGGAAGCTATGATGATGGCAGGAACACCTTGTCCTATAGATGGATTGATTGGTGAGAAAGCTAAAGCAAGATGGATTGAAAAAAGAAAGGGAGAACTGAGAGGTACTAGTAAACCTAGTATGACTTGGAATGATTAGAGCAATACTATTGTCGTTAATGTTAACCAGTTGTGCTACACAAGGCACAGTTACATTAGGAGAGATGAAAGTATATGGTTCTAATGAGAATTGGATTTACGAGCCTATAAAAGAATGAGATATCTAATATTACTATTTCCTTTAACTTTGTTTGCAGAAACTACTGGTAACTTATTACCTCAACAATTCTTTAATAACAATCAAGGACATGGTGGTTGGAATTGTAATGACCCCTCACACAATCACGGCAATAGTATAGTTGCTGGTGTTCATGGAGATTTTATAGAGAATACAGTTACACTAGGAGATACACTTAATCAGTCAGAAATGAATGGTGGTTGGACTTCAACGCTTGGTGCTGACATGTGGGGTTGGAATCAATACGACCAACAAATTAAAATGACTCAAACTATAACTGGTGCAGATGGTACAGTTACTACACAAATAAGAGATGTAGCTATTCCTGGTTGTAGTGGATATAACTGTGGAAGTTATTCAACTTATACAGATAGTTATACACAGGGTATAAATAGTCAGAATGATTATACAATTAAAGCTAGATTTGACTTTAGCGAATCATCTCAGTCTACCTCTCATAGAGCAGTAGATTTAAAGAACCCTACGTTAACAATAGAGTATAGTGTTTTAGATATAACTCAGATAAATAATTTAAAAACAGTTAATGAATCAGTGTATAATGCAGTAGAAGATATAGACTTATACGAGTATATACCTGAACAAGAATTTAGATTTGAAATTACAGAACAACCTATTATAGAAATGTCTATGGTAGAAGAATTTAACTTTGAGCCACAAGCTATTGAAGAATTAAATGCTGGGGTTGTTGATGTATTTCAGGAGATAGGATATGACAATCAAACGACCTTCGAAGAAGTCGCAACAGAAATCAAAGTCGAAGAAGTCTTTGTTGAAAGACCAAGAGAAAGTTTTAACGAAACAGAAGAAATATTCCAAACCTCAGACTTTATCGGAGAGCCTGAAGGAGAACCCATTAAGGAGATTATCTCAGAGCCTAGCTCAAGCTTATCATCTAGGCCAAGAGAAAACGAAGAAAGTATTGCCGAAGAAATTACAACAGAAGCTCCAGTCAGAGAAGCTACCCCTGAAGCTGTGGAACAAACTGAAACTGTTAATACAACACCTGAAGAAGAAACTACAGTTGTTGCTGAAGAAGTAGATGAAGTTATCGGAGAAGGAGAAACAGGAGGAAGTGAATCTGGAGATGGAGGAACTGAAACTGTTGTTGCAAGAGAAGATGCCCTCGAAAGCAGAGATACAGAGGTGGAAGAAAGCAGGAATGAAGGAAGCCCTAGAGTCAATACTCAAGCTATTACAGTAGAATCTATAGAAAAAAAGGTCAATGAAACCCTTAAACGAGTAGACCAAAGACTAATGGCTACATCATTAATAATTGCAAAAGCTATGGAAAGTAATATTTCGCTAGACAATTACGGACAAACCAACAATAATATATTTAATAATCAATTATTTATTGATGGAGGTAGTTATGATGAGCAAACACAATACATTGATTTGCGAAATATATATGCTGAGAATCAAACTGCATATAACGACCCTATGGCAAAAAGCCAAAAGATTCTTCAGGAATCTATAGATAACAGAATACGAACAGAAGAACATCTAAGGAGGATTCGTGGATTTTAAAGATATAAAAACATGGGGAGTTTTACTCTCAATTACAATAGCTATCGGTGGTGGTTTTTCTAAGTTTGGAGAAATCTCAAATCGTTTAGCTGTCCTTGAAAAGAAATCAGCTCCTGATGTTAAACCTATTGTAGCAGACATTGCTATTAACAAAGCTGAGATAGCAGTATTAAATGCTAAAGTTAATGAGATGAAAGCTCGTAGCGATAATCCTTTATCACAATGATACAAGAAGCACTACTATTGGCTTTGCTAATAGGAGTTGTTATTACTGTTAAACCTGAATTTTTTAATTGGTTTTTTTATAAAATAAAAACCAAATATTTGAAGCCTGAAGTTAGCATCTTTGAGCTTCTAACTATAGTGTTAATTGTTTTAATTTGTATAAAATTATTAACCTGGAGTTAGTTATGAGTATGAATATTCCTTTCACAAAACGTGAAATGAAAATCATAAAAGCTATCAAGTCTATTGATAATCAAGCGTTGTTTAGAATCAAAGGGAAACTCGAAACTAGACAAGACTACCTTTATGGTGGTATAACATGGGATAGTGAATATATTCCTATACCATGGGAACATGTGCTTGAGAAGATAGATGAAGAAAAAGAAGATAGACAATATTAACCACCCTAGTCATTATACTAAGGGAGTTGAAACAATCGAGTACATTCGTTCTTGGGATATGGATTATGTTCGTGGAAATATAATTAAATACGTTACTCGTTTTCCATATAAGGGTACTCCTGTCCAAGATTTAGAAAAAGCTAAATGGTATTTAGAATATCTTTTAAAAGAAACAAAGGAGAAAATGAATGCCGAGCAAGAATAGGTCATCAATATCTAAAGCATTTGCACACGACATAATTAGAGCCTGGAATCTACCAGGAATGAAAAAACAAAAAGATGTTTTTACTTATTTAGGTAAATCTACAGACTCAGCTACTATGACTTTTTATAGACAACAAGCTGAAGAAATGACAGGTGTAGAACTTAAACCACACGATAATAAATATAATGGCCCAACAAGAACCCACAGAGAACATTTACCCCCTTTAACTAATCATATTAATATCAGTGATACCATTCCTTATACAATGTTAGTATTTTCAGATGCTCATTTTGAAGGACATGAAACAGCATCTTATCAGGTAATGCTTAAAGTGTTACAAGACTTAGTTAAAACTAGACAACTTAAATGTGTAATCGCTAATGGAGATATTATGGATTTATCTATTCTATCTACTTTTGCTAAATATACTTTAGAGATAACGCCTAGAGAAAGAACTGTCCAACAAGAAATATTAGACAGTCAAGGTCAACTAAATAAAATTCAAAAAATTATTAATAGTGCTAAATATCCTATTAAACAAGTAGCTACTTTTGGTAATCATGAAACTAGATTATCTAAATTTGTATCTAACTGGGGAAGACAGTTTGAAGACTTTGAAGGATTTAAAATGCAAAACATATTTCCTGATTGGGATTGGGCTATGAGTCATTTAATAGATGATACTGTAATGATTAAACATAGAATGAGAGGTGGTATACATACTGCTTATCAAAACTCTATGAGAGCAGGACTAAACATAGTAACAGGACATACTCACCAATTAAACCAAAGAACATTCAATACTTATTCCACAACAACTATGGCAGTACAGACTGGTCATCTATCAGAAGACTATCACCCTTACTTAGAAGACAACGTAGCTAATGATTGGAATAATGGATTTGCTGTAATAACAGTAGACCCTGTAGAAAAAACTATACACCCTGAACTTGTGCAAGTTAATAACTTATTTAGAACAGCATACTTCAGAGGTAAAAAATATAAAGTCTAACATGAATATAAAAATTACACTTATACACTGGGAAGATGCTATTAGCCCTACTTCAGGGTGGACAGATATAAATGAGGTATCAACTAATTTAGCAAAATGTATTTCTGTTGGATTTGTAATAGAAGAAAACAAAAAAACAATCACAGTCGTATCTCATATTACAGGAGATGATGATGGTACTGATGTTGATGGTTCATTAGTTTTAGATAAAACATGGATTAAACGTAGAGAAGATTTAACAATACCTTATACCCCTGATTGTGATGTGTCAAAGCTAATTCAATCTTGGTTGGAGAAAAAAAATGCCTAAAAAAATAGATAAAGAAAAAGAACAAGCATTCATAGAATACTTTACAGAAGGTGATTCGGCAGGAAATGCAACAAAATCAGCTATAAAAGCGGGTTGGTCAAAAGATAAATCGCCAAGACAAATGGGCGCTTATCTTAAAAATAAATATAAGCAAGAAATTAGAGATAAGAATGAAGAAAGAATCTCAGGCACATCAGGCATGGCTATATCTGTCCTACAAGATTTATTATTAAACTCAGAACAAGACACTGTTAAACTTAATACAGCTAAATTATTACTTGAGCTTGGAAATTTCTCTAGCCAGACAATTAATTTAAACGTAGACAACTCAAAACAAAAATCTGATGAAGAATTGATAGTCGAATTAAACACTTTAATGCAAACTATTCCTAATTTTGCACCAAAAATAAAAGGATATGCAGAAATGAAAGAAGAACCAGAAGTAATTGATTCTAACGAGCAAATTGATAGCGAAAAGCGTGTTGTAAATTAGTCATGACTGGTTGCCTATGGACAGGCATAAAAACGCCTTCTAGGGGTACGTATGGAAGCCGATTTCTTACCAATCGTACTTAGAATCGTGATATAAGCCCTTTTCAGGCTTTTTCTGTAATTTTCTAACCTTGACTTCAGATTCTTTAAAAGAAACTGTTTCTGGTAATCTTTCAGACTCAGCAATTACTTTCTTTATTGCATCTTTTTCATCTGTTGCTTTAGTGCAACCACTGAAGACGACTGTACAGCGATACAAATAGTAATTCTGTTTCATGTATCACCGATTTTTTCTAACGCAGATTGCTCTACATCTATTAAATGATTCATTAATTCTTTATAATCTTTCTTAATCTTCATATACACTCCTTTTTTTAATCCCATAATAGCCGACCTTGAAAAGTCCGACCACACAAATATCCCATTATGACAATGTAGACACTTATCTACACTATCGTTAAAAACAAGTTGCCCTGTACCATTACAAAAGAAACAAGTAGTATCAGTAAATAATTCTATAACCCCTGTATAAGCTATTTTCTTAGCAACTTTTTCATCTTGTGTTTTGATAAAAGACTCAGCATAGGTAACTAAATCATATCTTGCTATCTCATCTTCTAAATACTTACTCATTAAAAGATTAAGTTCAACCTTATCAAGGTTAGCATAAGCTAGTATTGTAGATACTTCTTGAGGTGTTATAGTATCATGCGACTTACCACTACCAATACTTCCCATATCTAATGACTTTGGTAATAAAACAGTTAGTAAATCCAATCTCATTATTTTCTCCAAATTCGATACTGTAAAGGCTCTCCAGCAATTTTATGTTGTCTAAAAGATAAGGGTATTTTTTTCTCCCAAGCGTGATGTCTTAGTGCATCTACCACATAATAGTCATCTATCAAAAAACTCTGCCCAGGCTTCATCATATCTAATATATCATAATATTCCTTATATTTACCTCTACGTTTAATTGGTATATTGTCTTCTATCACTACTTTCATGTTCTTCTCCATTGTATAAATTTATCAAATGCTATTTCTCTTTTATCAACATCTTTAATTGAAACCTTTTGCAGATGCTTGTGTAGGCTTAGTTTGGGATTTTTTGTTTTAATCGTTCCATCACCTACCGCCACCTCCAAAGCCTGTTTTAAATTACTTATCACATGATAATGGGGTGAAAAATTTTTAGTTAAGTTTTCCATTTCTAAAGTATACTGGTTTTCCTTATCAGTAATTAGTTTAAATAATTTTATATCATTACGATAAAGGCATATTATGTCCACAGTAAAAGAGCTTTTATCATTTTTAATTACTTTAACTCCCTCTGATTGTAAACCTTTTATAATTTTACCTAGTCTTATTCCCCATTCCCTTTTATAATCCCAACTCATAAATCCTCCTTGGCATTATTAACCTCTTCTAAATACATTTCTAGCAGCTCATTTTGAGTTCCATATTTTTCTTCCCAGACTCTATTTCCTAAATAATGTACACCTTGTGAGCCTTGATGATGATGGTGGCATAGAGGGATAAAATCTTCTGACTTCATTCCCATACCAGCACCTGTTACATGATGAATACAAGGCTCAGTATAAACCCCATATAAAATTTTGCACAAGATGCACCCGTACTCAACTGCTTCCGCATACCTTCTTCTCATTTCTTTATTTGGTTTCTTAGCCATTGTTATTTATAATTCTCCATGTTAAATATTTCGCTTATAGGTAATAATACTCCTGTAGATGTATTTTCATCTCCCCCAGGAATTATTTTATTTTTTAAATAATACTTCCTTGCTAGTTCTTTTGCTATTTTAATCGGTAAGGTTATAGTAAAACACAAGTCTTTTTCTTTATAAAAAGATACAACCCAATGGTCTGAATGAGTAGTAGAGATGCCACTTTTTTTACCCCTAGATTCAAACTCAATAAACATATTCCCTGTTTTTATCCACTTATCTCTTTCAGCTTTACATTCAGTTTTGCCTGAAGCTAAATCATGAATTAACTCTCCATAAAATTTTTCAGACATCTCGCCAAAATCTAAATCATATCTAAAATCATTGTTGTGTTTCATTTTTTTTCTCCGTTGGATAATAAACTTCTACATAAGAACCACAATTAGGGCATGATAAATTTGTTACAATAGAATATTCCTCACTGTCTTCAACATCGTGGTCGCCACCCCAAATTAATTCAGTGTTACAGTGCCAACAGTTCACCCTAATTCTCCAGTTAGTTTCATTTCACCTCTGATGTTAGCTGACTTAGTTCTAAACAAATTACAAGATTCTTGTATTGTACTTATTTCATGCCTTAATTTGAGATACTTTCTTTTCTCGGCCCTAACTAAGTCGATGTATTTAACTACATCTTTATGCACTTCTGCCATAGCTTCTCTATCTTTAACAGTTAAACCTTTGTCTTTAGTTTCTAAAAATACAGTAGCTTTAGTAACTTTCATCATTGATTCATAGTATTGATAGCTAGACTCAGCATCCGCTAACTCAGCGCCCTTCTCTCTCCAATTTATAAGAGCCTTTTCAAGCTCAACATCTCCTAATCTAATCACGCTCTACATCCCTCCACTTTGTTTTATCTCTCTCGCAAACTAAAAATAAACTTTCAGTAAATTGAGCTTCCATAATTTCATCTTCCTCGTTTATTTTAAAATTAGAAGGAAAATACACCCCACCACGCTGTATTTTTTTATATTCACAGCTACCTGGGTCAGTACATTCATCTACAAGCCAGTACAAATCACCTTTAACTGTATTATCGTAGACAAAAATACCAACAGGCTCTTTATCCTCTTTTATTCTTACTATTACTGCTTCTATCATTTCTTAACTCCTATTAGTTTAGTTTTTAGTTTATTGGGAAGTTCGGCAAAAGTTTCCTGTGATTCTTCGGCCATATATAGCTCAACAAACAAGTCTTCTTTTTTCTTTGTTACATATTCAGGTAGCTTGTGCATTTCTCTACCACCCATTTGGCTATATATTTTCAAAGCCCTTTTATCATCAACTTCTCTGTGCTTAAAAAAATCATTAAATATTGACCTTATAGAAACTTCAGTGTTCTTCAATGACTTAGTTATATGGCAGACTTGCGGTTTCCACTCGCCATCTTTACTCTCGCAATGTAATACGAAAGCGGCCATACAATCATCTAATGAAAATTTCTGAAGACTAAGCCAAAACATACCTTTTTGTACATCATTCAAAGGTTGTTGCCTTGGGTATTGTTTTTCTATAACATCAATAAAAGCGCCAAATTCTTTATTATCCATATCATTCATAGTTAGTTAATTAACACAATCTTAACAGAAAATAAACTCAAATAAAAGGTTGTATTAAAATAAATATAGTTTACAATATCTACAATTAACTAAATATTTGAGGAAATATTATGAATAAACTTAAAATAGCAATGAACGAGTTTCAAAAACTTGCTGTTCATGCAACAAAGGGTGGAACTAATCCACATTTTAAATCAACTTATTCTTCATTGGAAGATGTAATAGCTGCGTTAGAACCCGCTGCTCAACTAGGTCTAGTATACACACAAAGTATCGGATTTAGTGAAAGCCACACCTGGGTTAAAACAACTATTAGTCATATTGAAGATGAAGCAACTATAGAGTCTACTGTTCCAGTAATTGTTAGAGATGCAACTTCGGCCCAAGCACTTGGCGCAGGAATTACATACGCAAAAAGATATGGATTACAGTCTTTATTTGCATTGCCTTCTTATGATGATGATGGAAATGCCGCAGAAAAAGCTCCTGAAGTTAAAGTTACTGGGAATGTTAAAAAAATAGCAGACTCAAAAGATAAAACTGTAGCTGTTGAAGAACAATTAAAATCTGGAGGTATAAAAGATGGACAAACCAATGAAATTGCACTCGGAAAAGCATTACAACCTAAGAAGTAGTGCCTTTAAAGACTATGCTTTTGGTTTGAAATATAAATCTGCTGGGCAGTTCTATATGTCGCCAACTGAAAGACAAAGAAGATTAGAGCATGACCTTAATGGCACGAATCCAGAAATGCCAGAACGGGCCTTACCCTATATCGAGTACGGAAATGAGCATGAAATGAGCGGTATAGCTAAATACATCTTAGTTAGCAAAAAGATGTGTAAAGACTATGGTGATAATCAGCAGAATTATGTAATTCAAGACTGGTTGAATCTAAAAGAAGATGTTGTGGTAGACATATCTACAACTCCCGATGGCTTATCAATGGATGATAGCCGAATTATTGAGGTAAAATGCTCTAAAATGGGCCAAGGGTTATATCCTGAGTTCCCAAAACAGTATTTACCTCAAATTGCAGGTCAAATGATGATATTAAACATGCTTGGGATACCTGTAAAAAGTGTAGACCTAGTTAATTGGAATCCTACCGAGTCTAAAATATGGAGATTTGAAAGGGATGGAGATTATGAGCAATATCTGATTGACAACCTTGAACATTATTCATTGGCCCTTCTCGGGAAACACGAGCTTGGTAAACCAGTGAAGTATGAAAAAGAGATAAAAACTAACTTAATATACGGAGAATAATATGAAGACTGAATATTTTACACTATGGATAAGCAATGAAGTTAAAGAAGAACCTGAAACAGCAGCATTCTTTGACATGATTGACAGAAAGAAGGAAGAAAGCGGTAAAAATGTACCTTTATTTAGCAATAAAGAGGTAGAAGACAGTAATAAGCAAAACAAAAGCCCAAAAACTTACGACAATATTGCTATTTTTGTTAATAAATCTCAAAAAGGAACAATGTACGGCAATCTTGCTTTGAAATTCGAGAAACCCGCAGGAAAAGATGAGAGTATTTTCTCTAAAGAACCTGTAAGAGAAATAGAAGAAGATGATGGTGGCGTACCATTCTAGGAGGACTTATGTCAAAAGGAAGCAAACAAAGGCCTAGTCAAGTTTCCGATGAGATACTCGGAAACAACTGGGATACTATCTTCGCAGGAGTTAGTGTTGAAAATGCATGGCAAAAATATATAGCAGAACTTGCGGTTAAAGAGCCTAACCGAGTTTTTTCTAAAGAAGAACACGATAGTTTTGTAAAAGCATATAAGGAGGATAATTGTGAGTAAATATGACCCTGAATATTACATTAAAAATAGGGAAGCTATGGCAGCAGCAAACAAAGCTTGGTACTTAAAAAACAAAGCTAAAGTTTTGGGAGCGGCCAAAGAAAAAAGAAAGTCTAGAACAGAAGATGATATTGTTTTAGACAAGGAAAAGAGAAAAGAATATTACGAAGCAAACAAAGATAAATTCTTAGAGAATAGCAGGAAGTCTTATAGAAATATGAGAGAGAAACTAGCTAGACTCAATGAATTAGAATCTAAGGAAGCTAATAACGAGTAATAGTTTTTTTATTGGGGAGGATATTTTTCCTTCCCTTCCCCTCCCCTTCATTTTTTTAAGATTGTTTTTTTATTTTTTTTCAAATTTTTTCAAATTTTTTACATTAGTATATTAGTACATTCTAATATTCTAATATAAGCATTTTATTATATTCTAGGTTTCACGTGGAACATCATCTATATGAAAATAAAACTTGCAATATGTATCCAGGGGTATATAATTATTATATGAAACTTAATAGAGGAAATAATAATATGACTAAGAAGATACTTGATGAAATAACTAAACTTAAAAGAGAAAATTCTACTAATGAACGCAGACTAAAAGAACTTGAACATGAGAAAAATTTAACCGAGGGTGAATTTGAGTTTGAGGTAAGAATACGGAATGTTATTTATGAAACTCGTACAGTTCATGCTAATTCAGAAGAAGAAGCGGAAGAAAAAGTGCAAGAGGATTTAGACAATTTTAATCCGCATGTAGAAGAAGATGATTGTGATGGAGCAGAAATAGAAGAAGTCAACGAGATATAAAATTAATCAACAGGGGCCGCAAGGCCCCAGAGGAAAAAAATGAAGATAGATAAAAATATACCTATACCATCAAGAAGCAAATCAAAAGGCCTAAAAAGACAAACCATGTATGCCAGATATGGTTTTATATTTGACCTTGAAGATGGCGACAGCTTAACCTGTAATAGAAATATGAAAACTAATTATGAAAATTTTTGCAAGAAAGAAAGTATTGGTTTTACAACTAGATGGGTTGATAAAAGAGATTGGAAAGTTGCCGGGTATCTTGATGATGGAAATTATAGAATTTGGTTTTTTCCGAGTCAAAAAAATGAGTAGATTATTTAACAATGAATATTTTAATGAGATTGATAAGCTTCAAGAAATAACAACCGAGGAAGCAATAAAGAATTTCAAATCTAAAAGCGGTCTAACTAGATATGAAATATTGGATATCAAAGACCAAAAACAAATCAAACTAAGTGAGGAAAGATAAAATGGAAATAGATGAATGGATAGGAATAACAACGCCTAAAGGTGAAAAGATAGATGTAAACATTAATACTGAAGATGACGCAGATGATGATGAGATTAGAATAGTTTTTTATGATATCAAAACTTTTCCTGACGGCATGGAACAGACAGGAGACCAGTTTGATATGATAACAATTAAGAAACAAGACACAAACAAACCTAGAAAATTCACCATTGAGTTCACAACTAAAACCAATGCAGATGTTGTTGAACTAGACTTTAAAAAAATAAAGAAATTTATTAAAGAAACTGTAGGCAACATAACTGAAGAAACAACAATGTTTTCAGAGGAAAAAAAACAAAATAAGTTTATTAATAATGAAGGTAAGTTTGACATGTCAAAATGTATTAATACTAATGCAATAGACAAGTTAAACAATAAAGACCTTGAAAAAGCATTAAAAATATTAAATAAAATTAAATAAACAACCATACGAGGAGTAAAAAGAGTGAAAAACAAAAGTACAATAATATACAAAGGCCCATCTTTAATAGATGGGAAACCAATAATCGTTATATATCAACCGCAAGGCAAAAACCCAAAAATCGGGGAAATGGCCCAAACGTGGATATTAAGAGAAGATATCGACCCTATAACAGCAAATCGAATAGGTGAAGACTATTCTATATGCGGGAATTGTACGCATAAGGGAATCACAGACCCGCAAAAGAAAAAAGGTATGGCTTCCAATAGGTCATGTTATGTAAATCCAATGCCTATACTAGCCGTTTATAAGTCTTATAAAAAAGGAAATTATATAGAAGGCTATGATATAGGGAATAACCTTTATTCCCTGGCTATGCTGGGTTCGGGTCAAAATATCCGCCTAGGCTCTTATGGTGACCCGGCAGCGGTACCCGCTAGAATATGGGAAGGGTTATTAAGATTATCAAAATCTCATACAGGATATACGCATCAAGCGGGAATAAAAACATCATCATATGATTATATTAAAAATATTTTGATGACCTCATGCGATACACTAGCACAAGCAAAGGCCGCATGGAAAAAAGGCCTAAGAACATTCAGAACCATTACAAACCTATCACAGATAACAAGTAATGAAAAACAATGTATGGCCACATTAGAGGGAAGCAAAACCACATGTTCAAAATGTAATAAATGTAACGGGGATAGTGATTTTAAATCTATTGCTATCGTAGTACATGGCAATGGCGCTAAATATGCAGGGGGTTATTAATTGATTATTGAAGCCGCTCAGATACTAATAACATTACTAATTATTATGTTTTTTATAACGGGATAATTAGTTAAAATGAAGCCTTGATTTATCAGGGCTTTTTATTATCAATCTATATTAGAATATCCTAATATACTTATACAGGTCTAATGAAACCAGAAGCGCCAGAAAAGCCCTAGTGAGTGTTTATACATAAGGTTATAAGACTGATATAACCATTATACAAGCCTTTTAAGATACTAGACTATGATAGAGGGGTATTTTGAAAGAGGTTCATAACCACACACACACACGCCCTATAACGCCTAATAAGTATATAAGCAACTACTAATATGGCCTTATTTCTACATTAGAGAATGCTAATATTTGCGTTATGGCCTGTTTATTGGATTAATGGCTTATCTATAACAAAGAAAATAAAGACTTTAATATGATAGGGATTAGAGCCTTAGAGAGCAAAACCAGTATAAAAATAAAACTTGACTTTTATATAATAATATGTTAGCGTTTAAATATTAGCATATTAGAATATAAGCAAATACTAATATGCCTTCCATCAGTATATAAGGATATACTAATATTCCCTTTCCATCAGTATATTAGCAAGTACTAATATTCCCTTCCCATTCATAAGAATAGAAGCAGATACTAATATTCCAGGGAAACAATATAAGAAAACTCTAATATACTAATACTCTAATATTAGTATTTGGTAATATTCTAATATGCTAATGCGATTTTTCATTCGCGCAGGGGCGGATTATCCGATAAAGTTTATCCCGACAGCCTTAGCCTAGTAGTTTATTAAATATTTAAACATACTTTATTATATGAAATTTAATAGTAATAGTCAATATAAATAATTATATTTATTTTAATAAATATTTGTTGACATTCGTATAGGTATCACTCATACTGTATACATACCTGGAATTAACCAGGTTTGAACGGAAGGAAATTATGAAAATTATAAACTTTAAAGACCACAAAAAAGCAAGAGATGCCATTTGGGATTACGAAGGTGAAGGAGGGGCCCCACTAAAAACGGGCAACACTTTTTCTAGAGGGAGCAATATAAGCTTTCACAAGGTAGTAAAAATGGTAACAAACGAGGTAGATATAAATAAAGTCTTATCAGTTACTCACCTAACCATTTTATGCGAAGATGAGTTTGGTAAATATGTTGAACATAATATATCAGCAATGCATAAAAAAGACTAACAATTAAATAATTAAACGGGGCCGAAAGGCCCCAGGACAAACAAAAATGAAAAAAATAAAATATAGAACACAAGAGCAATTTGATGAAATTGTTGACAGCTTAATTAATGGTAATTTTGACCAAGCTGTTGATTTTGTAATTGAATATGGATTTTACGCCCAAGAGTTAAGAGAGTTTATAGATAATTCTCTTGTTGAGAGTCCATATTTTGATAACGAAAATTTTTATCAGTTGATAGAAACAGCAACTATTTATAGGGTCTTGAAACAAAAAAAGGATGCATTAAATGATTGATGCAATACTAATATTTTTTATCTATGTAATTATAATATGCATACTAGCATTGATAGCCTGGCCGATTATATATTTATTAGATAAAAATAATTTATTATAATGTTGACATTCATATAGGAATAGCTTAATATTAATTATGCCTGGAATTAACCAGGTTTGAACGGAAGAAAATTATGAGTAGAAAAGAAGATATAAAAAACTACATGAACCAATTTGGGGAAGGTAGTGCAGATATTATAGTAAACCCTGGCGGGAGTACTATTACAATGCCAATCAAAACCTATAACATTGGAATTGACTTAACTATAGGCAAATATATTACAGTTGAAGCAACTACTGAAGAAGAAGCTATTGAGATAGCTACTAAAGAAGCAGAAGACCACAGTAATATAGGTAGTAGTAGGGGTTGGCACTTTGTAGGTGTAAAAGAGCAATAAGCCCTAACGGGCCGTTCAAGGCCTATCAGTAGCAATACTGGTAGGCTTTTTTCTTGCCTAAATATTAAAATAATCCTTGACATTCATATGGATATGTGTTAGGGTTTACCAGAGTTATCCACAGGTTTATCCACAAGTTATCCACATTAGTATATTAGCATATTCTAATATTGCTCTTCTACCTCAAGGTTATCCACAGGGTTATCCACAGGTTATAGGTAGTTATCCACAGGTTGGGCATAGTTATCCACAGAGTTATCCACATTAGCATATTAGTATATTAGCAAACTCTAATATTCGGCCCCTGCGGGGCATAAGACTCGGCCTTCGGCCTCGTTATCCACAATTTATCCACAGGCTAAAGAAACTTATCCACAGAGTTATCCACAGGGGTGCGACCCCTTTTGGAAGTACACATATATATATATCTCCCCCAAACTCACCGATGGGGAAAATACATTCTATATAAAAATAAACACACACCCTCTATAAGGCTCTATAAGAGTCTATGAGAGTATATAAGAATATTAGCATTTACTTATATATAAAATAAAGGTTGACATAGCTATAACTGATAACTATACTCGGTGGGTGGGTGGGTATATATATATATATTATAAATAGTATTGCATGTTTAAAAAAAAAGAATATACTCGGAGGTGGAGTAATATGTCTACTGAACAAGAAAGAATACAAGAGATACTCGGCACCCTTAAAAAAAGAGGGGAGGAGAATAAACTCAATTACTACGAACCCTATAAATTCCAAGAAAGATTCCACTCGGCTGGAGCTGAAGCCAATCAAAGATTATTGATGGCGGCAAACAGGGTCGGTAAGTCCTATGTAGGCGCAATGGAGATGGCAGCTCATTTGACAGGGTTGTATCCTAAATGGTGGAAGGGAAAAAAATTCGACAAGCCCATTCGGGCTTGGGTTTGTGGGGCCAGTAATGAAACCACAAGAGATATCTGTCAAAGAGAATTATTCGGGCAACCAGACAACCCCAGAGATAAAGGGAAGGGAAGTATCCCTAAACATCTCATTGGCGAAACCACAAGAAAACCAGGTGTGCCTAACGCACATTCCTCGGTACTTGTAAAACACAGCACAGGTGGGTGGTCTAGAGTTGCCTTTAAGGCTTACGAAATGGGTGCAGAAAAATTTATGGGAGAATCATTAGACCTTGTATGGTTAGATGAAGAACCGCCCCAAGATATCTACTCACAATGCATAACCCGTACCCTAGACAGGCGAGGATTGGTTTATTTAACCTTTACACCCGAATCAGGCATGACTGAGGTAGTTCAAAACTTTACATCTGATTTAAGGCCCTCACAGGCGCTTATAACAGCAGGTTGGGAAGATGCAGGTCATTTAACCGATGACATGAAAGAGCAAATTTTAGCAGCCCTACCTCAACACGAAAGAGAAATGCGGTCTAAAGGGATACCGATGATTGGTTCAGGGTTAGTCTTTCCAATTCAGGAAGATGTATTAGCGATAGAACCTTTCACTATTCCCAAGCATTTTGCAAAGATTGCAGCAATAGATTTTGGATACGACCACCCTACAGCGGTTGTATGGTTAGCGTGGGATAGAGATGAAGACATAGTTTATGTTTATGACTGTTATCGAATGGCTAAACAGATACCGAGTTATCACGGCTCACACATCAATGAACGAGAAGGCTCTGACTGGATTCCTATAGTATGGCCACACGATGGATATCAACACGACAAAGGTTCTGGTGTTACCCTAGCCGAGCAATACAGAGATGCTTATGTCAATATGATGCCGTTTCACTTTGAAAATCCTCCAGCATTGGGGCAGAAAAAAGGTGGAAATAGCGTAGAAACAGGACTCATGGAAATGTTAGACCGAATGGAGTCTGGAAGATTTAAAGTATTTAATACCCTTTATGACTGGTTTGAGGAGTATCGTATGTATCATCGTAAAGATGGAAAGCTAGTTAAACTTAAAGATGACTTAATGTCGGCTACACGATATGCTACGTTAAGTCTAAGACATTCAACAACTAAAAATTCACGCTGGGAATCCAAGGGAAGATTAGGCCCTGATGTCGCAGTCGTATAGGAGAACATTATGGCAAACAAAGAACTGTTAAAATTTCATAAAATGACTGAGAAAGAATTTAAGTCATTATCAAATGATAAAAAAAGAGATAAAATACAAAATTTTGTGTCTACAATTAATAAACAAAAAAGAGAAGCTGTAACAAAAAATATTTCTGAAAAAGTAGAAGATGCAAGATTTCGTTTTAAAAACCCTGATAAAGCAAAACAAAGAAAAACATTAAAAGAAACAGGATATCTTAAATAATGGCTAAAAAAATGACCAAAGATGAACTAGCTGCACAACTAAGCAGTGAAATAGAGTCTGCTTCAGGAAACTTTAATACAGAATTATCTGCTCAAAGAGAGCAGTCTATGAAGTATTATCTTGGAGAGCCTTTTGGTAATGAGATAGAAGGTCGTTCTGAAATCGTTACAACTGATGTAAGAGATACTATTGAATACATTATGCCGAGTCTTATGCGTATCTTTACAACGCACAGCAATATAGCTGAGTTTGAACCCCAAGGCCCCGAAGATGTTAAGATGGCTAAACAAGCTACAGAATATGTTAACTATGTTTTTAACAAGCAAAACAATGGCTTTAAAGTCTTGTACGATGCCTTTAAAGATGCTTTGATAAGTAAGACTGGAGTTATTAAGCATTTCTGGGAAGAAAAAAAAGAGGTATCTCACGAAACATACGAGAACCTAACTGAGATTGAGTATCAATCAATCCTAGCAAATGATGACTTAGAAGTTATAGAACATACTGAGACTACTATTGAAAAAGCTCAGACAGATGATTATGGAACTCAAGTTTCAGAAGCAATTGTAGAACACGATGTTAAGGTTAAAAAAGTCACAATAGATGGGCAGGTAAGAGTTTTATCCGTTCCACCAGAAGAATTTTTAGTATCAAGAAGGGCTACTTCTGTTGAAGATGCTAGTTTTGTATGTCATAGAGTTAAAAAATCTGTTAGTGATTTAATCTTAGAAGGATATTCTAAAAGCATTGTAGAAGATTTACCTACCTATACGCAGAATAACGCAGAATGGAACGAAGAAAGACAAGCTAGATTTAGCTTTGATGAAGATTCTGTTCCAGCAGAAGAAGGAAAAGGCCCATCAAGAAAAGTTTGGATTGAAGAATGTTATATACGAATTGACTATGATGGCGATGGTATAGCAGAATTAAGAAAGATTACAAAAGGTGGAAATGTTATTTTAGATAACGAGGAAATAGATTCAATTCCTTTCTCAACTATCTGCCCTTTACCTATACCTCACAAGTTTCATGGCATGAGTATTGCCGATACAGTTTCAGATATACAATTAATTAAATCTACTATTATGAGAAATCTTCTTGATAATATGTATTTAACTAACAACGCAAGATATGCAGTCTTAGCAGGACAAGTAGAACTTGATGATTTATTATCTTCTAAGCCAGGTGGAATAGTAAGAATGAGAGCGCCAGGAGCTGTTACAGCTTTACCTACACCCCAAATACAACCTTATGCTTTCCAAATGGTTCAATACCTAGATGGTATTAGAGAAGAAAGAAGCGGTGTATCGAAAACCACACAAGGATTAAATCCTGATGTACTTAACTCACACGTTACTACAGGGGCTATATCAGCAGCGACAGAGTCCGCTATGCAGAGAGTTGAATTGATAGCTCGTATATTTGCAGAAACAGGTATAAAAGATTTATTTAGAAATATATACGCTTTAGTACAAAGATATGAAGATAGAAAAAAAATAGCTTATCTCAATGGCCAGTTCGTACCAATAGATGTTTCCAGATGGAAAGAAAAATTAAATTGTACTGTTAATGTGGGGATTGGTTCTGGTAGTCAACAAAGCAAGACTCAAACAATGGGTTCTATTATGCAAGTTATACAACAATTAGTTCAAAATGGTGGAATGGGTTCACTAGTTACCCCAGATAATATTTATAATGCTGTAAAAGAATTTATAGCACAATCAGGATATAAAAATGCAGACCAATTTATATCTAATCCGCAGTCAGCTCCTCCTAAAGGGCCGCCTGAACCTACAGTAGAAGAAAAAATTGCTAATCAAAAGGGACAGATAGAATTACAAAAATTAAAATTACAAGCTCAAGAATTAGAAATTGATACACAGTTAAAATCACAAGAGTTGCAACTTAAAAAAGAAGAAGCATCTGTTGACCTTGCTTTAAAACAACAAGAACTTTTAATTAAAAAATCTCAACTAGAACTTAATGAAGCAGAGTTGGCTTTAGAAGCAACTCAAAATAGACCTGTTGGAATAGGGCCAAGCTAATGGCATATCCTAAATACTCAGGTCATGGAAGAATTGAAAGAAACAAATTAGTTTCTAAGAAGATTAAAATGTTAAGGAAAGAAGGTAAGCCACAGAAACAATCTGTAGCAATAGCTTTAAATACTTATCCTAAAAGAAAGAAATTACCACTAGCATGAAAGATTTAAACGAGTTAAATACAGAAATAGAACTTATTAAAAAAGA
>UEXM01000612.1_pt1 | contig 36346 bp, 26 predicted proteins | sample 1796661 | NCBI WGS metagenome assembly UEXM01 (sample SAMEA4772469, study PRJEB27181) | metagenome
AACGCGATTGCCCGTTACAGGGCGCTTACCGGTCACCTGGCAAACTTTGGACATTGTCTTGCTCCGTAAAACTTCTTGCGGGGGACGGTAGAGCCCCGGAAAAGGCGCGTTTTATACCAATCCACCGTTCAAGTTTCAAGCTAAATCTTAATTTAAACGACCACTGGAGGCCAAACGTCGTAAATCAAACGCCTTCAGAGTCGCTCCTCATACGGCTAAAACGCACTCACTACGCGACATAAAAAGGCTAACACGCTCATTTGCTTACCCTTGAGTCTTTCTCTTCTTGCGTCAGGCATACTGACCAAGCGCACATGCACCTACACTGCCCCGCGAGACGCCAACGACACCCAGCCCCCATCGCCGATCACTAGATGGTCCAGTACTCGCACCTCCACCAGCCCCAGTGCCTCCACCAAGCGGCGGGTAATGGCGTGATCCGACTGGCTGGGCTCCGCCACGCCGGAAGGATGATTATGGGCCAGAATCACCGCCGCCGCATTGTGCTCCATGGCCCGGCGCACTACTTCTCGAGGGTAGACTGCAGCGGCATCAATAGTGCCCTGAAACAGTTTCTCGAACGCAATCAGTCGATGTTTGTTATCAAGAAACAAGCAAGCAAAAACCTCAAAAGGGAGCCCGCGCAACTGAGCAGTGAGCAACTGTCCCGCTTTGTCCGGGTTATCCAATGGCTGCCCCCGCTCCAGGGGCTCTGCCAGATAACGGCGCCCTAACTCCAGTGCCGCCAGCAACAATGCCCGCCGGGCCGTTCCCATCCCGGGCAATTGCGCCATTCGTTCCGGGCTCAGATCGAGCATTGCGCGCAAGCCGCCGCTACTCGCTAACTGCCGGCGAGCCAAATCCACCGCCGTTAGCCCCCGCTGCCCAGTACGCAAAAAGATCGCCAGCAGTTCCGCATCACTGAGCGCTCCCGCCCCTCTCGACAATAACTTCTCCCGCGGCCGCTCATCCTCCGGCCAGTCTGTTATCGCCATAACAGTGCTCCACGGGGCAACCTGTACGCAGCCATAGCCCACTTCACCTCCGCCAGCCACGCGCTGAATGACTTATATATTTGTTTCAAAGCTCATCTCCTCCAACACACTTTTGTTTTATTTGTAGCCTGTTGCGACCCGCGTGCCGCGTCTCTTATACAGTGCTACTCTATGTAGCCTGACTTGATAGCAGCCTTGCGGCTGCAGCGGCAGTGGAGATTCGCCATGTCTGCCGTCATCCAAACAAGGGTTTTTGCATGCAACGTCTGATGAACAAACGGGTCCTGCTGGGTGTCACTGGCGGCATTGCGGCCTATAAAGCCGCCGATCTGGTGCGCCGGCTGCAGGATGTGGGCGCACAAGTACGGGTTGTCATGACTCAAGGCGCCTGTGAATTCATCACGCCGCTGACCATGCAGGCACTGTCCGGGCACCCGGTACATACCACCCTGCTGGACCCAACGGCTGAAGCCGCCATGGGCCATATTGAGCTGGCCCGCTGGGCAGATCTGGTACTGATCGCGCCCGCGTCCGCCAACTTCATGGCCCGCTTGGCCCATGGCCATGGCAACGATCTGTTAACCACCCTGTGCCTGGCCACCGGCGCTCCTATCGCCATTGCCCCGGCCATGAACCAGCAAATGTGGGCGGACATCGGCACCCAAAAGAACCAGCTGATCCTGCAGGAAAAGGGCATCACCATTTTCGGCCCCGGCAGCGGCAGCCAGGCCTGTGGCGAAGTCGGCGCCGGGCGCATGCTCGAGCCGCTGGAGATCATTCAGCAGGCGGCGGAAGTGTTCGATAACCAGCTACTCACCGGCAAGCATGTGGTGATCACCGCCGGTCCCACCCGCGAATCCATCGATCCGGTGCGCTACATCACCAACAAAAGCTCCGGGAAAATGGGCTTTGCGCTGGCCGAAGCCGCGGCCGAAGCCGGGGCCAAGGTCACCCTGATTGCCGGGCCGGTGTATCTGCCCACCCCTTCACGGGTGGAGCGCGTGGATGTGATCCGCGCAGTGGACATGTATGAAACCTGCATGGACGTAGTGGAAAATGGCTGCGATGTCTTTATCGCCACCGCCGCCGTAGCGGACTACCGCCCGACCGTGACCGCTGACCACAAGATCAAGAAGTCCACCGAGGAAATTCACCTCACCTTGGTGAAAAACCCAGACATCGTGGCCTCCGTAGCCGAACACGCCAAGCGCCCCTTTACCGTGGGCTTCGCAGCAGAAACGCAAGACGTGATGGCCTACGCCCAAGGCAAACTGGTGAACAAGAAACTCGACATGATCGCCACCAATGATGTCTCCGGTACCAATGTGGGCTTCAACAGCGACAACAACGCCCTCACGGTAATTTGGCCCAGCGGACACAAGGTATTGCCGTTGGCGTCCAAAGCACAGATTGCCAAGCAACTGATCGAACTGATTGCGATACGCTATAAAGACTAACGCTTACACGCTCCACGCAGCCTGCAACTCGCCCGGTTTTGCCGCCTGGAGCGTTTAGCCTGGAGCGTACTGCCTGACCAAAGGGGACACCATGAAACTGCAATACCGGGTACTCGATGCCCGCCTTGGCGACAGCATTCCTTTGCCTCATTACGCCACCGACGGCTCCGCCGGGCTGGACCTGCGCGCCATGGTCAAGGAAGCGCTGACACTACAGCCCGGAGACACCGAGCTGTTGCCCTCCGGCATGTCCATTTTCCTTGCCGACCCGGGCTACGCCGGCATGATCCTGCCGCGTTCCGGTCTCGGCCATAAACACGGCATCGTGCTGGGCAACCTGGTAGGACTGATCGACTCTGACTACCAAGGCGAGTTAATGGTGTCCTGCTGGAATCGGGGACAGCAGCCCTTCACCCTAGAGCCCGGTGAACGCATCGCCCAACTGGTGATCGTGCCGGTAATGCAAGTAGAACTGGAACAGGTGGAAAGCTTCAGCGCCAGCGAACGCGGCGAAGGCGGTTTCGGTCACAGCGGCCGTCATTGATACACCACGAAAATAACAAACAACTTGGTTTAGCAACGCAGCACAGCGCGCCACAACTTGAACCACAACCATACAGTGGTAGCGCCGGGTAAGCGGAGGGGATATGGGGAACAAAAACGCTAACAAGCAAGGCAAATCCACCAGCACCATGAAGCAGCTTTTGCCACTGGTCGCCGCAGGCATTATCGCGGTCATCGCCGCCACCGGCTGCCTTTATGCCTATCAAACCAGCCACTTACAACCAGCGCAACAGAACGCCCAGGCTCTGCTGTTAGCACAATCGCTGGCCAGCCAGGTCAGCAGAACGACTCAGGCCGCACGTCAACAGCTGGAAATACTCAGCCACCGCAGTGACGTAAACCAGGCACTGGCGGAAGGCGATCTGTTCACTTTCAATGTGCATCAGAAACAATGGCTCCCCGACGCCACCGTCCAGCTGATTCCGCGCCGTGGCGCAGATACCTCACGGCTCAGTTACACCGCCCAGGAGCTACTCAAGAACGTCCGCCTTGGCCAACAACCCGGCCCGGTGATCATTACCGGCAAACCTCCCCGGCTGGTAATGGCCCGCGCCACCAAAAACCAGTCCGGCAGCCTGCTGCTCACCCAATCCCTGGCCCCGCTGGCGGCTGCTCTTCGCGCTGCCATGCCGGAAGGCGCCGCCCTCACAGTGAAATACGCAGGCAGCCCCCTGTTCGACAACAAGCAACATGCCAACGGCGGCACGGCCCAGATCAGCCAAGGCCCGGTTCAGGTCACCCTGACGTTGCGCGCCCCTGACAGCAGCAGCCTGATCATTGCCACCTTGGCTATCGCCTTGGGGGTCGTCGTTATTCTGTTATGCACCCTGCTGGCCAATCGTCTGCTGACCCGCGCCTTGCGTCAGGATGCTGCCGAACTGATTCGCTATAGCGATGAACTGATGCGCCAACCGGACGTCAGCGCCCGTGACCATTTTCATTTTCCGGTCTTCAATGGCGTAACCGAAGCCTCCGCCCGGCTGGCCAGAAAACTGCGCGACCGTGCCGGGCCAGCACGCCCTAAAAGCGCCGCCAAATCCGACGTGTTGCTCATCGAGGAAAATGACGACGATAGCATTCTGCTAACAGACGACGACAGCGGTGGCGAAGCGCTACCCGGCAGCATTTTTCGCGCTTATGACATCCGCGGCGTAGCCGGCGACACCCTAACCGCCCAGGGCACCTACCTGCTAGGACGCGCCATCGGCAGCGAGGCCGGCGAACTGGGCCAACAAACTGTTCTGGTGGCCCGCGATGGCCGTCTTTCCAGCCCGGAACTCAGCCGTTCGTTAATCAAGGGCCTGCTGGAATCCGGCCGTGACGTGGTTAACCTAGGTTTGGCGCCCACCCCGGTGCTCTACTACGCCACCGAAGTACTGGAAACCCAAACCGGCATTATGCTCACCGGCAGCCACAACCCGCCCCAGCATAACGGCCTGAAAATCGTCATGAACGGCGACACCCTCCACGGCGAGCGGATCTTGGCCCTCAAGCAGCGCATTCATAACAAAGCCTTTAGCGAAGGCAACGGCCATGAAGAAGAGCGCGACATCATCGATCGCTATCTTAACGACATCGCCAACGACATCGTGCTGGCTCGCCCCCTAAAAATTGCCATCGACTGTGGCAACGGCGTTACCGGGGAGCTAGCCCCGCGCCTCTTCAGCCAGTTGGGTTGTGAGGTCGCGCCGCTGTTCACCGACATCGATGGCAACTTCCCCAACCACGCCCCAGACACCGGTAACCCGGACAACCTCATCGACCTGATCCGCGTGGTGCAAGAACAAGACCTAGACCTGGGCTTGGCCTTCGATGGCGACGGCGACCGCGTCGCTGTGGTCACCAACACCGGCGAAATTATCTGGCCCGATCGCCTGCTAATGCTGTTTGCCAAGGATCTGCTCGGCCGCAGCCCCGGCGCCGACATCCTGTTCGATGTGAAATGCAGCCGCGCGCTACCCGCCATTATCCGCAAGAATGGCGGACGCCCTCTGATGTATAAAACCGGACATTCGTTAATCAAAGCCAAAATGAAAGAAAGTGGCGCCGCTCTGGCCGGCGAAATTAGCGGCCACATCTTCTTCGCCGACCGCTGGTTTGGCTGCGATGATGGCGTTTATGCAGGCGCCCGGCTGTTGGAAATCCTTTCATTGCAAGATGACACCGCCGGCCAGGTATTCGACCAATTCCAAACCGGCGTCACCACCCCGGCGCTGTATATTGATGCCACCGATGACAACAAGTTTGCGCTGATCGACGCCCTTGAGGCCCGTGCCGACCAATTCACTGGTGGCCGACCCACTACCATAGACGGTCTACGGGTGGATTTTCCTGATGGCTGGGGACTAGTGCGCGCTTCCAACACCACCCCGTCACTGGTGGCCCGCTTCGAAGGGCGTGACGAAGAGGCACTGAAACGGGTAAAAGAGCAGTTCCGCGAACAACTGAATGCCATTGATGAAAACCTAAAATTACCATTTTGAGTTAGAATCACCGAGGTGAAAGATCAAACGTCGAGATTGCACCGGGCTAACCGGATACTCTTTTGCTCCACGTTTTACCCTAAAAGGAAACGCGGGCAGCCTCTGCAATGTAACGAGTTGAACCCGCGCTTTTGAACTTTAAACGCCTCCGCTAAAGCGAATACCCAAGGAGACCCAATGGACGCCAATAGTGCCCATGACACCGCTCGGATTCTGATTGAGGCCCTGCCCTACATTCAGCGCTTTGCCGGCACCACGGTAGTCATCAAATACGGCGGCAACGCCATGGAAAACGAGGAGCTGAAAAACAGCTTCGCCCGCGACGTAGTAATGATGAAACAAGTGGGCATCCACCCGGTGATTGTGCACGGCGGCGGCCCCCAGATCGGCGACTTGCTGGAACGTCTTGGCAAAGAATCCAAATTTGTTCAGGGCATGCGTGTCACCGACCGGGAAACCATGGACGTGGTACAGATGGTGCTCGGCGGGCTGGTCAACAAAGATATTGTTAACCTGATCCAGCATAACGGCGGTCAGGCCATCGGCCTCACCGGCAAAGACGGACGGCTGATCAAGGCTCGCAAGATGGTTCTCAAAGCAAGCGATGCGGATAGCCCGGCATTACAAGCCTCAGAGATCATCGACATCGGCCACGTTGGCAAAGTGCAGGGTATCGACACCCGCATCATCGACCTGCTGGCCGGCAGCGATTTTATTCCGGTGATCGCCCCCATCGGCGTGGACGACGACGGCACCAGCTACAATATCAACGCTGATCTGGTGGCCGGCAAAGTAGCGGAAGTCCTGCGTGCAGAAAAATTGATTCTGCTCACCAATGTGCCCGGCCTGAAAGACAAACAAGGCCAGATCCTCACCGGGCTCACCACCGAAAGAGTCAACAGCCTGATCAAGGACGGCACTATCTTCGGCGGCATGCTGCCCAAGATAGGCTGCGCCCTGGAAGCGGTGCAAAACGGCGTGCACACTGCCCACATCATCGATGGCCGGGTGTCCCACGCCGTGCTGTTAGAAATCCTCACAGACAAGGGAATCGGCACCCTGATCAGCAAAGACTAGTTGAAAGATGAACGTTCAAAGTTGAAAAGCACGCCAAACGTTTTTGGTTTTTATCGGCAGAAGCCCGCGCCCTTACCCTGTGACCGCGCTGCGCCCTGAAAACCGACAGATTCAACGCGCGTTTCAACTTTAAATTTTTCACTTGCAATCAAACGCGGCAAAGGGGGTGGCCGCGAAACGCTACAACAGCCAAAAACAAAACCGCAGTAACAAGCCCGGGAACGTTGGGCGCGGTGTTTGCCTGTGATATACCTCTGGGCCACACTCGCGTTGCAGACAGAAGCTTGTTGCTTAGAACTGGGAACGATACTTCATGACCGATAAAAAACCGTCTCGTAAAGAGCAGATTCTGCAGTCGCTCGCCCATATGCTTGAAGCCGTACCTGGAGGACGCATCACCACCGCCGGTCTTGCGCGGGAAGTGGGCGTCTCCGAGGCGGCGTTGTACCGACATTTTCCCAGCAAAGCGAAAATGTTCGAGGGGCTGATCAGCTTTATCGAAGAAGCCATTTTTTCGCGTATTAACCGCATCATGGAAGACGGCAAGGCCAGCGATCAGGTGGAACAAATTCTCACCCTGCTGCTGGCGTTCACCGAGCGTAACCCTGGCATTACCCGGCTGCTCACCGGCGATGCCCTGACCGGTGAAAACGCTCGCCTGCACCAGCGCATCCAACAGTTCTACGACCGAGTCGAAAGCCAGGTGAAACAAGTGCTACGTGAGGCAGAGTTGAAAGAAGGGTTACGCACGCAGGCTAGCCCGACCATCACCGCCAACCTACTGCTGGCCGTGGCCGAAGGGCGTATTGCGCAATTCGTTCGTTCTGGCTTCAAGATTAAGCCAAGCCAGGACTGGCCGGCCCAATGGGCGCTGCTACAACCCATGCTGTTTCGCTAACAAACCGCTAAAATTCCTTTTGCGACTGGAGGAACGCGATGCGGGTATCGCGAATAACGCGGTATGGCCTGGCGCCTTCGCGATACCCGCATCGCGTTCCATGATTATAATCAGCCGTTTCCTGTGGCTGTTTAGCCGTTCACTTCCAAGGCAGCATCAACCGCCTTCATTTTGCTCTGTATCTATCGTTTTCAAACGCTCAATGATCGGAGCGTATTGCTGATTGGCCTGATCGATTTCCTTGTCGAAATCCAACAGTTTTTGTTCCGCCGCCTTGATCTGACGCTGCAAACGATCAATGGCCTCTTTCACCACCTCCGGCACGCCCCGACCGGTTCTTTCGTTGCGCGCCGCCGTAGCGATTTCGTCATCCAGCTTCATCTGCAACTGAGCCAGATTGTTTTCCTCGTAGTTGATGCTCAGCTCCAGTGCTTCGACCCTTCGATCGCGCGCCCGCACCGCATCTTCCGGGCCGGCATATAACCGCAACATATCGCGATCTTCCCGGGCCTGACGAGCCTGCTGCATCCGCTGGGCCTTGGCCTGGGCATCATTCAGCGCTACCCCCTCCACGTCCTCCAGCACCCGGCCGTACTGATCCAACAACTGATAACCGTTGCGGATGGCATCCATGGTCAGGGTTCGGTTCAGGTGTACCACACCATCCGTGGTTTCATGTCGAAAGTAGGCTCCATCCGGCATCCGCTCATTGGCACGCTGACCGGAACGCGCCCACACGGACGAAGACAGTAACGGCGAAACCAAAATGAACGCCATCAACAGGACGACGATTCTCATTATTATTGCACTCCATAACGCTCCCGGTATTCACGCATAGGCGCGGCCATGGTCTGGCTGTCCGGTTGCTGTTCCAGCCAATCGATAATATCGCTCATAGTGACGATACATCCCACTGGCACCCCCAATGCTTTTTCCACTTCCTGAATCGCCGACAGGCCCTTGCCCGCCTCAGAAGGCTCTTTAGCGCATTCCTGCCGATCCAGCGCCACCATCACCCCCGCCATGGTCGCGTCGGTCTTCTCGAACAGCGTCGCCACTTCGCGAATCGCTGTCCCAGCCGTTATCACATCATCTATCACCAATACTCGGCCCTGCAATGGCGCGCCCACCAGCCAACCGCCTTCGCCATGAATCTTGGCTTCCTTGCGGTTGAACGCCCAAGGGTAATCCCGACCATGGTGCTCGGCCAATGCCACGGACACCGCCGCCACCAGCGGGATGCCTTTATAGGCCGGCCCGAATAACATATCGAATTCCAGCCCGGATGCCATGATCGCATCCGCATAATAGCGCCCTAGCCGGGCCAGGGCCTCACCGGTATTGAAGGTTCCCGCATTAAAGAAATACGGGCTATTACGGCCGGATTTCAGGGTAAATTCGCCGAACTTCAGCGCCTTACGCTCTTCCGCGAAACGCAAAAAATGCTTTTTATAGTTCTTCATAGTTAAGCCTGTGGCTACTCCGTCTTTCACATCAGCGGAACGCCGTGCCGCCTTCACGGCACGGCCCACCTTTATACCTCGTGCTTTACCAGCCCAGCGCGACCTGTTGCGCCTTGATGATCTCACCAATGCCATTCTCTGCCAGGCCCAACAGATTATCGGACTGCTCGCGGGTAAACGGCGCGCCCTCTGCAGAGCCCTGAATCTCGATAAAGCCACCCTGCTGGGTCATCACCACGTTCATGTCGGTGCCCGCATTGGAATCTTCCGCATAATCCAGATCCAGCACCGGGGTATCCTTGTACATGCCCACGGACACCGCGCCCACCAGCCCGGTGAGCGGATCATTTTTGATCTTCTTGGTTTCCAGCAAGTGGGTAAACGCATCCACCAGCGCCACGCAGGCCCCGGAAATGGATGCCGTGCGCGTGCCGCCATCGGCCTGCAGTACATCGCAATCCAGATAAATAGTGCGCTCACCCAGCGCCTTCATGTCCACCGCTGCCCGCAGGGAGCGGCCAATCAAACGCTGAATCTCCAGAGTACGACCACCCTGCTTGCCACGGGTGGCTTCGCGGCCAGAACGGGTGTGGGTGGAACGGGGCAGCATGCTGTATTCCGCGGTGAGCCAGCCCTGGCCCTTGCCCTTGAGGAAGCGCGGCACGCCGTCTTCCACAGACGCCGTACACAGCACCTTGGTGTTCCCGAACGCCACCAATACGCTGCCCTCGGCATGAACGGTGTAGTTGCGGGTAAAGCTCAGTTCACGCAATTGGTCGGGGGCTCGGCCGGATGGGCGCATGGAATCTCCTGAAATAGTGAAAACGAAAGGGCCGCCATTGTAGCAAACACCGGCGCCTATGCCTTCCTTGCACCCAAAGCCGTCTTGATTAGACTGGGAAGCCTTTACAGCAGGAGCTTGCAGCCAAGCGCCCACAGGGCTGTCATCGCAAGCTTCACCCCACTGACAACACAGAGGTTCACCATGATTTGCAGCATGACCGCTTTTGCTCGCGCCGACCGCCCGCTTGAAGGCTATGGCCTGGTCTGGGAAATCAAAGCCGTGAACCATCGTTACCTTGAAGTCAGCCCCCGCCTGCCCGACGCCCTTCGCTCGCTGGAAAATGCTGCACGCGAACGCTGCCGCAAGGCTCTGGCCCGGGGCAAGGTTGAAATCACCCTGCGCTACCAGCAGGACGACAGCGACGCCGCCCTGGAACTCAATGAGCCTCTAGTGAAGCAACTGTCGGACATCTCTCGCCGGGTCGGCGACCTGGTCCAGCACTCCGGTCAGGTCAACCCCATGGAAATCCTCCGCTACCCCGGCGTCCTCGGCACCCGACAACTGGATGTGGAGCTGCTGCAACGCGAATCCCTGACCCTGTTGGATGAAGCTCTGCAAGCACTGATCGATACTCGCCGCCGCGAAGGCGAGCAACTGGGCAAACTGATTGAAGACCGTCTGGATGGCATCATCACCCAAGTAGAAATCGTCAAAGACGCCGTCCCGCGTATCAAGGAAGCCCAACGCGAACGACTGCGCAGCCGCATCCAGGACGTGATCGAATCCCCAGACCCGGACCGCCTGGAACAGGAACTGGTATTGCTTGCGCAGAAAATGGACGTGGACGAAGAACTCGACCGCCTGCTCACCCATGTCACCGAAGTGCGCCGCATCCTCAAAGAAGGCGGCCACATCGGCCGTCGGCTCGACTTCCTGATGCAGGAACTCAACCGCGAAGCCAATACCCTGGGCAGCAAATCCGTAGACAGCGAAACCACAGCGGCAGCGGTGGAATTAAAGGTATTGATTGAGCAGATGAGGGAGCAGATTCAGAATATCGAATAGCATCCGCAAAGATCCGCACGCATCCCTATATCTTTGTTTTGTAAGGCTTTAATCAACATCTTCGTCCATAGCAGTCCACCATCGCCCACCAAAATCCAGACCATACTGGTGGGCAAAATGGTGGGCAAAACGTGACTTTCTGCCCACCACCCCCTATTCTCGACACCAAGTGGTGGGCAGCGATAACCGCTCCCCACCGAATACCCCAGAAACCGCGCCCCACAGCTGTAATCCATAATCCAAAAGTGGTGGGCAGCTATTTCATGTTGGCAAGAACAGAGGATAGGGATGAGCAAACTGACCGCCATGCAGATCAAGTCGCTGCTTAACCAGCCACCCAAGAAACACGCTGATGGTGGCGGTCTATATTTCTGTGTCCGGGCATCTGGCTCTCCCTACTGGATGCTGCGCTACAGCAACCAGAGAAAACGACGCGAGGTCACCCTGGGGCAATATCCGCAGATAACACTGGCGCAAGCTCGAGAAGAGGCCGTCATGGCCAAGCAAGGCCTCCGCCAAGGCTCAGATCCCATCCAGGAAAAGGCCAAACTGGCGCTGCCGGAGCTCAATACCGTTTCGGAGTTGTTTCACGACTGGTACGACAGCGACCTCTCAAAGCGCCTGAAGCATCCCAACATTCCCGAACGCATCTTCAGAAAGGAGATCGCCCCGATCATCGGCAAATATGCCATCGGCGATGTTTCCCCCAGGGACATTCGCGCCGTACTGCAGAAGGTTCAAAGCAGTGACAGACCCACTATTGCCAATGACACCCTGATGTACATGAAACAGCTGTTTCGCCATGGCATTAAACTGGACCTGATACAAACCAACCCCGCCTCACCTTTTTCACCAAGTGACGCCGGAGGAGAAGAGCGCAGCCGCGAACGAAGCCTTTCGCTGGAAGAGCTAACGCATGCTTTTCAGGTCTTTAAGGAGAACATCAACAGTTTTGGCAGAGATAACCACCTGGCATGCTGCTTGTTTCTTGTGCTTGGTGTGAGGAAAAGCGAACTTTGTGAAGCTCGCTGGGATGAATTTGATCTGAATGCCGGCATCTGGAACCTGTCAAAAGAGCGAAGCAAGACTGGAGCAGCCATCACCATCCCCCTGCCCACACAGGCCATCCGGTGGCTCGAAATCCTTCATGGCCATGCCTGTGGCGCTCCCTACGTTTTTCCGGCACGTCGCGCCAGCAAACGCCCCCACATGGGCCCGGACACCCTGAACCGTGCCATCAGCAAACTGTTTGGCCGGGAAGCAGGACGCAAGGTTCAGCCACCCAACAAGATGGGCAAACTGGAACACTTCACCGTTCACGACCTGCGGCGCACCTTCCGCAGCCTTGCAGCTGCGGAAGGTGTGCCTGGGCATGTAGCAGAGAGGTGTTTGAACCATAAACTGAAGGGGGTCGAAGGCATTTATGATAGATACGACTATTTCGATGAAAGAAAGCGGGCCCACCAGCAAGTTGCCGATCGCATAGAAGCCATCACGAAATAGCTATTCATGCGATACTCATAAGGTCCGCCAAGGCACTTAGCATCGCGTGCAACAAGCAACTAAAGGAGAACAATAATGAAGAAGCCTACAATTCCAGCGGACCATAGATACGGCATGGGTGTTATCTCACAAAGCTGCCCAGCTTGCGATTGGGGTGACGAGCGGCTCAAGGAAGAGAGAATAAAATGCCCCAATTGCGGTGCTAAACCACGCCCACCCGTCCTGATATTTGGGGGAATGGAAATCTTGATCAGAAAAGAAAATCAATTTGAGATACATAATCGGCATCTTGAAAGCGGCGCCATTATCGAAGAGGCTGACTTGTCTGATGCTATTGTTTTCATGATGAAAAATTCAACATTTTGGCTCGATAGCGATATTGAGACGGAAGAGGATGGCATACGCTCAGGACAGCTACGCCGCGAGAAGGTTCGGCGGATGACTAAAAAGGCATGACGCCATTTCACCTTATGAAAAGAGACCCTCTCGAATCGACATGAGCGAATTCTATATTAATGCTCGACATCCATAACAGATAAGCACACATAGAAAACAGAATGAAGATAACCCCGGAACTTATTGCCGCATACAAGTCGACTCATTTTGAAGTGCACACAAAAGAAGCCACAATAACCCTTGAGGTCGACAAGCAAAACCCCGCGTTTGACAGACTCCTGGAAGACAACGAGGTTGATAGTGCGGTGATCATTACCGCATGGAACCCATGGAGCAAAGCCCAGTCACGTGAGAAAAACAATGAGAGACAGCATGCCATGGAAGAGCAGTTGCGAATGGCGGGCTTTACTCTTCTTCAGGCTTCTGGGGTTGACTGCTCTAGGAAGTGGGAGTCTGAGCAATCATGTTGCGCCCTCGGCATGACAGAATTGGAAGGCATTAGTTGGGGAAAACGCCACTTTCAGAATGCTGTCATTATTCATCAAGCCGGAAAACCCAGTAAACTTAGCATTTGCTGCAACTATCAGAGAGATCCAAAATAGGCTAACGACATGAAAGCCCAATAGGGCACACTCATTACCGATGCAGACAATATACGGCACCCTAGGCTTGACACCTGTCTTTCACTCCTCTCCCTAACAAATTGTTCATATTCAATAGATCTTTTATCTGCTATGTCGCACCCACGTCTAATATATAGGTAGTTTAAAGATGCGCTAACAACCAACTGTAACGGCATAGCCACAAAGGGTAATAACAAGAGCAAAGCCCAGTTATTAAACCCGGAAAAAAGCAGAGCCAAGATAAGCAATGGGTAATTTATTAAGAAAACCGTCCGTATGAACTTCAGCCCCGAATCATCATCCCGCCAAATATAATCAAAGGCAGGACCAACAATATCAGAAATCGGTACACGATCATTACTCATAGCCACCACCCCCCAACGTCAATAACACTCGTCCAAATGGCCTTTACACCTCAACATTCTCGGCCTTCCTGGTAATAAGGCAACTTTTTTCGTCGCATAGAGTCAGCAAACGACGCCATATGGACCCAAGTATACAGAGCACTCGCGGTACACGACCTACGGCGCACCTTCCGCAGCCTTGCAGCTGCGGAAGGTGTGCCTGGGCATGTAGCAGAGAGGTGTTTGAACCATAAACTGAAGGGGGTCGAAGGCATTTATGATAGATACGACTATTTCGATGAAAGAAAGCGCGCCCACCAGCAAGTTGCCGATCGCATAGAAACCATCACCCAATTTTGATATAGCTCTCCCTGATAACGCTCAGCGCATCGGGCCACACTGACCACGGCAACGTCGCCACAACTCCCAGAACCTATAGTTCCGCAGGCACCTCGCTCGAGGGCGCGATTCAAGCCTAATCGGCGCCCGCGCCCAGTGGGAGCCCATGCTCGCACGGCGTAAATCCCCGACACCACGACCAGCCAGCCCCAGCACCCACCGCGACACCCACTGTCGCCGCCAACCGCAATACTTCTCCGTCCACACAGCCCACAGGTGGACCATGCAACCCCCATCCCACATGTCACATCTCCACGCCCCGGCCATGATCAACCTGCTGCGCGACAATCGCAGTTCAGACGATCTGCTCAACGACATTTTCCTGGACATCGCCTTCCATCTGACCAGTGCATTTGGTCATCAGGACACCCCCACCCCAGGGGAGCTCCACTCGCTCATCGTCACCCTTCGCGACAACCTGATACAGGTCACCCACACCCCGGGTCGCAGAGAAATCAACGTGTGCAACCGAAGCCTGCTCTTCGTCACCTACACCGCCCACATCAGTCCCGCATACCACTGGCAAGCCCAGGGGCGCTTCGCCGGCGAAACCGCCATCCAAACAGATAGGGAAACGGGTGAAGCGGAGCAACAAATAGCCCCCTGGCTCAACCATACAGAGACCCACTGGCAGATCATGATCCTGGACTGGCTGGCCCGCTATCTAACGCCCTGGCTGACACAGGCCGGCATTCCCTCCCCGGCAAAACAAGCACGAAAACTGGCCAGCCAGGCGACCCAGAGCATCATCACCAACGCCCAACAACTCAACGTGATCCTTACCGATGCTGCGGGCATGCCCCGCGATCTACTGGCCTATCTCCTCAGCCGGGAAGCGCGTTATGGCAGCCCGTTGCCAATCACACTCAAACACGCCCTGACCCGACACTGGCATCACCGCCAACAATGGCCCGGACGCTCCGCCAAGCTGTTCCCGCTGGCCGCCTTCACCGCAGACACCCTCGGCAGCCCCAGCCCGTCACCGCACCATGTCCGCGACGCTCTCATAAACCTCGGTCTGACGCGTAAAGGCTGGGCTCACCTGCAGCGCTTTCCGGCATCGCTGATCCTGCACACCACCCTGCTGCTCGACGCCCTGCCCTACACCAATACTCGCACCCGCTTTCTGGAAACCCTCTCATTCTGGATGTCCCGGCTCGGTAAACAGCATCGCTACTACACCATCAACCGACAGCACCTACAGGCAGCCATGGTCTGGCTGGTTCACGAAACCGCCCTGCTGGGCACCGGGCAAACCCATATCGATGCCATTGAATCCATCTTCCCTGCGGAACTGACGCTGGTGTCCGTACTAATCCACCGCCGCGAACTCGGCCCGGAGTCTCACCCCAAGCTCAGACAGGTGTTTCTTACAATCACCCAACACCTGCTCACAGGCGACAACGTCAATCTCGACCAGGCTCTGGACGAAATCGCGGAAATGCTCGACTGGCTCACCGCTGAAATCCGCCAACTCCCACTGAAATGGTTCAACCGCAGCTACACCCAGCTGGCAGAAAGATGCTTTCAGTGGCACCAAGAGCAATTGGAAAGACAACGACGCGAAGCCCGCGCCCTACAGGAACAACAACGACAGGACAGAGAAGCGGAACAGGAGCGCGAGCGCATCCTAGAGAAAGACGAGGCCCAAGCCAGCTGGTCCTCACCACTACCACAATTCGAAACAAACGGACTGACCTTCCGCGGCCTGCTCAACCACCACGAACTGCAACAGGAAGGCATTGCCATGCAGCACTGCGTCGGCACCTACACCGCAGAGTGCTTTCATGGAAACTGCCTGATCTACTCAGTGGCCCACAAGGACACCCATATCGGTACCCTGGAAATGGTGAAGGATGGCAAGGGAATGTGGCGAGCAGCACAGTTCAAGGGGCGGAATAACCGGAACCTGATGCATACAATCCGCTGGGAAGGGCATTTTCAAGAGCAATACAGTGATTTCAGCAGAAAGCTGAACCACACAGCGTTCACAGCTCACATCATATAAAGCAATTTTGAGACAGCTATCCCCCTGAGCAGGCAGAGCTAAAGCCACAAATCTGTGATTATTAATGTCGTCAACCACAGCCAGTAGCGCTGTTCATGAGTTAACCCTACTCCGCATTTACTCCTTTCTCCAGGTCCTTCCTGAAAAACTGGATCATGGCATCATCATGCTGCCTGATTTCCGCCTCACCCCATTTATCCAACTGCATCATCAGCCATTGCTTTGGGCTATCTATCTGCCCTTTCTGATAATGCTCTTTCTTGGATTGAGGGCTGTGATTGCTCAGCCGAGAATTCTTGCTATGACTAATCAGGCATAGATTGCCAAAGGAATTCAAGACACTCTCTTCCAGCCTTTCGTCGGAGAGGGGGTTCTGCGGATAGTAATGCTCAACTGAACTACGGAAAGTGAAACTATAGTTCCCAATATCCGCTTCATGGCGGGAGTCTTTCCACAAAAGATAATCCAGGTAGTTGAAAACAAAATTGTTTTGAATGTCGCTGAAAGTCAGTAAATTTTGATTAATATCATCCCAGTTTTTCGCCCTGACATTACCGTTGTTACAGTAGATGATATCGTAGTAACTCATGCCCTGATTTTTAGACATAAAGCGGTCGTACACAAAGCAGCGGGCAATACCCTCAAGGTAATCGGTATATCCACCCAGAGTCACCTCATCAGATTGATACAAATACCTGAGCGCGGCATTAAGCCAATGCTTGTACGCCATGGAAGGAACTGACACATGCATGGCAGACAGCAGCATTAGCACTTGGCGATTACCACTTGTCTCACCCTCTTCCTCACCAAAGGTATTTACATAATCACTGCCTTTACTGGATTCTCGCCAAATCAGCCGCTTGAGGCTCCAGGCATCCTTGCCGGAAGCAAATTCACGCTTGAGGATATAGTGGTCATACAGATACTTGCACTTGAGCAGGTCGTAGACGAACTGCTTTACCTTTTCTTCCGAGTCAGGAAGCTGGAGAAGATGCTCTTCAAAAGCATCGATCAGACGCTTATCATCCAGAGGAACATCTCTCTCAGTAGTGACCCTCAGGACCTGAAGAAGAAAGTTCGGAAAGTTGACCACCGAACTGAAGCGCTCCGGGGTTTCACTAATATCACCCTTTCCCCCATCACTGGGTTTGGAAGGACGACCGATAATATCCATCAGCTTTACTGAGACACTTGATTCATTGCCATTTTGACAGGTCAAACTCTTAAAAACACCGTCAAAATCAGCATGCACGAAACGCCCCCAATCCTGCCTGCCAAACAAAGCATCCCGCATATCTTTGGAGAAACCCATCTGGACATAACGCTCCATATTGGCGCAGGCCTGCCAAATCTGGTTAACACAGGCACGCAAGGCCCTGTTATCGTCTTCTGAACCAGCCTTATCTTGGATCTTCTCCAGGATTCGGGACTTCAATACTTCATGCTTCTCCAGCTGCTCACCGCGGTTATTCATTATCTCGAAATAGTGATTAAGGTCCGTCTTCTCAGGCACCTTAACCCGCATGATAACCACTTGGCGGAATAGATAATCAGCGAAAGCATCCCTTGAACACCCACCTTCCTTGAGAAGCCTGTCCAGCTGTCGCTGCACCAGCATATAGCCCTTCACGATATCGACGTTATATTTTTCGCTATCCTCAAGATGAGGGAGCTGACTCTGTATTCGGCCCAAAAAAATAGCTTCCAAAGCAGCGGTAGACCGTGGGCGGCTTTGAAAATCGATACTCCGCTCACTAAACCAGCCAAAATCGACCAGGCTCGTGCAGGTATCGCGCAAACACGATGCAAGCAAGAACAGCGTCGTCAGTCGTTGCTGGCCATCGATCACCTCATAAACTGGCCTACCGGAAGAATCATTCCGTAAATCCACAACCAGCGAACCAATATAGTAAGGTTTTGGAGCACCTTTCCCTTTCTGGGAACGAGACACCTCATCCAGAACATCCTGAATAAGCTGTGTGATTTCAGCTTCACCCCAAGCATAGTTACGCTGATACATCGGGATAAGATAGTTATCACCACCAAGCAAAACCTTCATCGTTAACTGCTCAATCGGATCACTCACAATAGCGCATCTCCTCAAACAGCGTTTTGATCGGGTCAATATTTGTGCCTTTAACCTCACCCCGAGCCAATACCGGCATCTCCCGCCCCAGGAATTCGGCTGGCTGAGTCGCCTCCTTGAGGATCATGAACATATTGTTCTCAAGCACATAATTATCCATGCTAGCCAGCTGCAACACTTGCATTTTCAAACGCAAGTGATAAGCCCACACAAAAACCTTCTCAACAGCACGCGAGATTTCATTCATCCCAAATTTGTCAATATAGGCAACCAACAGACAATCGAACATGGCGCGAACATACTTGTCCCCGGTTCTGCTCTTCCCGTCATATTCATTGATCGCCTTCAGGATACGGCAAGCAAACCCATCATCAGAAACAGGAAAATCCAACCTGGCCTGGCCATTGAAGCTGCCACTATTGGCATTCTGGATATCCGCAATCATTATTTGATAATGCTCGATCATTTCGAAGAAACGCCGACCATTGAGGATGATCTGATCCAGCTGGAACGGAAACGACATCCTGCTCTCATCGAAGGTGCGATGAGTAGACTGGTTGTATTCATCAACGAAGTGATGAGCCATGCGGAGCTGTTCCACATAGGGATACCGGGCAACCTCGTTGATATTGACACCCTTGAATATCCCCACATGCTCCTTACCGAAATAGCGGGCAGAAGCACCACGTGACCAGTTACGGACACGAAACAGATAAACGGAAAATAGATCGGCCAACGCCTGCGTCTCGCAGGACTCCCAATGCCCCACCGCCTGAGCACGGAGTCGATCATCGGTCTCCGAAAATTCACGCAGATGAAAAGCCTTCAAAAGATCATGGGGCTCAAGATCACGGCCTCTAGCATTCTGGGAATCAAAAAACTGGAACGCTTCGGATATATCATCCAACTCAACAAATACCACTTCGCATTTATTGAGAAAAAAATCGATCACCTCTTCGGTGAAATCAGAACGGGTCAGAATTCGGCTAATCGCCAGATAATTCTTATGGATATTAGACTTGGATATATCGCTATCGAAAGCAATATTCATGCTTTCAATACTGCGCTTCAGCGCACCTAATTGGTTCTGCAATCCGGGAGCTAATGTCGAGGCTTCCTCAGCATCTACTCTCAGCGCCATCAACCCCAGCACAACCAATATAAGGCTAATGGTCCGTTGCTGCCCGTCCACGATGTTTCGATAACCACCATCACGATGGAAAACCACTGTCCCCAGCCTATAGGCTGGCTTTTCCTTATGAGCAGCGATATCGGAGAGCAACAGACTGACATGCCTTTCCTGCCACTTGTAGGGGCGCTGGTATTCAGGGATGCGAAGCGTTATATCCGCCAGCAATTCTCCTACTTTCACCACTCCCTTTCTGGGCAATACTTTTTCATCCACCCGATGATGTCCTTATTATTATTTTGGAAAGGTAAGGCTGAGAACCCCGGAGAACGGAAGCTGTTCAAAAAGCCGCACCCTGCTTCCGGCGATTCAAGAAGCAGGATAAACATAGCAGAAGTTGATTCAGACAATCACGCCAGCTTCAAGCCAGCAAAGAAAGGCACCTCAATCCGTGGAAGCCTGCCTTTATCGACCACATCAAAAACATGCTGCCGCCAGAAAGGCCAAACATTATGCACCGCATTAAATTCAGCAAATGCCTTTAGCGCTTCCTCTGGAAGGTCACTCTTGATTCGATAATCAACAATGTAGTCAGCCTCAACAAACGCAAAAACAACATTATGATCTCCCTTATCGACAAGACGGACGCCCAAATCCACCCTGACACGAAGAAGAGGCGTTCCATCCTTCTCATGACCATTCACAACAAACTGGACCCCACGTTTCTGCTGTTGCACAAGCTGAGTGCCTTCAACAACATCCTGGGGGCGGTCATATTGACTGCGAACCAACATAATATCTTGAAGTTCAAGGCCCGCAGTTGCCTTTACAATCAAGGCTTCGTTGTCATTACCAGCTGTCACGCAGCATCACTCCAATCACTTTCCTGATGAGGAAGCCGCTGAATCAGCATGTCAGATGACGGGGCAACCACATTCGCAGATACCTCAGACCAGTCATACTGCAAATAGCACTCTTCCAGCGAGCGACCTTTCAGACGTGCCGCAAGACCAAGCAGATCTGGCCGCAGCGCCAGTAGCTTCAAAAGCATATCCATAGCCGCACTTTGCATCGTCGCGCCGCGCTCGTACTTGGAAAAACTATTTGCCCCGCCGCCAAACAGCGCAGAAGCTTCTTTCTGGGTAATCCCAAGCATGCTTCTGACCATGCGAATTTCATCGCTGGTTAGCATGCCCATCGACGCCCTTTTCGCATCAGCTACACGACATTCATTACGGGAGATCTGGTCAATCAGGACTGGATCAGCGCCGCACACTGGGCACTCACAATATTCCATGCCCATAATCACGAACACGTCTTCACCATTGCGAATCGTTGCAGTATGAGTCCGAGGCTCAAGCTGACCTTCCTCGCACATGGGGCAAGTTCTGATCGCATCAGTTGATTTCATCTTATTCCTCAGCGCTGCCAGTGAAACGAACAAAGTGTCACGGTCATGACTTTGTTGCCAAGCATGAGCTTGATGTAGAGATCATGAACCTGACCATCAACCGACCAGGCACGACAATAGACATCCATCCATTTTGGTCGGTTGGGATACAGTTTGGAGTGGCGAAAATGTGAAGGTTCCAATGACGCGATGCATCGACATACCTCCTCTTGGCTCATGTGCAGGTTTTCCTGTATATCCAGCTCGACACGCCGCCCACCGTAGATGACCTTACCTTGGGCAGCCAACTCACAAATACGCTCCAGCGCATAGGCTGGCTCGTGCTTCGTTTGCTCATTACCGGATTCAGGACTAACCATTATGGTTACTTATATTCCAAAGTCAATTCAGGGTAAACCTCGTGTTTAGAACGATAGCACACATAAACTGTCATTATGTCCAGTAAAAAAGACACTCAAAGACATCCTATGACCCCACTGACTCATCGTTAGCCACTGCGTCACGCGACGCAGCCAGCCGAGCGCTCAGCAACACATCCAACTCCTCAAGCGCCTTGTGCTTATTCGTCCACCAGTCGGTGGACCACACCCGGAACAAGGTCCAGCCCAAGCCCTCCAGCACGCCCTGGCGGATCTTGTCGCGCTCACGCGCATAAGCCGAGCTGTGGTACATGGCACCGTCACACTCGATACCGGCCAGGTAGATGCCAGGCTTGTCAGGATGAACGATACCCATATCGATACGATAGGCGGAGACGCCAATCTGGGGATGCACTGTCCAGCCTTTTTCCTGCAGCCCTCTGGCCACGGCCACTTCAAAGGGGGATTCAAAGTCGCCCATGGAGCCGTGTACCGCCGCGCCCAGGGCAGCGGCACCACGTTCGGCGTATTCCAGGAAGTGCTTGAGATCCGCCACGGCACGGGCCTGGGTGCGGGACAGATCGATTCGCTCAGGCGGCATGGTGGAGAACACAACCATCTCGGAGCGAGCACGGGTCATGGCCACGTTCAGGCGGCGCTCCCCACCGGTACGGTTGAGAGGGCCGAAGTTCATGGTCACGTGGCCGGCTTCATCCGGGCCATAGGTGATGCTGAACAGGATCACGTCCCGCTCATCCCCTTGCACGGTTTCCAGGTTCTTCACGAATACCGGCTCCAGCTCGTCCTCGGAGAAGGCCCATTCGATGCCCGGATCTTCTGCTCTTGCCTTGTCCAGCAGATCCTCAATCAGACTCTGCTGCTCCGTATTGAACGTGACCACGCCAATGGACTGCTTGCGAACGGAGGCATCCTCAGACGTCAGGCGGCGGACAATCTCGGCCACGATGGCCTTGGCCTCACCCTGGTTATGGCGTGCCTTGCCACGCGCATAGAAGCCTTCCGGTTTCACCAACGATACCCCCTTATCAGGGTGCCCCGGGGACGGGAAGGTAATCAGGGAACGGTCGTAATAACGGCTATTGGAGAAGGCAATCAGGCTTTCCCGGCGGGAACGTTAATGCAGGTTCAGCACGCGCTGTGGGATGCTGGCGCCGATCAGTTCATCCAGGATGCTCTCCAGATCCCCTTCGCCATCAACATCGCCATCCGGGTCATCATCGGAACGGCCAAAGAAGTTGGTGGGCGGCATCTGTTTCGGGTCACCGGCGACAATCACCTGCTTGCCACGGGCCAGTGAGCCCACCGCATCCCAAACGGTAATCTGGGAAGCCTCATCGAAAATCACCACGTCGAATTGTGCCTGCCCGGCGGACAGGAATTGCGCAATCGACAGTGGCGACATCATCAGGCAGGGAGCCAGCGTCGTGATCACGTCCGGGATAGTTTCCATCATTTCCCGCACCGGCTTGTGACGCATCTTCTTTTGGAGCTCGTGCGCCAGCACGCCCCAGGATGACTTCTTCTTGGTGGTTTCCTGATCCGGGATCTCTCCGGCCAGATTGGCGGCAATATACTTCGCGGTCAGGTCACTGAACTGGGTATCCAGCTCCCGGAAGTTCTCAATGGCGGCTTCGTGCTCAGGGGAGGAAAAGGTCCGCAGCACCTCATCCTCACCAATCACCGCAGACGACCACCAACTGCAATAGGCCGCCTCGAAGACCTCTTCGACCTGATCAGCGGCTACGGAGCCATTCTCGATGGCTTCCACCAGCGGGCCGAGCTGGAAATCCAGCGCTTCGGAGCGACGCCGCACCCAGGCACACCACTCACGCAAGGCGATATGGTTGTCCACAATCTCCTGACACCGTGCACCAAGCGATTCCAGAGCCGGCACATCGTCAGGCAGTCCGCCCTCCAGTGACGCCCCAATCAATGCCTCGATTTTTTCCTTATGGGTATTAAAGGACTCGAAAGAGGCTTTGAAATCATTAATGGCCCGCCCCACCGGTGCCTCAGAGGCCAGCAGGTCATTCGCATCATAAAGCAGGGTCCGGATCTTGCTGCGCAGGGTCGCCAGGGATCCCGCATCGTCCGCCAGCTTGCCAACCGCAACACGCGCTCGCGAACCCAGCTCTTTCAGGGCCGCCATGGCACCAGGGTCTGAATTGTAGGAATCCCATTCCCGCAGTCCTTTCAGCACACCATCCAGGCGGTCGATCTGCCCGCCGGTTTCCCGCAACTGTTTCAGCACGGGAATATCATTGGTCGGGTCTGGATCACCCTGCGCCCCACCCTCGCACATCTGCTTTACGACCTTGCGCTTGGCAAACCAGCTCTTCGGCCACCAGGTGTCATTGGCCTCCGCCCAGGCCTGCCCGAGCACCACCGCATCCAGCTTCTGCCAGGCCAGAGCTTCATAGGTACAGCTCAGTTTGGCTTGCGTTTCGATATAGGCTTTCAGCTGCGTCACCGCCTCTTCCAGCGCATCCAGCCGATCTGTTGCATCCGGTTCCAGCGCAAAAGAGGCCTGCTGACGATAGGCATCCAGCAGCACCTGACCGCATTCAGCCATAGCGGCCAGCTTGGGCAAGCCCACCACACCCAAGCTGATCCCCAGAGCCTTCTCAAGTGAGGTCAGTTTCTCAGTCAGCTGCGCCCCACCGGCTTTCAGGCTGCGGGCAGCGGCCACCACCTCTTCTTCCCATTGCGGTCGCCAGTCAAAGTTGCTGATCAACCCCAGTGGGTGATCGACCAGGTTGCCCACCGCCCTGGCCTGCACTGCCAGCAACTCTGCCATTTCCCGCAGTTTCTGCAGCTGCGCGTCATCGTGATAGGCCGCATTGGGCCAGCTCAGCTTCACCTTGGCTGCCAGATCGGCATCACGCACCTTCACACCAATGGCATAGTGCGCGGTCAGACCATTGCGATGCCGTTGGTGCAAGGCATTTACTACCCGGTTCAGGCGGTCACGCAATGCCTTGAGCCGCTCTGCCTCCACTTTCCAGTCACTCACCGTGGACTGGGAGGCGCTATGCCAGGACGTCCGCAGCTGATCCAGAACATCGGCCTTTTTGGCCTTGTTGGAATGCAGCTCCAGGCAGAACTGACCCAGACCGATGTCCTTGAGGCGTCGGTGCACCACTTCCAAAGCGGCAGTCTTCTCGGATACAAACAGCACCTTCTTGCCCGTACCCAGCATGTGCGCAATCAGGTTACCGATGGTCTGGCTCTTGCCCGTGCCGGGCGGGCCGATAATCACGAAATCCTTGCCCCGATCCGCCGTGGCGATAGCCGCCATTTGCGACGAATCCGCCGGCAGCGGCGTCAGCAAGTCAGCCGGGGTGTATTCGCGATCAATCTCTTTGGGATCCACAAAACGGATATCGCTTTCATACGCCTCACGGGGCGTATCCAGCAAATGGCGAACCACCCGGCTTTCTTTCAGCGCCTCGGAACGATCCACCAGATCCTTCCACATCAGATATTTGGCGAAGGAGAAGTGACCCAGCACGGTCTCTTCGACCACTTCGAAGCCCGGCACATCCTTGATGGCATGACGCACCCGATTCCAGATGCCCGCCACATCCACGCCACTGTCATCCTCAGGCAAGGCACCACTGAGGCCATGGATCTCAATGCCGAAGTCTTTTTTCAGCAATTCCAGCAGAGTGGTGTTGAAACGGGGCTCATCGTCATTGGCCACCATCTTCACACCGCTACGCACGGACTTCCGTTCCAGAGAAACCGGCAACAGAATCAACGGTGCACGGTAACGACGGCTATCCTTATCCTGAGGCTTCCACAGCAGGAAACCCACCGCCAAAAACAAGGTATTGGAGCCACCCTCTTTCAGCGATGTCTGTGCCTTGCGGTAAATTTCCACCGCCCGCTTATCCAGATCCTCCTGAGTCAGCTCCACCAGCACCTGCTTCTTGGCCAGCGCATCGCGGGCATAGACTTCTTTCAGCTCTTCGCCGGTACGCTGCCGGTGAATATCAGAATCCTGATCCTGGGTCTTCAACTGAGGGAAAGGCGCAATAGAAATCCGTGCCCCGGTGGCCAGCACATCTTCCAGCTCACCGGGATCATGGCATACCAAGGTCAAACTGCTTTTGCTGGGCTTCTGATTCAGCAAGGGGTTGCGCGCAGACAAATCCAGCAGCTTGCGCTGCCACCGCTCCAGACGACCACCCGGGGTGTCTTCCGGCACATCCTCTTCCACATGCACCGTGGCCGACGGCAAATCTACCGGTGCCGCCTCTAGCCCCGGCTCGAAAGTGTCCTCCACATCCCCCGCTTCGGCCTGCCCGGCAATCCGGGCTTTCAGGCTAATGGGGTTAATTCGGTGTGCTCGCGCCCTGCGGATATCGATAGCAGCAACAAATTCGTGATCCTTCTCCAGAGATACCTGCTTGATGCCATCTTTCACAGCCTGGGAGAACGGCGGGGCGGGGTGATTGGTCAGGAAGGTGGTTTCGATCAGGATCAGTTCTTTCAGGGGGATACGCTGCCGAAGGGTTTCTGCTTCATCCACCACCACACTGGATAGATCCTCCTTGTCAAGCCATAGCCCCACTAGCGCATGCCCCTGGGTCAGAATCACCAGCGGGTTGAGCTGAGCCTGCTCCAGTGCTGCGGCAAACAGCAAGGTAGTATCCAGGCAAGTCGCCACTTTCGCGCTTTCAATCAGGCTGGGCAGACGAATCTTCTGGCCATTGCTCTCAAAACTGGCCGGCGGCAGCGCATAGCTCACCTGCATTTTGACAATGGCAGAATAAATGGCCGAGGCCATCAGCCATACCTGCTCACGACTACCGGAATCGTAACCGTTGATGCTGCCCGACTTACCCGCCTTGCGAAGAATCTGACTGGCCTGCCCCAGCAAACGGTCCACCGCAGGATCATTCGGGGTACAGAACGCGGCAAGCAACTCAGGAATATAAGTAGCACCGCCCCACTCATTACAGGCCAACAATTCAACGGGGATCGCCACCTCGGCCAGGCACTGCTCACCCTGGGCAACCCGAACCGTCACCGTACCGCGCATGGATTCCGTCAGCCCCAGCAGGAAACCGCCATCCAGCTCCAGGTCACGGTCCTTCATGGCCAGCAGACCGCCCGCCGCCAGTCGATCCACCATCCAGGTCTTCGACTTCACAAACGCCGGGGAGGCTGCCAACGTCACCGTCAGGTCGGACAGATCATCTTCTTCATCCAGATTCTCGATCTGCAATTCCCGCAGCACTGCAAAGGCACTTTGGTGGCAGGCGAAGTTGATTTTTTCCACCAGGGTGGTGTGGATTTTCAGTTTTGATGCTTCTTGTTCCGACATACTCATTTCCCCACAACCACACCCAGATATCACTCGTCATCCGTTGACGGCCCCCTATGAGACTGACAACACAAAACCAATAAAACAGCTAGCAGTATCAAACAACAGAAACAGGCTCACATGCTTGATGATAACGTCTCATTACAGATTTCTCTGTTTCGATACTATTCGGCAGAAATCATCAAAAATTCCAAGCGAAGCATTGCCACCTATACGTATTCACCCGAGAAACCTTCAAAGGAATTCGCCAGCTTGAACTCCACATCGTTCCCCAGCGCCTTGAAGTGTTCTTTACCGCATGCAATCTTGGCCTTTTCGGTTGGACGTAGCGCATCACTGAAGAGATCGCCCTTGGTCTCCACAACGAAATACAGCTTTTCTTTACCATCGGCTTCGACGAGAACAGCCCAGTCCGGGTTATAAGTGCCCAGCGGAGTCTCGATTTTGAACCAGCCTGGCAGTTTGGCGTACAGCTTGATGTCGTCACTTTGCTCAAAGGATTGAGCGAATTGAAGCTCGACATCCGAGTCGTACACCACATGGTCAAATACTGACTTCTTGCTTTCGACCATGTTCTTGTGCAGGTAACCAAACAGCTCCTTGTCGCTGAATAGCTCCTGGGCATAGAACTGGTCATCACCAATTTTTTGGTACTTGATGCCAGCCACCACAAAGAGACGCATCTGCTTCTGTATGATGCTGGATACCTGCTCGATGAACTTCTGCGGGTTGTTCTTGAATGATTCCAGCCGGCCGCTGCCGTTGATTATCTTGACGATGGTCCGGCGGGTCAGGTTGGTTTCGTTCTGTAGGTAGGTGATCAGATCCGGCAGTTCATATGATTTGGAATCATAGGTACTTGCAACGCCCGCATCCTCCACAACATGCACACCGCCACGGTCGATATCCACCTTGGATTTACGGTAGACAAACCGAGCTTTGCCGACCTGAAGGTTGGCCTTTATCTCATCTGCGCAGGTCTTGATCAGCGCGTCCACATCAAAGTCCACACGGAAAGTGGTTTTATGCTTGATGCGATCCCACAGCTCCTTGAACTCAGGACTCAGGAATACGGCTTTATTGAGCGCCACCTGTTTCTTATCATCACGGTTGTTGATGTTGAGGCTGCCAGACACCTTTTTCAGTACCGCCGCAATCTGAGGCGCATGTGTCTGAAATTCTACTGGCAATTTCAGGTCACCGCTCTTCAGCGCCGTTTTCAGCGAGTCCTGTACTTTGCCCTTGGAATCGATGTAGCCAGCGCTTCCCAGGTGCTCCCAGAGCACCCTGGATGCCTCAACGCCCAAGTATTCGTGGCTATAGTCATCAACTGGCACAACAATGTTGGCGAACAGGTGCTTCTCGACCACGCCAAACTTAATGCCTTCTTCGTTTTCGATTTCCTTCTGCAATTGCTCAGCAAATTGCTCATAAGATTCATTCGCCATCACAGTGAGGGTATTCACCTCAAAGCCATGCACACGCTCACCGTTCTGATTGACGCAAATACGCAATCCACGACCGATTTCCTGGCGTTTTTTGATGACAGAACTGGTTTCATTCAGCGTGCATATCTGAAAAACGTTAGGGTTATCCCAGCCTTCTTTAAGAGCCGAATGTGAAAAGATAAATTTCAGTGAGCAAGGAAAACTTAGTAGCCATTCTTTGTCTTTCATAATGGTGTTGTAAGCACCGCCATCGGATTCGCTACTTGCGGCCTTGCCATCTTTACCAATCCTGGATTCTTTCAGCATCTCCTTGCCGGATGAGTCTTTTTTCTTATCAATAGCGAAATAGCCGTTATGCACGCCTTCCACAGCCGTATCCAGATCGGCACCATCAAATAACTGGCTATACTTGGGCTTGCGAATGGCACGATCGTATTCTTCTTCAAACATCAGGGCGAACTTACCCTTTTGCGGGTTACCGTCTTCGTCGTACCAGCGGTAGTTGGCGACCTTGTCGATAAAAAACAGGCTCAGCACCTTAATGCCCCGTGGGCGTAGGCGCATTTCTTTATCGAGATGTTCTTCAATGGTCTTGCGGATCTGTAGACGTTTAAATTCATCCGGGTCAACTTCGCCCAAGGCCTGACCCAGTTTCAGAATATCGGGCTTACTGGTAAAGCTGATGTATTCATTTCCCTGTTCGCAGTAGATGTCTTCAATGATGTAACCGTCGTATATGTCGCGGCCACCGCTGTACTTGGCATCCAGCAAATCAGCTCCGCTGCTCACCGTAACCACCTTGCGCTTAATACTGCCACTCTTTAAGCGGGCATCTATTTCGACTTTGGCGCTAATTGGGCTTTTTTTGTTGTTAACACTGATCAGCTTGATATAGGCCTTGTTATGGCCATCTTTAACGTCAATGCCCGCAACTTCTATCTGCTTAACCAGTTTTTGCTCGTAGGCATCGACAGAGTCCAGCTTGTAGAGCATATGATGCTTGTCTACATGCGTGGCCGAATAGCGCAGTGTGCACATGGGATTAAGCGAGGCGATGGCATCCTTGCTTCTCGGCGTGGTATCCACGCTTTGCGGTTCATCGACAATTACTATCGGGTTGGTTTGCTGGATAAACTCAATCGGCTTAGCCCCGGTCATGCGGTCGTGGGGCCGGTGGATGATGTTGGCCTTATTTTCTTTTTCCGGGTCAGTGAAGCTTCGGCGGAAGGCATCGATATTGATCACCATGATCTGAATATCGGGACTGGTCGCAAAGGCCCTTACATCACTGAGATTCCCTTTGCGACTATTGTCATAAACAAAGGAGTCGAACGTGACATTCTCATACAACTCTTTAAAGTGATTGCCCGTCATTTCCAGCGACTTCTGCACCCCCTCTTTAATGGCGATGGACGGCACGACAATGATGAACTTGGTAAAGCCGTAAAGGCGGTTCATCTCAAATACAGTACGCAGGTACACATAGGTTTTGCCCGTGCCTGTTTCCATCTCTACCGTCAGGTTAATGCCGTCTTTTGAGTCAAAAGCCTCTGAGGGTGCAAGGCCATTTTTCAGCTGTATTTTTCGGATGTTCGCGTGAATATCCTCATCGAGCAGGCGCAGACGATTACCGATACCCAGGGCATCTTCCTGTGTGCCGTGAAACAGGGAGCCTTCCTCCCAGGATTGCAAGGGAGCAACGGTGAAGTTGGTCTGACAGATTTCCTGGCCAGCGAATACACCCGTCACCGACTCAATCGCCTGGCGCTGATAATCCAGATTGGCATCGAACTGAATCTTCATACTCATTTCACAGGCTCCTTACGTCTTCAATATCCGCCTGCTTGAGAATCTGTACCGCATTGGTTTTCACCACGTCGTCGGAAAAACCGGCATCTTTGAAGACCACCCGCATGATTTCCGGGTTTAGTTCGTTTTTGAGCTTGGCAATGCCTTCCACCACGTCGAGGGTAATGTCGTCCGACAGGCAGATCATCAGTGCGCCCATGCCGATATCAAACACTTTATGACCCGCCACGCTGTGCTCGGCAATCGGCAAGGTCAGATCCAGACCGTACTTAAGCAGCACCTCGTAAAGCACATCCTCATCTTCACGACCAGGCTTGATATTGGATATCTGATCTTCCAGATCTTGCTCTGTCAGATCAAAATCCAGCTCCCAGGGCTTGATATTGGTGGAATCGAGTTTGAATACCTTAAACCCAAAATCACCTTGGTAATCAGGATTTTCTTCTTTGATTTTGGTAGCAGCCCGGCGGATACGTTCTTTACTTATTTCAGCAATGGTATTATAGCCAGCCTTGTACGCATCTGTTTTTTCGGCAGAGGCCTCAGGCAGCTGAACCATAATAAATTTTCGCGCCCCTTTGTCCTCGGCGTTAATCTGCATAACCGAATGCGCTGTTGTTGAGGAGCCAGCAAAAAAATCAAGTACAATTTCATTCCCGTTTGTCGCAAGCTGTATGCACCTTTTTACCAGCTCGATTGGCTTTGGAAATTCGAGCAAACCGCCCATATTGAGCCGGCCAGACTCGACTGTACCTTGCTCACTAATTACTTTCGTATCGGCCCAGATAGATTTAGCTTTTGTAGTACTCTTCCTGGATTTTTCATATATATTCCATCCGCCATCTCGCCGGGGTTTTCCAAAGACAACTTGAGGATTTACGTTTATACCCTCTTTTCTAACCTTGTCTTTGCCCCACCTCCAGCAACTATCTTCTCCTGAGCTATTGCTTGGATAAACCTCTATAGAGAATCGATCTGTCTTTTCGAGATTTATGCGAAATAGTCCATTAGAATCCTCAGAACTAGGATCTATATAGATTGGATAATAGAGGTTAGGACGATTGTGTCTAGCGAACTTCGGGTTCCTGTTCCTTAACTCCCATAGATCATAAGCCCCTAGTTCATCTGAATATGGCAAAGAATTATTCTCTTTCTCTAACTCACCCAAAGAGGCACTATCGGATTTATAGTAAACGAGAATATATTCGTGACACTTTGCAATCTCTTTATATGTCTGCCCACGCTTGTTAGACTGAATAATTATTTTAGATAAGAAGTTTTCCTCCCCAAAAACCTCATCACACATTTTACGAAGATTTGTTATTTCATTGTCATCTAAAGATATAAATATTACGCCATCGTCAGACAACAAATTTCTTGCAAGCTTCAGCCGTGGGTACATCATGTTTAACCAGTCAGTATGATAGCGACCGCTGGTTTCAGGATTACTGGACAGATTTCGCCCCTCACTATCCACCTGACCGGTAATCTCTTTGTAGTTTTTTATACTGTCTTTAAAGTTATCTTTATAAACAAAGTCTTTACCCGTGTTATATGGTGGATCGATATAGATCATTTTCACCTTTTTGTGATAGCTCTTTTGCAGGAGCTTAAGCACTTCGAGGTTGTCGCCTTCGATAAACAGGTTCTGGGTGTTATCCCAATCGATGGATTCCTCTTTACATGGGCGTAGAGTGCCAGTGCTTGGCGTTTGCGCCATCATGCGGGCTTTGCTCTTGCCATTCCAGGTAAAGCTGTAGCGCTCTTCACGGCCATCTATGTAGTCACCGAGCACTTCTTTTAAGGCGTCAAAGTCCACTTTGCCTTCGGTAAAGGCTTCCGGAAACAGCTCTTTGAGCTTGCTGATGTTGTCGGCCACGATATCCATGCTTTTGCTGTCCATTTCTGGAATCACATCTTTCACTGTATTTCCTCGTAGTTGTTCTGTGTTCGCAATTTGGTTACAGGTGCCCAGCGATCTTCTTGAGCTTAAGTTCCTGTTTTTTAATCTGGGTATTCAACGCAACCTGCTGGCTGAATTCGGCCTGCTTGATCTGGGTCCGTAATTTTTTGATCGCCTGTTCGGCTTGTCGGTAGCGTTGCAGCTGGTATCGCTGCTGTTCGGCCGCATCGCCGCTTACTAAATGGAAGCGCCCGCTGATTTCAGCGCACTGTAGCGCCTGCACCCGAACCATCAATGCCTGATAGAAATGCCACAAGTTGCTATGGGGCAAGCCTGTGAATTCCAGGCTATTCATGAATTCTTCATCTGCCTGGCTCTTGTTGGCCAGAGGCACCCAGGGCGAACACTGCAACGCTTCAATGACCCACTTTTCCTTGTCGGCTCTATTGATACGCTTGTCGGCCAGGCAGATGGCCAGTTGGTCGTTGGCTTCTAATAGACAAAAAAAGATCACCACCGGATAAGGTATCGCCCGGTTGATCAGTTGGCCAATTCGTTCGGCGTTTTTGGCGTTGCTTAATTCCACTTGCAGAAAGGCCAACTCACCATAGTCGCGGAGTTCGTCGCTGTAAGGCGCGATATTGATGGTGCTGGGCTTTAAGGTGTAGAGCCAGCGTACTTTATCAACGTCGCACTTGAGTGCCTTTTTGTCTTTAGCGTCCAGGTTGGCGTGTTCTTGAAACATCTTCTTGTACAGCGGTTTATTGAGCACGCAACTACTGGGCACATTCAGGCTGTGTAGAAATGCTTCAAACTCTGGCGATCCTGGAACCATACCCCTCTCAGTCATGCTCGCCCCCTGTGAGCACCAGATAAGACACCACCATAAAGTCTTCGATACCCTGACTGGACGTGGCAGTAAGCACTGTTCCTCCTTTGGCAAACAGGCTTTCAATGCCTTTTTCTTCGCTTTTGCCAGCAATACTGTCTACAGCAATGGCCAGCAAATGCTGAAAGTGGCTCATATCACGCCCGTGACGGGTGTTGCCGTTAACTTCAGTGATAGCGGGTTGATCAGGGGTCTTGTGTTTAAAGGCCTCACGCTTGAGAAGATCGAGTATCTTTTTGCTTTGGGTGAAGTTCAGCTCAACCACGGCGCTGCTTTCGGCATTAACTGCCACGTAGATCAGAAAGTAAGGTGCCAGCGGGTAGCTATCATCCACTTGAACCGCGTCTTTGCCGCTGCGAATATTCTTGAGACAAAAAACCACACCGGGTTTGACGCCTTCTGCAGCCAAACCGGCATCAATATTAACAGCTGAATACATCCCATAAGGAGCCCGCTCTAATTCGGAGAGTCTGTCCTTATTGTTCATAAAACCAGACAGGTCCATACGGAAGTCATTGAGCGTGAGATCAGTAATAGAGACACCGCCACTCATATCCTCAAGATCGACCACGGCCTCCTGCAGTTGCTGTAGTTGCTTGCGCCGATACTCCAGGTCGTTCATTTCTTTTGATTTTTCCGCTTCGGAACCTGACTCAATCAAGTTCTCCTCACCGGTTGCCGAGATGTCGAGCAATACCATGCGCCCGGACACTCTTGCCTCCAGATTGATATATTCATCCAGCTCCATGTTGGGCCAGAAGTTGATCAGCTGGATTTGCGTATTTTTGCTGCCGAGGCGGTCGATTCGGCCAAAACGTTGAATAATGCGGACCGGGTTCCAGTGGATGTCGTAATTTACCAGGGTGTCGCAGTCCTGAAGGTTCTGGCCCTCGCTGATGCAGTCTGTTGCGATCAACAAGTCCAGCTCTGTGGTTGCTGACGGGTCGACTTTTTCCCGCTCCTTGGAGACCGGCGAGAACGTTGTGAGGATATTATTCAGGTCAGACCCCAGGCCTGGGATCGTGGTCCTGTTGGTGCCACCACCGGTTACAAGCGCGCTGTGAATACCGTGTTCCGCTTGTGCCCACTCGGCGAGGTTGGCGTAGAGGTATTCGGCGGTATCGGCAAAGGCAGTGAATACGATGACCTTTTTGTTATCGGGGTTTAGCGGATTGGCTATCTTTCGGGTAATGGTCTCTTTCAGAAGCGCCAGTTTTGCATCCCGCTGTGCAACCACGTCTCTCGCGGTTTCAGCAATATGCTGCAGAAACACGCTATCTGCTTCCAGCTCCTGCCGAAAGCGAATGAGATCCATATCCTGAAGCAGGACTCGGGTCTTATTTCCCACCATCAGGGGTTCAAATTCTGTGGACTCCAGCTCGAAATCATGGAGGTCTTCGATGCTCAGTGCGTCCACGTCGTCTGACTCATGGGCATTGATTTTTCCAAGCAAGCGCTCAACCTGATCAGCCAGCTTGGTGGCTGTCATGGCAAAGGAGTGAATGGAGCTTTCCATCCTTTTCAGCAGATTCACCCGCATCAGGTGAATCAGGCTTTCTTCTCGGTCGGCCTGCTTGAACACGCCTTTGCCGCCACCTACGGCCTGATCATAGCGGCGCGCATATTCGGCTTTCTTCCCCTCTCGGACGAATTTCAGCGGTGAATACCCCGCCAGCGAGAGACGCCGTATGGTCTTGTTGACCTCTTTCAGGGGTGGAAACTCATCACTAGCATCGATATCGGCGTAGATGTTCTGCGGCGGCAGCCGGGTCGGAAACTGGCCGATATCCGCAGTGCCGTAGTATTTCTCGATGTGCTTTCTGGAGCGGGCAATGGTGACGATATCGAGAAGCTTGAAATAATCAAAGCTCATAGTGTCCATCAGTGAGGCGGTGGTACGGTTTTCAACCGGTTCCGCACTCCACTGATTGAACTGTTTTTGGGCCAGACGAAGCGTCGCATCGATATTCTTGATGCCTTGTCCGGAAAACGCATCTTCACGCCCTTCAGTGATGAATGCGACCTGGTTTTTCAGGTCATTCATCCGATTATTCACGGGTGTTGCCGAGAGCATGAGCACCTTGGTTTTCACGCCAGAGCGGATGATGTCGTTCATGAGCCGCTCGTAACGGCTTTTGCCTTCTGCTTTACCCGGCGTGTTACGGAAGTTGTGGGACTCGTCGATGACCACCAGGTCGTAGTTGCTCCAATTCAGGGTTTCCAGGTTGATTTCACCCGAATAGCCTCTAACGCGAGTGAGGTCGGTATGATTGAGCACGTCATAGTTAAAACGGTCGGCTGACAGCAGGTTGCGCTTGTCATTGATGGTGTACATGGTCCAGTTATCACGAAGCTTCTTGGGGCACAGGACCAGCACCCGATCGTTACGGAGCTCGTAGTACTTGATCACGGCCAGTGCTTCGAAGGTTTTACCCAGGCCGACACTGTCTGCGATGATGCAGCCATTATGCTTTTCCAGCTTATCAATGGCGCCCAGCACGCCATCCTTCTGGAATTTATAGAGCTTGTTCCAGACAACGGTGTCCTTGAAACCCGTTTTGCTGCGAATGATGCTTTCTTCATCGATATCCTCAAGGAAGTCTTTGAAGATATGGAACAGTGTGAGGAAATAGATAAAGCTGGCAGGCTGGTCGGAAGCGATGTAGCCCAGCTTGGCGATCAAGTCTTGTTTGATATCCAGCGCCGCGTCCCGGTCTTCCCAGATGCCATTAAACCAGTCCAGTAGTTGCTGAGTGCTTTCCGGGTCTGAGTGGCCCATGTTCATTTGCATTGCCCCACCCCTGACCTCACCCAGGCCGACAGGGGTAAGGGTGGCTGTGCCCTGGACAGCAAAGCCTTTGCCACCAGAACCGAGATGAATGAGGTTTTGACCGTGCTGGTTGGTCGTACTTGCCCTGACTTCTGCCTTGCTGGAAAGCCAGCGGGAAAATTCGGCAGCGATTCGCTTTTGCTGTAGCTGGTTGATCAAACGGACATCTTCTTCTGAACCAATCAGATCCTGAATGCTCTCGTTTTCCCAGTTTGTCAGGTAGATTCTGGCTGAATCGAGTTTCGCAAGTTCCGACTTTAGCGTTGAGAAGCCATACAGAGTAAACAGGCCAGACAACAGAGAGAGCTTTCCACCATCGAAGGCATGCTGCTTCAGCTCTTTGCCGACATGGCCACTGTTTTTGTTATCTAATAACACCCTGTATCCCCTTTCCTGTGCTCATCGCCTTTCTGGGCTTCAATCCATGCCTGGATGTCCTCGTTCTTGAACCGCCAGCTTCCACCCACTTTGAAGCCTGGCAACTTGCCCTCCGCGGCCAGCCTGTAGGCTGTCTTCTCCGCCAGCTTCAGGTAACTGGCCACTTCTTTAAGGGTCAATATTTCGTCATCCACACTTTTCTCCATCAACCGATGGGAGAATAGGGGAAAATTGGGGAATCGAGTACCCCTTGGGCATCAGTTGCCCAAACCCTCAACATCCCTCGCCATCACCCCCAGATCCCGCCAGTTATCCGGGTGGCAGGTAAACAGCAGGATCTGGTGGCGTTGGGCGGCACCGTAGAGCACGCGCTTCATGGCCTTGAGGCGCTCGGCATCGCTGTGGACCAGGGCGTCATCCAGGATGATCAGGGTTGGCTTGTTGGCTTCCTGCAGGAGATCGGCATAGGCCAGCCGGCTGATCAGGGCCATCTGCTCCCGTGCGCCGAAGCTCAACTCATTAAACTGTCCACGCTCTTCCCCACCGTGGCTCTGGCGAACCAACACTTCCGGGATGAGGTTTTCGTCCACATTGAGGGAGGCTTCCGGGAACAGGAGGCGCAAGTAGTGATTCAGGTGTTTTTGCAGGGGCGCCTGGAGTTGGCGCGTCAGCTCCAGGCGGTGCGCAGTCAG
>UEXM01000613.1_pt1 | contig 36335 bp, 36 predicted proteins | sample 1796661 | NCBI WGS metagenome assembly UEXM01 (sample SAMEA4772469, study PRJEB27181) | metagenome
TGGCATCCATGTAGTTGCCACCGATTGTCGAGCCATCCTCCAATCCTTCCTTCGATGTGAAGAATACGTTGAAGTCATTCGCGTAGGACAAATCCTCCGGTGCTAAGTCCCTGTCATCGACGGCATTCAGGCCCGCTACGTTGTCGATAGTCAGGGCAACCGTGCCTGTGTTGTTCGGTAGCGTGATCGTCCTGTCAGCCGTTGGATCTGTTATCGTGAGGGTGGTTTCGTGAGCATCAGCAGTAGCCCCCTCAAACACTATGGCGTTCTGAGCCTCCATAGTGACGGTATTCACTTGAGTCGTAGTCCCTGCCACAGACAAGTTAGGAACCAGTAGTGTCCCTGTGCTTGGGTTGTATCTCAAAGCACCCGTGTCATCTAACAAGGCATTCGACTCATCATGGAACACTACGGGGAAGTTGGTGTTGGCCGTGCTATTGGAGACTGTCACCGTTGCCGCTAGTGTGGCGTTGGTTGCGGTTCCCGCAATGGAACCGGGGATCGTAGTGGTCTGCCCATCTGCGGCTACTGTCATAAAGAGATTCTTGGAACCCTGCCCGGTATAGAACCTAGTCCCACCAAAAGCGTCTTGCTCTATGTGTGTGCTACTGTCCGTCCCTGCGCTATTCCTTATCTCTAGCCCTGCTAATGTCCCGCTATTGCCCGCACTTCCTGTGTTCTCAAGTAGCAATAGGGTCTTGAGGCCAGTCGAATCGTCTTCTATGTGGAGAGTGGTATCGGGGGTGCTGAGTCTAGTGGTTGGTGAAATACCAACTCTTCCCACGACTACTAAATCAGCATTGGTTCCTGTACTTCCAACTTCTACATCATTACCTGTATCGTATTGCATATGTATTGAGCCTGAATCAGTTTCAAATTCATTAGTGCTTCTCAATTTTAGATTACCCATTGTCATTGCAGTAGCAGTTATAGTGCCATTGACATCTAATTCAGTAGAAGGACTCGTAGTGCCTATTCCGACCTTGCCCGAACCATCAATAGTCATTCTTGCAGTATTGTTATCTTGGAATAGGAGTTTGTTAGTGCCATCACCATGACTACCACTTGTCACGCTCATTCTATATTTGCCGCCGTTAGTTCCGGTGTTGTCAATAGTAAATGATGTATTGACACCGCTACCTGTTATCTTAATTCCATCAAGATTAGTGCTTCCCGAATCAACTTCAAGCGTTTTGTCAGGGTCACTAACTCCTATTCCGACATTACCATCTCGATTTATCACCATTATGTTTTGAGTATCATATGCAGATGCCGCGTCATTTAAGGAGTTAAACGATAATGATTCAGAATCATACATTATATCCATGACTCTATCGCCTGAACCCTCACCTACATCTTCAAAGTAAATACGCGGGTTAGCATCATCAGTAATCAATAAGGCGGCATTAGTCCCACCTGTAATTCCGCTTGTTGAACCATCAGAAACGTGTAGAGTTTTACCGGGACTTGCAGTACCTACTCCTAGCCTACCATTGACATACGCACTATTGAATGTCTGATTGCCACCCGATGCGCCCCCTCTTAGTCTGAAGACTTCCTCAAGAGTGAGTTGGTTTGGAGAGTCATTAGTGTCAAGGAAGAATGACATCTGCCCTTCGTTGGTGAGGCTCGACCCTACTGATTGGTATGCAATCCTAGCATCGGCGGTATCGGTTCTGAATGTGACACCTGCCCATGAACCATCTGTGGTCGAAAGGTTCTCGATAAACAGGCCACCACCTTGAGCATTGACTCCGACAGCACCCGCACCACTTGATGAGCCACTACCTTCGGGGTCAGTCCTGTTATCCGTATATTTCAGATGGAGAGGGAACAATGGTGATGATTCACCTATTCCGAAACTTGTTCCATCGAATACGAGATTGGCCTCGCCGTTCAGAGCGTCAGCACTACTGAACGTGACTATCCTATTGTTAGCACCATTGGCTACTGCTGATACTGCCCCACCACCACTCGCGGTATCAATGGAATCTTGGAGATTGTCTATCGTCATGTATTTCCATGAAGAGGCAGACTCATCCCAAAGCAAAATCTTGTCATCGGTGGCATCTGTGGATTCGGTCAATTCTGAGAGATTTGCAGGATCATCCAATGAAACTGTCACAGTATCGGTTCCACCAACACTTGTCACTATGGGCGAGGAACCCGCTATGTCCAATGTGTTTCCATGCTCTATCGTTTGGTTTGAGCCGCTATCTGCTGTGAGGGTGAAGGTGGTGAGTTGATTCGTATTCGTATTCGTGGTGAATGTGAGGCCATTCTGCATATAGGTCTTCAGCCTACTCATTGTTGCCTTGCGATTTGTCCCACCCGCCCCATCATCGACAATCAACAGATCTGCATCGACCAAAGCCGCACCTATGTCCGTCATACCATCTAGGTCTAAGGTGAACGTCTTACCGGAAAGGCCGATTCCCCCTCCTGAACCTACTGCAAGGTGCTGTGTGACATTGCTTTGGGCTATCCTAGCATCAGCAAATGTGCCACTTGTAATCTTTGAAGTAGCCAAACTAGGAATGTCGGATGCAGATAGTCCATCATCAAGAATATTGATTTCCGCTAAAGTCGCAGTAAAGCCCAAGTTGGTCAGACCTTGTGCCTGTTGCGTACCACTAAGGGATTGATTGTCGTCAATTCTCAATCTGTTGCCCAAAGAGGTAGCAGTTGTTGTTGAGAAACTAGCATCATCGTTTAGAGCCGCAGCCAACTCATTCAGAGTATCCAGAGCGGCAGGAGCAGAATCGACTATGGATGCGGTTTTGCTGTCCACATATGCCTTGATTGATTGTTGTGTTACTAAGTTGGTAGCCGAGTTAGAGGCCATGTTGTCCTCATCTAACACAGGAACAACGAAGTCTATGTTGCCATCAGTATCATCATAACTTACAGAGATGAATGTTTCAGTACCATCAAGCATACCTCCAACAAAATCTTCAACTTGCTCTTGAGATAATTGAGTATTGGTGTTCGTATCCGTTGATGCAATCGTGACCGCACCATTGCTCTCTGTAATGGTGACGTTTGATCCTGCGGTAAAGGCAAGCGTTTCCGATGCTCCTAGTGTTTCTCCACCTGCTGTTACGGTTCTGAATGTGTTAGTATCGGTGGAAGAGAGGACACCGCTTGAAGCAGATATGTTGGTCCCTGCGAGAAGGGTCGCCAAAGCATCGACAGTAGTGCGTTGCTCAGTAGAGCCATCTGAATCCAAAGTAAGGAACGAGTCTCCCGATGCGGGAGTGACCGCGCTGAACTCGGAGACATCCACGTTTAATGTGACATCTCCATTACTGCCTCCACCCGACAACCCCGTTCCCGCAGTAATTCCTGTGATGTCTCCTTGAGTGGATGCTGTGATTGTGATCTGCGGGGGGGATGTCCCGGTATCCGGGGTAAGTGTAACATTGGCTCCTGCTACTAACTTGATGTCGTCGTTGCCACTTCCCGAACCACCTGCTGTGAGGCGAATCAACGCATCATCGGATGAATCGACAACGCTTGTTGAGTACGTTGTGTCGTTTGATACTACTGTGATTTCATCCGATGATTGACTGATGGTTGTATTTGTCCCACCTAATAATTTGACAGTATCTGTGCCACTTCCCGAACCACCTGCGGTTAGGACAAGGTTTGCACCCCCCGTGACTGTCGCAGAACTGATTGCATAGGTATGGTTGTCGTTGTCGTCTGCCGCCCACGATATTTCGCCACTACCATTTGACTTTAGTATCTGATTTGTAGAACCCCGTGCAGTAGGCAATTCAAAGTAGTCACTCCCCGAACCAAATTTTATCTTACCCGTTCCATGAGGGGTGAAGGTAATGTCGTCATTGTTATTTGATGTCTTGAAGGTCAAGGGGGAGGCGGTGACTATCTCCCCACCATTTCCTGTTGTGATAATCCTAATGTCAAAGTCATCTGAGTTTGGCGATTTGAGATCAATGTATGCACCTGTGTCTCCTCCCAACTCTATTGATTGATACCCTGACCCTCCGCCCCCTATGGTGATTACTTCATCACCGCCGTTGTCTATCTTCAAAACCGAGCCATCGTATGTGAGCGTGGATTCTCCTTGAAACGTATCTGCACCCGTAGCAGTAAGCAAGTAGTTGTTCACGCCATTAGACATGAAGTCGCTGACATCCACGCTAATCTCAGAACCGCTAATGCCAATGCCCGTCCCTGCGGTTGGAACCGATGCGGCATTCAGACCTATGTTGGTGCGGGCTTGCAGTTGTTCGGATGATGAGAAGGATTGAGATGCATCTGCCCTCACCCTGTTCCCAAGAGCAGTAGTGATTGTTCCCGTGAATCCTGCGTCATCGTTGATTGCCGCCGCCAATTCATTGAGTGTGTCCAAAGCCCCCGGTGCGTTATCTATCAGGGCAGCCACTTCTGAATCGACGTATGCCTTGATGGATTGCTGTGATGCAGCATGGGTAGCCGAGTTGGATGCCATGTTGTCTTCGTCTTTGAGATCGAGCGTCAGCGTCACCGCCCCACTCGACCCCCCACCAGTCATCCCTGTCCCTGCTGTGACAGCAGTAATGTCTCCTACCTCAGTAGTGTAACCATATGAGAGAATCTTGTCTTGTATGGCCGCAGATGTCATCAATGAGGTATCGTTGTCTGCAAAGGACTCGGAACTTAACTGAAGGCTGTTCGCGGCTAATTCAGATACGGTCAGCGCACCTACATTGAGAGTGACAGCACCATCCGTTGCACTACCTGTTATGCCTGTCCCCGCAGTAATGCTTGAAACCAATCCTGAAACTCCCGATATTGACCCACCTGTGATGCTTATTGCGTCGGAGTTCTGCGTTGCCATTGACCCAAGGCCAAGAGATGTGCGAGCAGTAGCCCCACTCTCTGCTGCCCAATTAGAGCCATTTCCTACGATGAATACGCTATCAGAGGGGGTCATTTGGGCTAAAGTCGTTAAATCTCCATCATAGGTTTGGTATGTGTTCCCTCCAGATACTTCCCCAGATGATGGATTCACTACTGGCTCCTCTGCATTAGCGAGAAGGCTGAATGTGACAATTTCATACTGAAGCGTGTACCTGAAGAGTTTCTTGCTTCTGTCCGACAAGTCAGTCCTTGTCTTGAATATGGCTCGATCGAAGTTAGTCCCATCACCCTTCCTGAAACCATGGACAATGCGCCTGACTTCATTCCTCAACTCTGATAGCCTGTCTCTGCTATCTACTGTCCTTATGTCGATAGTGATGTTGACGTGTTCGTTGACGTAATCATAGAGGAGTTCAGGCTGTGCCTCATTATGTGCTGTCTCAAAGATACGAATGACATCGTTGTCAAGCATCCTCACCCTTTTCGCATCGCCTTTGTCAAGGTCAGCGATGTCCTCGATAGATGGTTCAGGGGGTTTTGACCAATTAGTCTGAAGGATGTCCCTCAATGCAATTATCGGATCAGCCATCGAGTGCTGCCTCCAATCTCTCTATCGCATTATCCCTTCGTTGCCTCGACGCACTATTCTCGACCTGCTTCATGGCAATCTCCTCCAACTCTTCTTCGGAATAGTTTAGACCGTCTGCTTCGGACATCTGTCTCTCGCGCTGAAGGGTAGCATCGAACATAGTTCTCTCCGCACTTGCGGAGTCTTGGATGTCCTTGGAGGTTTGCTTTAGGACTTCATTCAGGTTCTTGTAAAAGGCAATGAGTTTATCCACAGACTAACCACCCATACCTGCTACAATTATTCCTTCTTGATATGGGATTAGGAGCCTCTTGACCTCTTCATCCAACTTCTGAATCTTTGAGTTTAAATCGACGTTTTGTGTCCCTTCTGGGAACATGGCAGTATAATCGTCAGTCATGAGGATGTCCATTGCAACCAACTTGGTACAAGCATCCTCTATCGCTTTGTCGAGATACCTTTCGCCATAGATGTATGATAGTTTTATGCTATGATTCTCAAAGAAAGGATACTGGTTGTTGAACATGATTGCGCCATTGTCCTCTATTGACCACCAGTCCTTCTGCCTTTGCTCATCAGTCGAATCACTATCAAACGTCGTTTGCTTCATGACCGTGCTTGTAGTGAGTCCTGCTTGGAAGTTAGAAGTAAGATCATCTGCTATCGTTATGTTATTTCCACTCCTAGTGCATCTCGCTGCTCGTATGGATGTCCCTGAGCCATAATAATACAAGCCATTGCCTTGTACGAAACCAGAACCATCTGCAACAGCAAACGTGCTTCCTGTCGAAGCAACGGTGGAACTGTTTGTGTTGCTCAAATCAAAACCAAAGCAACTCTCATTGGTGACAGCGATGGTGACTATTTCTCCCTCATCTGTTGATCTCATGCTGCTTATCAGAACATTACCATCTCCTTCATCGCTGTTCGCAGTAGCCAAGAACTCGTGTGCGACGTTGAGTGCCTTGCTATTCTCGGTCATGGTTCCTATCTGGATGGCTGTCTTGCCTGTTGCCGAATCCTCGTTGATTAGATTGCCAATCTCACTAGCGATTGTCTTCACTCCGAAATCCTTAGCCCATGTGGTTGCTGATGTCCCACTAGATAGAGTGGCTGTATGAGCAATGTTTGGGCATATGAATACCTTGTCCGTCCCATTGAACAGGTGGGGTTCCTTTACGACAAGCCTGATTCTAGCAGCCGCTAGTTCACGATACTTGTCTCCTTGCCAAACACCCATCCTCAATACTCTCTGGATTGGACGGCTTCTCAGATAGATAGCACCGACGTAATCCGTGTAGTATCGACGACGGTATGGCTTGAACGTAGTGAAGTTCTGATACTCATCGACAACCATGCGTGGTCGCCATGCTACTCTGCATATCCTGTCGATGTAGTCCTGCCTCCTCTGTATGAGAGTCTCTACTTGTGATTTGGTAATCCCTCTCTGTGATGAGTTTGATAATATGGATGATGGTTGCACTTCTGCGTTATTCGCCTTGGTGTATGCTGTTCCGGGGTCAACTGCCTTGAGGAATACTCCTCCGCTCGATCCTGATGATTCTACGCCTGTAATCGTCAACGAACTTCCTAATGCATCAACGTCATCATAGAGTGTAATGACATCATCTGCCGCAAAGCCCCATCTTCTGTAATCCTTGCCAGAGATTGGCATCCTGATGTATGTCACTCCGCCAACAGTTGCTGTCGAAGTATTTCCTATCAATTCAGTTGACTTCGCTTCTGGCAGTTGAAGATATGCCTCGACCTTTGCTACTGTTGTATATACTAGGTCAGTTGGATAGAGGGGTTGGTCTGGTCTGTGTCCCGGTGTGAATACTCTTGGCACTACGCATCACCCATGTCTCCCCAAGTTGTAGTCCATGTCATATCCGCACCCGGCACATTTTGGAGTCCAACAAAAATGAAGAAGGCTGCAACTCTTGCATCGAGTTCCTGATGTGATGTTCTGAATGTCAAATCTCTCTCTCCCTCTTATTTTCATCCTGATTGTCTGCGCCTTAGCAAGGTTCTGTTTGCTAAAAGGAGAATCGCTTTCATGAATAGAACCTTCGCCTGTGGCTATCTCAGCCATACGAGTCTTACGACGACGCTCTATTGCGTGTGCTTCTTCAAAGCAGATTTCACCGACTTCTAGTCCCAACGGCAAGCCCCCGATTAGGCTCGTCCACCTGTGACTGTGACGTATGTGACTACTGCTGAAAGGTTAGTCGCGTTATCGACCTCATCCAAAGCATCACCATCAGCACCTGCCTCAAACGCCTTTAACTTCTTGTTGGTTCTATCATACTGGAAAACGAATCCGCCACTCACTTCAACAAGAACTGATTCTATGTTTGAAACGTAAGCAGTTAGATCGAGTGCTTCTCCATTAGTCGGGTAACTCGCATCAAAAGTTACTTTCAGAGCAACAGTAAGCCTGTTGCCCGTCACATTCGTTCGTCCTAATTGCTCGACTGTAAGTGCCATACTGAAACAACCTTGGGGACAATCCTATTTAAGATATATTTTTTTTCCGACTACTCGTGGAGGACGATTATTCGTATCGTTCCTGCCGAAAACGTACTATTAGAGGTCGCTACTGTGAATCTGACACGTCCGCACACAAGGCCATTCCATGATGCTGCTTCGTCGATCGTAACTCCGCCGGTCGTTGAAGAAGCGGGAGCGGCCACGGTGAAATGAACACCGCTAGTGGCTCCTGCGTCTGCATTCATGTTTGCTCCCTCTGATGTTTGGAAATTCAGAGGAGTATTGCTTGCCGTTCTAACATCAAGTGCTGCAATGGTGTCACAGTAAGGATACTCAGTTCCTCCGCTATCCTCGACATCCATTGTTATCTTGAGCGAACCGCCCGTTGCTGTGTTGGAACCACAAGTCACTCTCGATGGGTCAAGGACTATTCTTCCTATCTTGCCATTGAGATCCAATGTCCCATTGAGGGAGTCCGTTCCATCTGCGGTTAGAGTCAGGATTCTTCGATTGACACGGCATCGGCTCGCATAGCGGCCAACGCCATCGTCAATGTCTGCGTATGAATCAGTCACTCAGATGCCCCCGTGACGTAAGCACGGGCAGCATCAGTCATAGACGCTTTGGTCGAGCGGTTATTGACTGGTATCCCCTTATCAGAACACCATGCCATCATCTGCGCCCGTGTTAGTTTCGTATCGAAACCCGATGCTGCTAGTAGAATGTCAACATCGACTTCCTTGTCCGTCATGGGTGGCAAGGGTTCAGTCTTTTTCTCGACTACGGGTTCCGGCTCCGGTTCTGGTTCGGGCTTTGGTTCGGGTTTTGCCACGGGTTCCTCGACCACATCAAGCATCTTCTTCGCTTGAGCGGTTTCAGTACCTATGACTTCCCACGCGGTTGCACCGTTTGCTATCATCGGCATGATTGTGTTCTTTATCAGATCCTCTGGAACATCGTCACGCACCATGCCACGGGAGAATCCCATGACTTGGTACTTACCGATACGCAACTCTGTGTAGGGTCGCGCTCCTGCATATCGAAGGCTAAGAGCCATTTGGCTCACCTTCACCTGTATAGGAACGTAATCCTAACTGTGTCGCCATCCTGACCTGCCGAAGCGGGGGTCAGTTTCAACAGAGTCGCAGTTGATACGTTCCCTGCGACTGTAAAGGCGTTCCCGCCCGCAGTTGTGATGTTGTGTGCGCTTAGAATACCGATTAGGGCAGAGCCAACTACTGCGTTGGTCGCTAGTGCTAGGTCGTATGCGAAAGCCGCATCTCCATCAGTCACCACTACATCCACGACGGCCATGCTGATCGTGCCTGTCACGCTGTTGCTTCCCATTGGGCTTTGTAGCCATGCTGTGTCTGCCTCTCCGACTCCACCCCATAGGCGGCTGTCGAAGACTACTGTTCCGTTTCCTGTTAGATTAGTGTTTGCCATTTCATTTCACTTCCTTTTTTCTCCATCATTCTCCGAACACCTATGCGGCGATGTCCCTCACCTTTCCGTGCGCTCGGTAGAATAGTTGCCATAGGTCGCCCATCGTGTGGAACATACCCATCTGTCCTAGCCTGTTGATCCCGAATGGGTCGCCAGTCTCGATACCAGACTCGTGGTATAGGGTTGGCTTGGCTGTGCAGAAATACATATAGTCGCTGTCCATGAAATACATCCTTGACAGTTCGCCGGAATCCGCCGTCACGTCCTTGGATGGAATTAGTGGAACGCCGTTGTAGGTTGCCACGACGAATCCTGCTTCCATACCGGGAACACCCTTGACGCCGTTGACGCCGGGTACTACCCTCTTCATCTCCGTGAACCTCTGTTGAGGCTGGAGTAGTTGCTGAACCTTCTCCAGAGTGTCGTAGCCAGTTAGGATAACCTTTGGCTGTCCACCCTTCTCCCAGATTGTGCGGAACATTCCGTCAATCACGTTCAGGCTGAGAGCGCGGGCAGCACCTGCTGCTCCTGCATCGCAGTTAGCATCGTACCATTGCTGAGAACCTGCTCCGGCTCCGTTTCTGGTGATGTTGTATTGGTTGTGATCGCTGATTAAGTCCACGAAGTCAGTTGCTGACTCGGTGAAAGACGAAGATATGCATCGGTCTAGGGACTCAAAGTCGTTCCCTGCTACCGTGTTCACGTCTTGAAGCAGCATCGTGTTGATGTGTTCTGCGTGGTGCTTTGCCATTTCCATCTTCATGACAGCCCTTGCGTCGCCCAATCCGTCGTCCTTGTCAGCGAGGAACATTGCTGTCTCGCTCAGGTCGAAGGTGTGTGCCACGGTCTTGGGCTTGGTGCTGACCTCTGCGAAGGTCGGCTTGGTCGTTTCTGGCAGGGTTCCGTTCTCAGGTAGTCCGCCGCCCTTGGTGCTGTCGGGCTTGTCAGTTACGACTCTCCATCCACTCTTTTCCCAAGGCTTCTTGGGCAGAATGCTAAATGCGTTGAACTCTTGGTTCAACTGTGACCATACCTTGCGTCCAAATATCGCTTGGTATGTTCCGGTAGTGCTGCTCACCAAAGGCGAATCTGCCTTTAGTAGGTCGGTTCCAGAGTAGGCCCATGCGTTTGCTCCTGCACCCGCACCATAGTATAGCCTCTCCATGTCTTCAATCGTTCGTATGTATCCTCTTGATCCACTCATATTTTTTCACTTCCTATTTTCTCCGTGTCATCCCAGAAACGATTACTCGCCTCGCAATGCCCTCCGTGCTAAATCCTCGGTGGCCTTCCATCCATCTAAGTCGGTTCCCATAGTGGCAAACTCCTCGTGGGTGGGGATGCGAATGTCGGTCGTTGCTTCAGCAGACTTCTTGATGTCCTCTGCGCCAGATGACTTGAGGTTCTCAATCTCTGCCTTGAGGGTCGAAATCTGTCCTCCGTAATCCTTAGCCTTCTGCACCTCAAGTGCGCGGGCTGTCTCTGCGTCGTAGCGAGTTTCCCAATCCTGCTTTACTAGGGTCTTGAGTGCCTCTTCGTCGCGTAGGGATGCGTATGCCGAGTAACCTCTCTCAAGGTCGCCGGCAGTAATGTCCTCGGTCTTGATGACATTGCTGCCACCAGAAGGAGCATTGTATGCCATGTTAGCAACACCGGGCTGCTTGATGACGTACTTGTTGCCGCCGGGAGCAGATAGGGAAGGGTAGGTCACTTCAGTAGCGTCCTCTCCTGCACCAATCTCATCACCCATGCCTCTGTGAGAGTAGCCGCCAGAGCCGTCAACGCCGACCATGTAAGCCTTCTCTAGGCCAAAGTGTTCCCTAAGTCCGTCAAGGTTCACGCCCTTCTCGTGCGCGAACTTCTCAAGAGTGTCGATGTATGAGAGAGCGTCTTGAGTGGATTTCTCCATCTTCGGATCCTCTTTCTCCTCATAGTTCATCGACTTCTCCTCGGACTTCTCCTCGGACTTATCTTCGTTCTTATCGAGTTTGCTGAGTATTCCACTCAGGCTATCTCTTATTTCTACTAATGCTTCGCTATCAGTCATTTTATTTACTTCCTTTTCATTATCCATTTTTAGGATTGTGTATCTGGCCTCTGGGTTGATGCCCTTCTTACAAAGGGTTATCTCATGCAACTCAAGGTCAGTAATCTCTCGGTGGTTCCCATGCTCTGGGGTGTGCTTGCTCACTCGGAACAAAGCCTGTCCGCCGATTGAAAAGGCGCGGAGATCTCCATCTCGCACTTGCTTTTGCACTTCTCGTGCTTTCTGGATGTCGTTGCGTATCCTGCATACGACGAATAGTCCGTGGTCATCGACCTCTGACTTCCATACGCGCCCTTGTGAATCTGTAAAGGATGGGACTACTTCTCCGACTTGAATCCCGCTATGTGCCAACTGTACGTTCCTGAAGGCAGCATTGTCCATAAAACTGCCAAAAGCCTTCTTGAGCGCGGCAGCAGGGATTCTGTCACCCTGCTTGTCAACCATGTCCACACTTGCATATCCTGCAACAAAGAGGTCATTGCCTATGTCCTGCTTGAGAATGAAGTCTGCTCCGAAAGCAGACCATCCTACTGAGGGTTCGTGCATCTCTGCGGTTGCCATTAATTCGACCAATCTCTTACAATGGTATATCAAAGACGGCATGACAGAGTTGTCAGGACTCACAGAGCCTTATCAGAACGACTGGCTGGCAGTACGTCGTTTTCTTCCTCTTCGTGATTTTTTTCTTTGAGTGGGAAACGAACTACTGCCTTATCCTCTTGAACATCTAAAACCGCTTCGCCATCCTCAGTATTGACGACCATGTGCAGAGGTCTGAATATAGTGGACGGGTCAACTTCTATCTGATCCTGCTTAGGATCGCCAAATGTGGTGTTTTCATCATCAGTAATCTCAGTAGGCCCGGTTGGCATTGTTATGTCTGCTTGCATACCTGACCATGCTCCACCATCTGATGATGCTCTATTCATACGGGGGAATGCAAATTTCTCCGCTATATCATCATCAATAGCCTCATTGACAGTCCATCTATTGTCCTCAGTACGTTCTAAACCATACTCTCCAGAGTAATTTTCAAGGAGTTTCTCAGTCAGACCATCCACACAGGCTAGTATCTCCTTGGTGGATAACGCCTTATCGTCGCTAGTTATCGCCTTACGCGCATGACGCATGATGTCAGACACGCTTTTGTCATCATCAAATTCTGATTCAGTAATGACTTCTGGAGCCTTGTCTATCGACTTGCGAATAAACGGTTTTACGTTGAATGAGGGGATATGGCGAAGAGTGTCATCATCTGGTTCGATATGGAACGCTGCTACTGGACTCCATATATCGAATTGTATCTGTGCGTTCTTGACTAGATAATCCGGGCCATCGTATGAATCGACGTACCTGCCACCCTCATCAACCTCTGTCTTGACTATGATGGGTCTGTGGATTGCGGGGTATTCTAGTATGATGTCTGCGCCTTTCACACTAATTTCAGGCAATGGTGGGAGAATTGCCGCTTTGCTGATGTCCGTCTGAGCATAGAGAACCCACTTGGGGTGGACATCTCGACCCTTGATGAATGTGGATGTTGCATCCCTAATGAGTAAATCCTCCCTATCCAGATTGGCTATCGCCTTCGTAAGGCCCTCCTCATCAGTATTCACGCATGAATTGGGAGATGGATAATGGACGTTATCAGTCGTAGTGTATAGGGTCTTGAGGATGTTTATCCTATCTTCAAGTGGTTCCATGTGTAAATCGTCGCCTTTGTGAAGAAGCAAATCAACGACAGTCAGAAGGTCGCCCTTCACGAAGCCATCGAGAACGACATCCCCTTCGATGGTGTCTTTGAGAGATTTCTTGACTTTGCCAGACAGACTCATGGGTTCAATGCTTTTGCCGACCTTCTTCACCAGAACATGATCTCCCTTGGGTTTCTTCTGAACGACCCAATCCCCGCTAAAGCCCTTGAGCGTATCCATATCATCCAAGTCCCTCACTACATGAGCAGGTTCAATGGTCGAGTTGAAGACGCCTGTTGGCTCATAGTCATCATTGGACTTAGCCAAGTCATACGTTAGCGTCGGGAAACCCATGGTGGAATCATTGGATGTGAAGATACCTGCGGAAGTATTTGAAGGCATGACTTTCTTATTCCTCCATGATGGATCAACTGCCGAAACCAAACCTTCGTGTGCGGTTCTTTGAAGGTTTTTGAATGGTGTGTCCTTGACATCGAAAACGACCTTATTTGCATCTCTGTCCCATTTCCATCCAAGAGTGGCATCCATTGGATGGCCCCATGCATCGGTATTTCCACTATTGTGAGATGGTGCGGCCACGGATTCAGACATTGGGTTGACCGGGCCAAAGGAGCCTCTCTTCATTGACTTCATGCCACTTGAGTAGTCTGGTATCGAATAACTATGGGAATGAGGGTTGCCTCGTAAGAGTGCATACTCTGCGGCTTGAGCCAACTGCTGTATGTTGCCTCGTGCCAATGTGTTCGCATTCATGTCCCCTCCTGCTGCTTTGAGGTGCTGCGGGCCAAATTGACTTGAGACTTCAGTAGCCATATCCATCATGACTGATGCCAAGGCATCATCGGTATTTCCTGCATGGCGATTATGAATGTCATAATAGTCATCATTTGAATTGACGTGTTCCTCTCTGGATAAGCCCGCTCGTGGTTTATTGAGATCGGATGTGGACATGATTGCCTGACCCAGACGACTGAAGTTGAAAGCAGAAGGTGGAATGGTCATCCTACTACCTTGTCCCTCTATCTGGTCTGGAGAGAGATGATGATGCCTAGAAGCGTGACTCCAATTGGCCCTTCTTCTCTCAAAGTCAACTCCTTCGGGCATGGATGATGAAGTATGAGCATGAGCGTGTTCGGGAGTCGTGTTCGATGAGACAGGGAAGTGAGAGCCACTCAGCATATGTGGCCCCTCAACGGGAACGGCATCGGTTAGGAACGAACCCAACCAGCCCTCGTTGAATATACGAGGATACGTCTGGGAGAACATGGAGTTCAACGAAGCCGAGTCTCTCCCCACGCCCCCCCAATACTGGAATGGCTCCCACCAATGGTAGTTATGTCCGGGTTCATCTTCTGTGTATGGGGAGTGAAACATATCCTCTCCAGAGGAAGTGGGGCCACTTCGATCGCTCGGCCTCTGCCACCATGCGTTGAGAGGGGTGAATCTATCTCTCCAGTTCCTCAAGGCCCTGTCCCAAGTTATGCCACATTTTCCTTGACAATCATTCATGAGTTTTCGTGCATCTGGAGAATCCATGTCTTCGGTCTGACTCAACTTGGCTAGAGTCTCAACGAATCTATCATTCTCTTCTTCGCTGTTCCACTCAAGGCCAAACAAATAGGGTAGCAAACCAAAGTTGTTCGTTAGTTGTTCCCTCTTTGTCTGTTCCCATTCTTCCTCTTCCATCCCTGATGCCGTTAGAGAATGGTCACGCATGGCCTTTACTGACTTCTGAGGGTTGCCGAATATCTTAGCATTTTCAGAGTCATGCTTGTTCCTCCTTTCGGTTTCCGCGTGTTGCTCCCCCGAATGAGTATGGAAATCAAAGAGATGTTGGACATAGTGGGGATCTCCCCATTGCATCCCATGCAACAGAGGGCAACAATTGGAGTTGGAACCGAATGGGCTATTCTCTCCAAAACGATTGTCGTCAGCAGCAAGAGGCCAATCGGTAACATAGGACGTGTTTATCTTAGTATGCCCTGCCAAGTAATCCTTGTGATCGGGTATGACCATCTGTGATGGGGCCATGGGAGCCTCAAGATCCTTGAATGAATAAGGGGATGATGGGTTAGCCATGGCTAGGGCAGCCATGTCCTGCTTCGTCAGCGTCATACCATCAATCGCTTTGAAGTATTCAGGTAAAGGCGGCATCTTGCCGATTATACAAGAGAGAACTACATCGGTTCTGAGTCTGACTTGATCCGACATATCCCCACCTCATAGGCGGGCATAGAGTTGCTCAATCTTCCCCGCGATTTCCTCAATCAATCCGAGTTGCCCTGCATTGGCTTCCTTCTTGATAGTAGCCAAGGACTCTTCGACCTTATCACGATACATCGAGCCTCCCGTTCCACCATCATTGTAATGCATATGTAGCGAAGAGGCATTTGCATCATAACCCGTTTGTGCTACGGATGGCATCTTGAAGACCTCGCTAACTGCCTTAGACTCAGAAGCATCTTCGGTATATGGAAGGTGTTGATTGCCTTGGTATCCCGATGCAGGTATCTCTGTCTTACCTGAAATTTCCATGAACATGGGTTTGACGTTATCTCCTGATCTCTCTTGGATATACTTCTGGATGAAATCAGGTTTGGGTGCTTTTTCCATATTTGGCTTGCATGATGGGCAACCTTCGTCTGTATCCTCGCAATTCATGCAAGTCATATTCTTCGTTATCCCCACGGCTTTCTCGATGTCTCTCACGATTGACAGTAGTTTGCCTTCTGGTGTATCTTTTATTGGGTCAAAATATCTCATTGCCTCATCTCCCTTTCTGCATCTTCCCATTCTTGGATTTCGTCAAAGCGAGACTTCGTAATCATGTCACCGCTACCTGAGAACGGGCCAACGGTTGCGCTAGTGGCTTCGGTATCCCTATTCAATGGGTCGAATGTTTCTGCTGCATGGGGCGTGACTATGGAAATCCATCCAGCCTTCCTCATCATTATCGCAGGGTCTTCTTGATTTTTGATTAGTAGGTCATTCTCGGACTCTAGGTTCTCGACACGAGCCTTGAGGACTTTGACCTCTGCAATCAAATCCTCGACCATGCTCAGGGACTCTTGGGTTTCCTCGTCACTCATCACATCCCACCTCCCATCATCTGATTGGCAGCAGGGCCAACGCTCTGGTTAGCATCGTGCTGACCAAGAGATGCGTGTTGCGCTCCCATTCTCCTGATGCCTTGCTTGATTTTTGTTAAGATTTGCTCTAAATCCAATAGGTCATTCTCCAAATCTTCAAGGGGTTGGGGCAATACACCGGCTACGCCTTGCTGGTCGATGAGTAGTTTGACCTGTGCTATGTTCTGATCCATCATGGAGAATGGCTCAAGGAGTGAGTCGAGGCCGATGCCTACATCCGACTTCGGTGGTTTTCCCAAACCGGGTATGCCACCTGCTGCCTCGGCTGTTGGGGGTTGAACATTCTGAAGTCCCCCATCCATTCCCATATCACCCAATGCACCCATGTTAGGGTCTTGCTTGAGAAGAATCTGTGGTGTGATGGAATCACGGAACTTCAACGCTCGGAGTCTGTCCGCGACAGAACCGTTTGAACTCCATGTCATTATTCGCCCACCACTTCAGGATGACCACTCATGACCGTTTCATAATTTGCTACGACTTCTGAAGGGACTGTTTCGCCACAGAAAGGGCAGAAGTTCCAAGATTGTTCTGCGGCTTGATTTTCAGTAATCCCACAGCAAAGTTCCCTCGGATATTCATAGTCGCCCATTTTGACTATATTCCAAGCAGAATTGAATGTCATTCTTTTCCCTCAATATACCGTGTGCGGACGGAAGATTTTGTCAGTCCTGCCCGCACGGACGACACCGAGGGCGATAGCACCGTCGTTGGCAGATAAGTTGCCTTCGGTGTTATCGAACTTTAGAATCTGGCCGACTTGTGTATCAGTCGTTTCCACGGTCTTGGCGAGCCTGTCATAGAGTCCCAAGTCATCAGATAGCATCTCTAATGCGTTCTTTGCATCACCGAGGTGCTTCTCTATGTCATCTCTGTTATTGTGGTCAATCGCTTTTTGCATTGCCTCGACTGATGCCAATGCTCTGCGAGCCATAGGATCCATCTTCTTGAGGCTGAATAACTGGTCTTCACTCATGTCGCTCATGTCCCTTAGAAAAACCATGCTTAATGAGAATTACCCCTTTCGCTACCTGAGAATTTACGGTCAATACGACTAATGGCATCATCTGCATTGCTGATTTTCTTTCCACCCATGCCCTTGTCTCGCTTATCTCCCTTCTTGCCTCGGCTTGATGCCCCATCATGCCTCTTCATGTGTTCAGGAGACTTGCTGCCCCTTGCTTGCTCACCATGATCCATTTCCTTGAGTGGTTTCAATTCCGTGCCACGAGTGGTGTGCTTGGCTTGTCGGAGTTCCATGGATTTGACAAGGCCCCATGCACTCTCAAATGCGCTCATTTAGGAGGGCCTCCTTGTGGAGGAGGTGCGCCACCGCCCGGAGGAGGTGCGCCACCCGGAGGAGGTGCGCCCCCACCACCTTGCGCGGCTGCGGCCTCTGCTTGCTTGGCGGCTATCTCCTCTTCAGAAGGTTCCCTGTAATCGAAGTTGAGGAATTTGTCGTCTATCTGATCTCTTAACTTGGCCTCGTACCCAGATTGCTTCATCTGCATCATGTTGCGGATAGCCATCTCATCCCTGCGGAGTTGCATGATTTCATCCTCCTCTTCGTGTGGGGTTAGGGTCAGAGTCCATTCGGAGATGTCGAATGCATCCATTATCATGGGGAATATGACACGGTTATACACGGACTGAGCATATGAGATTGCCCTGTTGCTGACTACGATTTGCATTCCTTCGTTGTTCAGACCCCCTCCAGACACGTCATTCATGAATACGTTCGATACTCCATAGTATGCAGATATGCGTTGTCTGATGTCATCCTTGATTGGAATATACTGCAATTCCTCAAGAGTATCCATCATTCGGACATACTCTAGTCCGCCACGACCAGACTCGGTTTCGACACCGATTGTCGGCACATAGTTCGGGTCACGCTCAAGATGCTCTTGGATATTCCTAGCCGTCCTCTCCACAGTTTCCATGTTAGACGACTTGATTACCATGACGCCACGGGGCATTCGCCTCTTCTGGTATGCTGAATAGACGTAGTTGTCCATAGCAATGAGTGTATTCACTTGTCTCCACATAGTAGCAACAGGGCTTCGGCCATACAATTTGGATGGCGACCACTTGCTAATGTGTATGACTTCTCCCTCAGTATAGACCTGCCCGTTGCCCACACCTGCTAGGTTGATGTAATGAACAGGGACTACTGGCATACCAGAGATAGGACACTTGTCGGTAGAATCGCTCGTTCTGAATGACCTGTCTAGCAGACTGGTGTATTGCGTCCCACCCCTTATTCCTCTCTTGTCAGATAGGATACGCATGAATATGGGGTCTGCGCGTGATACTTCCTTGATTCTGAAGAACGCTGGTTGCTGAGACTTTGGGTCAACGAAATACTCCTTCGTCAGGATTATGTAGGCATCATCGACTATGTTGAGATCCATCTCTACCTCTCTGAGGACTTCTAGGAAATTCTGAGTCATGCGGTTGTTATTGTCCAATATGGCATCCGCATACTCTATTTGCCCTCGATCTGGTTTCCTAACCTCGCCTTCGCAGGTCTTGCACATATCGACTTGCTGTTGGTACTCTTCTCCGCATTCGGTGCATTTGCATACGAATTTGGCCTTCCAATCCCACCCTTTTCTAAATGTCTCTACGGATAGGTGCTGAAGTATGGAACGAAGAACCATGCATTCGTATGCAGCAGCATAGAGTGCAGGTATGGTTATTCCTTGCAAGAGTGGAGGTTCTTGGACGCCCTGAGTGAACAAAGGCATGGATGGAACAGGAGTCGAGTGGCGTTCCATGTCCACGCCGATTGCAGAGAATACTCTCTCCATTCTCTTTTCATCAACCACTTGACATCACCATCTCCCTCAACCCGGTCATGTCCTCATCGGACAGGTTATGCTTTTTGAGGAGTTTTATCTGATCGTCCTGCCCCATGCCGTCATATGCCATCACAAGCAGAGCATCCTCGTCGCCCTTCATAGCCTTCAGCATTTTCATGGCATCAGGAGAGTGACCGTTCAAATGTGGCTCTGCTTTGGTCAAAGCAGCCTTAACGGCAACCTCTCCACTAATCAACAACCCCTTGCCCTTGGCTTCGATACTAGACACTTCTAACTCCTTGACTAAAGCAGAGGCATACCATGGTGCGGTCGGCGCATTAAATTGTATCTCTATGCGTGGATTCAATAAAGCATCCATCTTGAAGATTGCACCGTTTTCAAGCAGACCGGCTAAGAATCTATCAGAGTCCTTGAGGAGAACGTCCCTCCTCCTGATGTCATAGAACAAACCCCTGCCTTGGCTCTTGCTGAATTGCCCTACTGAGATTATATCGAAAAGGAAGCCATGAGATTTGATTAGAGATGATATTTCGGCGGGACTTGCCTTCACACCATATGTCTTGAGTGTCTGAGCATTCAAAGCACCCCTGTTGTAAAGAGTCTCTCTGCATTTGAAAAGGATGTTTCTTTCTCTGTTTGAAAGTCTCTCCTCTTCATCTACGGTCTTACGCCATTCTTTCAACGCAAGGGCCTTACCATCTTCATCTGATGATTCCCATGATTTTACGAAACGCCGGAAAGGCAAATCTAACCTCTTCGCATTAGTGTTCAAACAATCATAATCACGATCGGTCAATGGAACGTCATAGATGAGAGAGGGCGATACGCCAACAAAACTAGCGAGGATTGCTTGCTTCTCCATCTTAAGAAGGGGCTGTATGGCATCGAGGGCCTTGTTGTTCCTAGTCTTGATTAGCAAGTCGGTCACTTCTCGACCAGTCATACCGAAGTTATCCATGAACCAGAATCTATCTAGTGACGCGAGTTTCTCTTCTGGTGGTAATGGAGCCTTATCGGGCAATGCCGCGCCTGTCTCATCTCCTCCTTGTGAACCCCCTATCCCTGTTTCCCCTACTTCGGCTCCTTGCCGAGGATCTGGAACCGGAGGTGTATTGGCTGCTTGTTGAAGAGAATCTACTTTCTTCTGAGCGGTTTCGGCTTCCAACTTAGCCGCATCCAATTCTGGATTGCTCTTTTTCAATGATGACACTAAATCCTCCACTCCCCAAACGGGTCTTAGGTAGTCCCTATGCACCGGCCCACCCCAACCTATTCTGCCATATCTCACCATCTAGGACTATTATATTCTCCCTATATTCCTTGGTCGCTTGTACCGATAATGCAAGAGCAATCACCATGTCGTCATGCGCCCCAAGACTTTCCATCTTGCCATTATCCAACATGGTGAACATGGATAATTCATTCAGCAGCGTATTCATATGACGCCTCGTGGAGCCTTCGTCTTTGTATGGTATTAGCAGGTGACGTTGCTCAAAGTGAAGTTGAAGGGTGTGAATAAGAGCCTCTTTCTTCATGCGGCTCATATTGAATGGCTTGATGGGCAAATCGCTGATTTCTTGAAGGACTTGGTTGAATGCCATAGCGAAGTTGTTAGTCTCTAGTTCAATTATAACAGGATTGAATCGAGTGTTTAACTCAATGATTTTACTTATTTGTTGATTGAAATCCATGTTCTTCTCATGATGAACGTGGACGACTCGCTTGTGTCTGTTCTCATCCATACCTATGACTATCATGCAAGTATAGTCGGCTCGCCTGTCTGCGCTGATTGCAGGATCCCATCCAATGTAGTAATTCAAAGCCACATCCGGTTCTGGATAATATGAGAGTGCAAGGGTTTCGTCCTTGACCTGTTCCAATACTTCTTCTGGGAATAGGCTTGCTTCGCTTGCTATCGGTTTGCATAGGTACTCACGAGTGAACGCTATGGATGTCATCTCGCCCCTTCTCGTATTCAGAGCATCGAGATTCCATCGCTCAGGCCATAGCGGTTCACCTGTCGTTTCATTAATTGCAGGATACTCTCCAACGCAGTATCCCTCAAGTCCCCTAAGTTCAGCATACAGGTCTGTGAAAGAGAATGGTGTCCCCACCACGCAGAGTTGGGCCGTGTGGTGGAGGACTGGTAGCAAAGCGGTATAGAACCATGTGGATATGGACTTCAGTTGAGTGTCTGCCTCACTAGATAGTATGTCATCAAGAATCACTATGTCAGGGTGCGCCCCACGAACGGCCTTGCCGATTGACATAGCACGGATGGATGACTTGTTAGACATCTTGAACAACTGCTTCGCCCATCCTCTTACTGGTTTCAGATGAGCCAAAGCAGGTGTCATCATTATCAATTCATCCAACTTAGCCATGTGATCTATGGACTGATGTTGACTGTGGCTGAAGAACAGGACTTCCGTACCGGGATTGTAAGCCATCTTCCACAATAGGTACACCCTGAAGAAAACAGACTTGCCATGGTCACGACTCGCTATGACGCATATCTTGTTATGCTTCTCTGCGTTTTCATACCACTCTTTGTGGAAGTTCGCCAACTGGAAACCGCATATGTCCTCAAAGAAGAAGCGGAAGTCGCGTCGCCCCATCTCCCAATCGACTTTGCTTGTCAGTTCAAGCATCGTTTCATTCGACATCTGCGTTCCACCCCGATGGCAATAGACTCATGTCATCGCCCACGGGGTTGCTCTTGGCAAACACGGATGCGGGCAATAGAGAAAGATCGTCGCCCTCAACCGTATCAAAGCCGGATACCTCAATCTCGCTTTCGGGTGTTAAGTCCTTGGCGATGTAGTCGTCTATGATTGAATGCTCGACCTCGGCCTGTGGAGCGGGTTCCTTTCTGAGAGTGAAGGCGTTCTCAGAATAGAATGGGTTGTCGAAGGGATTCTCGACGACAGTCCATGGCTCTGACCTCTCTACGATGTCGTTTCTATCTATGGCTGCTTTTTCCTCTGGTGCAGCCTCTTCTTCTGAAGGGGCTTCTGGAGTTGGTGCATAGAATGGGGCAATTCTATCGCCACCTTTCTCGTGGATAGCACCCATCCTGTCTGCTTCTGCTTCGTATTGCTCTCTAGTCAATGGTTTATGTCCTGCACGAAAAGCCTTGCCACGTTCAATCTGTTGAATTGCTTCAAATCTCTTCCTCGCCCTGTTCGACTCCATCTCCTCATCGCTCATGTTCTTGCCTCTCAGAGCATTGAGCGCATCGCCCAATCGGCCCTTCTCTATGTCTTGGCGGATTGCTAGGGTCGATGCCAGTTCTTCGGCCTTAGTATAATCTCCCTGTGAGTATGCCTGTAATTGCTCATTGCCCTTTTTTCTTTGGTATGCGTTATAGCCGCCTCGCATTAATCCCGACAGACCTCCTGTCGCTAGATTTGACAGAACCCCTGTTCCAAAGCCACCCTTTGTTTTTGATCGCTCCTGAGCGTTTGCGGCCAAGGCATCTTGTGCTGCTTTGTTTCCACCAGCACCTGCACCACCTGCGCCAGCACCACCTGCGCCAGCACCTGCACCGCCACTCGCGCCTCCAACATTGACATTCATGGTTTGGGCATTGGCGTTCATATTCGCACCGGGGGTGTTTCCAGAGGTATTCATGGTGTTCTCCAAAGCACCACCGCCTTGCCAACCACCGGGCATCAGAATATTTCCTGCGTTCGCGCCGCCACCTGTGCTATTGCCACTTGCGGGATCGGCTGCTTGTGGTGTGACCTTTGTCTCATTAGTCTGCGTCACCTCACCTGTTGCCCCATCTGTTGAAGTGGTCTGAGTCTCTTCGACATCGGGAACACCATTGCCATCTGCATCGCCCGGAGTAGGTGCGGGCTGTCCCTCTGGATTCCACCCATACGCTGCTTGCTGTCCTTCCGACAGATTCCCTCTTGCTGCCGCAACACCAGCATCTTTCATGTTTGAATCATGTAGTCTCCTCATGTCCTTGGATTCCTGTACGCCTATGCCATACTTGTCTTGCTGTCCTGCTCTAGCGGTTCCCACGAGTCCCTGCTCCATGAGTCCGCTGATGCCTCCTTGCTTGAGGCCATGAGCGAAGTTGCCCACTCGACCACCAATGCCGGGAAGGTATGCCCCTCCTCTGTTAGCACCGCCTTGGGAACCATGCTTCGCGCCTTGGTATGCCCCTTGAATCTGACCGGGTAATTGAGAGGCCATATTCATTGCTCCACGACCGGCTTGACCTGCCGCACCCATGACGCCAGCACCTATCTCGCCCGCCTTCTGCTTGGCGGCACTTGCCATGCCGGGAACCTTCGATGCGGCATTCTGGATCTTGCCATATGCACCTTGGCCCATTCTCTTGGCGGCGTTCAACATACCTCCGCCCATCTCAGAAGCCTTGGCTCCCACTTGACCCATCTTGTCCTTGGCGGCAGTAGCGGCGTTTCCAATCGCTTCCCCTGCGCTAGTGAGTGCCTTGCTACCTGCTGCGCCTACACGCGCACCGACATTGCCAACTGCTTCCTTGACGTTCCCGTAGCCTTGCCTCGCCTTATCGCCCATGCTCGGATTGCCCGCTTGTCTGCGATCGAATCTATCTTTGATTGATTGCGCCGGGTTATCGACGCCTTTCGATGAAGTATTGACGTTGCCTTGGGCGTCCTCTCCGCCAGTTATTCTGTTGGCTGCTGCAAGATTGTCTTGGTGTTGTGAATCGCTTATTTGCTTGGTCGGGGTTTGTTCACCCGTCATAACAGACTCAAGAGGAGATGGAGTCATATTTCCCATGTTCGATTTGGTTTTTTTCGGCATATCTGCTTGTCTTGCTCTTTGCGCCCTTCTTGCTCCTTCGGCACTAGGAGGTCCGTCAGCCACCATCTCGCCTGTTGAGTAATTCTTGGACAAATGCCATGACTCTATGGCCTTTCTGATGTCCTCTCTCGCACCACCCATGCCATGCAGACGTGCTGCTAGGACTATGCTATCCATTCAGAGCCACCTTCACTAATTGGACATCCTCGTGAGATATGTGAAAAGACTTTGCTATGTTACGCCAATCTCCACGAGTGTGGAATATGCTGATGACATCCGTGGTCGGCCTCTGTATCCTGCTTGACACGATCGCTATGTCGAGAGGGCTGTTTATGTCCATCTTCTGGATGTCGTGGTAGTCGTCAATCACGGTCTTAGCCAACTCGACTTGGACTCCTTCGATGTAGTCCTCTATCTCTGATTTGAACTCGTCTGAGCGTCGGAATATGTCGCTTGAGGATGCACGTCCTAACAGTTCTGCGAACCTTGACAACTTCTCACCTACCGTTGGCCCAACGGAATTGCTTTCGGACAATGGTATATTGCCGTTTTGATTGTTTATACCACGAGCCATTTCCCCCATACGGCTCGGTGCAACATCAAATTGAGTCTGTGGCTTCGGTGCTAGATTGCCCATAGGGGGTGGCCTAGCGACTACTTGAGGCCCTAATGGCAATGGTGGAGCAGGTGGGTTGACTGGTGCTTCAGCCGGTATGTTCGGCTGTGGGGGCTGTTCAGGTCGAGCAGGAGGCTGTGCCACTACTGGTGGTGCGGCAGGTTGGCCCGGTTCTATCCCGCGACCATCGAGTGGTGGCCTCGGCCCGGTATAATGGTGATCGTCTGGGAGGTTTCCTCCATGCTTGTCCATCTCATGTTGATAGAGGGCTTGGTAGAGTCTGGACTCTCTACCTCCCTTGAGGCCGCTTTGGGCTGGACTCATGTTGGCTTTGTCGAAGATTGCCTTGGCTTCCTCCTCTTCCATGTCGAAGGCACTCATCATCTGCTTGACCGATTTATTGTTATGCGAACCGTAATTTTTGTTATTCGTCCACCTAGCCCATGCATCCCCCTGAGCGTCTGGCGGGATTATGCTTCTGTCCACCGTATTTAATCCGGGGATACCGGGCTGACCAGCAGCAGCATCGAGGTCATCGTCTTCGACGGGTTGCATCAGGCCATCGCGTATCTCCTGATTCTCCTGATGCTTCCTGTCCACTCGACCATGTATGCTGTCGTAGTTGTGATTGGAGTGATGCAAGGCATTGAACATGAATGGCTGTTGAGTGAGATCGGCCTTGATTTGTTCGGGAGCCATGCCCTGTCCTTGAAGTCCTTTGATGTGATTGCCGATTGTCGTCAGCAGTACCTTGTCGTTTATGGAGATGACATCCTTGTGGACATAATGAGCGGGGATGACGTATCTCCTATCACCACGGACTTGCCCGTCTTCCTTGTATCTCGTTTCGACCAAGTTCAGTTGCTTGGCCCCATCCTCATACCATCTAGCCCATCCTTCTTGCCTGTTGTCTCGGCCCGACAGAACGCTATGGACGAGTTTTCCGTTGAGCATCGGGTTGAATGAGCCTTCGCCTTTCCTCTGCTTCATTCTCCCATCTATCCCCATTCCTGCCTTCTGCTGATTGACGGTCGAAGTAGCACCATTGCCCATGACGTATTGGGCATTCAACCTCCCATCTGGCCCAAAAGGGAGTTGTGGCTTTGCAAACCCGGTTCCCTTTTCCTCGTTTATCGCAATCTGCCTCTCTGCTGCTGCGTTGACCAACGGCCTTCCCACGACTAGAGCCTGTTGCACCGCCTCTGCATAGCCCGGTGTCTCAGGCCCTGAGTGGATTATCCTGCCTATGTTGTCATCTATCTTGCCACTACGGATAGCCATCTCTATGGCATCTGCCTCATAGGGATTCATCTGCTGCCCCTCAAAATCATCGAAGTTATGATTTAAGCCATATACGGCATTCTGGTATCCTGCCATGGATGTGTCATCGTTTTGCATTATCGAGGCGATGAATGCGTCGAAGTCGAAGATGCCCTCTGACTTGATGATGAAACTATCTGTGTCGAAGACCCATGGCAATTTAATTCACCTCTTGCCTACCATGCCTAAAGCGAGAGATGTATCATCAAAATTATATCCGGGCTGCAACTCTTCATTCAAGGTCGTCCCACCTTGAGGCGCAGAGGATCTATCTTTACTCGCTTGCGCCCCCCTCTTTGAGTGTTCATCAAGTATGGGGGATGCCTTGGTCAGGCTCTCTAGTTTCCTGAGAACCCTCTCTAGTTTGTTCTTCAATGAGAGTATCTCGGCCCTGCTCAATGGATTCTTTGCCTTGAGCATGACATTATCGGGAATAACTACCTCTGAAGCCAGTTTCATGGTGGGAATAGGATCGGAGAGGCCCAATGGATCACCAACCCATCCTCGTGCAACCCTGTCTCGCTTCATACCGCTTCTCATGTCCGTCCCCATGCCTGAAGTCGAAGGCATCTTTGTCGAACCCTTGGTTCCACCGATGTAGCCTCCCCTTGTACCTGCTTCAGTAATGCCAGTAGCACCCGATGAACGATGATGCGTCATTGATCTAGGGAGTGAACCGCCCTGTCTTCGCATCTTCTCGTTCGCCAACTTTCGTTGATATGCAACGGGATCACGGAGTCTAAGTGGTATTCCTTCTGCTCTTGATGCTCCTTGTTGTCTTATTGCAGTTGATTTAACGTTGGGTGCGAATGATTGGCGTCTAGCAGGAGCGTCAAGTTGTAGTTGTACGTTAGCCTTTCTTCGCTTGGTTTTGGATTTGATTTCTCGTCCTCCGGTGGTGTCGAGTTTTCCTCCTGCCTTCTTTCGTCCTTTCTTTCCCGATCGCTTCTTCTTTCGCTTTTTCTTCGCTTTGGACTTCTTTTCTTCCTCGTCACTTTCTTCATCCTCCTCGTACTTCCTTCCCTTGTATTTCCTTCGTCCTTTCTCTATATCTTGTTGAACGACCTCTGAACTGGTTCTAATCATTCCCCTTGATGGGTGGCCGTATGTGATATTTGCAGTATCGCTGCGAACTGTACCAACATTAGCACCTGCGGATAAAGATAGTCCTTTTGCCCCTAAATCAACACCAAGGCCGCTTTCAAGCAATTCATTCTCCTGTTCCATCATGGGTGAGCGTTCCATCATCTCATCCATCTTCTCAGGTCTGATGTCGATATGCTTCAGACCCGGAATCAATTCAACGAGTGCTTTTTCTCTTCTCCTGTCTGCATCCCTCTGTTCGCTGCTCTCAGAATCCTCTGGCGTACCACGGGTGTGATGGGAGAGTCCATCTACATTCTCATTTGGATTAACATCAAGATCGCCATAATTACCCATTTCACGGGCGTTATAACCCCCTGTGAACTCTTGAGTCCGTGGTCGCCACACGTTTCCAATATCACGAGGGTTAGCACTAATCTTGATGATGTCAGAGGATAATACTATTTTTTTCTTCATTTCTGCAAGCCCCCATAGTCGATGGTATCACTATTCTTCTGGATTTTCTTCATGTGAATGTGCTTGAAGGATGATTGAACTTTCAATGGTAAATCAAGATACCAGTTGGCTAGGTATGGCTCACGGCTATATCTCTTTGCTAGTTTCATGAATTGTTGTTTCAAATCCCTGATTGCCTTCATAACGTCGATATACTCTACCGTTCTCTCTTGCGTCGGTAGCCAGAAATCAATCATGGCATATCTGCACCACATTACCGATAGCAAAACATCCGAAGCAACACTTGCGTGATTCTCTGACTCTACTTGATTGGTGACATTCTTCTGCAACAAACCAAGCCATTCTTCGATAACATAGTCCAAACCATCTAAGAACATCACTAAGTCATCTTCGCATTTTGGATAATCCTCATGAAGAACTTCTTCGTAAGGGGTGTCCATGAGCATCAATTGTCGCATAGTAGTCATTCCTCAAGCACCCCTGCTTCTGCCAATGCATTCCTCAAGACTCTCCATTCCTCTGGTGACTTCTCTGCGAAATGGGCTTGAATAACAGTAATCACGTTCACCGACTCACTCTTGTCTATGTCTTGCATCTTATCCATCCACTTTGCTAGTTCATTGAGAGTCTCTCTGATTTCACGATGAAGACGCACCGCTAGGTCTATGTCCTTTGGGGAGATCATCTCTGGCGTTTCTATGAATGCAGCCTCTAAACCATCCAAGTGAAGGGTGAATATTGAGTCAAGACGATTCATATTCTTCTCTATTTTCATCAACGAGTCACGAGTGCTTTGAATGACCGTGGGAACCATTTCAATCTTAGCGGCTGCTTTGATTAGTGGTTTAATGTGTTTTTCCAAGTGATGCGAGATTACAGATGGCTCTATTCCTAACTCATATGAGAAGTCTTCAATGGTAGCCATCCCATCAATGATTGATGATTCAATGTCTGCTCTATCTGCATGAGTGCATATGGGACAGTCCTCATTGCTATTGTTATGATACTCTCCAGAATGACGGCGCATATGTCGATGAGTAGTGCCTGAAGCCCAACCTTGATCTCTGTCAAAGTCTGCTGGATCGATGATTCCTGTCCGTACCTGTTGTTCAACAGAATCACGTTCTGGGTGATTACAGAAAGGACAATTCTTGCGAGTCCGCCGACCGGCCATAATATAACCAACGTCTTACCATGGTTATTGGGTCTTTTCATGCTTCTTCATGTGGATACCGCAGTATCCTTTCTTAGAGTCTGAAGCGATGCGTCGCTTGCATCTGTTGCCGGAAGCCACCGTAGCCTTGCATAATTTATGTTCTGGAGGATTGCGATAACACTCGACGCATAGTCCCGTACCATATTTCGATTTCTTCTTGAGTGCCTTGCCACAATCTTGGCACTCTCTGACACTCCTGCGCTTGATTGCGGCTTTCACATCTTGGAAATCGACATCACCATCCTGATCGACATCAAATGGGTTATGCGCTACCGGAGTTTCAACAAGTGGTGGATTGATGTACGCTGAAGGTGCAGAATATTGGGGGGTATATCCCCCGGCCCTGTATGCAGGGCCGCTACCGAAAGGATGCGTATTGGCGTCCAGCCACTATGAAAGTGATGAATAGGCCGACTACTCCAAGCATGGATTGGTTCGCCGTCATACTTGGCCCCTTGTAGATTAGGACTACTAAATCAAGTAGCATGAATGCGAGGATGAATATCATCGTTGCACTCTCAACAAGCATCTTGTTGGGGCTGAACATTGCCATCGTGGTATGCATTGGGTTTATTCCCATATTCTGGTCAAATGACTCTTTCATTGAAATCACACCAATGCTGCTGCGCCCATGCTCATAGCACCTAAGCCACCTTGCTGCTGCATCTGGTTGCCGAGGAGGCCACCAAGCATACTACCAAAGAAGCCGGGTTGATTGTTCAACATGGGGTTGTGAGCGTTTAGAAGCATCTGTATCTGTTGTTGATTCATTTGAGTCTGTGCCTGACAAGCCGATTGTAGGCTTTGTAGTGTTAGTCTTAGATTCTCAGGAGACATAGAAACTAGGCTAGTGGGCAATGAGTTGGTGTCTATTGACATATTTCCATCATCATCGGTAGTTAGCGTGATTGCCGTAAAGAAGTCCTTTAGAGCAAGAGTCATCACTTCTCCTATCAAGTCCAAAAGAACGCCCATTTGGTTGGTCTGGATAAATTCGGCTATCGGATCTTGATGTTGTAGGAGTCGTGACGTTGCTATGACAGGATCATTTGCCATCTGCTGCATCATGGGATTTTGCCCCATCATCTGCATTTGCATCGGATCCATCATTCCGCCACCCATCATTCCATTCTGCTGCATTCCGTAACCCATGCCGCCTCCTGCTGCACCAAACGTACTCGGCGCACCAAATTGCTGCGTGGGTTGTTCATTATTTCTTGAAAACCAACCCATATTCATTCCTCTATTGTGTATTCCCGGCTTCCTGCTGCGGATTAGGGGAAGGGACATTTGTTTGTTGTTGTTGTGGTTGGGCAGGAACCCCAATCATACCGTGCTGGCGTTGAGCGTCTTGTATCTGCAACGCCCTCAAATCAAAGGTAATGGTGACTAAATCAGCCACACCACTTATTGGATTAGGATGTTGAGTCATGCTGATCCCTTTCTGATGCTGAACGTCTTGTTGAACCATCTTGAAAAATGGCTCATATTTGATTAGTGACTTAGAAGTAGAACGGTTTCTGGTTTTACCCATGCTTAAGCCGGGAACGCGCAGAAATTTAGTCCCCATGCTAGTTGGTCTTGAAATGCCATCACTTTCAAGCATCTCTTCTTGCTGTATCTTCTTTAGAGTGTGGAATATGTGCAAGTGAGCAGGGCATAGGGTGCTGTTTAACTCATCACCAATATCTCCATGTGTTCTAGCGTGGGGCTTACGAGGTTGCCCCGTGTCTTCGTCAAACCAGTAGATGTCTGCTAATGACAACCGCGTATCTTCATCAACAATGTGAGCATAGGCATTGTCGTCACCCTCGATGAATCTTCGGATGTCCACTCCACAGCAAGCACACTCATGAGCGGCATTGTAGCGATATATTCTGAAAATGCCAAAATTGTACCGAGGGGGCCTGAGAACCTTGCGAAGCATCTTGATGTTCTTTTTCCGTGCCTTTCTGGGATTCTTTGGATTGCTATGAAGGCTAATCTCAACTGTTGGAACCAATGATTCGCCGTCATCCCCCGGAATGTTCCCTCCAGCACTTGTCATCTCTGCTCTTTGCTGAGACTTCAAAAGTTGAAAACTAACGCCTGTTTCTTGTGCAACCTGCATTAGTTGCTCATCAGTAAGACCAGACAGACGAACTCCGCTATTCCAGAGCGAAGGCATACTTGGCATCCTGTTCATCATAGTTATGTCACACCTAACACACTCTTTATGATTCTGGATGCATCATAACCCCTCAATCATCTTAATGACTACCTTTTCGACATTCATACCGTGTTGGGCTGAAATAGCCTCGACTTCCGCTTGGATGCCCGCTTTTCTCAGTCTTCGTAATTGATTTCTGAAGGGATAAACAATAGGGTGTTCCCGTTGTAATCCATTTTCCCACAAGTATTGGGCTTGAGGCGTCCACCAAAGATCCATCTTGTTAATTACAAAGCAGAAAAGTTCGGGCCGATAACCCTTCTTGGCACTTTTTCTGGCCTTCCTACTGAGAGTCGATGGTTTGTCTTCCCCAACTATGCTATCCACCAAATAGGAAAGGGATGCAACTGCTTCTCTCGTGAACTGTGGAAAACGCAAGATTCTATCGTCAACCATAAAGAAAACAACATTCGGACGCCGGGTGAACATATCTTCCACCCACAAACTCCTGAACTGGCTCTGACCGCCTATGTCGGTACTTGAAACGGGGTGTCTTTCCCTCTTCCATTTGATTTGATGCCTATGTGGTGTAGGTAGGACGTAATACCCATTCTGCCTTGCATGAGTCGTCCTGAACTCAACTGGTATAGGTTCAATGTCACCGGGAACAGTAAGGTACTGATCGAGAGTAGTCTTGCCCGTCATACTAGGGCCATAAACGGCTATTCGGTGTGGTTTCAAAGTCCTGTATAGTTTCTTAATTGCATTGAAAGATGCAATAACAATATGACCTGCAAGCATGGCGGAACTCAAGGGATCACTCCCTGTCCGTCATCCACTCCCATACTTCCGAGGGACTTATGTTCCCTATATTGTCTAATAGGAATAGAGTCAGAAAAGTGAGGGCCATTCCTCCAAACAATGCAATGACTGTCCGTACCCATCCGGCCAGTCGTTCCATCCGACGTTCATAGGCATTCTCAGCAAGTATCTGAGACATGGCCTCTGCCTGTCGTTCTTGCTTGGTGCTAAACGGCCACACCAAACAGATTCCCCCTACTCCTTCTTCTCATCATCCGATCCGTCATTAGGGACGCCGAATAGTTGTTGTCCCGTTTGCTGAGTGAATTGACTTCCCCATTCATTTCTCATCTGTTCCTTCTGGAATCGCCTTGATTGTAATTGCATTTGACTTCTGAACCACTTGTCATACCTAGACTCCTGTGCGAACTCTGCCCTCATGGCTAGATTGTCCCTGATACCGCCGACTTGGAAGAGAACCATGGCTACGCAAAGAAAACCGAAGCATATCAACCCGTATTGAAGACCCATCTCCGGTGCGCTTGCATCAGGGAGATACCACCCCTGATGGGAAATACCAACTGCGGTTCCCGTAAGAAGGGCTTGCCAAAGTAGCATGGCTATTAGATTCACGTCAATTCTCTGGCTGTCATTTGCCCATGGTGGAGGACTCCCTCCCATTGGTGGTTGCTGCATTTATTCACTCTCCTTTTTCCAACGCACGAAATCCCTTTTCGATGATCATATTGAGGTATGCGGACTTCGCCACAAGACCTCTCTTTGATTCCATTAAGTGATACAAATCATCCCTTAAAATCACAGAAACGTGCTTTCCCATGAGATAGTGTCAGCCCTAATAGGGTTATGAGTGTTGGGATATTTTAAAGACCAAATTGCGAAAGGTCGAAGCCTTCACTCACAGGGGCTTGTTTTGTTTTTAGTTGCGCCTCAGTCCATCTTCTTTTTGTTTCTGCAAACATACCCTCCATCTCATCAAGACTGTGATGCATATTTTTTGAACCATGACCCGTGTAGTCAATTGCCGGAATAGTCGGATCCCAACAAGCATCACAACCATGATACTCGCAAGTCCCTTCATCTCCCTTTTTGCCCGCCGCCGGACAAACCCAAACATTATCATCGTACAAATGACTAGCATTTACCGAACTACCAACGATGTTGGGATGCATAGTCATTAATGCAGATACTTTTTTTGATTGTTTATTATCACTCAAACCATGGACAGGAGTGTGTTGTTTGTGCTGTGAAACTCGTATTGTAAGATTTGGTGGAATTTGACCTCCCGCATTCAGCCAGTCCTCCAAATGATTTTGCTCTCTAGTGGATAGCCAAAAACGCTTGTCGGGATGCGCCCTAGCGACATCCGAATGTATTGCAAAGTGATGAGGCCCTTGATTATCTCCCGAAGAGTTCAATCTGACTAAATCACCGGGAGATTGTCCCATTTGATATGAAAGTGCGGCGGCATACCTGTGGGGTTTTGCTAAACCGAGTAAATTTCTGGCTTGATGGTGTTGAACGCTATCGTGTTTGGTATGCAAGATGCTATCGACATAACACCCACTACAAACAGAATTAGCATCTCCTCTGAGATGGCTTCCTATGGGACAGGCCCATGTAGGCGTATCCTCGCTTGAACCCGGCATCTTTGAAGGGCCGCTAAGACCATCAGGAGAGGAAACGGTATGGCCTTTTATGTCATTATCTCTTATGAATTGACCAATGGCTCCCTTGCCAACTACATCTCGACCTGTCTCATTCCTGTAAATATGTTCCATAATGTGTGAGCCATCTTCATGACGCAGATTTACACCGCCTTCAATTGGATATTGAGAGAGTCCTTCCCTCACTTCCTTGAGTGCTTGCTGATACATTGGCTCAATTTCTCTGACTCTCATTTCTTGAAGAGGCTTATCTCCAAGATTAGGGTTGTCCCGTCTAAAATTCTCTTCGCCTCTAGCACCTGCCCACATCTGTGTTCCTTGGGTTATCTGATTCCTTACCTCATCTATGCTCAATTGAATAACATCTTGCATTAAGGGTGGGTGAAGAGGATCTCTGCATATTTCACAATGCAGATGACTGTTGTCATTATGGAGGAGTGCGTTGTGAGGGATACCCCTTGCCATACGTTCACACTACGACAACCATTGTTGAAAATAGTTTAGGTGCAGGGGAGTGGGGACTTGTGAAGGAGATTCAACAATGATAGCGTTGTGCCTAACGCTCTCCCCTGCATTCAATCCTATGTGGGACAATCGTTTATTATAATTTCAACCGGACATCGGCACTTCGCCATTGCAAGTGCTACAAATGTACCTGCCATCTTCCAAAGGCAGGACGCCCTCCTGCCAATCCTGTATCTGCTCCTCACTCGCAGGTACTAGGGAACCATGCCTGTCATGAGCCATGTCATTGAACTCAGGACAATTGCATTGATTCTCCTTTTCTTCGGCCCGTGATGCTAGAGTGGAGAATGGAACTTGTCCCGTGCCGTTGCAGGTATGGCACTTCATTGCATTGTATTGTCTCCCCTCGCCATCGCCATAATCTGCGAAGTATGTCGTTTCACCCCTTCCCTCACAGGTAGGGCAGGTATGCATACCGCCCTCTGAATACTTCACATCTTTGACGAGGTTCCATGCTTTGTCAAACGAAGACATATCACTCATCTTTACCCGTGCGAGTCATCATTCCAAGATTTTTCGGCAGGGGCTTTCTCGTTTGCTTCCTAGCAGACCTCAATGCGTTTCCCAATTTGTCTTCAGCACTATCATCCCTCCAAGACTCAAGCGGATCTTCGCGTTCTGGCGGTTCCTCGTCTGCCTTCTTTGCTTCCCATTGCTCAGTCGGAACGAAATCCAAGCCGTCCTTGATTTCCTTGATGAGATTCCAAGCCTTGTCGAATGCTGTTATATTAATCACCTACTCGTTAGAAGTCCCACAATGCCCACATTCACGATACAAATCGTATTGTTCTCCTGCTAGTAATTTGCCACACGATTTACAATCCTTAGTGGGATTTCTTCTGTTTATGTGTTTATTCTTTTTAGGATTAAACTCTGATTTGACGAAATCCCAAGCCTTGTCGAATGCCGTCATGCTTACATCTCCTTTCTCTTCTTGTCCATTTCCCTTAGCCTCATGATTTGCTCATAGGCATCATTGACATCCTCATCGCTAAAATTCGCGTCGATATGCTCTCCCAAGTCATCGCCTGATTCGACTATTGCTGTGGGATCGAAGTACCTAAAGTCCAAGTCTCCCCGTGGATCGGACAATCCTTCTCCAAGTTCCATGGGTGGCATCTGGGCAAGCATCGTTCTCCTCTTGGAGGGAGAGTAGTCTTCGGCTGTGCTGAATTCGTCTGCTACTGCTTCTTCAAGAGGACTCAGACCCTTTACAACGTCCCATGCTATGTCGAAGGCTTCTGCCATGCACGGCCATGCGGGACATTCCTTCATTACTATTCCCGTCGAGAGAATCTCTCGATGTCACTCAGGTCAACACCATTCCAATCATTCAAGGTCGCTTGTCTTGGGGCGAACTTGCGCCTGAGTATGTCATTCACGTTAGTGCCTCGGAACTCCTCGTTCGGAGCCTCTATACCGAAATACTGCTCCACGGCTTGGGTGAAGTCATCGCCCAGATAAGCGGGAAGGCTTGATTTCATGTGATATGGGCTGATTGGCGGGGAGCCGGGGAACAACGCATCAGCAGGTAATCCTTTCATGCCTTGGAGTGCGCTTTGACTACCTCTTTCACCTCTAGCATACAACTTGCCCGCTAATGTCCTTGGCATTTGAGGTCGAACGAACATAGTTGGAGGGAGATTACCGAACAAGTCAGTTGATTTGAATGGAGGTAGAGGATTACCAGATTCAGGATTGGTTGCTTGCATGAATCTGCCCTGATCGAAATAGTCATCTCTTCGTGGAAGTCCCATGTATGCCGTCTGAGCGGGATCACGGTAAGATGCCTGTGAGATGTTAGTCAAAGGCAGGTGGGAGATGGCATCAACATACCTCATCTGCCCCTTTGGATTCTCTATGAAACCGAATCCCATTCTCTTTTTTCTCTCAAACTCTCGCATTATATCGACAGCCCTTTGGAGAGTGGCTAGACCGCTTTCTTTACGGCCTCTTATGGCTCTTGCACGATCTTCGTCCATAACTCTGCCACCGTATATTCTTTCATTGCCACGAAGGTCTGGTCGAGCAGAGTCTTCATGAAACATTAACTCATCAACAGTACGAGGCTCATAGACAGGGAATCCCCAACCGCCTTCACGACCCCTTATTTCATTCAAGAACCTCTTGACTTTGGCATTTTGCATCGCCTTTCCTTCCTCGGTCTGTTGCACCGGGTCTTTCTCGGTAAGAGTCGGGAAGTCCTTGTTTCCATGGACAATCTCCCAAACGCTCTCCATGGCATCACGATTTGGTTTCCAACCAACAGTTTCTCCTGCTATGCTGAATGCCTTGCATGGTGCGCCGAACGTGGGATTGACGCACTCGGCATCGACAGGGGCTAACATACGAGCCGCCGCCTGTTGAGCAGAACCTTCCATGATGTCATCTATGTGGTAATTGGGATTATCGAAGTCGAAACCTGCATCCTTCTTACCTTTCTCATCTAAACCCCAATCGAACGAGTGATGCTCGTGGCCTCTCTCTCGTGGAGATGCGCTCATGCCCGCTCTGCCTAGCAGTTTAT
>UEXM01000614.1_pt1 | contig 36330 bp, 29 predicted proteins | sample 1796661 | NCBI WGS metagenome assembly UEXM01 (sample SAMEA4772469, study PRJEB27181) | metagenome
CTTTTCTTCCCCCCCCCGCCTAGCCAACACTCTCACACTTTTATTGCATGAAATTTATCCTGTTCGGGAGCGGACATAAAAAACCGCACCCTATTCAGGTACGGTTTTGTCTAAAGCAGCCCCTCACCTGAGCTCAGGCTTCCTTAGGCCAAGATTCGCGCAGACCCACCGTCTGGTTGAACACCAACCGGTTCTCGGTACTGTCCTGATCCACACAAAAATACCCTTCCCGTTCAAATTGATAACGAGTCTCAGCCAAGGCACCACGAAGCCCCGGTTCTACCAAGCAACCCTCCAGAACGGTCAGAGAGTCTGGGTTGATGTGTGACAGAAAAGTCTGCCCTTCTTCTAATGCCTTGTTGGGGTTGGCGACACTGAATAGGCGATCATATAAACGCACTTCGCAAGGCAACGCTTTATCCGCACTCACCCAGTGAATGACGCCACGCATTTTACCCTGCCCCTCTGCATTCTCCGGGTTTTTACCCAAAGTGTCGGGGTCATAGGTGCAACGCACCTCCACGATTTCACCCTGATCGTCACGCACCACATCCGTGGCTCGAACTACATAGCCATAACGCAAACGCACCCGATCACCCAACACCAACCGTTTGAATTTTTTATTGGCCTCCTCTCTGAAGTCTTCGCGATCAATGTACACCACGCGTGTCATGGGCACCTCTCGGGTGCCTCTGGCCTCATTCTGTGGATGAACCGGAGCCACCAGAACTTCCTCCTTACCTGCCTCCCAATTCTCGATTACCACTTTTAGCGGGTTCATTACACACATGGCTCGGGGGGCGTGCTGATTAAGATCGTCTCGAATTGCCGCTTCAAGCATGGCCATATCGACCACAGAATCCGCGCGACTAACGCCCACAGATTCACAGAAAGTACGAATGGAGGTAGGCGTATAGCCCCGGCGGCGTAGCCCAGAGATAGTCGGCATGCGCGGATCATTCCAACCGTTTACATGCCCTTCATCCACCAATTGCTTGAGTTTACGCTTGCTGGTTAGCGTGTAATTCAGGTTCAGGCGGGCAAATTCGTATTGCCGGGGAGCGGCCGTCACTGACGTGTTTTCTACCACCCAGTCATAAAAGGGGCGGTGATCTTCAAACTCCAGAGTGCACAAACTGTGTGTAATGCCTTCGATAGCATCAGACAACGGGTGCGTAAAATCATACATGGGATAGATCACCCACTTGTCACCGGTCTGGTGGTGAGTCTTTTTGCGGATACGATAGAGAATCGGGTCACGCAGGCTGATATTCGGGCTCTGCATATCGATTTTTGCGCGCAGCACCGCCTCACCCTCGTCTAATTTGTTGTCGCGCATCTGCTCGAACAGCGCCAAATTCTCCTCCACCAATCGCTCACGATAGGGGCTGGGCTTGCCCGGAGTAGTAAAATTACCCCTGTATTCAGCAATCTCTGACGGGCTCAAGCTATCGACATAGGCCAGCCCTTTTTGGATCAGGCCCACCGCCAGATCATAAAGCTGATCGAAGTAGTTACTGGCAAAACGTTCTTGGCCGCTCCACTGATAACCCAGCCACTGCACATCCTGCTTGATGGACTGGATGTACTCGTCCTCTTCTTTCTCCGGGTTGGTATCGTCAAAGCGCAGATTACAGCTGCCGCCATAGCTTTCCGCGATACCGAAGTTAAGGCAGATAGATTTTGCATGGCCGATATGCAGGTAACCATTGGGCTCCGGCGGAAAACGGGTCGCTACTTGACCGTCATTTTTACCTTCTGCAAGGTCACGGTCGATGATCTGTCTGATAAAATTGCTTGGCGCTTTCGTTTCGCTCATTGCCTGGGCCAGTCCGGATAGAGATACGGTAAATGGGTACGGTGAAAATGAAGGTGCGCTAGTGTACTGTAGCCCCCCCAACAGTCAAAGACTCAGGATCCTCCTGCACGCAAAATAGGCGTTAACGGACGGTCCCACTCCTGCGGAGAAACATCAATGAAAGTGTTGCTGACAACAACTTACGGCAAAATCACCCTGCAGCTGGACGCAGAGAACGCGCCGGGAACCACTGAAAATTTCGTACAATACGTTAAAGAAGGCCATTTTGATGGCACCATCTTCCACCGCGTTATCAGCAACTTCATGATCCAGGGCGGCGGCTTCAGCGAAGACATGCAGCAAAAACCGACTCGCGCTTCGATTAAGAATGAAGCGGGCAACGGTCTGTCCAACAAAGCCGGTACCATTGCCATGGCCCGTACACCGGATCCGCACTCCGCATCCGCGCAGTTCTTCATTAACGTGGCAGACAATCATTTTTTAGATAAGGAACGCAGCCAGGATGGCTGGGGTTATGCCGTATTCGGCGCCGTCTCCGATGGCATGGATGTGGTGGAAAAAATCCGCAACGTTGCCACCGGCAGTAAAGGCGGCCATCAGGATGTACCGGTAGAACCGGTACTGATCGAATCCGCCGAGCTGATCGAGGACTAATAGCCATGCGCCTTGCCGCTGCCCTGTTCGCCCTGCTTCCTGGTCTGTTGCTGGCTAATCCAGTGGTCCGTCTAGATACTACCGCCGGCCCGGTGACCATTGAACTGTATGAAGACAAAGCCCCAAAAAGCGTCGCCAACTTTCTTCAGTATGTCGATAGTGGCTTCTACGACGGCACCCAATTTCACCGCGTTATCCGCGGGTTCATGATTCAGGGTGGCGGCTTTGACCAGAGCAGCCAGCGCAAGGCCACGCGCGCGCCTATTCAGAATGAGGCCGACAACGGCCTCAAGAACAAGCGCGGCACCTTGGCCATGGCCCGCACTGGCAACCCACACTCCGCCACTGCCCAGTTTTTCGTGAATCTGGTCGATAATCGCAGCCTGGATTTCACCGGCAAAAAGAGCCGAGGCTGGGGCTATGCGGTTTTTGGTGCAGTCACCGAAGGCATGAATGTGGTCGACAATATCGCCCGGGAACGTACCACCAGCCAGCGCCTTAACGGCATGATGGCCCGAGACGTTCCGGAAGTACCTATTTTGATCACCAAGGCCTACCGCCTTGATGGCGACAGCAGGGCCGCCGACAAGGAACAGCCGACAAGCGAAGAGAAGGATACTCAATAGTCATGAGTTACACCCTTTTCATCTCTGATTTGCATCTTGATCCAGCCCGCCCCGAGCATCTGCAAGGCCTGAAAAACCTGCTCACGCAACACGCCGGTAAAGCCGATGCACTCTATGTTCTGGGCGACCTGTTCGAGGCATGGATCGGCGACGATGACGATACTGCGTTCAATCTCGACGCCATCGCCGCCTTTCGCCAATTTTCCGACAGCGGCAGCAAGCTCTACTTTATGCACGGCAACCGGGACTTCATGCTCGGCAACGATTTCGCCGCTGCCTGCGGCGGCGCCCTGCTGGATGAAGGCACCGTAGTGGATCTCTACGGCACCGCCGCCATTCTCATGCACGGCGACAGCCTGTGCACCCTGGACAACGCCTATCAGCAGTTCCGCACCATGGCACGCAACCCCCAGTGGCAACAGGGAATGCTTGCCAAACCGCTGGAAGAACGGCGCATGATCGCCCAAGGCATGCGCATGCAAAGCCAGGGCAACAACGCCAACAAGGCGGAAAACATCATGGATGTCACCCCTGAAGAAGTGGTTCGGGAGATGCAGGAGGCCGGCGTTCAACACCTGATCCACGGCCATACTCACCGCCCGAACGTGCACGACGTCACCCTGCCTGAGGGGACCGGCAAGCGCTGGGTATTGGGGGACTGGGGTGAGCTTGGCTGGCAGATTGTGGCGGACAGTAAAACTGGGCTAACACTGGAAAGCTTTGAGATTAGTTGAGCGTTAACCGCTGCGTGAAACAGCTTGTTGTAAGATGAAACGCGAGAGGCCGTACCCACTCTTTGGACACGGCCTCTTACATTTCAAAATGATCACAGCAAAATCGCAAATTTTAGCTGTCAACGGCCCTAGGCACTCCCGAATGAAACCGGAATTCGAAATCCGGCGACTCCACCAGCTCCCGTTCCACCCCTTTGAAAAACGCCACTCGCTGTTCGATCGGCGCGTCGGCGTATTGCTCAGCCAGCTTCAGGTAATCTTCGAAGTGCCGCGACTCACTTTTCAACAGGTACCGGTAGTATCGTCCCAGCTCCTCGTCCACATGCGGTGCCAGCGCGGCAAAGCGCTCACAACTGCGCGCCTCAATTAACGAACCCACAATCATGGTATCCACCAGCCGCCCGGGTTCAGACGTACGTATATGCTGGCGTAACCCCTTGGCATAACGCGCTGGCGTCATATGATCGTACTGCACTCCACGCGCCCGCATCAGCTGCACCACCTGTTCGAAGTGCAGCAATTCCTCGCGGGCCAGTTGGCTCAGCGTATCCAGTAGGTCAGGGCGATCCACATAGCGGAACATCAAATTAATCGCTGTGCTGGCTGCTTTCTTTTCGCAATGGGCATGGTCAATCAGCAGGATGTCCGGGTGTTGTAATGCCCAGTCGATCCAAGCCGGCGGTGTGGCACAGGAAAGAAAATTGCGGATATGGGAAATGTCGTGCATGGGAATCTCGCTGGCTCAGGGTAACCCATCCGCAGACAGGCGCCGGCATTATAGCGTTTTTGTGCGTAATCTCATCCGCACCGCTGGTGCTTGGCCGCCGCGCCCGTATACTGTCGCGCCATGGGCAGAAAAACACATCCACGGGTACAGCGGGCAAAAGGACAGGCAGCTATCATCGCATTGCGATTGCTGGGGAGCCTGCCCTTTTCCATCAATCGGGCTATGGCCACCGCCGTCGGTACTTTGCTTGCCTGGTTGCCCACTCAGGCATTCAAAGTCAGCAAGACCAATTTGGCGCACTGCTACCCAACTCTCTCCAATGCAGAACACACCCGGCTCGCCCGCGAGTCTTTAGTGGAAAGCGCCAAGAACACCTTCGAAATCGCCCTGCTCTGGCGGCATCCCGCCCAGGGCCTATCACGGGTGGTGTCTGTGCAGGGCGATGCCCCGCTGCGCCAAGCGGTACAAGACGGCAAGCCCATCATGATCCTGGCGCCACACTTGGGCTGCTGGGAAGTACTGAATTTTTGGCTCGCCACCGAATTTGGCCTGCACGCCATGTTTGCCCCTTCCGGCCTGCCGGAAGTGGATAGTCTTGTCCGCAGTGGCCGTGAGCATTTTGGATCAACCATGTACCCCACCACGGCCCGTGGCGTTGCGGGCTTGGTGCGGGCCATGAAAAAAGGCGCCCTGACTGCCATCCTCCCCGATCAAGTTCCCGACCGCCGCAGTGGTCGTCACGCCCCGTTTTATGGACACCCGGCCTATACCGGCACCTTGGCATGCAAGTTGGTTCGCCAGACCGGAGCAGTCACCTTTATGGCTTGGGCGCGCCGCTTGCCTGGCACACAAGGCTACGAAATCCGCATCCGCCCGGCCGACACCGCGGTGGCCGATGACGACCTTGATACCGCTCTCAAGGCAATGAATCGTTCCATCGAAAATCTGATAGACGAATACCCCAGCCAGTACCTGTGGAGTTACAAGCGCTTCCGTCGACCACCGCCCGATACCGACTCACCCTATTAATACTGCCGCCGATAATCACAACCCCATGCTTTCAGTGATTATGAGTATTCACGTCATGAATGGCTGCAATCAGGGTTTGGCTTAACAATTGATGCCTGTTCCGCTATACTCCGCGCGCAATTCCAACCCCCAGTTACACCCTAAAAGACTGATTTCCAAAAGAAATTAGCAAAGACGACGATGAGGGAAACGCTGTGCTAGAAGCCTATCGCAAACATGTAGAAGAGCGCGCCGCTGAAGGTGTACCGCCGAAGCCGCTTACCGAACAGCAGGTTGCCGACCTGGTAGAACTGCTGAAAAACCCGCCGGCTGGCGAAGAAGAGTTTATCCAGGACCTGTTCGTAAACCGCGTTCCGCCGGGTGTGGATCAGGCCGCCTATGTCAAGGCCGCTTTCCTAACCGCGATTGTGAAAGGTAAAGCCAGCTCCCCTCTTATTGATAAGAAGCGTGCCGTGCAGCTGCTGGGCACCATGCAGGGTGGCTACAACGTTGCCCCGCTGATCGAAGCACTGGACGATGCCGAGCTGGTTGATGAAGCCGCCGAGCAACTCAAGCACACCCTGTTGGTTTTCGATGCGTTCCACGATGTGGAAGATAAAATGAAAGCCGGCAATGCCAAGGCCAAGGAAATAATTGAGTCTTGGGCAGAAGGCGAATGGTTCACCAAGCGTGCCGACCTGCCCGAAAAAATGACCTTGTCTGTATTCAAGGTTACCGGTGAAACCAACACTGACGACCTGTCCCCCGCACAGGACGCATGGAGCCGCCCGGATATTCCTCTGCACGGCAACGCCATGTTAAAAAATGCCCGCGAAGGCATCACTCCGGAAAAAGACGGCGAAATCGGCCCGCTGACCCAAATGGACGAGCTGAAGAAAAAAGGCTATCCGGTTGCCTACGTGGGCGACGTTGTGGGCACCGGTTCTTCCCGCAAGTCCGCGACCAACTCTGTGCTGTGGCACTTTGGTGATGACATCCCGTTTGTACCGAACAAGCGCGCTGGCGGCGTCTGCATCGGCGGCAAAATCGCTCCGATCTTCTTCAACACCATGGAAGATTCCGGCGCCCTGCCCTTCGAGTGCGATGTGGAAAAAATGAATACCGGTGACGTAATCGACGTTTACCCCTTCGAAGGCAAGGTAGAAAAAGACGGCGAAGTCATCGCTGAATTCGATCTGCGTTCACAGGTCCTGCTGGACGAAGTACGCGCCGGCGGCCGTATCAACCTGATCATCGGTCGCGGCCTGACCACGAAGGCGCGCGAAGCCCTCGGCCTGGCACCTTCCGAGTTGTTCCGTAGGCCGGAACAACCTGGCGATTCCAACAAGGGCTTCACTCTGGCTCAAAAAATGGTCGGCAAGGCCTGCGACATGGACGGTGTTCGCCCCGGCATGTACTGCGAGCCAAAGATGACCACCGTTGGCTCCCAGGATACCACTGGCCCAATGACCCGCGACGAGCTGAAAGATCTGGCTTGCCTGGGCTTCCAGGCCGACCTGGTAATGCAATCTTTCTGCCACACCGCCGCTTACCCCAAGCCGGTTGACGTGGAAACTCAGCACACCCTACCTGACTTCATCATGAACCGTGGCGGTGTTTCCTTGCGCCCGGGCGACGGCATCATCCACTCTTGGCTGAACCGCATGCTGCTGCCGGATACCGTGGGTACCGGTGGTGACTCCCACACTCGTTTCCCCATGGGCATCTCGTTCCCGGCCGGGTCCGGCCTGGTTGCGTTCGCCGCTGCCACTGGCGTTATGCCGCTGGACATGCCGGAGTCGGTGCTGGTTCGCTTCAAGGGTAAACGCCAGCCCGGCATCACCCTGCGTGACCTGGTACACGCCATTCCAATGCAAGCGATCAAAGATGGCCACTTGACCGTTGCAAAAGCAGGTAAAGTTAACGTTTTCTCCGGCCGCGTGCTGGAAATTGAAGGCTTGGATGATCTGACCGTTGAACAAGCGTTCGAGCTGTCTGATGCGTCCGCCGAGCGTTCCGCTGCTGGCTGTACCATCACTCTCTCCGAAGACAGCGTGACCGAGTACTTGAAGTCCAACATCACCATGCTCAAATGGATGATCTCCAATGGCTACGGCGATGCACGCACCATCGAACGTCGTATTCAGGGCATGGAAGAGTGGCTGGCAAACCCGAGCCTAATGCGTGCCGATGCCGATGCCGAGTACCACACCGTCATCGAAATCGACATGGACCAGATCAGCGAGCCGGTACTGTGCTGCCCCAACGACCCAGACGATGCTAAAACCCTGTCTGACGTTGCGGGTGCCAAAATCGATGAGGTCTTCATCGGTTCTTGCATGACCAACATCGGCCACTTCCGCGCTGCCGGTAAGCTGCTGCAGAAAGTGGAAAGCGGCACCATGCCGACCCGTCTGTGGATCGCTCCGCCGACCAAGATGGATCAGCACCAGCTTACCGAAGAAGGCTACTACAACATCTTCGGTAGCGCCGGTGCCCGCACCGAGATGCCGGGCTGCTCCCTCTGTATGGGTAACCAGGCTCGCATCGCGCCGAAGTCCACTGCGGTATCCACCTCCACCCGTAATTTCCCGAACCGTCTGGGTCAGGGTGCAGATGTGTACCTGGCATCGGCCGAGCTGGCCTCTGTGGCGTCTATCCTCGGCAAGCTGCCCAGCAAGGAAGAGTACATGGAGTATGCGAACACCATCGACTCCATGTCCTCAGAGATCTATCGCTACCTGAACTTCGACCAAATGGCCGAATATCAGGAAGTGGCAGACACCGTGAAGATCCCGGTTGCCCAGTCTGTATAACCACTGACTCACCGTTTCACGGAACACAAAAAAGCCCGACTGCGAAGCCGGGCTTTTTTGTGTCTACTTATCAATGGTGACACCAGAGATTTCGTAACCCAACAAGACCATGGCCGTAAGCCGACACCCTACGCAAAGTCAGAGCCGCTATTGTCCCAGCCGTCGTTTGGTAAGACCGGTGGCCTGGGCATCCAGCGGATTCTCAGGCCACGGGTGTTTGGGGTAACGCCCGCGCAGATCCTTGCGCACCGCTGCATAGTTTTCGGTCCAGAACCGCGCCAGATTATCGGTAATGGCCGCCGGGCGGCCCGCCGGCGTAAGCAGGTGCACCGTAATCGACAGGGCGCCACCAGCCAGTGCCGGTAGCGTTTTCAAGCCAAACAGTTCCTGCAGTTTAGCGGCCAGCACCACCTGCTCGCCGGTATAATCCAGCCGCACACTGCGCCCGGTGGGAATCAGCACACTCTCCGGCATGTCCTGTTTCAGTTGGCGCTGCTGCTCCAGAGTTAAAAGGCTTGACAGTGCCGCGCCCAGCGGCAGTTTTTTCAGGTCTGCCGCACTGCGCATTCCTGCTAGATACGGCGCTAACCACTGTTCCAAATCAGACAACAATCCGGCCTCACTCACATCCGGCCATTGCCCATCGGGCTGCACGCAGGCCAAACGAACAACCCGTGCCTGCCATTGCCGCCAGGACTCGTCCCAAGGCAGCACAGCCAGCCCCAGCTGACGAATACCGGCTAACAGCCCGGTTATCCGTTGCTGGCTATCCAGCGACGCCAACGTCTGACTTTGCAGCACCAGATTACCCAGCATCCGCTCACGGCGACCGCTCACACGCTGCTTCTCTGCATCCCAGCCGACCTGTTCTCGCCACACCCCATGCTCTTCCAGGGCAGCCTCGACTTCGGCTTCTGTCAGTGGCCAGGCAAGGCGAATACGCGCGTCTTTAGGTTGACCATCGGTATCCATCACCAGCAGCCATTCCGTGCCCTGCAAACTGTCACTGTCGTGTAGAAAAAGGCCGGGGCCATCGGCCATTTGATAACGTCCTCGACCACCGCTACGCCGGCGACTGATCTGTAACGGATACACCGAGGCCAACAACGTCCCCATCGCATCACGCCAGCGCTGCTGGGGGTGGCCGTTATTGGTTTTCAGGCGCCGCGCCTCGGCCAGTACTGCCCCAAAACGCTGAGGCTGATTTTCCAGAGCGTCCAGCCGTCGCCGCAAATCCACTCCCTCGCCAGGGAGAATATCCCGCTCGGACAGCAGCGCAACCAGCCGAGCCGCGGACTCCGCCAATCCGGCTTCGCCTGCAACAATCAATAGTGATGCCAGTGACGGGTCCACCGGCAGCTGCGCGATGGCCTCTCCTCGTGAGGTCAGCGAGCCATTTTCGTCCAAAGCACCCGCGCTTTGCAGGCGCTGCACCGCACTGTCCCAGGCCGCCTGAGGCGGCACATCCAGCCATGGCATTTGTTGCGGTTCACGACAACCCCAGCGAGCCAAATCCAGCACCAGACGATCGAGACCCACGCGCTGAATTTCTGGCAACTGATAACGTGCCAACACCTCCGCCTCCCCCCACAAACGCACACTGTGGCCAGGCCCCAAACGCCCGGCCCGACCACTGCGCTGACGGGCATTGGCCTCACTGATGCGGCGGGTCACCAGCCGACTGCGGTGCCTTGCCGGATCATAAACCGGCTCACGGGCAAACCCGCTGTCAATCACATGGGTCACCCCCTCAATGGTCAGGCTGGTTTCCGCCACATTGGTGGTCAGCACAATTAACCGCGGTTCCGTGGCCGCAAGCGCCAACACCTGCTGTTGCCTATCCAACGACAGGCCTCCGTGGAGTGACGTGATTGGCGTAGTACAGCCGCACTGGTGTAACTGGTTGGCAACCCTGCGCATCTCCCCCTGACCCGGCAGAAAGACCAGCATCACGCCAGCGGTGCCAACCAGCGCCATGACTTGCTCGGCACAATGATCCCGCCAATCCTGGCGGGTAGAACCAGGCACATAGGACACCGTTACCGGGTAGCTTTGCCCTTCGCTGCGTATCACCGACGCTCCAAGCAAATTTTGCAGCGGCCCGCAGTCCAAAGTGGCAGACATCACCAGCAAGCCCAAGTCCGCACGGAATACCTCACAGGTCTCCAACATCAGCGCCAGACCAAGATCCGCATTCAGTGACCGCTCATGGAATTCATCAAAGATGACCAGGCTGACACCGGGCAGTTCCGGGTCATTGAGTAACATGCGCGTGAGTACGCCTTCAGTGACCACTTCCAGGCGGGTATGTGCACTTACCTGGGTGTCAGTACGGGTGCGATAGCCGACGGATCGCCCCACGGGTTCACCCCGTTGAGAGGCCATAAAGGTGGCCACTGAGCGTGCAGCCACTCGACGCGGCTCCAGCATCAGGATTTTTCCGCTGGCTCCCCACTCGCTGTCCAGTAGCGCCAGCGGCACACGGGTGGACTTCCCGGCACCTGGTGGCGCTTCAAGAATGGCGCGAGTGTCCGTTTTTAACGCTTTTAAAAGCGGCTCAATCGCGTTGTCTACCGGAAAAACTCTCGCCATTCGTTACATCCGCCCTCGTTTCGCCGTGACCGCCGTCAGGCTGCCGCTTTTTGTCACACGCTAATACGTGTAACAAACAAAACCTATGCTATATTCTGTTGGTATAACCAATAATTAATAACTACGTTAGATAGTGATTTATGCTGAATGATTTGGGGATTCCTGAGCATCTAATCTGGAAACTGAACCAGTTTGACAACCATAAGCGGGCGGTCAATTTTATCAAACAGTTCCAGGACACGCTGTGTGTTTACAGTGCGCCGGTACAGCAGCTTTACACCAACTACGAGATCTCGCTGCCGGATGGCGATGATCGTTCGATGATTATTTTGCCCGACCCCTACGCATACCATGACACCTTCAACGGCATTAGCGACCATAGTGTGCATGCCAGTGGGATGTACATTGTACCGGGGGATTTATTTGGCAAAGAGGGGTTATTTCTGACCCTGCGGCTACTGAAGTACGGCAAACGTGTTATCAGGCCTGTGCCGTTGAAAGTTGGCCTGTGGGCACTGATAAAAAAAGGAACTAACGAGATTCCATTCCTCCCGGTAATTACTAAAGGCGATTTACGGGCGTTTCGGAAGGACTCCCCCTGCTTGCACCTCCACCGCATTCAACCGTCAAAGCTGGCTCATCGCTCTCCGATGGAGGTAAAAGCCATCCAGAAAGTGATCCGCGATAAGCTTAAAGTATATATGTAAGAAAGCCCAAGGCGTGAGGTGTGTCAGGCCTTGGGCTTTCTGTTTCCTGCGTTTGATCGCAAAAAAAGCAGCGCCTGAATGTAATACTCCAAGCCGCTGCAAGCTCGCCTCCAAGCCGCAATCCCGGCTTTCTTGGCTCACGCAGATGAGTTGATCCGTTCCATGAACCCATGATCCAACCCCGCTCTCAAGCGGTGCCAATTCATCCCGGAACAATTGAATTCAAGGGGGGGGACACTCTGTCCGTTCCAGCGTTTTCTTGTAATTTACCGTGCGCATTTTTCGTTTCCTGCCCACTCCGAAGTAACCGTGAAACGAACACCACCGCCTCCGGCCAGCACACTAGATCAATAATTTACATAACCGATTTCGCAGGCCACGCAAATGGCGCATTTGCTGTTTGCCGGGTTTTTGCTGCGGATCGTACAGCGAACGTTGGTAGTAACGGGCCCAGTCATGCGCCGGACCGGCGGCCCGAGGCCAGCGTTCCGCAATGGATTCAGCCAACAATGAAGGGGTTAACCCAGGTGACAACCTCAACCCTCGCCCCTGAACATGTTGATATAGATGCCAGAATTCCTTTTCCATTGAAGATTGACGATGCGTCGGGGTACGCCAAAACAGATACAGGCCATACACCCCCAGCAACAACGCCACAGACACCATCAACGTTACGGCCAACCGTAGGGGCGTGACATGCCCAAGCAACTTGCCGAGTACAGACAGTTGTAACTGGCTGTCATAGCCAAGCACCCAGGTCTGCCAGCGAAAATCCACATAATCTGCCCACTCACGCATGGCCCCCATCAAACCACTGCCAGCAAAAGCATCCAACTCAATCCCGCTCAGCCCCGTCCCGGATTGTTCATCTTCAAGAGCCGCCCTCAACCCGCGCTCCACCCGCTCCGGCGCCACCGCTCCGGTTGGGTCTACCCGCACCCATCCTTGCCCCTCCAGCCAGACCTCGCTCCAGGCATGGGCATCGTACTGGCGAACCAGTAAGTGAGACCCCAGGCTATTCTGTTCCCCGCCTTGGTAGCCCACCACGACCCGAGCAGGAATGCCCGCAGCCCGCATAAGGAAAGTAAAGCTGGAAGCATAGTGCTCACAGAAGCCCTTGCGCGAACGGAACAAGAAATCGTCGATGGGATCGGCCACCAGTTTTGGCGGCCGCAGGGTGTAGTGGAAAGGTTGCTGACGAAAGTAGGCAAGAGCCTGCTGCACCACTGCCGTATCTGAGTCGCTATCCAGACGCCACCGTTGAGCCAGCCCTCGAGCCCGGCGACCGCTGTCATCCGGAATCGACAACATCAACGCTTCTTCCTGGGGCGCCAATGGCAGCCGACGGGTCGCCGCTGGCACACTGACCACCCGGTAGCGCTGTCGCTGACTGACCGGGCTATTTGACACCAGTCGCATATCCCGGGCCAAACTAACCCCCTCGTCACTCACGAAAGGGACCGGCATGGCAAACAGCCAACGGCGCTGGGTGGGCTCGACAATCACTTGGTAGGCGTAACTATTGCCGTCGCTACGTCCAGCGGTAAGCGCCGTCATCCAGTCCGGCTTGTTCCCGCCGCCACGATACAGGTAGCTCTCTTTGTCCATGCCTTTGGGAATAGCCTGCTGCCAGGCGCGGCCATCAAAATAGCTCAGCGTGAGCCCCCGCCAGTAGCGTTGCGCCGGGGGCGGCATCTCGCCCTCAAAGGCCACCCGGAACGCCAGGGCAGACGATTCTGATAGTTCACTAATCTGCCCCGGCGCCATGCTGTCTGTCATCCCGGTGCGGGCTTTACCGTTGCCCACCTGCATATTCCACAATGGGGCCACCCTGGGCACCAGCACAAACAGAATCAGCATCAACGGTATCGCCTGGGCCATAATCACCCCGGCACGTTTAAGATGCTGTAGCCCACTGGTACGGGTATCGCTGTGATTAATCCCCGCCAAGCACGCGGTGAGCAGCACCATGCACAACAGTACGTAGAGAAACATCAGTGGGCTTTGCGAAAAGAGCAACGACGTGGCGCAGACAAAGAAACCCAACACCAGCAACACATAGGCATCGCGCTGGCTCACTACCTCTAGGTATTTGAGCCCGAACAACGACACCAGCAAGGCAACCCCCGCTTCCGGTCCGTAAAGGCGGCCAAAGCTATAAAAGGTGAGCGCCACCGCTCCCATCAACAACAGGCTGCGAATAATACGACCGGGCAGTGCCATCCGTTGCCGATTCACCAGTGCGCGAATCACCACCACCAGCGCAAACAAACCGCTCTGCCAAAGTGGGCCTTTGACTAGCTGGGGTAACGCACAGAACGTTACTGCAAGCGTTAGCCAGAGCCGGGTATGGGAAGGAACCTGGTAAATGCGTGCCATCAGAACTCCGGATAACAGGCCAGCGCATCCAGCAAGTGGCAGCGGTACATATCGCCGGTGTCCGGTGCCAATGTCAGCCCCGGCAGCAGCAATCCATAGGGCTGATGTTGCCGGTCCAGTTCAAGCACCCAATGGCACAAAATGGAAAGCCGTTGTTCATCCCCCAAGCCTTCCAGCTTGTCCCAGCGCAGCCAGAGTCGACCGCCCACAGGCTCTTCGAACAGCTTGGTATTCAGGCCTCTGCCACGGGCATAGCCTTTCCAGTCGATCTTGCGCAGGGAATCACCGGGAACGTAACGGCGCAGCCCCTGAAACTCTTCGTTACCGGTCTGGCCCCTAGTGAAGGCTCTCTGATTATTCTTGCCGCCATCCGCCGGGCAGTCTTCACTCTCCTGCGGTCGCGGCCAGGCAAGACAATAATGGTCCAGCGTCACATAGGACCAAGTGCGTAACAAACCCAGAGGAAACCGGCTTTCCACTTTTAACCGTGGCGCGGTTGTTTTTCCCCGCCGTGGCAGAAACAAATTTAACCACAGGCTTTCCTCCTCCCCTGCCATCACGCTGACCTGCTGAGCATCCTGCCCCGGCCAGCGCAGCCAAACACAATAATGGGCTCGCTGCTCGGCGAACAACACCACTTCCAGCGCCCCTTCTTCGCCACTGAAACCGGACTCTGCCGTGCCATTGCGCAAGCCAAGGGCCGAGAGATTGCGAAAGGTATGGAGGATGGCAACCAGAAACAAACTCGCCATTAAAAACGACAGTGCCAAGATCAAGTTGTTTTCATAATTAATGCCACCAATAAACAATAGCCCCGCCACTAACAAATAGAAGAAACCGTAACCGGTAGGAAAAATAAAAATGCGTTTCTGGTTCAGCACGATCTGGCGGGCAGCGGGCAAACGGCGCATCAACCACCGTTCATACAGTCCACGCACTCCCGGGGGAAACTTCACCGCGCCACCCTAGCGCCGTACCACGGGTACGGACTGCAGCAAGGACTGGCTGATGGCCGCCACACTGCCCCCCTGCCGGACACTCAACCGGTGTTCTGCCACAGAGGCCCAAACCGCCTGGACATCTTCCGGTAGCACATAGTCGCGCCCGGTAATCAGCGCCCACGCTCGCGCGGCCCGCAACAGGCCCAGCCCCGCACGGGGCGACAGCCCCGCCACAAAGCGATCATCCGAGCGGGTGGCGTCCAGCAACCGCTGTACATAATCAAGCAATTCACGGGTTACCCGAATCTTGCCCACTACCTGGGCCAGCTTCATCAAACCTTCACCATTGATTACCGCTTTCAACTCACGGACCTGCTGACGCAAATCACCGCCGGCGAGCAGTTCCAGCTCCACATCGGGGGCGGGATAACCCAGGGAGATACGCATCAGGAAGCGATCAAGCTGGGATTCTGGCAACACAAAGGTGCCAGCCTGATCTATCGGGTTCTGGGTCGCGACCACAAAAAAAGGCGCCGGCAAAGGGCGAGTGACACCATCCAAAGTCACCTGCTGCTCTTCCATGGCTTCCAGTAAAGCGCTTTGGGTTTTCGGCGTGGCCCGGTTGATTTCATCGGCCAACAGCAGCTGAGTAAATACCGGGCCTTCGCGGAGAGAGAATTGCTGGGTGGTGGGATCAAAAACGGAAACGCCGAGAATATCCGCTGGCAGCATATCGCTGGTGAACTGCACCCGCCGGTAATCCAGCTGGAACACCCGAGCCAACGCATGAGCCAAGGTAGTCTTGCCCATGCCCGGCAGGTCTTCGATCAGCAGGTGGCCACTGGCCAGCATGCAGGTCAGTGCCAGTTTCAGTTGTTCTTCTTTGCCCAGCACAACACGGCCCACCTGGGCCAGGGCTTTATCCAGTGCCTGCATTATGTCCCCTTAACCCACTCTCCAAGGTGGCAAGCTGCAAGCCTTAAGCTACAACACGGGCTAACGCCGTGCAAAAGAGAGTGACTTATTTAGCTCGCGAGATTCAATTGAGCCTGCAAACGTGGAAAGTTGAAAAGAGCAACGCCTAGAAACTTTACCCGAGCTTCCCAGATTGTCGCTTGGCTATGCGCTGGCTAGCGCTTTGAGGCCGCGGCTCAGGTCTGCCTTTAGATCGTCTATTCCTTCCAGGCCAATGGCCAGACGAATAAGGTTCTCGGTTACTCCAGCTCGCTGCTTTTCTTCTTCGTTGACCCGCCCATGAGTGGTTGTCGCCGGGTGAGTCACTGTTGTTTTAACATCACCCAGGTTAGCGGTAATGGAAATCAGGCGGGTGGCATCAATAAAGCGCCAGGCGGCCTGACGATCACGATTGCCGGCGGCGTCTTCCACCTCAATGGACATCACCGCACCATAGGCAGACTGTTGATTGCCCGCTAGCGCATGCTGCGGATGACTTTTCAGCCCAGCGTAATGCACTCGTGCAACCCCCGGCTGTACTTCAAGCCATTCGGCCAGTGCCATGGCCCGCTCACTCTGTGCCTGCATACGCAAACTTAGCGTTTCCAGCCCTTTGATAAACACCCAGGCATTAAACGGGCTCATGCAGGAGCCAGCAGAACGCACAAAACCCAGAATCTCGCTCATAAGCTCTTTTGGCCCGACTACGGCACCACCAAGGCAACGCCCCTGCCCGTCCAGATATTTGGTAGCGCTATGAATGATCAGGTCTGCGCCCAAATCGATGGGTTTTTGCAGTGCCGGGGTACAAAAACAGTTATCCACCACCAACAATGCCCCATTGTCGTGAGCCAGCTTAGCCAAGGCTGCAATGTCACCCACTTCCGCCAGTGGATTGGACGGTGTTTCCAGAAACAATATTTTCGTTTCCGGGCGGATCGCGGCTTCCCACTGGGACAAGTCGCTCATGTCCACCAGGGTGGTGTCGATACCGAACTTTTTCAGGTAACGGTCGTAAATCACATTGGTGGTGCCGAACACGCTACGAGAACTAACAAGATGATCACCCGGCGCCAGCAAGGAGAAAAAAGTGCCGCTGATTGCCGCCATGCCAGATGCAAAGGCAACACAGGCATCACCGCCTTCCAACGCGGCCAGGCGTTGCTCGAATGCCCGCACGGTTGGGTTGGTGAAACGGGAATAAATATTGCCAGGCTCTTCACCGCTAAAGCGTGCCGCCGCTTGCGCCGCGCTTTCATATACGAAGCTTGAGGTCATGAAGATTGGATCGGAATGCGCCATTTCATCCGTGCGCAGTTGCGCGGTACGAATGGCCAAGGTTTCCACATTCAGGGTGCTAGGATCCAGATCATCACTCATCAGCAAATTCTACTCCGCGTTACGGGCGACTTGGCCGGTGGCGGCCCCTGCCGCCGCCGGCGTTGTTTCATCACTGTATCAGTGATTATGCAGATCGATAATTTCGTTATCCGCCAAGGCCTGGGTCTTTTCACTATCGCCTTTAGCCGCGTCGCTACGACGGGCTTCCAGATTGGCCAGATAACCCGGTGTAATATTACCGGCCAGATATTCACCATTGAACACGGAGCAATCGAAGGACACCACATCCGGGTTACCTTCCTTGCAGGTTTCCACCAGATCGTCCAAGTCTTGATAGATCAGTCGATCAGCACCGATCAATTCACCAATTTCATCCGTGGTTCGGCCATGCGCAATCAGCTCTTGGGCCACGGGCATATCAATGCCGTATACATTTGGGTATTTCACCGCCGGCGCAGCAGAAGCAAAGTAGACCTTGCGAGCTCCTGCTTCTCGGGCCATCTGAATGATTTCGTTACAGGTGGTACCGCGCACGATGGAGTCATCCACCAGCAACACGTTCTTGCCCTGGAATTCGAGCTCAATAGCGTTGAGCTTCTGGCGGACAGATTTCTTGCGCTGTTGCTGGCCGGGCATGATGAAAGTACGACCGATATAACGATTCTTGATAAAGCCTTCACGGTATTTCACCCCCAGATGATTGGCCATCTGCAAAGCGGAAGTGCGGCTGGTATCGGGAATCGGGATGACCACATCAATGTCGTGGTCTGGCCATTCACGCTCTACTTTTTCGGCCAGTTTTTCGCCCATGCGCAAGCGTGCCTTGTACACAGAAATACCGTCGATAATGGAGTCCGGCCGCGCCAGGTAAACCTGCTCAAAAATGCAGGGATGCAAGCTTGCATTTTCGGCACACTGACGGGTGTGCATTTCCCCCTTAGCGGTGATGTAAATGGCTTCGCCTGGGGCCAAATCACGCACTACATTAAAGCCCAGTGAGGACAGCGCCACAGACTCAGAGGCCACCATGTACTCTGGCCCATTAGGGCTATCTTTGCGGCCAAAACACACAGGACGAATGCCGTGAGGGTCACGGAAAGCCAGGATGCCGTAACCGGTGATCATGGCAACTACCGCGTAAGCGCCTTGCACACGATCATGAACCGCTGCCACGGCATCGAAAATATCGTTCGGTTCGGGTTTCAGCTTGCCTCGGCTTTGCAGTTCGTGGGCAAAAACGTTCAACAAAACCTCGGAATCAGAGGTGGTGTTGATATGGCGCAGATCAGCACGGAAAATATGCTCGGCTAGGGCTTCCGCATTGGTCAGGTTGCCGTTATGGGCTAGCGTAATGCCATAAGGGGAGTTCACGTAGAACGGCTGAGCTTCCGCCGAACTGGAGCTGCCTGCGGTGGGATAACGCACATGGCCAATCCCCATGTTGCCTACTAGGCGGCGCATATGGCGAGTGCGGAAAACGTCGCGCACCATGCCGTTATCTTTACGCAAGTAGAGACGATCACCGTCACAGGTTACGATACCAGCCGCATCCTGGCCACGATGCTGGAGAACGGTCAGGGCATCATAAATCCCCTGGTTCACATAGCTATGACCGACAATACCCACAATGCCGCACATGGTGCTTACCTCTAGCTGCCACTTACATTCATGATAAAGGCGAGAAGACTCTCGCCCACGCCCCGGGTCCACGCTTCCATCATCACCAGATGAGGAACCAGGGTAGATTCATGCCACCAAGGGTCAGCAGCAAACATATGCCGACCCAAAGCGACCAGTACCACCATCAGCAGCACCCCACGCAGGGCCCCGAACACCATCCCCATCAATCTGTCAGTACTACTCAAACCCGTAACGCGGATCAGTTCACCGAGCAAATGATTGACGAGAGCTCCCACGGCCAAAGTCAGAGCAAACAAGCTGCCAAAGGCAACAGCGGCGCGCAGGCTGGGGGTGGTAATCTGTTCCTGGAGAAGAAGGTCCAGGGCCGGGCTAAACAGGCGCGCGATAATAAAGGCCGCAACCCATGTGAGCAACGAAAAGGCTTCGCGGGTAAATCCCCGGCGAACACTCAGAAGTGCAGAGACTGCGATAACAAACAGAATGATGCCGTCTGCCAGATTCATGTAAAGCGTGCTCTCGCCGGCGGGTGAAGGCTGAAAAAAAGGACAACGCCAAACTGAGAAAAAGGCCGGCACAATGCCCTACAAATACAGACGGCGCAGTCTATCAGAGCCAAACCCGCTTGCCCATGCATCCCCACCTTTGCTGCCTCTCCCCCGCGCCACAATATTAGCGGCAAATCTGAAATAACCCCTGCCCGGGCCACTGAAGCCCAAAGCCAAACGTGCCGTTACAGGTCACGGCACGTAAATGCGCACCAGCCCCTTAAGCTTAAAATGATCGTCCTTGGCCAGTCGCTGTTGCGTTGCTTCGGCATCTTCTTTACGAATTTCTGGCCCGACCATGACCCGATGAACCACTTTCCCCTCATGGCTATCGGTTTGTGTATAGGCCCGGTACCCTGCCGCTTTAAGCTTGTCGACCATGCCCTTAGCGTTATCTACCTTCGAATAACTGCCTGTCTGCACCACAAACCCGGCCAGTACCGGCCCGTCGCCAGGCTCCACCTGAGACGGGATCACGGGGCCTGTCGGTGGAGACTCTGCGGCCTCTTCCTTGATAGGGACAACCGGCTCTGGCTGTTCTGGAACAACGCTTGCGTTATCTTCATCCAATTGTTTCTTGGCCGCGCCCTGCACTGCCTCGCGGTCGGCGGCGATGCGTTCATCCACCGCCTCGCGCCGGTCCTGCTCTACGACCGGTTCAACCAAAACCGTTTTGTGCTCCGGCGGTTCAGGAATCTGCATATTCAACGCACCGCGTACTTGTTCAGGGGTACGGAACAGGAACGGCACCAGTACCGCAGCCAGAACCAGTAACAGCACAATGCCTACAAGGCGCTGACGTGCTCGATTATCCACCAGTTTCTCCCTTCAGCATTCATTGTTGCAAAGAGGGTCGAGGCATCATCCTCTACCACGACGTCCCCGGTTCTCGGGCTTCTGCCACGGTATAAAATGATCCGAAAACAATCACTTGGTCGTCCACCGATGCCGCCGACAACGCTGCATGAGTAGCAGCCGACACACTGGCATACTCATTATACTGCGCAGTGGGCGGTAAAGCGCTTTGCAACATAGCAGTAGAAGCCGCACGGGGGACCTGCGGTGCAGCCAGGTACCAGTGCACAGCCATTCCTTCGAATAAGGCCATCACGCCATTAATGGGTTTATCTGCCATCATGCCAAACACCAGATGCCGGGTCCCGGCACAGTCGGGCAACTGCCGGAGAAAACGTTGCACCGCCGGCAGATTGTGGCCTACATCGAACCAACAGGACACACCATCTATTTGCTGTTGTTCGCAACGTCCAAACAGACCCAACTCAGCAACTGCAGTCAAATCCGCCTGCTGCCAGTTTACCCCAGCCAAGCTCAACGCCTGACAGGCCGTAGCCAAATTATCTGCCCCTAGCCGCACGGCTTCCGGTAAGCTCACCGACTCGCCATCAATTAACCACAGTGTAGCGCCACCAATGTGGAAATCACGGCCGGCGAACACTGGAATAGCGCCTAATGTTGAAATCAGGGCCACAAGGTTCTCCGGCCAGACTTCTTCGCCATACACCAGCGGTTTACCGGGCCGTGCGATACCGCATTTCTCTGCGGCAATAGCTTCACGGGTGCTGCCCAGCCAGTCCTGATGATCAAGCCCTACGGAGGTCACCACAGACACGTCGGGTTCGACAATATTGACCGCATCCAACCGCCCTCCCAACCCGACTTCCAGTAACAGCAAGTCGGCATTGCTGGCCTTGAATAACCAGAGAGCGGCCAGGGTGGTAAATTCAAAATAGGTAAGCGGCACATCTGCCCTTGCCAGCTCCACTTGTGCGAATGCTGCACACAACTGCGCATCACTCGCCAGGCCATCTGGCAAGCGTATCCGCTCGTTGAACACATGGAGGTGAGGAGAGGTATAGAGGCAGACCTTGCGGCCTTGCTGTTCTGCCAAGGCAGCCATCAGGCGCAACGTTGAGCCTTTGCCGTTGGTACCTGCAACGGTAATCACCGGAATAGCAAAACGAGCCACCGCCAAACGGGTGGCTACGTCACGAAGCCGGTCCAAGCCCAGCTCAATATCGGCCGGATGCATGGATTCAATGCGACGCAGCCACTCGGGCAACGAGCCCGGCAGTTGGACGTCAGTCATCCAGAACCAGTGGCGACCAGCCCACCATGTTCGCCAGTAAGCGGTAAAGGGTCTCGCGCATATCGTGGCGCGAGACAATCATGTCGATGGCGCCATGTTCGAGTAAAAACTCACTGCGCTGAAACCCTTCGGGCAGTTTCTGGCGTACGGTCTGTTCAATTACTCGCGGGCCGGCAAAGCCGATCAACGCATTGGGCTCCGCCACATTCACGTCCCCCAGCATGGCCAGGGACGCCGATACGCCGCCGTAGACAGGATCGGTGAGCACAGAAATAAACGGCAAACCCACTTGGCGCATTTTCTCCAGCGCGGCGCTGGTTTTTGCCATCTGCATCAGTGAGAACAAGGCTTCCTGCATGCGCGCTCCGCCACTGGCTGCAAAACAGACCAGCGGCAGCTTCTGCTCCAGACACACATTCACCGCACGCACAAAGCGCTCACCCACCACGGAGCCCATTGAGCCGCCCATAAAACTGAACTCAAAAGCGCAGGCAACCAGCGGTTCACCATGCAAAGTACCCTTCAGAACGACCAGTGCATCTTTCTCATCGGTGGCCTTCTGCGCCGCTACAAGGCGATCCTTATACTTCTTGGAATCCTTGAATTTGAGACGATCCACTGGGGCCAGCTCCGTACCAATTTCCGTCTGCACACCCTCATCAAGAAACAATTTAAGGCGACGACGGGCACCAATACGCAAATGGTGATCGCACTTTGGACACACATCCATGTTGCGATCCAGTTCTGGCCGGTAGACCACCCCTTCACATCGCGGGCACTTTCGCCACAGCCCTTCTGGAATGTTGGAGCGCCGACTTTCCTGGGGGCGACGTACGGCAGGGAGGATTTTCTCCAGCCAGTTACTATTGCTCATGCAAGGGTCCCGTTATTGATCCATGGCGTTACGCATGGCGCTGAGAATACCGCTAACCGCGCCATTAATCGCGTCTGGGGTATTCTTGTTTTCAGCAATTTGGTTCACTAGGGCACTGCCAACGACCACACCATCGGCTACCCGGCTCACCGCCTGCGCAGATTCAGCGTCTTTGATACCAAAGCCCACACCAATGGGCAATTGGGCAAGGTTGCGAATTGTTTCAACGCGACTGGCCACTTCGTCCACATTCAAGGTTGCAGAGCCTGTGACACCCTTCAAAGAGACGTAATACAGGTAGCCAGAACCGGCTTCTCCAATCAGTTTGATGCGAGAATCGGAGGTAGTCGGTGCCACCAGGAAGATCATATCCAAGCCATGGGCATCCATGACCGGTTTTACTTCCAAGGCCTCTTCTGGCGGTAAATCCACCAACAGCACCCCATCCACCCCGGCATCTTCTGCGGCCTTAGCAAAAGGCGCATAGCCCATTACTTCAACCGGGTTCAAATACCCCATCAGCACCACAGGGGTCTGCGTGTTGGTTTCACGGAATGCCTTCACCATAGCCAGTACATCACGGGTGGAGGTGTTGTGCTGCAAAGCCCGCTCACAGGCCAACTGGATGACCGGCCCATCGGCCATGGGATCGGAAAACGGCACCCCCAGCTCAATAATATCGGCGCCGGCATCCACCATGGCGTGCATCAACGGCACGGTTACATCCTTAACCGGATCACCCGCCGTTACAAAAGGAATCAGCGCTTTACGGTTCTCTCCGTCCAAGCGCTGGAAGCAACTTTCAATACGACGCATTTCTGCTCCTTAAAACAGGTAGTGGAAAGTCCCGCAGGACCTTCCCGGGCCTGTGCCATCCCATGCTATCGACAGCACGACCTCTATAAATCAACCGTCAGAAGTTGAATTAGAATTCGATCCCATCAATAGCGGCGACGGTCAGAATATCCTTGTCCCCCCGACCAGATAGATTCACCACGATATTCTGGTCCGGGGACATGGTAGGCGCCAACTTCCGGGCATAGGCCAGAGCGTGAGCGGACTCAAGAGCCGGCATGATGCCTTCCACCTGGGTCAATTCACGGAAGGCCGACAGGGCTTCCTGATCGTCAGCGACGACATACTTCACCCGGCCAACATCCTTGAGCCAGGAATGCTCGGGACCGACACCGGGGTAATCCAGGCCGGCGGACACAGAATGCGTTTCCATAATCTGGCCGTTATCGTCTTCCATCAGGTAAGTACGATTGCCGTGCAAAACACCCGGGCGACCCGCGTTCAGCGGCGCAGCATGGCGGCCGGTTTCAATACCGTCCCCCGCCGCTTCTACACCATACATGAGCACATCCTCATCGTTCAGGAACGGATGAAACAGGCCGATAGCATTGGAGCCACCGCCAACACAGGCCACCAGCGCATCGGGGAGCTGACCAGCTTGTTTCAAGCTTTGCTCACGGGCTTCACGACCGATGATGCACTGAAAATCCCGTACTAACTGCGGATAGGGGTGGGGACCTGCTACGGTGCCGATAATGTAGAAAGTGTTGTCCACATTGGTCACCCAGTCGCGCATGGCTTCATTCATGGCGTCTTTCAAGGTACGAGACCCTGAGGTAACCGGAATCACTTCCGCCCCCAGCAGCTTCATTCGATAGACGTTGAGTTTCTGACGCTCCACATCTTCCGCCCCCATATACACTTGGCATTCCAGGCCCAAGCGTGCGGCCACTGTCGCCGTGGCCACACCGTGCTGTCCCGCCCCGGTTTCAGCAATCACACGGGGCTTACCCATATGCTTGGCTAGCAGAGCTTGGCCAATGGTGTTATTCACCTTGTGAGCGCCGGTGTGATTGAGATCTTCGCGCTTGAGCCAGATCTTCGCCCCACCGAGCTGCTTTGACCATCGTTCCGCCAGATAAAGCGGAGATGGACGGCCCACATAATGGGCCAGATCGTAGTCGAAATCCGCGCGAAACTGCGGGTCGTCCTTGAGACGCTCATACATGGCAGTCAGCTCGTCCAGTGCGCCCATCAGGGTCTCCGAAACAAAGCTACCGCCAAATTGGCCAAAGTGGCCACGTGCATCAGGAAAAGCAGAAAAATCAGGGCGTTCAGACACCGGCTACTCCTCGTATTTTGACACTATTGATAAAGGCACGGATGGCAGAGGCATCTTTGATGCCACCGCTACGGCCACCCTGAACGTTCTTCTGTTCAACGCCACCGCTCACATCCACCGCCCATGGCTGAACCTGGGTTACAGCTGCAGCCACATTCCCCGGGTGCAGTCCACCGGCCAGTACTACAGGCAGAGGCAAGGTTTTAGGCACCCTGCCCCAATTAAAGGTTTCTCCCGTTCCACCCGGCAGACCTGGGACATAACTATCGACCAACAACCCCGCCGCTTTGCTATAAGTCTGGGCATAGTGATGAAGGTCAGCGTCGTCCTTCATCCGTACCGCCTTGATCCAAGACCGGTTGAAACTGTCACAAAACTGCGGATCTTCATTGCCATGAAACTGCAGTAAATCCACGGGCACGGTGGCCAGCACCCGCTCGACCTCCTCACGGGAGGCGTCCACAAAGAGCGCCACCGTGGTAATGAACGGCGGCAGCCTGGCACAAATATTGGCTGCTTGAGCAACCGTCACGACACGGGGGCTTGGCCCGTAGAACACCAAGCCAATGGCATCGGCACCAGCATTTGCCGCCGCCAGAGCATCTTCGATTCGGGTAATGCCGCAAACTTTGACCCGGGGTACGGTCATGGGTTCTCCAGTGTAACAAAAACCAGGGATTTTAGCGTGTTGCATGAGGCCGGCAGCATACTGCACTTACACTATTATGCCTCAAGGCGATCCGGTAGCCACAGAGGGCCAAGAGGCTCTTCGGGCAATGCAAAATGCTCGGGGTACTCGATTTCCACCAGATAAAGCCCAAAGGGTGCTGCCGTCGCTGCGCCATTACGGCGATCCAGCCCCTCGAGCACGTCTTTTGCCCACTCAGGCGGCTTTTTGCCAGCCCCAACTTTCATTAGCACACCAGCAATATTACGCACCATGTGCATCAAGAACGCGTTAGCATGTGCCTCAAGCACCAATACCTTGCCCTGTTCATATAGTTCAAGGCTGTGCAGGGTCTTGAGCGGTGACTTTGCTTGGCAATGCACACTTCGATAGGCAGTGAAGTCATGATGACCCACCAGATGCGCTGCCGCCTCGCGCATGGCGGTCACATTCAGTGGACGATGATTCCAGGTCACCTGATTTCGATACAGCGCTGGGGGGCGGGCATGATTATAAATGACGTAGCGATATCGGCGGCTCACCGCAGAAAAACGCGCATGAAAATCATCGCTGACCGCCGTCGCCCATTTTATGGTCACATCCCTTGGCAGATTGGTATTGCCTCCCATAATCCAGCTCTTCATCTCCCGGCGCGCATCGGAATCGAAATGCAGCACCTGCCCTGTGCCATGCACCCCAGCATCGGTACGACCGGCGCACACTACAGCCACCGGATGGTTAGCCACTTTGGATAACGCCGCTTCCAGGCATTCCTGCACCGTACGTACTCCCGGTTGTTGTGTCTGCCAACCGCGGAAATCCGTACCGTCGTACTCAACACCCAGCGCAATACGTGTCATTGTTCACCCTCTCGTTGCAGTCGCCCTTTGCCCAACCTGCCAACCATAAAAAAGGGGCGACACCATAAGGCATCGCCCCTCTTTTTCCTAGCGGGCGTAGCGGACTAACTTACCTGCCCAAGGAGCTCTCTGGCTTCGCTCTGTTGCTGATCGTTACCTTCAGAGATCACTTCGCTGAGAATATCCTTGGCCCCATCATTATCGCCCATGTCTATATAAGCCTTGGCCAGATCCAGCTTGGTGGCATTCTCGTCGGTTTCACCCAAGAAGTCGAAATCATCTTCATCCGCTAGCACATCGGTACTGGACGGTGCGGGCGCTGCATCCACCGCAGCTGGCACCTGCTCGTCCGCCGCCTCACTATCAGATGATGCATCTAAAGACGGCATCTCATCATCCAGGTTCAACTCATGATCACCCAGTAGATCCTCCAAGGAACCATCATCAGCCGCCGCCACTTCATCTGCGTCGAGGCGGGGATCCGCGGCATCCACGTCCACCGCATCTAGATCCAGAGCGGTAATATCGTCAAGAGACTCTTGCGCGTCAGCGGTGTCGGCCAGTGTTTTTTCCGCTTCGTTCAGCTCCAGCTCAATGTCCAGATCCGTTAGGGTATCGTCTGCTTCATGCTGAGGCGCACTGCCGGTTTCGTCAGACAGATCCAGGTCGTCCAGTGATAAATCCAGCTCTTCATCCGTAACCGGTTCCGCAGATAAATCATCGAATTCGGTGTCTATGTCATCCAGATTCAGATCACCGAATTGCGTGTCATCGCTCTGGGTAGCACTGCCGATATCTTCCAGCTCAAGAACCGAATCGGCAGCCAGAGACTGCTTGTCCGCATCAGACATTTCAGGCTCTTGCGGAGCCTCGTCTTCATTATCAAAATCCAAGCTGAAGTCTTCATCCAGGCGAGTATCGGAAGAAGTTAGGTCACTGTCCGCATCCAGCATAACAGTGGCGTCTTCGTTGTCCGCTTCGGCAGAGTCCAGTTCGAAGTCAAAGTCAGCCAGCTCATCGGAAGTTTCTGAGTCGAGGCTTGGCGCTTCGGCCTCAATGGTCGGAGCAGAAGGTGTCACGTTATTCAGACCCGAGGACAAGTCCATTTCCAGATCATCCAGAGACAGCTCCTCCTCGTCCAGAGCAACCGGGGCCAGCCCCCCCAAACGGGCGATGGCAGCATCCACAGCGACACCGGTGCCTGCATAGGCGGTTGCCTGCTGCTGGAACGCCGCGTCATCGCTCATTTCCTTGAGCAATTCCAGCAGGCGAACTTTCAGGTCTACCCGTTCAGGCGATTTGTTAATTTCATTACGCAGGAAGTCCACTGCTTGTGGATAACGGCCATAGGCCACATAGACTTCCACATCTTCCAGCGGATCCTGGCCACCGCCCTGCCCTTGTACCGGCGGCTGCTCCCCATCGTCCTCTTCGACAGGCGCGACGATGGGTGCGTCTTCTGCGGCCAGATTCAGGCCAAATTCACCGTCCTGCTGATCGTCAGTGGCATCGAACAATGGGCCATCCAGCGCTTCGTTATCGTCTTTCTTCTTGCCACGCAGCAGCAGAAAAATCAGCAGCACAATAACCAGCACACCCAGAAGGAGGTACAACAGGTTGGCCATGACCAGATCAATAATCCCGCCGCCCTGGGCAACTGGGGGTTGCGCCGGGGTTATTGGCTCTGGTTTGCTCACTGGCGCTACCGGCTCGGTGGTGCTATTGGCAACACTCTCTTCGCCTTCAGCAGTGCCAGCATCATCATCACTCTGTGTATTTTCAGCAACGTCGCTGGCTTCTCCGGAGCCGTCTATCGCACCGGGGTCAACTGTATCGCCTGATGGTGCTTCATCAGATCCTTCCAGCGCCACCACGTCGCCTTCCGTGGAGTGTTCATTGCCGTCTTTGCTCGGATCAGCAGCATCATCGGTTACTGCATCGCCCGTCATGTTCTCATTTGTGGAGGAGCTCTCCACAACCACCGGCTTTTCCATTAACGGATCGCTTTCCGGCGCAGCCACTCCCTGCTCCTCCCGCAGCTGGCGGAGCTGTTCCTGCAATTGGGTAATCTGGTCGTTACGCAGCTTGAGCAGTTCCGAGCTGGTAGCGCTCTGCGCTTCGAGATCGCTCAACCGAGACTTCAGTTCGGAGTTTTCGCGGTCCAGCCGATCCAGACTTTCGTCGCGAATCGCCAGTTCATTCTCGAGCACAGCGGTATTGGCATTGCCCTGTTCGGCTGAGCCGGTGCTGTCTCCATCACTAACGCCAGCGGTGGATTCTGGAGCAACCAGTTTCAATTCGCCGCGAGTCGGCGCATCGGCATCGCCCTCGGTATCGGTCACCTGGCGCGAACCATCAATCTGTGCACGTTGGGGCGGCTCAATGCCTCGCTGCTCCAGCATGTCACGCCATTGGCGGTTCTGGTCAGCCACTTCCACAATAGCGGAGCGGGTAGGAATGTTGCGCACTTCCTGCTCGTTGGGAATACGCAGCACGGCGCCTTCGCGAACCAGATTGACGTTATTGTTGATGAACGCATCTGGATTACTTTGCTGAATAGCCACCAACATCTGTTGTACCGACACGCTGCTGGAAGGACGGTTGTTCAGCGCGATTTGCCACATGGTATCGCTGGAACGCACGGTATAACTGTTGCGCGGGCCATTGTCGGCCACCGTAGGAGCGGATTCACTCCGGCTAGGCTGCGATGCAATGGTAGGCTCAGCGCTTTCCTCAGGTTGGGACTGTGTTGCGGGGGCTTGGGCAGGGGTTGGCTCGCTGCGGGTAACTGGCTGCGGCACGCGACTGATGGTCGGCGCAGCGGTCACGGCACTATCAGCAAAGCTGGGCGGGTCCAGCAATACCGTATATTCACGCATTAATCGGCCCGTGGGCCACAGGAATTCAACCAGGAAGTTCAAATAGGGTTCGCGTACCGGCTGGTCGGTAGAGATATGCAGCTGGGCTTTATCGCCATCCTGAAGCTCGACGGAAAATTCCAGACGATTGAGAAAATAACCGCGATCAACGCCAGCAGCATCGAATTCCGACTGGGGTGCAAGATTGACCAGGATCTCTTCAGCGGACAAGTCGCCCACCTCATGCAACGAGACGTCCATATCCAGAGGCTGATTCAAATAGGAATTAAGTTGGTATTCCCCTACCCCTAGTGCTGCCGCTACGCCAGGCGCCATCATCGCCACAGCTGTTAAGCCAAACCCAAGTTTTCGAAGCATGGTCGAACCCTTTATTTATTATGTTTCCCGCGCTCAGCCCGATCCCGCGGGCCCTGCGGACGTACCCGAGGCGGCAAGCTGCCCTATATGACACTGTTCACACATTCTGCCTCAGGCTAGAGAAAAAACCTAGAAACCGCGTCACATAATGTCAGTAAGTATCCATTACAGATAGTCTTTTAGCAACTTCTCGACTATTTTCACTGCGTTCAGGGCCGCCCCCCAACGGACATTATCGGCGACGCTGAAATAGCTCAACCCGCCCGCTGCTTCCATCTCCTCACGGACCCGGGAAAGTCGCATCACCGGCTCCCCTTCCACCATTGCTACCGGAGACATTGCCTGGGGATCATCACTTTCCTGAACGGACATATCCTCATCGCCATCCCACAGCGCATAACACTGCGCTGCAGACAGGCCTTGAATGCTACGCAACGTGACACTTTGACCAAAACCATAGAACACCGGTACCCGCACCACGGTGGCTTGCACAGACAACGGCTGATCTGCCAGGATCCGACGGGTTTCCAGAATCAACTTCATCTCTTCACTGGTAAACCCGTTCTCCTGCACCTGACCACTTACCGGCAGAACATTGAAAGCGATTTGAGCTTGGGCAGCCTCGCTGGGCGCTAGCCCGTTCAGCAGGCGAACACTTTGCTGGGCCAACTGGTCTACCCCGGCCTTGCCGGTGGCGGACGCCGCCTGAAATTGGGTAACCACCACATCCTGTAGCGGACCCTGCTCCGTTAGTGGTTTCAAGGCACGCACCAACTGCACGGTGGACGCATCAGCACAGGCCACCAGGTTCTGCTCCCGGGCCTGAGCAAGCATCTCGTCGTTGACTCCCGCTACCACCAGCGGAATATCTGCTTCGTAGCGGAAGGCCGGTGACAAGTCGACCACCACCGCCCCTGACTCTGCCGCGTGCGGAGCTAACGCCTGACTGACAGACGCCCCTGCCGCAAACAAGGCAATTTCCACCTGGGAAAAGTCAAAGTCGTCCGCCTTGCCCACTGTCAGGGACTTGCCAGCAAACGAAATCTTGCTGCCTGCACCATTTTCGGAAGCCAAAACAAAAAGCTCGCCGACCGGAAATTTCCGATCCGCGAGCAGTTTGATGATGGCCTCACCGACCAAGCCGGTAGCACCGACAATGGCCAGGTTGATTGACCGATCCATCACTTACCTCTGTTTAGTCGCCTTAGCGCTCAAGAAGAATGCGCAGCATGCGGCGCAACGGCTCGGCCGCACCCCACAACAGCTGGTCACCCACGGTAAAGGCATTCAGGAATTCGCCGCCCATATTCAGCTTTCGCAAACGGCCCACGGGAACCCCCAAAGTGCCGGTGACCGCTGTAGGCGTCAGATCGCGCAAAGTGTCTTCTTTGGTGTTCGGCACCACTTTGACCCAGTCATTGGACTTGGCAATGATGTCGTTCACTTCGTCCATGGGCACATCGCGGTTGAGCTTTACGGTCAGAGCCTGGGCATGACAACGCATGGCACCGATACGGACACAGGTGCCATCCAGAGCAATCGGGTTGTTGCTGCGGCCGAGAATCTTGTTGGTTTCCGCCTGCGCCTTCCATTCTTCCTTGCTCTGGCCGTTCTCCATTTCCTTGTCGATCCAAGGCAGCAGGGAGCCCGCCAGCGGGAAACCAAAGTGCTCACGGGGCATGGCATCGCTACGCATGCTCGCCGCCACCTGGCGATCAATATCGAGAATCGCACTGGCTGGATCCGCCAGTTTGTCGGAAACATCACCGTGGATCTTGCCCATTTGGGCAATCAGCTCACGCATGTTCTGAGCACCGGAGCCGGACGCAGCCTGGTAGGTCTGCGCACTGGCCCACTCCACCAACCCTTCGTTGAACAAGCCACCCAGACCCATCAACATCAGGCTCACGGTACAGTTACCGCCGACAAAATCTTTAGTGCCATTTTGCAAGGCAGAATCAACCACTGAACGGTTTACCGGATCCAGTACGATGACGCTGTTGTCTTTCATACGCAGAGTGGACGCCGCATCAATCCAGTAGCCATCCCAACCTGCTTCACGCAGCTTCGCATACACCTCGTTGGTGTAATCGCCACCCTGACAGGTCACGATGACGTCCAGCGCCTTCAATTCATCAATATTCTTGGCATCGCCCAGGGCCGGAATATCCTTGCCCACGTCCGGGCCCGCCTGTCCAACCTGAGAGGTCGAGAAAAAGACCGGTTCAATATCTGCAAAATCATTTTCGGCAGTCATGCGTTCCATCAATACGGAACCCACCATGCCACGCCAGCCGACAAAACCGACTTTCTTCATTAGAAACTGTCTCCTGAAAGGGTTGCCCTTTCTATCAGTGAATAAATGCGCGTGTTACGCCTGAGGCTGAGCGTCTGTCATACCTTCGACAGAGCATCGGCAACGGCGCTGCCCATTTCTTCGGTGCCCACTTTGCGAGTGCCCTCGGTATAGATATCCGCTGTACGAAGCCCCTGATCAAGAACGCTCTCCACCGCTGCCTCAATGGCATCGGCCACATCGCCACGCTCAAGGCTGTAACGCATCAGCATGGCCAGCGACATAATGGTCGCCAGCGGGTTGGCGATGCCCTGGCCGGCAATATCCGGTGCCGAGCCGTGGCAGGGTTCGTACAAGCCCTTGCGGTTTTCGTCCAGGGACGCGGAGGGCAACATTCCAATGGAGCCGGTGAGCATGGCGGCTTCATCGGAGAGAATGTCACCAAACAGGTTGCCGGTGACAATCACATCAAACTGTTTCGGCGCACGCACCAACTGCATGGCCGCGTTGTCCACATACATGTGCGACAACTCGATCTCCGGGTAGGCTTTTGCTTCCTCAGTGACCACTTCTTTCCAGAGCTCGGTGACTTCCAGCACGTTGGCCTTGTCCACCGACAGCACGCGTTTATCGCGTTTCATGGCCAGCTCAAAGGCCACTTTGGCGATACGGCGCATTTCCGACTCGGTGTAGACATAAGTATTGAAACCGACACGTTCGCCGTTTTCTTCCTTGATGCCGCGAGGCTGACCGAAGTAAATACCACCGGTTAGTTCGCGTACGATCAGGATATCCAGCCCGGAAACCACTTCCGGTTTTAGGCTAGAGGCATCCGCCAGTTGCGGAAACAGAATAGCTGGGCGCAGGTTGGCAAACAGCCCCAGTGACGAGCGCAAACGCAGCAGGCCACGCTCCGGGCGCTTATCCCGCTCGATAGCGTCCCACTTGGGGCCGCCAATGGAGCCGAACAAAATCGCATCGGCAGCCCGGGCTTTTTCCAGAGTGCTTTCCGGCAACGGATCATTCTCCGCATCCACCGCAGCGCCCCCGACCAGGGCCTCATCCAGCTCCACGTCCAGGCCGAACTTCTGCTTGGCCACATTCAGCACCTTCACCGCTTCACTGACGATTTCCGGGCCAATACCGTCACCGGCCAATACCAACACCTTGCTCATTACTGCTTCCTGTCTACTACTGCCCTTACAGGCCATTAAAATTCTTTGCTTACCAACACATCATCCGGATCGGAGGCTTTCACCAGCTCCAGGGCATAGTCTTTGTTACCTTCGGCAGCAAGGATGCGAACCTGATAAATGCCCCCTTTGAGAAAGGTATGGCGGAACTTACCAAAACGGAGAATGCCGCCCTGATCGGCAAACACCTCCACCGAATGCTTGCCCGCTTCGAGCTGCACACTCGGGGTGCCCCCCTGCTCCGTAATTCGATCACCATCCACTTTGAACAGTGATGCCTTGGCGTCACTGCTGGTAGGCATCTGCCAGCCTGCGTGTCCGCCTTGATCTGTCGGCGCTGACAACTGGTTATCCACACTCAATGTAGCCGCCTGCGCCCCGGATGGGGCGCTGTACATGCCGGTTGATGCACAACCGGCCAGCAACAGGGCTGACACCATCGACAGAAAAAGTAAACGCAACATACAACCTCCGTGGTTATTGTTTTAATGATCGGCAAAAACCCAAGGCTCACGTTCCATGCGATCTTTCTCGTAACCGCGAATCGCGTCCGCTTCGTTCAGGGTCAGGCCAATTTCGTCCAGGCCATTCAGTAGGCAATGCTTGCGAAACTCATCTATCTCGAAAGGCAATGACGGCCCCTGTTCGGGAATCACCTGCTGGCCTTCCAGATCGATGGTGATCCGGTAGCCTTCCTTGCCACTAACGGCCTGAAACAGGGCTTCTACGTTATCCTCCGACAACACAATGGGCAATAACCCGTTCTTGAAACAGTTATTGTAGAAGATATCCGCAAAACTCGGCGCTATGATCGCCTTGAAGCCAAAATCCATTAACGCCCAAGGCGCATGCTCCCGGCTGGAGCCACAACCGAAGTTGCGGCGCGTCAGCAAAATACTGGCGCTTCGATAGGCAGGAAGATTCAGCACAAAGTCTTTATTTACCGGGCGGGTCTCGTTGTTCTGCCCAGGAAAGCCTTCGTCCAGATAGCGCCATTCATCAAACAAATTAGGACCAAAGCCGGTCCGTTTAATGGACTTGAGAAACTGTTTGGGGATGATCTGATCGGTATCCACATTGGCGCGATCAAGCGGAGCCACCAGACCATCATGACGTACAAACTTTTCCATGGTGTTACTCCTTATGCCTGATCGAGCTCGCGAATATCCACAAAATGGCCCGCCACCGCAGCGGCTGCCGCCATGGCAGGGCTAACCAGATGCGTACGCCCGCCATTGCCCTGGCGCCCCTCGAAATTTCGGTTCGAGGTAGAAGCACAATGCTCACCAGCTTCCAGACGATCCGGGTTCATGGCTAGGCACATGGAGCAGCCCGGCTCACGCCATTCAAAGCCCGCCTCCACAAACACCTTGTCCAACCCTTCCTTCTCGGCTTGCTGCTTGACCAGCCCCGAACCCGGCACTACCAGCACCTGTTTCACACTGCCGGCTTTTTGGCGGCCTTTAGCCACCTCTGCCGCCGCGCGTAAATCCTCGATGCGCGAGTTGGTGCACGAGCCGATAAAGACCCGGTCAACCTTGATCTCGGTAACAGGCATACCCGGCGTCAGGCCCATGTATTCGTAGGCCCGAGCCATGCCGGACCGTTTGACTTCATCCGTCTCTGCGGCCGGATCGGGAAGATTGGCATCCACCGGAACCACCATTTCCGGGCTGGTCCCCCAGGACACCTGCGGTTTGATATCCGCCGCGTCAATATTCACCTGTTGATCGAATTGAGCATCGGCGTCGGACACCAGCGTGCGCCAGTAGGCTTCTGCCTTGTCCCAATCTGCCCCCTTGGGCGCAAACGGACGACCTTTAACATACTCGATGGTGACATCGTCCACCGCCACCATGCCAGCGCGGGCACCGGCTTCAATGGCCATATTGCAAACGGTCATGCGACCTTCCATGCTCAGGCTGCGCATGGCGCTGCCGGCAAACTCAAGCGCATAGCCGGTGCCCCCTGCAGTGCCGATAACACCGATAATATGCAGCACCACATCTTTCGCGGTGACGCCGGGGCCAATATCACCTTCCACAGACACACGCATATTGTTCATTTTCTTGGCTACCAGAGTTTGGGTGGCCAAAACATGCTCGACCTCGCTGGTGCCAATACCGTGAGCCAGGCACGCCAACGCGCCATTGGTGGAGGTGTGGGAATCGCCGCAGACCACCGTCATGCCCGGCACCACCACCCCCTGCTCCGGGGCCATCACGTGAACAATGCCCTGGCGCACATCACCGATACCGAATTCGGTAATGCCGAACTCCCGTGTATTGTTTTCAAGCGTCTGCACCTGAATCCGGGACGTATCATCGGTAATATCAGCGGCACTGTTAAACGGTGTCGTCGGCACATTATGGTCAATGGTTGCCACACTGGCACTGGTCCGCCATGGTTGACGGCCCGCCAGACGTAGCCCCTCAAACGCCTGAGGTGATGTCACCTCATGGATAATCTGGCGGTCGATGTAAATCAATGCAGAACCATCCTCGCGTTCAGCGACGAGATGAGCATCCCACAATTTGTCGTAGAGGGTCTTGCCGGCCATGTCTATCTCCCTGAGCCACCGAGGTCACTGACTGAGACCATAAATTCGGCTGGTTTATCACTGCTAATTAATGTAGAACTACGCCATCAATAAATCCAATTCATATTTTTCATTTTTAAGATAACCAATTATTATCCCCGTACTGACACTGTGGATGCCCCGGGAATGATCGACACCCCAACGCTAACCGCCTTTATGGCCGTCGCCGAAACAGGCTCATTTTCAGCCGCCGCGGAACGCCTGTACATCACTCAGCCGGCCATCAGCAAACGTATTGCACTACTGGAACAGCAGCTTGAAGCCCGTTTGTTTGATCGCGTAGGGCGCCAAATTCAACTGACAGAAGCCGGGCGCTCATTGCTGCCTCGCGCCCGCCAGGTACTGATGGACGTGGAAGATATCGCCCGCGCGATACACGACCTGTCCGGCGAAGTCACTGGCAAGTTGCGCATCGGCACCAGCCATCATATTGGACTGCATAGATTGCCCCCGGTTCTGCGCCAGTTCTCCCGGGATTACCCGCAGGTGAAACTGGATATTCACTTCATTGATTCGGAAGAAGCCTGGGAAGGTGTGCTGCACGGCGAGTTGGAGATGGGGGTTGTCACCTTGCCGCCGCAACCGGATGAACGCCTGAATAGCGAGGTCATCTGGAACGACCCACTCGTATTCATGTGCGCGCCGGAGCATCCTTTAGCGAAGCAGGACAACCTGACACTGGAATCCTTTACCGGTCACAGTGCCATTCTGCCGTCACCGGTCACCTTTACGCGCGGCATCGTGGAACGGCTGTTCGACGAGCATAACCTGAAGCTGGATATCGCCATGTCCACCAATTATCTGGAAACCATCCATATGATGGCGTCCATTGGCCTGGGCTGGAGTGTTCTTCCCGCCACCATGGTCGACAGAGGCA
>UEXM01000615.1_pt1 | contig 36308 bp, 32 predicted proteins | sample 1796661 | NCBI WGS metagenome assembly UEXM01 (sample SAMEA4772469, study PRJEB27181) | metagenome
GTATTAACAAAAGGAGATACAATATGATTACTTACATACAAGCAAATAACGGTTCTTTAGAATTCTTCGCCCCTGGTTGGAGATACGTTGGTACATCTACAAACGTAAAAGAAACCGCTCTAATAATCGATGTTTACGGTATTGAAAGTGGATGTAGCCTTTCATCCTCTATGGACTTTGCAGATGAATATGGTTTCCCTACTTACCACGCTGCAAAAGATATACTTTACACTGCATTAGCAGAAGCATAAAAAAAGACCGAGCATAAAGCCCGGTCTAGTTTGAATTGGGAGAGGTTTGTTCCTCTCCCTTTTTTTGTGTGAAACTTAAGCGAGAATGTTGTCTACGCGGAAGATTCTGTAGTACTGGTTTGTTTTCACAGCTGCTAAACCATTTGCTGGTGTTGCACCGACGAATGGGTTTGAAGCCATGCCGTACCGTGTTTTAAATCCAATTTTCGGCTGGAATGTATCTTCGCCAACTGCACGTACCATTGTTAGTGGAACGTATGGACAGTAGAATACACCTGCGTCATATGGGTTAGTACCTTTGTAACCAATGTTACAGTAGTCTGCAGTTGCATATGGGTCAATGTAGACCTTCATGCGACCGTTTAACGTACCAGCGAAAGTGTTGCCAGTGTCGTCAACCTGCAAGTTTGTGCTCATTGCTGGAGTGTAGTCCAACATGCCAGAAGCTGAAAGAGCAGAAGCAACGTCAGAAGAACAGATCATGAAGTTACCTTTACCGCGTCTTGTTTCTTTTGCGATAATGTTAGATTCACGTTCCATCTGAACGATTAGGCCTTTGAACTTTTCTACTGACCATCGACCGTCAGCGTCTGTGCTGAGGTTGAAGATACCGTTAACTGCAGTGTTCGCAGTAGAAGCACCAGATTTCGCTTGAGTGTTAAGCGTTCTAATAACTTCGCGGTTGATCTCTGCAAGGATCTCAGTTGACAGAATGTTAGCTAATTCTGTCTCAGCGTCCAACCCGTGGATCGCTTTAAGATCTTGTGCAAGCTCTAAGCTGTATTCAGCTTTTAGCGCTCTACTTTTTGCAGTGACGGTAGATTTCTCAATAGTGAAACCCATTTCACGGAAAGCAGAGTTAGGATCAGTTGCTGCTGAACCCAAACCTTCAGCGTCGCCCGTAGACATACCACCGCCGAAGATGTTAGTTAGACGTTGGTCGTCAAGCAAAGAGTCTTGTGCAGCAGAGTCAATACCGAATAGGCCAGAAGCGTTATCGGAATCGTGTGTTGCAGAAGAATCGCCTGAGAAAGTCGTATCAGCTTCGCCGAATAGTGCTTCAGCTGCGCCAGTTGTACCAGCACTGTAGCGCGATTTCATCGCGAAGATAAGACCAGTTGGACCAGTCATTGGCTGAACGCCACATACGTCGTAGGCGATCATGTTTGGAAGTGCACGACGTACAAGGCTAATTAGAACTGGGTTCCAGTTAGCAGCGGACGAAGTTGCGTTTGATGGAGCAGCTTCCGAAAGGAAGTTCATCTGCTCGCTTTCCTCGCGGAAAGCTATTTCTTGGTTTTCCAGAATTACGGCTGTAACCGCACGTCTGTGTGCGTCTTTAATAGAACCAGCTGACTCTTCGTTCAGTACTGGTGCCCATTTTTCGACGAGCTTGTCATATGAGAAATTATTTTGCATCTCTATGGACTCCTGTTATTTAATTGTTTTCTTTAGGGCTGCGATATACTGATTCATTGTATCAGAAACGTCTGCTGTTGCTTCAGCTTCTTCCTCAATTAGGTCAGTGGTTACGTCAGAAGCTGCTTTTGCTTTCTTGAAGTAAGACTCTTTAATTGTAGCGACTTTCTCTGAGAAAGTTTCTTCGCTAACAAAATCAATGTCTGCCGACAATTTTACAAGTTTTTCAACTTCTGTTTCTGCGAGATCACTTGAGTGTTCTCTAATGACTTCATAACGCTGGAATGTTTCCAACTCTTCAGTCATTGCGATTTGTTTTGCAGTAGATTCGTTAAGCTTGGTTTCAAGCTTTTCTACTTGCTCTGCAAGATCGTCCACTAGGTCAACTTTGGACTCAGGAACTTCGATGTAAGACTCAGTAAACAAATCTTTCAATTTGCCCATGAAACCTTCAGCGATTTCCGTACGAAGACCAGATTGTATTGCAACCTTGTTGTCTTCCATCCATTGTTCAACTACGTAGTTAAGATAGCCGTCTACCTTCTCGACCATTTGGTCTCTGAAAGTATTGACTTCCTCTTGAAGTTCGGACTTGTAATTATCTTCAAGTCTGTCTACTTCTTCAGCAATTTTTGATTTGACTGCTGCTTCAAAAATGATTCCAGCTTTTCCTTTGAACTCATCAGAGAGAGTTGCTTCGGATTCGACTAGAGCGTCTAGATCAGCGTCGAAGTCAATAGCAGGTGTTTCAGAAATTTCTTCACCTTCTACTGTTTCGAAAGCTTCCATGTTATACATTGCCATTAGGCCCTGCTTATCCATGGTTGCCATTTTGCCAACCATTGCAGACATAATACCTGCTTTAGTTTTTGGCATTGGTTCGCTATTCTTTTTGTCGCCCGTGCGAGCTGGAGCCGTGCCAGTTGCATCACCAGCTTTATCTACTGATGCCACAGACTGGGCTTCTGCGTTTTTAGGATCGTGACCCTGAGCTTCCTCGATTTCAACTTCGGAAGCTTCAACATCCTGATCTTCAATGATTTGATCTTCAGCCATGTTTTGACTCCTATATTAAGATTTTAACAACGAGAGGAAATTCTTAAACTCACGAACCTGTACTTCGTACAGATTAGCTTTTGAAGCGGTTTTAATTTCAGTCTCAATTTTTTCAATTTCCTGAGGTTCGATAATGCCATTATTCCATACCCATTCTACGCCTTCCATAACTCCATTAACAAATGCGTTAGGTGCAGATGGATCTTGGACGATGTCGACCGTATTTAACATAAAGTCTGGTCCAACATACATAGTGCCATTTCTATTCTCAAGACTTCCCATACCACGAGTTGATACGCCTAGTGCAACCTCGCCATCAAGTAGACCTTTAACAATCATACCCATAGGAGTTTCCAATATGCGTGCTTTACCCACACAATTACTTCCGTCCATTTTGAGTTCGGTAATTTTGTGAGATACTTTATCCAAGTTAACAGTCGGTCCTGTTGGGTGGTTTAATTCCCCAACCGCTCTGCCCTTGGAAACCTGTTCATCGACGTATTTTTGTACAGCACCCGTAAGTATCTGTCTTGGGTAAACACGTCCATTTCTATTCTTTTGATCGGCCTGCGCAAATATACCTTCAATCATATAATTTTTATCACCAGCTGCGGTCTTTTCGACCAGACAGTTGACATTTGATTCAGTATATTCTGTGATGAGTTTCATTCGTTACGCCCCGAAATAATATTTGTATGCTTTTATTTATATAAATTAAAGTTTTAAAAAGCAACCTATTTTGAAATATTATTGTTCTTCTTCGGCCTCCGATTCGTCTTCGGCTTCAAGATTTTCGTCTTCTACGTCAACAACTTCGTCTGCTGCTGCGTCAAGCTCTTCATCAGAGTAATCTTCGTCGCCTTCCAAATCCATTTCTAATTGGTCTTCGTCGTTACTATTGTAAACTGTGTCTGCCATAGCAACTTTTTCTTGCTCTATTGCATCACCAATTCGTCCTGCCATCAGTTCATTAAATATTCCATTTGCCTGATTGAATTCCCCATTTGCGGAGTAATCAATCAAATCACCAATTGCATTTCTCATATCATCTGCCATTTTCATTCTCCTGTTCTGGCTCTTCCTGATTTTCAGGTTCTTTATCTTTCTGAGTATCCACTTTCTTCATTTCTTCTTCAGAAAACTTAAGAACGTTTTTCATAACCCATTCTTTTGAGAAGTAGCCTTCGTCTCCGACATAATTATTAATAGTGTCAAGGGTCTGTAGTCTTTCTCTTAGAATCTCTGCATCTTTTAATTCTGTAAAGTGGTTATCCCTAGCAAAATCGAATGCCAATTGATATGACCATTCATTCCAATCTTCCTCAGTAATAATACCTTTTAGAATCAGTTGTTTCTTCAAGCATTCTCTAAACAGTATAGAGAATCTCTGACGAAGCCTATCAATAAACTTCTGGAACTTTAATTCGTCTCTTGAGGTTTCTGTAGATCTACCAAGAGAGAACTGCTGATCCTGTTCAAGCCGTTGCATAGGAACGTTTAATGATCTATATAATCTTTTTTGGAAGTATACAATATCATCGATCTGACCAAGATTTTCTCCGCCAGGTAGTGTACTAATCTCTGTACCTCTACCACCTTCACGACGTGGTAGCCAGAAATCTTCCAGCATAGACATATGTTTTCTATCATCACGGATCGCGCCGGTTGTAGCATCATATACAAGTTTATTCCTGTATCGTGCCATAATACCTTTCATGTACTCTTCTGCTTTACCCTTAGGTAGGTTACCAACGTCAATATAGAATATACGACGCTCGGGCGCACGTGCGAGACGATAGATGACCAAAGAGTCTTCCATCATACGTAACTGGTTAATTGGCTTTAATGCTTTATGAATATATGAAACAACGTGACGCTTTGTAGCATCCAAAAGACCTGATGTACAATATACTACAGAATCTTTTGTAAGTTTTACGCCAGAGTTCATCTGTCCAGGCTTTTCCTGGTAAATGTAATACTCATTTTGTTTCTCAATAATCTTCGCGCCAGTAATAGGATCTTTCGATGTCTTGACCTCTTTTACTTTACGAATCTTACCAGAATCAATTGGTCGAATGTCTTGAATACCTAACTTAGGGCTTTCTTCATTCACAACCAAGTGATAGTTTAATCTTCCGTCAACATACCATGATCTAGCAATGTCATGCCCTAAGTCTCTAAACTTAAGCATGTAGAGAATACTTTGGAATTCTTCCTGTATCTTCTTTTTAATAGATTCAGATATTTTAACATTCTCCATGTTTACTGACACAGGCTCATCGTCCTGCGCAACAATCATTTCGTTAATAATATCTTCGATTGCAGCATCCACTTCAGGATGCATAGCAACGCCGCGATACTTATTAATAAGTGTAGCGTTGTCTTTTGATTTGTCACCGTCGATGTCTAGGTATTGACCATAATGTGATCCTGATGCTGTCACATATCCAGCACCTTCCGTATCGACTGACGGTACAATTGATTTTAATTTGCTTTCGTCTGCTTCAGCCTTTTTGGATCGTTTAATCTCGAATCCAAACAGCGTCAGACCTGTTCTTTCCGCCATATCTATTTCCTTTAGAAAGTAGGATGGGCAAATTTAACCTGCCCATCCCTGTATCTATATCTTAATTAAGACGTGGTTCCAGACTCCCAGTATTGAACTTGGAACTCAACCTGGAATCTCTCGATATTATCATTGTCACCATAGCTCAAATCGATTGGTGAAACATTCGTTGGGAAACAACCACGGAAGTTGTATGTCTTTAGAATAGTTTCATCTTTGTCGAGTTGTTCTACAATTAGATCAGCTTGGTAATCAACTGGTGCAGTCAAACCTGAATTGGTCTGGTGCGAGTTCATACCGTTCATCCAACGTTCCATAGCGTTACGTACGTTGAAGTCTGTATCATTGATAATGGTAGGTGTCCATGAATCAAAGGTCCTATCGCCAGCGATCTTCAGCTGTCTACCACGGAATGGAATAATAATGCTGCCCATAATCGATCCAGGAAGCTGTGCAGCTTCACATAGGAAGGATGTAAGTTCAACATCACCGTTTGCATATCCGGGGAAGTTAATAGTTGCTTTGAAAAGATTCGGACGTGCGCCACCACCTCTTAACTTGGATTTGAAATCATCTACGCCTAAAATAGCCATTTTTCTATCTCCTCCAGGTTAAACTGTGCCAACAACTTCTTCAAAGTCGACGCCGGTTCTAACTGCAACAAAGTTAAGTGTTACGTAGTTAATTGAACGGGCCGGTTTGATGAAGATGGAGCATATGAATTCATTTCTATCAATTACTGCTGCGGTGTTGTTTGTATCGTCACAAACGACTTTGAAGTCAGTAATACCACGTCTGCCTTGAATCTCTCGTAAGAAAGGCTCAATAACATTTTTAAACTCGGCGCGAGTGAATTCATCGTTGAATTCAAACATAACGTTTCGAGCTGCGATAGCAATCGCCCGTTCGATACCGAGGAACAAACGGCGTACGTTAATACGGTCGAATGCACTTGGCCGTGCGAGTTTTGTTTTATCGCCAAAGAGAAGTACGCCTTGACCAGGAATGTTAGCAATTGGGTTAACACCTGCTCTGTAAAGCTGATCTCTTTCTGATTTTTGCGGCGAGTAAGATAGCGCCGTAATACCCAAATACTGACCGCGTCTTGGACCTGCTGGTGAGAACCACGGAGCAGCTACAAAGTCTGTATTTGCCATGAGGCCCGCAGTAGAAGAAGCTGCTGGAATATGGATGTATTGATCATTGTACTTATCATATACTTTTAGGTAGTTATTATCTACGATCAAGTATGATGAATTAGTAAATGTTGCTGCTGTTGTAATAGTATCAGCAACTTGCGTTGCGTTGTTGATAATATCTGAACGTGCTGGTGAAGTAACTGCGACACAGTCTTTACGTGTTGTCTGTGCAATTGTTACTAGATCATTTACCACTGTTGTTTGATCTGACCTACTGTTCATACCTGGAGCAATAAGCATATCGACCTGGATTGTTTCTGGATCATTAAACTGATCGAAACCAGTTGCGTAATCTCCAGCATCCAAGCCAACAACGTCTCTACCATTAATAAGAGAAGCTGTGTGAACAACGTCACCGCCTGATGTGTAGACGTAGTTAGTACCACTGACTGCAGGTGTACCTGCGAGTGCAGAGAATTTTCTACCGTTAGCAGTTGTTCCAGGGCCAAAGCTTGCCATCCAAACATATTCGGATGCGTTACTAATAACGTCTGGCGCATAGTTCGTAGAACCGTCTGCGTTTACTGCGTTTTTGGCTACTGAAAGGTAAGGGAATGTTTCTAGAACTGCCCCTCTTGTTCCTGTGAATAGACCATCTTCGTCGAGAACTACAACGTGAATCTCATCATTACTTGCTCCACGATCGGAAGCATATGACGATGTTTTTGGAGCAGCATCGAAACTTGTTCGATATGTCCAAGCACCAAATCCTGTAGTAGATTCTGCTGAGTCTGCCCCAACCCACTGGACTGAAAGAGAAGAACCAATATCACCTGCCCATTTGGATAGGAATGTATGAGTAACTGTTACTGTTGAAGAACCTTGTACGAAGGTGCTCGATGCTAGGGTTGCTTTTTGATTATCCCAATTATCGTTAGATTTGATAAGTGGTCGACTTGCGGATGGAATCGGGAAACTAGCTGAATCTCCTGTGGAGAAAGTGCTTCCGTTACCGACAGCTGCCGTTGCGTCGTATGCGTTTACAGGTAAAGTACCTGTGTTGTTTTCTGCTCTTACACAGCGTAAGCTGTTAGAGTATCTTAAAAAGTATGCTGCGGAATGCCATTCCACAGTGTTGTCGCTATCTGGACTGCCGTATGCTTCAACAAGACCTGATTCATTTGAGATTAGAAGTGGGGTATTAATTGGACCCCATTTGAAATCACCAACGAATGCGCCGGTGCTAGTTGTTACATTGGGCACTACACCAGATAGATCAATCTCCTTGACGACAATCGCCGGAGATTCTGATGGTGTGAATAATGCCATGGACTCTTTCCTCTGAGTTAAATTATAAGCTTATATTGCATGATACGGATGTTCAATAATACTATTTATAAGAAACAATATTTACAGTTCGGTATCGTATTCGACCGCCCAACCTAATCTTTCATTGCGTTCTTCGTTCTCAATCGTATTAATTTGTGCCGATCCGTCATCTATAAAGCCAAATGGTAGCACGTCATCTTCAATTTGTTTCATTTTTTGTTCAAATAACATTTGCTTAATGTTAATATCTGTTAGATTTGAAAAGTGCGATGTAGATACAAAGTACCCTAACATTACTAAGTTCATCATTAGGTCGTCGTGGTTACCGTCACTTGCCTCGTAGGATTGACCTCGTGCAGTGAAAGTACTAATTTCTAATATTGTATTCTCATCGTTGATAGCAAGTTTACCTGTTTCCAGTAGATCTTTCACCCCTGAGCAACCTAACCTTTTTGTTTTTCGGGTCATTTCAATACCAAGCGCATTTGCTTTTACTGTAGATTCTACGTGCATATTTTCGTATTCTAAATCGTGATATAGACCATTACATACCACCCCACCTTGATCATTTGACTCTACAATAATATAAGCCTCATTGTAGACTTTCGCAAACTTATAAATAATATTTGGGAAGAGTATAGGAGAGATAACATTATTGCGATACACAGCAACCTGTTCAAACGGGCGAGAGCTAATATCGATCACATTAAAAGTAGAATAATCCTGACCTCTTCCCTTCGATACATCTACCGTCATAATATACTCGTGCCCTTTGGCAGGCTCTTTGTACACATATAAATCTCCATCTACATGAATCGGGGGCTTTGCCCGGAAGCCCATTAATGTTTCTGCATTAATCAGTGTGTCGCCCGTACCAAAGAATGTATTACCAAACTCCTGGTCAAATTGTAGCTGTGACGTGTTTGCAACGGTTTGGTTCTTCCAAGCCTTATCTCTTCCTGGTACGTCCCACCAGTCTACCCGAAACGGTTGGAAATCGTTAATTTCTTGTGTAGCACCTTCCCAGACCTTATAGAACTGGTTACCAATACCATTAGCAGTTGATGTGATTATAACCTTGGTTTCTTTACCTGAACTAACAACTGGATATGTTGAGGTGTAGAACTCTGCGGCTCGTTCGACGAATGCGAACTCGTCAAGATAGAGAAGATTGACAGACATACCACGTATAGAAGAGCCGCTAGTGGCAGCAGCAATGATACGAGAATTATTACTAAACTCGATAGATCCTTTGTTGAGAGCTTTGCAACCAGGCTGAAGGAAGAACGGAAGATTCTCCAGAGCCAACGTAACCCTACCAAGCATTTCTCTCGCAGTCGCGCCCTTGTTCGCGAGAATAGCGATTGTTTTTTCGGGATGGAAGACTGCGTACCAGAGGAGGTAGACCACGGACGATATTGATTTTCCTGACTGTCTGCAAGCCAGTACAATACTAAACCTATGCTCATTGAAGTGCTCAAACATCCTTTCTTGGTATGGATATAGCTCAAAAGGAACTAATCCACTATCGAGTGAAATAATCTTACAATAAGTCTTAGCAAAATAAGCTGGATTTTGCATACACTTACTATATTCAACGACTTGTTCTTGCGTCCAGTCCTGGACAATGCCATCTCGCTTTACATTAATATTGCCGAGATAGCTATCTTTTTCATGATTCATCTAATCTAGGTGTCATATCAATTACGTTTTCATTTTTTTGAGTACTTAAGAATCTTTGCAGATCTGTAGTAGATCCAACAAACAGATTATTGTTTGTAGTACCATTTATCTGTTTTGGTTCTTCGTTAATGTCTCTATTCTTTTTATTCAGATCCATAAGCTTGTCATTAATATCTGCCATGTTCTTCATCATACCAGATAGTACTTCGAACGCCCGCGGGTGCTCGCTCTCGCGTGCGACCTCGATCATTAGTTCTAGTGATTCTTTTCCTTTTTCTAGGATCTCGTAGTACGTATCTCTAGAATACTCATAGTCTGTTTTTATATTTTCACTCATGTCACTTACTTTGTTTTATGGTTTTGCAACCTCAGTCGCACTATCCGCGAATGTATAATTTGTAGTAAATCCAAAATCTGAATCAGGCGAAACATTTAATGGATTCGGTAATACTGTAATCTTTGGTTGTGGATAGATTGCGCTACCATTTCCATCGGAATCTTCCATTGCAGCATATAGGTTTGTATCAACCTGACGAATGATTTTAGAATTTGCAATGCCCTGATAAAACTGTGCGTGCATTAAGAAGTCTAATTGGTAGATAATTGTTCGCCTACCAAAGTTACCTTCATAATCGTCAAGGTAGCTCATACCCTGTAGAATAATTGGTACATCTTCTTTCACATCACTATAACTAGCAAACGGTTTAATTGTTAATGTATATTGAGGACTAAAGTATGGTAGGATCTGTTCTACAATTTGTAGTGCATCATCTTGGGTCTTTGCATATACATTCAACTGAATTGAAATACTATAGGGAACAGGTGAATTAAATTTGGCCCGATTTGTATTTGCATCGCCTGCTTTTGCAAATTGGCTTTGTTTCTGTAACTGTCTTTGTGCGTCATAGGTGTAACCAATGATTTCGAACGACATACGAGGAAGCTTTATTGCTACCTTTGTATCTGTATCAAGATCTGGACTTTCACGAATACGTTCTAAGAAGTCACGTTTTGGTGCATATGAAAGTGGAACCTTCTGTGTGTTAATAACTGCGCCAGAGGAATTTTTACGAAGCACGTATAGGTTATTAAACAGTGAGCCAAACATAGCTACTGTTTTTCTAATTCGTTCGTGATAAAAATATGTACCGAGCATTATTGTGGATCTCCGAATGGATTCGACTCAGAGAAGTCTAAGAAGCTCATATCACTTGCAGTTGTTTCAAGGTCCGTATTTGCTTCATTGTCTGATAGCTGGTTGTTTTCGCTTACTGTAAGAACGAACGATTTCGATATTGGTTCGCCTGCCAATAGAGTACCAGATGCAGAATCATGCTGAATAAGAACAGATGTAGTTGGTAAGTGGAATTTGCCATCGTCTGCACCGAAGTTAACAAGACCAAGGATCTTATCAGAATCAGAGTAACGACTAACTTCGCCGCTAAGAATAACCCCAGATGCGAATGTTTGCTTAACACCTTGACCAATTTTAAAGTTGCCACCAGAATCAAGTTTGAGCAGATATTCGTAAGAATGATCTTCTTCGATTCCTTGTATTTCTCCAATTGATGTATCGAAGTCTTCGCCGCTGAATTCGAATAGCTGCGAACGCATTTTGTAGATTGGTAGATTGTTTAACTGATAGAACGGTTGCTCGTGTTCTACATGTTGGATCTGGAACATAGATTTTGAAAGAGGCAAGTAAATTAAATCGCCTTCTCGTGGTCGGATTAGACTTGTACCATCGCCATCGAGGCGAGCTACTGCAGTTGTCCATCTACGTCGAGCAACAACGAATGTTGCCTCATCACGTATCTCAACACCGAACTTCGTAAAGAGATCGCCTTCCCCATCAAAGCCTTCGATGTTCTCAATGTACATCTCAACCTTATATGCATCATCAAAGCGGGATGATTCAATGTCACCAAGGATCTTGTCTTCGCTTACGATCTCTCTTGGGAGATAATAAACGTCCTGACCGTATATCTTAATTGATTCCAGAACTATATCTTCATACATCAACTGTGATGCTTGAAGATTCTGATTAAAGTATGGGGATAACGCCATTGGGTTATCCTACGAACATGTCTGCAGGGAATTCGTTCTCGAGTCTTATTCTTTCTCTTAATCTTTCGATTTCTTGTGTGGCATCGTCATATATCTGTCTGCCATTTAGCGTAACGCCACCTGGTAGCTGTACGCCTTCAAACTTAATTAGGTTTGCACCCCACTGTTGTTTGATTAATGCAGTAGTGTATTCTTTTAAAAACATATCATTGTATACTTCAGTGAAAGTTGCTGGATCTATATATTTATATGCTTCATACACAATGTATTCGTTCTTGACAATGTCACCGTCTTGAAAGTCGCCATGTACATATAATCTGTTTTGTTTACGTGACCAAGTTGTTTGTGGTTGTCCGTTCAGTTTCATATCTAGTAATGAAAGATATTGATTTAATTGTTCATAATATGCTAAGTCGCCTGCATAGTTTTGCATATCTGCAATGTCGTTTAACATCATCTGATATTTAATATCAAAAAAGTTAAATGATGTATTGAATGCACTAGAGAGCCGAAATAGTTTTGTAATATAAAGAACGTCTGCACCTACATCAATGTAACCATTTGTTAGATCCGAAGCAGTTACCTGATAAGATACGTATGTTCGTACGGTAGCTTCTGAGTGGTACTCCCGCCAAAACTGAATTGCTTCGTCTACTCTATCGCTCAACTGATCTTCGTCTACATTTACTTCTATGACTGGATCGCCTAAACGTCTTAAGCTGTAATCAATCAGTGTTTGTCTTGATGTTGGAGTTGCCATCCTTTATTCCTTAATCGTCTAAATTGTCAAAGTAAGTTTTGCTCAATTCGCCCACGATAGCGTTCTTATCTACTCGTCTACAGCTTACATATACTTCATGCGTGTGTGCGCCTGAATATGGTACACCGCGTATTCCTGCTGCTGACTTTTGCCAAAGCGAACGTAGCGGACTACCAACACCAGGATCAGCAGGGTTGTTATCATACTCCCAAAGAGTATTTGTCCCTGTCTTATTTGTAATTCTAACCCATGCCATCTTGCGTTCCTTAGTTCAGAAGTGAGCCTGCCGCATTGTAGACGTTTATCCTGTAATGTGACCCATGTTGGCCATCAAGCTTATCTGCATCAAACCCTTTTGTTCCGCCAAAATACGCTAAAAGTTCTGCAGAGTCAATTGCAAGATCTCTTGTAGAAGCGATCGTGCCGCCACCTGCTAAACCTATACCAGCTGTAATGCTTACGCCAGAGTGATCAATATGCTCATTGGCTACAAACCCACTTAAGTTGTCATGTACAATTTCACCGTCATTGGTTTGAATATCATTTGCGTTAACTGTAATACCAGTACCAGCAATGACGTTCAGTGTTCTTGTTGCAGCAATTGTACCACCACCAGTCATACCAGCACCGGCTGTAATCGTTACACCAGAGTGATCAATATGTTCGTTAGCAACGAAACCGCTTAAGTTGTCGTGAACAATCTCGCCATCGTTTGTTGTAACGTCATTTGCATTGACTGTAATACCAGTTCCTGCAATAACGTTTAGTGTTCGTGTAGCTGCAATTGTACCGCCACCAGTCATACCAGCACCAGCCGTTATTGTTACGCCCGAGTGATCGATATGCTCATTCGCTACAAAGCCTGATAGATTATCATGTACAATCTCACCATCGTTGGTCTGAACGTCGTTAGCATTCACGGTAATACCGGTACCAGCGATCACGTTCAGTGTTCTTGTAGCTGCGATTGTACCACCGCCAGTCATACCTGCGCCAGCTGTCATTGTAACACCAGAGTGATCTATATGTTCGTTAGCGACAAACCCACTTAAGTTATCATGGACAAGTGAGCTGTTATAATATGTTAAGAGCTCTGCGGAGTCAATGGCAAGGTCTCTTGTGGAAGCAATTGTACCTCCACCTTTTAGGCCTACACCAGCTGTAATGCTTACTCCACTATGGTCAATGTGTTCGTTTGCTACAAAGTTTGTTAAATTATCGTGGTCAATATGTGGTTCATAATATACTGTGAATTGGTTTGAGTCAATTGCCAATGTTCTATTTGCTGCAATTGTACCGCCGCCGCTTAGACCCGTTCCAGCTGTTATAGAAACTGAAGAGTGGTCAATGTGTTCGTTTGCTACGAAGCCTGATAGATTGTCGTGAACGATTTGTCCGTCGTTTGTTGCAACGTCATTCGCATTTACAGTAATACCTGTACCAGCGATAACATTTAATGTCCGAGTTGCTGCTATCGTACCACCGCCGGTCATACCAGCGCCAGCGGTTACACTTACCCCTGAGTGGTCAATGTGTTCGTTGGCTACGAATCCGGATAAATTATCATGGACGATTGAACCATTGTAGTAAGCAAGTAGTCCAGCAGAGTCAATTGCAATTGCATCAGCTGCTACCGAAATGCCTGTACCTGCACCAATGTTTAAAGTTCTACTAGCAGCCAGTGTACCACCGCCAGTAAGCCCACTTCCTGCTACAATTGATCTACCTTCGAGACCAGCAACATCTACACCATCGACTGTGCCTGATAATGTAACATTACCTTGAACGTCCCAGTTCTTTGTGACTGTAAATTTATCGCCGGATGTAAAATATAGTATACTTGGATTCGCGCCGCCTGTAGTACTGAGTTCAATACCACCACCGTTCATACCAGAGCTATCAGCTGCAGCATCTCCAAGTGTGAATAATTTGTCGTCTATTTGGACCGTGGTTGAGTTAACAGTTGTTTGGGTACCATTAATAGTTAGGTTACCTCCAACAACAACATTACCTGAAGCGTATAGCCCAGCAAATGTTACTGAGTCTGTTGTTCCAACGGGTTGTCCAATAGCTACGTCGTTTGCGTTTACTGTAACACCTGTACCAGCACCAACTGCAAAGCTTCGACTAGCTGCAATCGTACCGCCGCCGGTAAGTCCAGCACCAGCTGTAAGTGTTACTCCGCTATGATCTATATGTTCGTTTGCAACGAATCCCGAAAGATTATCGTGAACAAGCGAAGTATTATAGTATGCTAGAAGTTCTGCTGAATCAATGTTGAGAGTAACGGTAGATCCGTTACCACCTCCACCTAGTCCAACACCAGCTGTAATAGTTTGATTTGGAGCGGCAATATCTAATACAAGTGCAGAATCTAATCCCCCACCAATAGTGTCCCATGCAGCTGCATGGTAACCTTCGAATGTATTCGTTGTGGTGTTGTATCTTAGAAATCCTGCTGAAGGACTCCCATCACGTTGAGCTGTTGTCCCCGCTGGAATCGTGGCAGAACCGACTGGAGCAGTGATTTCGAGTTTGTCACTGTCCAGTGCATTAAAGTTTGCGTCTACCTCATTGTTCGTTAACGGTGAACCTTTAGTACTTCTTAACGTGATGGTTGTCATAATAGGATACTACCTTCTTAAAAATCTAGTTATTAGCTGATAGTAATTGTCCAAGTAATAGTAACAGAGTCATCTGCTCCTTTGTTTACTGCGGAAAACACTGTACGGCAAAGCATTGTGCCAGAAGAAGATGCGTTTAAAACGGCTGCTTCTGTAAGTGCGCCTGTACCTGTACCAGCTGGGAAAGTCGCAGTGTATACGATTGTGTTAGTAGAAGGAGCGCCTTCAGCACCAGTAAGTGCAACACGAGCTGATTCTGTTACCAGAGCAGTTTGACCTGCAGCAGCTGAAGTTGTACCTGTACCAACAGCCATGTGTGACATATCGGTTGGGATTGAAGTGTCCGTCATTCGAGCGGCAATGTAGGTCAGACCTGCCGTTACGACGAGGTTCTTTTCATTTTGCTCGGACTTGATGTTTCCATCTTTGTCTCGCAAGACAATTTTCAATTGTCCTGAGGGTTTAAGGGTTTCACTAAGCATGGGTATCTCCTATTAAGTAGTGATTATTAAGGGTTGTAGTACTGTTATTTATATAAAAATAATCCCTTAAATTTATGTAAAGTTGATAAATGTATCTGCATTATATGGGGTTGTTGTATCAAGTACGACGTAATCTGCTCCAAAGTAACTTGTTTCAAGTAGTTTACCTGTATCAGCTGCTGATTGAGATTCGCTTTTTACTAGGCCAATCGTTAGTACATCAGCATCCGCTGCATCTGCAGTATCCGCTTTTCCAAGTGTGGTTGCAATAACTGGTGCGTCTGCTTTCGATGCTGTATCGGCAAATATTCGTAGGAATGATATAAGTAGGCTTTCGCTAGCATCAGCAGTGTCACCAACTGGCTTGGCCAATGAGAATACTTTTGCTTCCGCTGCATCGGCTGTATCGGATGGTGTTAGGAATGCTGTCCATACTCTTGATAGACTTTCTGCTGCACTTGCACCATCGGCCTTTGTCATAGCATATGTAAACGTAAGCCCATCTGGTACACCAACAAGATCTTCTGCGTCTGCGGTGTCGCCTAAAGCTTTTGCAATTGTTTGGACTAAGCTTTCGCTAGCATCGGCAGTGTCGTTAAAGCCTTGTCCAGTTACTAAGACAAAATTATCAGATGCTGTATTTGAATCGCCAAATGGTTTACTCAGCGCAAGTGCAGGGGTATCAGCAGCATCTGCCGTATGACCAAATGCTGGTTTGTATGTTACCACACGAGAGAAGACGTCCCCGGCACTGAGTGCCTCACTTGGATTCTTACCAAATGATATGACTGATGCGTCACTCGTGCCAGATAGAGTATCACCTGGGGATTCTTCAAAGAGAGAACCAATGGATATCGCAGAGTCCGCGGCAACTACTGTGTCTGAGAATGGTTTACTAATACTAAGGGCTGGGGTATCAACAGCATCTAATGCTTCTCCTGGTGCAAGTCGGGCAGTCCATACCTTTGCAAAGTTTTCACTTGCGGTTAAATTCTCTGATTTACCCATTGCAAACTGATACGTTATACCATCAGGTACACCAATAAGATCATCAGCATTTACCCCGTCCGCTTTTACTAGGCTTGTAGTAAGTACTTGCGAATCGGCTTTGCTTACTGTATCAGCTTTAACCAAACTTGTAGTTAATACTTGAGAATCTGTTTGGTTTACAGTTTCGCCAAATGTACGAATGTATGTTACAACTTTAGCGAATGTATCTACAGCGGTCTGGCCTTCGCTCTTTGCGGTACTAATTACCTTGACAACACCTTCAGACGCTGTAAGAGCTTCTGATTTACCAAGAGCAACAGTAAGTGCAGCATCATCAAGACCAGATAATGTTTCCCCAACGGCCTGTACAATATTCAGTGTATCAACGTCGGTTGTGTTCAGACTTTCGCCAAAGATCTTACTTACTGCTAATTGTAATACCTGTGTAGGATCTACAGTTTCGGCAAATGCTCTATCGTAGATAAATTGTAGTACATCTGAGACTTGTGCACTGTCACCAAAATTAGATAAAATATAGTTGATAAGCCGGAAGTCGGGTTTACGAATAGTATTCGTTCCAAACGGGGTTATTCTTCTGCCAGTGTTTGCCATAATCTACGAGATCGTTGTAACGCCGGGCGTGACGGTTATCATGCCTTCGATTACCCTGTATTTTTCATTAGCAGGTGTTTCAATTAAAACATCATACACATATCGTCCGGCTTTAATAGTCGCTGTCTGTTCGTCCGTAAGGCTAATTTTGATCTCACCTGCAACTGCTGTAGCTGCTGCAGTAAAGCTTGCAGTAACAGAGGATGACGTGTAAGTCTTTTTCATCTGTGCTGCGAAGGTATGACTATTAAGGCCATACGCTGCACCATTTGGATCCTTGACACTAACTATATAGGTAAATGAAGATCCTTGTTCAATTTCTAAGTCTTCGTAAACAGCCATGTTTAGTACCTTTTATCATTAATTCTATACTATTTATACTAAAAATACTTTGGCTTATTTATAATATTCAAGAAAAAGCTCCTCAGCAAATTCCCATAGATCATCTTGTGCTGTTACCCCATTCAATATGCAAAATGGAATGTGTGGTGCATGTAATAAACCTACGTCAGGGTTATTTATCCATTCACCATTTACTCTTTCAAATCTATACTTCCCCCACCCTTTCTTGTGTTTCATAGCAACAGATACTCCGTATGTACCATAATAATCTTTCATAACTTCTAAAAATTCTAGATCGTCCCGGACCGTATGCCACAAATATCTACAAACACCTTTATATTCATTCATTACAAAATACGGATTTGCCATAAATGCGTCGTAAATCTTTTTCATATTATTTGAATGAAAGAACATTATAGAAGAGTTTACTTTTGTGTTGTAGTTATATCCAATGTCGAAAGCAGATGTTTCAACTAATGTATCGCTATCAACAAAACATATTTTAATCTTTTGGGGGTTTACATTATCAAAGTAATGTGTTATATTACAATGAATAACAACATCAATATCCAAATATAATACCTTGCCCGGTGTATTATACACGGTCGGATCAAAGACACAGATCTTTGGCCAGAACCCTTTTATTTCAGAATCGGTGTATTCTGATATGTCGTATACTTGAATTTCAGGATATAGGTCTTCTGGATTTTCTGTAAGGCAGTAAAATTGAAATGGTAAATCCAGATTTCTTTTTACCATTCTATAGAGTCTGTTTACATGTTCAGCATTGTACTTTGTACCAGACTTAACACATACTACATTGATCATACTGGATCTTCAATATCCTCGATGATTGATTCCCACATATCTTCTGCTTCCTGGAAGACATATGCGACAGAGATTCTTAAACAGTTCGTAGCAGCAGAGTGGTAACACAATCGATCTTGTTGGTGGTATCCGCCAAAATATCCCATCTTACACTGCCATCCTGGAACATCTTGTACCCGGACTCTTTCTTTTTTATCTAGATCCCAGTAATCAAACCAGCCATCACCATTCTCAGACCATGAGAAGATAACATTATATCCAGCAGCATTTGCATTATTGTGCCAACTAATAAACCCTCCTGGAGGATATACAGTAACAAGAGTATTGCGATGTGCAGATAGCTCCGTCATTAATTCTACATTTGTTTCCTGGGCAACATCTCTGTATTTCTGAAGCGTACGAACATCAGCATCATCGTCAACCTTACCTGGTTGCAATCCATGAAAAGACTGCATTGTTTCTGGGAAGCCTTCGTGCTGTTGTCCCATCTGAATAACTCTGTGCATATATTCAGTAGACGTCCAGTCCTTCCAGCTGCTATTCTTACAATTCAGTTTTAGATCTTTTTTCAATTCCCCGTTTTCCCATTGCTGGGATATAAACTTCTGTAATTTGTCTAAAGTTTTCTGGACTTCTTCATTGTTGATTTTTATATCTCTCATATTCTATAATCCGCTGCTTTGTTCATTGTTGATGAATAATGTATAATGATTGGATCTTTGTCAACTAAGTTATAGCTACCGTCTTCTTTTTGTCGAAAACTAGTAAACCAGTTCCAACGATAATTGTCTGAGAACCTACCAATCTTAATATCTTTATATTTATCCATTTTGTTTACCATCCACCAAAGAGTAAACTGATCCCATCTTAGCATAGAATGTGGAACATCATTTGCCCACCATCTTTCGGGCTCATCATAACGAATATCTTTTTTTCTTCTTTGGTAGATTCGTTCTTGTATTACAAACATCTCCCACCAGTCTATCATAAATTCCTTCATGATTGGTTTGCTATGATCATATAAACATACTCCACCACAAAGGGTAAGGTCAACCCTTTCACCGTCACCAAACTCAGCATATACTTCTGCAAAGCTTCCTTGAGATCTTGCATCTTTTTTCAGTTCTACAAATGTTAGATCATTATCGCCTAACTCGTCCCAGACACTTATAATGTCTTCGTGAGCGCATTCACAGTCTGCATCAATGTAGAATGTGATATCGTATGGCGTATTTTGCATACCATACATCTTAGATCTTATATGGTCAGGACAGTCAAAGATATGTTCACACATATCCCTTGCACGGTCATCAACCCAATCATCGTGTGTGAATAAAGTGATCCTTGCATCTTCGTAGTGATCCAATATTGAATCGATTAGGTTTACTGCTGATGCATAAAATGCCCATTGTTTTGAGGCAACAATTACAAAACCTTTACTTGGGCTGCTCATTCTCTATTTCATCTTTCAATAACATAACTGTGTAGGCCAATAACTCATATCTGTTTTTGGACTTTCTCATTCTTGCTTTCATTTTACGATTGGTAGAGCCTTTAATAGTATCAATCTCAAAGACTTCAAGCTTTGCATTAAAAAGCTCTTCCAGTTTCTTCGATTGCTCTTGCTCTTTCCGTTTCATAATATCTGCTTCACGACGTTTACGATGTCGCTCTTCACGTTCCGATGTATTGATATCAATCTTCTCGATAGTATTCTGCTTAATAATTTCATCCCAGTCAGGATTCTGCTTGCCATCTTTTGTGTATTTAAAGATTTTTGCAGTAGAAGAAGATTCTTTACCATCTCCATGGTCAATTACCAATTTGCAGGTAATACGGTCTTTCTGGTAGTTCTCCCAAAAGGGATGCTTCCATAGTTTTTTCATTTCACTTATTCCTAATTAAGCAATGCGCATATAGAGCGTATAAGTTTCAATTGTTTCATTGGCACTATTAATCAATAGCCCGCTATAATCTCCGGTATAATTACCAGTATAGTTTCCGGTGTAGTTGCCTTCGAAATTACCAGTATAGTCGCCAGTAAAGTCCCCGACATAATTTCCTGTAAAGTCGCCTACATAGTTTCCTGCAAACGCACCTTCATAGTCTGCACTGTAGTTACCGACATACTCGCCAACATAATCGACTGAATAGTTTCCAACGAAGTTACCAGTATATACCCCTTCGTAATCGCCAAGATAATTACCTTCGTAGTTACCAAGATAGTCGGCTACATAGTTGCCGGCATAATCTTCGCTATAGTTCCCTACATATGCAAGTGTAGAATCGCTGGTTGAATCACGAGTAAATGTACCATCGAAGGTGTCTGTACTATTACGGGTTGACGTTCGTTGATAATCGACTGTCGATGTTCTTTGTGAGTTTCTAGTATAATCGACGGTCGATGTTCTTTGTGAGTTTCTAGTAAATTGACCATCGTAGTTACCGGTGTAGTTCCCGGTATAATCACCTAGGAAGTTGCCGCCGACATAGTCCCCTGCAAAGTTACCGGTATAGTCCCCAGTAAAGTCGCCTGTAAAGGCTTGCGTACTATCTCTGGTACTCGTTCTCTGGTAGTTTGTAGCTCTTGTTCTCTGGTAGTTTGTAGCTCTTGTTCTTTGAGAATTTCTTGTACTAGTTCTTGTACTAGTTCTTTGAGAATTTCTTGTACTATTTCTCGTATAATCCCCTGTAAAATCGCCTATGTATTGTGCATAGCCACCACCAGTGTATGGGTTACCAGACTGCGTTCTAACTCTCCCATAGATGCCAGTATAGTTTCCGGTGAAGTCGCCAGTATAATCGCCTAAGAAGTTACCCGCAAAGTTCCCAGTATAATCACCAAGGAAGTTACCAGTGTAATCGCCTAAGAAGTTACCAGTATAATCACCAAGGAAGTTACCCGCAAAGTTCCCAGTAAAGGCTTGCGTGGAATTGCGGGTAAAGTTCTGAGTGCTATCTCTTGTATAGTTAACAGTAGATGTTCTCTGCGAGTTGCGAGTTGAGACTCTTGTATATTGGCCATCATAGTTACCAGTGTAATCACCTAGGAAGTTACCGCCAACATAGTTACCGGTATAATCACCAAGGAAGTTACCACCAACATAATTGCCAAGATAGTTACCTTCAAAGTCACCGGTATATGTTCCAACGTAGTTACCTTCGAAGTTGCCTACGTAGTTACCAGTGTAGTTACCTTCGAAGTCTAAATTGTAATTGCCAACGTAGTCTACTTCAGAATCTCTAGTTGACGTACGCGTGCTTGTTCTTTGGTAGATCCCAGTATAATCAGAAGTACTGTCTCGGGTATATTCACCTGCATAGTTACCCGCGTAGTCGCCCGCGAACTCGCCCTGGTACGTGCCCACGTAATCGCCTACGAAATCATCGGTAGAGTTTCTGGTAAATGTATCAGTAGAGTTTCTAGTAAAGTTGTCTGTACTATCTCTTGTGCTTACTCTCGTACTATCTCTCGTACTATCTCTTGTGTAGTTCGTATCAGTTGTAGTTTGCTTTGTATCAGTTGCAGTACCTTGATTTAACCAAGTACCGGTACCTGGTGCACCGTCTGCAGAAGATCTGAGTTCATATAGACCAGCTTTTGCGTTTGCTATAATTCGATTCTGCGCGTACTTGCCTAACGTATATCCTATTTGGCCAACTGTAGCTTCTTGTGCGCCATCGAATGATTGATCTAGATCTGTTTCATCTTTGTATATGCCCTTGGCCTTAACGTACTTGGCTGTAGTAGGGGCAGTCATTGCAGTACGTTTCCAGATAGTATAATTTACTGCTGTGCCATCTGTTCGGTTATCTGTAAAGACATTTGATAGAGCGGCAGCATAATCACTTCCTGGTGTACTTGCTGCAAGCTTATATGTTCCAGGATATTGAAAAGTGTGAATACGCGTTACAAGTTCATCAGTCAATAAGTTCAGATCAGAGTCTGCCATTTCCCGTAATTGAAAGTTTGGACTATTCTGAAATCCAAATGGGCGCCTAAATCCATCTGAGTCGGTAAGAGAAGTCGTACCACTTTTTTGGTAAATTACTGTGTTAGTAGTAGTTGTTGTGAGTGTGCCATGAGATCCTACCGATTGATCGAACTGTGTATCAGTATAAGTACCGATCGCATCACTACCAGCCCCAGAAGAGTTTATCCTACTAGTAGATGTGTTTGCAATAGTCGATAGTTTTATTCCCGCCTTATAGGCAAGATAGGCCATTTCGTCTGAATCAAATTGTATCAGATCGCCATTGGTCCCTTGTAATTTGAGAGGGGTTTGTAAGGTCGTCAAAGCCATTTAAGCAGTCCTAACATATAAGGTATAGGTTTCGATTGTTGTGCTTCCAGCTTGAATTGTTTCCCCAGCATAGTTGCCTACGTAGTTACCCACGTAATTGCCTTCATAGTCTGCAACATAGTTGCCTACAAAATCACCTGTATACTCTTCATCGTAATTGCCAACATATTCACCTATGAAATCAGGTTCTCCATCATAGGTTGGTACATAGTTACCAGTATAATTCCCGTCAAAGGTACTAGTATAATCCCCAACATAGGTTGGCACATAGTCGCCCGCAAATTCTGCAAGATAATAAACTGTAACAGTAGAACCTCTTGTAAAGGCACTCTGAAAATCTCCCTCATAGTTGCCTTCAAAATTACCGGTGTAAACCGCATAACCAGTCCCAGTAAATGGGTTCGCTGCACCACCATAATTATCCGCTCTTACACGAGTAAAGGCACCCTGATAATCTGCCTCGTAGTTACCGGTGTAGGTTACAACACCACCAAATCCAGATTCGTAATTACCTACGAAAGCAGCGCCATCAGAGTTTCTTGTAAAGTTATCCCCGCCTGGTCCGTCATAGTTACCAACATACGCTAATGTAAATGCAGTCCCATCGAAAGATTGAAATCCTACATAATCACCTGCATACGTGCCTGTGTATGATGTAATATAATCAACCGTACTATTTCGGGTAAAAGGATTTGTTGACGTTCGGGTGGATGTTCGAGTAGAGTCTCGTGTATAGTTTGCATCTGCTGTAGTGAGTTTCGTATCAGTAGCAGTACCTTTTGCCACCCATGTACCAGATGCAGATGGAGCACCTTGTGCTGATGATCTTATTTGATATGCCCCAATATTATCTGTAGAAGACATAATGCGTGTTTTAACACGTTGACCAAAACTAACCTTTGCCTCAGTGTTCGACATACCTTTTAGATTTTGTGTACCACCAGTACCGCCAGGAACTAACTTTATAGCTTTTACTACAGTTGGTTCAGTCATGGTCTGGCGCTTATAGATGCTATAATTTACAGAGTGACCATCTGTTCTTGTGTCGGTGAATACATTTGAAAGATGTGCTGTGTATCCCGAAGGCGCACTTGTTGCAAGTTTATATGTTCCAGGATAATCGTTTACAAAGATCTTTCCAATTAATCGATCTGCGATTGCATCCATCTGAGATGAATTTGCTGCTTCTATTTCACCTGGGAACTTATCATATAGTACAGGCTTTGTAAAGTTTGCTACATTCTCTGATGCAGTACCTGTAACCTGTTTAATTGTAACATTGGTAGTAGTTGTACTAATTGCAGATCCAGGATGAGATCCTACCGCCTGATCGAATCTTGTATTTGTAAATGTACCAATAGTAGTTCCGGAAGATGTGTTAAGAGATGCAACTTCAGATGTTCCAGCGGCTGCTAACTGAAGGCCTGCCTGATAGGCGAGATAGTTTTCTTCTGTATCCGTAATCTTCTTAAGGTTACCATTTGCGTCTGAAATCTTAAGAAGGGCGTCAGTTGGACCTGCCATAATCTAATCCCTTAATTGAGTAACGTACCATCTGAATCGTATATATTCGGAATTCTACCATACGTTTCGTTAATAGAAACTACGACGTTTGCCTTTGCAGTGGTAGAAAGTGCCGCCAAGTTACCGACTGGTGATGCTGTTACCGATGCGTCTATCACTCCTATAGATCCATGAAGTTCGTTGATTGCCCCTACAAATGTTCCCTTAGTTGATGTTGCCAGAGTTGAAAGTGGACCATGTTCGCCATGTAGTTCAGCAATTGCAGTACTAACCGTTGATGCAGTTGTTCCAAACGCCCCTGCTGAAATTGTACCTAGCTCCGCATCGTGTTCGTTTATTGCGCCTATAAGAGTCTTTAAAGTAGTGTTCAATCCGCCTGATCCAATCGAATCTGAAAGCTCATTTACAGCATCTGATAGTGTGGTTGCCTCTGTAGTTAAAGCTTGCGCAGGTTCTACTCTTGCATTGAGCGTGTCGATTTCAGCTTCAAGTTCACCGATCGCAGCACCAACTGTTCCTGCTGATGTTCCCATCACGCCGGTTGAGATCGTACCAAGTTCTGCATCTAGTTCGTTAATGGCTCCAACAAGGTTTGAGGTAGCAGTTGTAGTAAGTGATCCATGTGCACCAAGTTCTGTACGAAGCTCTCTTGCTGCAGCTGAAAGATCTGTTGCAGTAAGACCAGTCAAGGTCATATTACCAATATCGCCTTCGTGCTCATTAATAGCACCAACAAGATTCTTTACAGAAGTATCCAGTCCTCCTGATCCAATCGAATCGCTAATCTCATTGATTGCAGGTTTAATACCTGTAACGTCTGTTTTGAGAGCAACTTCGCCAATCGAATCATGTAATTCGTTTATTGCACTTATAAGAGTTGCTGCAGTAGTATTCAGTCCGCCAACGCCTATAGAGTCTGATATTTCATTCAGTGAAACAACCAGATCGGAATCGGCAGTAGTTTTCAGTAGCGCAAGATCACCAATAAGGTTCCGCTGGGAATTAATCTTATCAACTTGCTGTTTAAAAGTTGAGAGTAGTGATATGTACGTTTTTGCCATTACTGTTTGCCTACTAATTTCTGGAGCATTTGTTTAATATCACTCATATCATTCTTTAATTCAGAAACGTCAGATTTGAGATTTTCGAAAGTAACTTCTTTCTCTTTTCTCTCTGATTTCATTCTTCTTGCTCTTTCTATTTCCTTTTTATTTATATTAATAATAGCGCCAGATCTTGTGTCACGTACAAGGTTTGAGTAACCTTCTACCTTTATTCTTCCCATATTATACCGCCAATGCTATCACTCGTAAATCCCTTAATACTGGTACTTTTGAACTATTGCTTGATTTCATAGCTATCTTAACCTGGAATTCTGTAAAGTCTTCTAGGTCGCCACCAAGTCCGCCTGCAAGGAATTCGTAATCTCTAAAGACTCTTCCTGTTTCATCCGAAGCTGGGGTTGCACCTTCTACTGTTACTATAGTAAAGTCCTGGTCAGCAATCTCGCCGTTTGCGTTAGTTCTGAAATAAACCTCAAGTACCGCGTTTTGTGGTCGGGTAGCAGCAAGTAGGATCTTAAGACCTTTTGCAGATTCTTCTAGACCAATTACGTTTGTAAGATGTTTTGCTGCACTTGAACCAGCACTTGGGTCAGTTTCAGCAACGAATGTTGATAGTACCATATCATCGTTTGTTCCCGCCACCCTTGAGTTGGCTGGGTTGTTAATAATATTATTTGTCATTACCACAGTAGCACGTTGCATATCAAGAACTGGTGAGACCAATGCGTTTGTTGTGCTGAACGTTACTTTACCCGTAAACGATCGAACACCAGATCCAAGCTCACTTGTTTCATTTGTGTTATGTGCAATCATACGAGGTGAATTAAATCGGATAAGTGATTTATCTTGGATATCAGCAAACGCTGCATCTTTTTGATATGCTGTCTGACCTGATCCACCTACGTGTGCGTAAGATGTACCAGTTGTGAACTTCGCTTCATATTGAAGATCTGTAAGAACTGGCATCATTGGTTCGCCTAGGTTTGTAAATGCTGTATCACCCATTGCCTGATGACTTGCGGTAATTGCAGATCCACCACCAACTGCCGAACTCGATGCTGCTGCACCTGCTGTAAATGTAAGTCCATTCGGATCAATATCTACTACGGTTCTTGCCCCGTTAATGTTTGCTGCAGATATACCGCCAGTAGCAGTTGCGCCTGCGATTGTAACTTTGTCGCCAACGACATGACCGTGATTTGGATGCCTAAGCTTAACTGTTGCACTTGAGTTAGTAGTTTCAAGTGGGTTATTCAAAGACGTTTTACTATATTGGGTTCTACCTGCTAGAAGTGTTGGTGCTAGGTTAACGTTCTCCATTAGCGCAAAGCCAGCACTTGTGCCTGTAACAAAATTCGCTCTGTGTAGTACGAATGTAAGATCCTGTGTCTGCGATGGCTCCCAAGTACTCGCGTTCTGGGATTTAAAGAGTGAGCCGAGAGTTGGCTGACTGTTAATTCTTGTCTCAGTGGTTCCAAGTTTAAACTTATAAACCTCTGCAATATAAACTCTATATTTGTTACTATCACTACCAACAACAACACAATGCTCTCCAGCCGGAAGATAGACTGGTTCGTCGAATGTAAAGGTAGTAGCTGCGGTTGCATCAGTACTTGTAGTAATTGCGCTTGGACCTTTATATTGTGTTGTCCCTGGATAAATTTCTGTTGAAGAAGGATAGCCATTTACGACTGGTCGTAGTTGCGCCCATACCGGAACGCCATTTGTTGGTTTTGTTTCAAAGTAAAGGTCTACTTTTGTTGCAAATATACCAGTAGACTGACTAACCCTAAATGTCTGTGCTAGAGGATCGTAATCCTCCGAAGGTTCAGGGCCTCCCTCAGCAAATACTGTAACAGTTCGGCTATCGCCAGATCCAGTAAGGGTAACGTGTCTTGTTGATAGGAATGTTCTTTGCCTTGTTTCAATTACGCCAGAGGATAAGAATGTTGTACTTGCCTTTGAGAGTGCATCAGTTAGACTATACTTAGAAATATCCAACATGGTAAATTCTGCTTCACCACTTCTAAATTTAGTAGTGTCTGTTGCTGGAATAAAGAAGCTACCAGTAATAGTACCGTTTGTGTCTGATATTAGATTACCTGCACCATCAGGGTGTGATGTTGCTGAAGCGTATTGATCACCGAAGTCTGTAACAGCACTCGCGATATTCTGGAACGATTCTTCTCTTACCCAACTATCTACTGGTTTCTTATTAAAGAATGCAAAGTATCTTGTATTCTGTCTTAGCCCTTGAGCTTTGAAGAACACCTTCAAGCTTCTCATATATGGTACACTTACTCTTGAAACGATCTTATCATCAATGAGCTCATTCGTTGTTTCTTCGCTAGCAATCGAGATCGATCCACTAGTATTAGTAAAGGTTCCTCCGCCCATTATCATCGCGTTGGTTGCGCCATTATTGGTAGCACTTTGTGCAACAGTTTGGCCTGCAACAAATCCATCGACGTTTACGTCATTGACACTTGTTCCTGCCCAGTTCCATATGTTCTGGTTAGCAAGAAGAGTATCATCTTGTAGAATTTTTGTACCACCTTGAACTATTTTATCTGCTTTATACCTTGTTTCTTTCCAGCTATCAGATGATGGTGATAATTGAATTAAACCCTTACCAAGTACAACACTAAATGGATTAACATTTTCTGATCCGGATGCAAGAGGTTGACTAATATAAGGTACGTGGGTGTGGTTGAGATATACGTTATCACCTTTGCGAATTACGTTAGAAGAATTTGCTGAATCGTATTTCAGTAGAACACTTTTTTCAATCGCACTTGGTTTTATTACTTTACCTTGTGGATCAAGTCCTGCTCTATAGTCTGGGGCATTTACTAATGATCGAAGATGATCTGCAAAGTTGTCTACAAATACTCCGGATTTAAATCTTGTGTTGTCTGAAGAATCAAGAACACTGAATGTCTGGGTGCTTAGCTCTAGCATACTAAGAGCAGTAAGCTCTTCGATCTCATCAACTCTTTTTTCCAATCGACCAATATCGGCCATGGTATATCTTTTTGCCTCGACCTTCTGAGAAGAGACGTCGCTATCATTTACAGTATAGCCATTCATTTTAACTCGGAAGAGTTCTAATTCGCTTGTTGCAGTTTGTGGGAATTGAGGAGTAAGACTTGGCTTACCTTCTTTTACTGCTAAGAGCCCGTCTTCGTCAATTGTTAGAATAACATTCTTTGGTAGATAATATTCTACGTCTGCCGTAATAAGATCTGTATTCTGTGGAATCTCATTAACTCTAGCACCAGTTCCAGGGTTAAAGTCAGCATTTGAGCCAACTGAAGATCTAAAATCAAGTACGTCTCTTAGGTTAACTACTGATCCATCTCTATACGTATAATTTGGAATGTCTTCATACTCAACCGCACCAATGTAAGAGTTTCTTGCGAAGAAGTCGCCCGATGCAGCGTGTGTAAAGTGATCATAGTTTACTGTAACTGCTCTACTTGCTCGAGCTGTTGCTCCGCCTTTTAGTGTTAATTTACCAAGTCCATAGAAATCATCTCTTTGACCATTATCCGTAATGTACCGATCTGAAATGTCTGCGCCAGCACTATCTGTAATCGAATTAAATTTGTAGATATCTACTTTTGTAAGATTTACAATTTCATCTGTACCAGGTTGAATTGTATCAGTAGCACCTGTTACCAGAGTTTTTTGTCTTGTACTTCCTATGGATTTATTTACATAGTAGAGAACGTGATAAGTGGATGGGTTTGTTGGTAAGTTTGCGAATGATGCCGATGCTCCACCACTAACAGATATGCTGACGCCAGTAGCAATGGCAGAGTCTGCAACAATCCAATCCGTAGTGTTTGCAAAAGTCTCTCCAGATGCGGTTAGTGTCAGTAATGGTGTTCCTGCAGTGAATGTTCCATACCTTTGAACTGTAAGAGATATATCTGTTAGCACGTTGGGTCTATCAACTGGAAGATCGAAGATTAGATTGTCGAGATCTACCGTTGTATCGAATCTTTTTACCCCGCCAGTTGTAACTACGTTGAAATACTCTGCTGCACCAGAACCAATAGATCGAACTGATCTGAATGGGCTACCAGCATTCATTTTTACATCAAAGAGGTACATTCTATAATCTGTACCACCGCCTTGATCTACTGCTTTAACACGTGCAGTACCAATTGTACTGCCACCATAGTTTACCGCGCTTCTTAAATTATATAGTTCGAACCGACTAATATCGGGTAATCCTTTGCTACCTGTACCAATTACATTTATATAGTTACCAAAATTGGCTGCAGACACTTCGTTGTTTGCTGTCAGTAAAGTTCTTGGTTTTGCTACTGTTACAGTATCGAACTTATCTGTTGCCGCACGGTAACCGTTTACATATGCAATGCCTGGTTGGACACCAAATTTTAGATTTGCAGAATTATCCGAATCTGTTTCGAAAGAAAGTAGGAAATTCTTTGCAATGTAGTTACCAGATTCTTCTCTTGTCCTTTTTGCAAGAATATCTCCAAGAGTAGCAAGACTGTCATCTGCTTTTGTCTGATCGACAATTTTACCTTGCTCCATTGAAGCAATCCAAATAAAGTTTTGGGTACCAGTTAGATCTGCTTTATTAGCAAGAGTAAGACTTATTCTGTATCGATCTGCGCCCGGAGAAGCTAAGTTCGGGGTTACGCCCTGATTATCAAAAAGACCAGTATCGTCACTTGCAGTTACAATATCTTCTGTAACAATGAAGCCAAGATCTGCATCTGGCGTAGTAGAATACTTATTTACTACAACTGACTGTGCTGGGGCAAATACAAAGTGATCTTTTACGAAGAACACTCCGTTAGCATTACCGAATTTTTTACCTTGACCTACGATTGGTGCTGTTTGACCAGTACCAGTAGATCCAATAGTGAGAGTGTGGCCACCGCCTGTAAGATTCTCACCCTGTGCAACACGGATAGTAGTTGGTCCTGCAGTTCCCGCAGTTGTATCTGTGTAATTTACAAAAAGAGTCGCAGGATCAGATCCTGATGCAACGAATACTTCTGTAACCTCTACTTTAATACCACCTGCACTTGTAAGCTCAACCCCAACCAAAGCAGTTGGATCTGCTGGTAATGCGTTCGTTGCAGTATTTAATTTAATAAATTCTGGTTCGCTTTTACCAAATCCACCTGGTTCAACCGCTGCACCTTCACCGCCATCAAATACAAATCGACCAAGACGAGCTAATTCTGTCTGAGTTATTGTCTGTGACTGAGTAAGCTCACGGGCCTGAAGTGCCTTACCACTGTTAAAAAGGATTCTGTGAAAGCCATCGCTATCTTTAAAATCATCTTTATATGTGGAGGTGAAAGTATTTGAATTAAATGTATTTGGCATCTAGTACACTCTTATATTTGAATAATAATTTTAAGATCATCTGCTTGTCCAGATGATCTGGTGATTGCCGCTCGGTTATCGGTATAAAGTAAATTACCAGAGAATGGATTTACTTCTGGAACTAAGTTGTGATGCTGTATCACGCCTGTACCAGAGCCACTTACTTCTGTAACTGTTTCTCCTGAATCGAACTGTGTAAACCCAGTAGCTTCATCTTGGTGATACCATAGGCTTGTTCCATCAATTTTGTCAACATATGCTTTTGCACCAGATGTTCCGCCGATTAAAGTGTTATCTACCGTGTACGCAGTACCCACTGATGAGAAGATCATTTTATAAAGCGCATTGACTGTTGCAGCTGTAACCAGATTACCTGGTGAGTTAGAATCGAATTCTGTCGGATTTTGAAACAGTCCGATCTGTCTAAAGTCTTGATTAATTAAGAAGTCGCCGCCTTCGTCGCCATCTGGCTTAGAGTTGTACATTATAGCTCTTGATCTTAGATCTTCTCTTGCATCTGCACCAAAGCCAAAGCCTGTTGTAGATTTAGGACCAAGAATAGCTCTTGCAGTTGCTGTTGTACCACTTGAAGGTGCTGCGATCGAAATATGGGCATATTCGTATCCTTTGCCCATTGTAATAACGCCAGAGGAATCAATTAGTTCAAGTTTAGTTACCTGACCACTTGCATCAACTGTTGATGCGAGTCTCGCTCCAGATCCATTTCCTACAATTGTAACTGCAGGAGGTAAAGCTGGATTGTATCCACTACCATTATTTGTCATTAATGCGCCTACAATTTCGTGCGCCGAATCTGCTGCGACTTGAATACCAATCTGCTGTACCTGAGAAGCGGTAAGACCTATTGCTGCTGCAGAGTCAGTTTGTAGTGCGATTGGTTGAAAGTTAGCAGCCAAGAAGTTTGTAGCATCAAGAGAACCAACTGTGTAAAGGAACTTCCAAATATAACCTTCAGTAGTTAAAAATGGCTCAGTGCCAGTTCCTGTTGGTTTTGTTGTAGAAGTTTTATCTAGGCCAGCATCAGTCCTAGCTTTTTGAATACACACGTACACTTGGTTTTCATCAGTCATAACATAGTATGGCTGGGTTGGTTCATTGCCTGCTAGGTTATCGTTATATCCACTATAGATTGCACCAGATGCCCATATGTTACGTGGTACTACAAGCGATGAAGCTGTTATTTGTTTCATGGATTGTAGAGAAAGTCTAAGGTTTCTTTGTTCTCTTTCACTTGCAATTGGGGTTGGGGCTGTATCTGTATCGTCCCATGTGTTACTACGTCCGAGTCCAACATACATGTTTGTGTCAGAGTCTTCAGTTAAAAGCTTCTGAGCTATTAGAAGTTTAGTTGATTGATTAATTACTGATGCCATTATTTTTACCCTCTTATGCCAATATCACCAAATTACCATGACCGTCTGCAGAATCTAATCCTCGAACATACCAGTTTGATCCCTCCCAGACACAGTCTATAGAAGCGTATTGGTTTAAAGCGATTGTCGTTTTTCCTGCCAAGTTTGATGGTGTAATAGTTGATCTTCCTGCACCTTTATTTAGCAATGATTTAACATGACCGATACCATACCCATCACCCATTGTCATTGATGTAGCACCACCAGCATTAATAATTGTAAGTGGTACGTTTACACTGATTGCAGTACTCGATGTAAGTGTTTCATTTCCTAGTCTCTGCGGATCGTTGAATGCGACTGTACCATTACCTTTTGTTTCCAATATCATATTAATATGTGTATCATTACCTGATACGCTAAGCTTTGGCCCAGGAGCTGGGTTGGCACTCATTGTTGCAGTTGCTGCGTTTTGAATCCTAAGTTCGTTTACGGCTGAGCTTGTACTGAAAAGATTAACAAGTTCTTGTCCAGCTGAATCTTCTATCCCACCGTGTATGATTGGATTCTGAATAACTGGATCAGCTAATGTTTTATTCGATATCGTTTGTGCAACAGAATTGAATGTAAACTGATCAGCTGCTGTAATAACTGGTAGTGATACGGCATGTGATGCCTGAAGTGCACCTGGTTCAATTTGATATTTTGAAACTGCGTTTGCAGAATCTTGGAAGTATGGATTGATCATAGAGGTAGCACTATCAAGTGTCTTACCCTTTATTGTTTGTCCACCACTATCTACAATTAATGTACCACTTAATATAGGTAGGTTAATACGAATATCAGTAGAAGGATTACCACCTCGAATAAACGTTTCGTGCGCGTCCGCGAGCGTACCTTCGAATATAATACCTGCACTGTCAAAGGATACTCCAGTCATAGGAGTATCAGCGTGTCCGCCTAGAATAGTATAAAGTTCTGTAAAATTATCATTGATCTTGTCACCAGCAGTTCTTAACGTATCGCCAGTGCCATCGTTAGCAGTTGTTCCTATATTAATGGGTTGTCTTGTCATTGATCTATCCGTTAACTGTTATCTTTATTTATATAAAAAACCCAAGGGTTCCTGAAATTCTTAAGAGTTTTTCGCAACTCCATGTGGTCCATTCGAATCATAAGAAGTATATTCTACCTCATCCATACGCTCTAGTATGTTGTCCATAGTAATTATACCGTAACCGCCAGCACCTGAATCCTCGTCGAATGTAACTGAGTTTGTTCCAATAAGCTGTGCAATGTTATCGTATGCACTATCGAGTAGACCCATACTGATTGCTGCATCGTACTGACCCATCTGCTGGCCAATTGTATTGTTGTCTATTCTTATAATTCCAAGATCAGAATCAGTAGACATAATACCGGTTGTATCTGCAACACTTGCCAATGTGAATGCTGCATCACCTTGTGTAGTTCGAACAATGTCTGCTGGAATAGCTGAATCTGTACCAGGGGTAAGATCCCCGACACTCACCACTTGCACTTGTGATCCGAGGAACATACCTGCAGGATGTACGAATAATTTGTAAACGTGTTCCCAGGCTGCTTGTGGTAATTCTGATTTAATTAGTACTGCAAAGACTTGGTAAAGTTCTGCATTGGTTATAAATTTCTGCGCCTCATATCCAATTTGGCTTTCGCCTACCATCATCCGATCTTTCTTTGTATATACAACATCAACGTCAATACCAAAGAACATATTGAAAAACTGCTGAATCGAATACTTTGTACCCTTTGATCTATAAAATGTATTTGAGATCTTTGCAGCTGCACGTTTGTTTTTAAATCCACCAAAATACTCTTGGCCAAGTAATAGTTCGTCTTCAAGGAAATCAAGTAGAACATCTGGTGTCTGACCAATGTCTCTTGCTACATACATATCCTGGAGCAGATGTGACGGGGATACATCTGAATCTGCCCACTGATAGTATTTTTCCATAAATGTAACAAGCTTTGGGTACTTTTCCCGATAATATTCTGGTAAAGATTTGTTGACAGTTCTTTGGTCAAGTAAACCAAGGTTTCTTCTACCAATATCAAATTCGGTTAAAGTACTATGTGTCATTAATTAGTTGCCGTTGTTATGACTGCTTTTACTGATGATTCACCAACATCTTGATTTAATATTTCTTCTCTGTTTGGTACTATCGCACTCTGATTAGATGGAACAGCTTTTATTTTCAAGTAACTCACACCGCCAGTAATTGAGGTAGGTCTGAATCCTGATATATTTATAGTCCCGGCGGTAGCGTCAAAGTTACCAACGTTGTCTACAACAACTGATGCAGAGGTGTCTGAAAATACTTCTAATACGTTCGAGTCCAGCCTGTTTCGAATCCTACAGTTTTCACCGGCAAAGATAAATCCGGATGATGTAATAATATGATTCACATCGTCTGCTGCTGCGATAGCCTGTGGCATTCGTAATACAATAGCGTTAAGTGCCCCAGTTGTTGGAGTAAACCTTTGCTGCATCCGAACGTCCATTCTACTTGAAAGAATCGCTGGGCTGAGCTCGTCAATATCTGTCAATAGATTCGATCTACGGAATGCTTCGCTGAAATCACCGACACTAGAGGTAAAGTAGCTTTCAATTGCATTACTTACTGATGTTCTAGCAGCACTCGAGGAAAGTGTCGTAAGTCTTTGATTAAACTGGAAGAATGTATCAGTTTCAATAAAGGTTGTAACTGGATCTATAAATTCAATCTCAAAGGAAAGAATAGATAACTGATCTATTAGGTCTGAGATCTGTTGCTTCAGAGATGCAATTGTTGCTGCATCTACACCTGTATTAAATACAATGGAAGCGAAGGTTGTACCAAACTTGGCTTCGAGATTCTCTTCTCCGCCCCAAGTTTTTATATCTCGAATAAATGATCCAAAGTTTCTAAGGATCAATGTAGAATAATCCGCTGCTGTAACTGCTCTGTTCTGTGCAGCATATTGGAATGGTGCATTCTTTCGAATGGATTCCATTGGCTCTTTTAAACTACCACCAGCTGAAGATGATATGGTAGCAGTCGAAAATGAATAGGTTGCTCCGCCAAGTGAAAAGTCCGTTGATGAAGTAAACCCAGTTGCTTCGTTTGCCGCTGGGCCAGCACTTATTAGATATTCTATTTCGATCTTTGATCCTGCTTTTGGTGCTGTACCAAGAGTAATACCGTCACCAAAGCTTAATTCAAAGAAACCATTTGGTGTTTCTTTTAAAATATAATTTGTAGTTGCTGCTGAGATAACTGTTGCTTTTATTAAATCAGTGTAAGTTGCAAACGCTGTAGAGCTTGGTGTTTCATATACTCGAACAACTGCTGTTGATGTATCAAGCTTTGCTTCTGGAATAATATAAACTGAATTCTCCGATGGAGCATCTGCAATAAATGTTTTTGTAGCAGTTACCCCTTCGTGGATCTTAATATTTGCTTGGTCATTTCCATCTGCAAAAGAAAATATACCTGCACCATTATCGGTTCCAGTTATTCCTTCTCTTGTTGAAAATGTAAATGTAGTACCATCTACTGTTGAAGTAAAGGTCTTACCAGCTGCAATAGAGATTGCTGATGGTCTTCCAGATACGCCCGTAAGATCCAAGGTTAAGTTAATAATTGCAGAGGATGGTATACGAGAGTATGGAATATATCCAATACCTTCTGCAAGAGATACAAGTGAACTTCGAAGTTGTGCGGTATTAATAAACGATTCATTCAAAGCAAAGTTTGCTGTAAGTCCATTGATGTGTGTATTGTATGCTAGCACATCGAGTATGTTCGAAAGGCCAGAGGCTTCGAAGTTGTAATCTGCAAACTCTGCTTCGTCTTTTAGAAATACTTTTAAATTGTTTTTAATAGCATTAAAGTCAAGAGAGGTTGATCGAATTGTTGTTGCCATTATCTTAGCCTCGCAATCTGTGTTGTTACCGTTACTTCTTCACCGGTGTTTACTACTTTGAATTTAACCATTACATCAAGTAAGTTCCGATCAGGATCTGCATTTACGTTTACCTTCATAACCTCTGCTCTCGGCTCGTATGTTTCAATCGCTTGTATTACCCGCTCGTAAACTTCATATCCCGTACTTTCATCAGCAAGTTCAAAAAGGTAGTATCTTAAATTTCCTCCAAAGAAGGGTTGGAATGGCTTTTCGTAATAATTCGTCTGCAGCAGATTTGAAACTGCTTGTTTTACTGCAGCTGCATCTTTCTTTTTAAAAATCTCACCAGAAGGTCTATTTGCAAACGCAAGGTCAATATCGCTGTAAGCTTTAGTCCTTGTTGCAAATACAGTTGACGCTTCTAAATTTCCGTCGTCTACTGATAGTCTTCTTTGAATTGCCATTCGATTCTCTTTTCATGTATTTATACTAATATTACCAGATCTTTAAATAAATTCTGGATATTCTTCTGGTTCTGCTTTTCCTTCTATAAATTCATTTGTCGCTTGCACTTTGTCATTGTTAGTAGTTT
>UEXM01000616.1_pt1 | contig 36244 bp, 30 predicted proteins | sample 1796661 | NCBI WGS metagenome assembly UEXM01 (sample SAMEA4772469, study PRJEB27181) | metagenome
ACAATCGGGGTCAAATCCAACCATCAAGACGAGCCTTAACCATGACTTCCTCACCCGATCAGCACATTATTTATCAGGTCTCCCAAGGTGTTCTGGTTATCCAGATTGATCGACCCGACAAAAAAAACGCGCTCACCCAGACCATGTATGGCGCACTGGCCCAGGGCATCGTGGCAGCGGACAAGGACGACGAGATAAAAGTTATCCTGATTCGCGGGACAGAGGCGTGTTTTACCAGCGGCAACGATGTTAATGATTTTGTTAAATCACCTGATTTGGGGACTGAACGCCCGTCAGTGCAGTTCATGAAAGCCATTGGTCATGCCCGCAAACCGGTGATTGCGGCGGTGGGCGGCCTGGCCATCGGCATCGGTACCACCATGTTGCTGCACTGTGACCTGGTGTACGCCGCCGAGGAATCGTTCTTACAGTTGCCGTTTACCCGCCTGGGGCTGTGCCCGGAAGCCGGGTCCAGCCTTTTGCTGCAACAGATAGTCGGACACCAGCGCGCCAGCGAACTGCTCTTGCTGGGCGAACGCTTTTCGGCGCAGAAAGCCAAGGACTACGGTATCATCAATGAAGTACTGCCAGCGGCCGGTTATCTGGAACACGCCATGACCAAGGCGCATGAACTCGCCCGCCTGCCAGCGGATGCAGTACAGACATCGAAGGCGCTGATCAAACGCAATCAGGCAAAGCCGCTGGACGACATCATCACCACGGAGCTGACAGAGTTCGCCCGGCTACTGCAAACGCCGGATGCGCAGGCCGTATTTCAGGCCTTTCTCAACAAGAAATCCCGTGCCTGATTGATCCGCTGCGCCAGATAATCCGAGCCGCCGCGATCCGGATGCATCTTCTGCATCAGGCGGCGGTGCGCAGTCGTGATGGCTTCGCGCGAGGCACCGCTGTCCAGACCCAGAATCTCCAGCGCCAATGGCTCGGTCATCAGGGAGTCACTGCTGGCAGGTCGCGACTGCTCTGAGCTGTCCGCGTCAGCATGCGCCTGCCAGTCGGGAAACATGCGATCCAGGTAAGCTTCCAGCAATTGTATTGAATCAGCATCCTGGCGGCACTCGCCGGCAAGACTTAGCAGATCTTCCAGCGCCAGGGTCGACAGCTGTTTGCCGGCAAAACGTCCGGCCAGGACTTCTCCATCCATGGCGCCGGTGCTGTGCGTCAGCTCCATCGCCAGCCAGCGTGTGTTGATTGCAGACACACCCGGGCCGGCCGAGTCCCCGCGCGGCGATGACGACTGCGACTGATACTTGGGTCGTAACATGGGCAGTATGCGCATCAGCCAGTGACCATTGCGCAACAGGAACGTGAGCAGAAACAGAAACGGTGCCGCCAGTGCCTGCACCGGCAGACGACCCATCACGATCAACACCATGATCACCAGCAGCGCGGCAGCCAGCCCCACCAGCCACTTGAACTGGCGCGCGGTCAGAGAATACCGCTGACTGAGTCGGCGCAGGCCCCAATAGGCCAGCCATGCCAGCACCAGCGGAGCCAATAAACGAAGGATAATCAAATAGTTGTCCTCAACGTGACAATTGGTGTCCGAGCAGCTTTACCGCTGGATGCGCTTTTTTGCTGAAATCCTGCAAGGCCTTGAGGCCGCCGCTGGCATAAACCGCCACCGCTTTCAGCAGGTCCCGCAACTGATCGGCACTGTCACGATCAAACGGCGAATAGGCACCACCGGAAAGACGCGCCATCTCGACAAAACAACGGCGCGCCGTGGCCTCATTGCCTTCCTGGAACAGGAACAGGGGGACATTCAGCAGCCCCAGCTCGCCGGCGCGCTGACACAGAACATCCATGTTCTCCTCCATACAGTCGCCTATGTATACCACGGCGTGAATTCTGGACTGGCGTGTTTCCGCCTTTACATGATCCAGTAACCTCCCGATCTTGGTGATGCCGGCCTGACAGCGGATCCCGGTCATCCTGGAGAGCAGGGGCGCGGTCTCCAGATACCACTCGCTGGCATAGAACTCCGTGATACCGCGGAAGTAGCACAGCTGCACCTGCAAGCCACCCAGCGACTGGGCGCTGCTGAACATCTCCGCCTGCAGTTGCATGGCCTGATCCCAGGTGGCTTCACGGCTGGCTGTGGCGTCCAGCGCAAACACCAGTCGACCCGCCGCATTGCCGGTCTGGACCGGCGGCATGGCGGCGACTTTCTGCAAAAATGCATCCAGTTCCGGGCGTGATGCCACCGACTGGTTGCCAGCGTCCGGCTTTGTATCGGCGTTCGCCTTGGGATTGAACATTTTTTTGATATCTTTCATAGTACCGGCGATTGTAGCTGAATCAGAACTAATTGTGACATTTCACCTTTTGAACTTGAACAAAAGCGAAATGCGGCCTACCCTTAGAGCTTGGAAGATAAAATACGACGGTACACTACAGTACTGCTTACCTCCATCAGTCACTAATAATATGTGGAGATCCTACCCGTGACCCCTAAACTCACACGCAGACGATTTATCAAAAGCGTGATATTTTTCGGAGCGGCTGCATCCAGCGGCGCCGGATTCTATCTCGCATCAGCGGCGGCCCAGCGGCCCGCCGGGGGCGTCGAGCGCCTTGTGTCGCTTAACGTCAACGGGCGCACGCGCCGCGTCGACGTGACACCCCAGGAAACGCTGGCTCACACCCTGCGCTACAAACTTGGCCTGACCGGCACCAAAATCGGCTGTAACCGAGGTGAGTGCGGCGCCTGCACCGTGACCATAGACGACGTTACCAACTACGCCTGCTCCACCCTGACGCACTCCGTAAAAGGACGCCAGGTGGTCACCGTGGAAGGTCTGCGCGCCGCCGACGGCACCCTGCACGCAGTTCAGCAGGCATTCATTGATGAGCTTAGCCCGCAGTGTGGTTTCTGCACGCCGGGTCAGATCATGTCCGCAGTTGCACTGCTGAAGACAAACCCACGGCCAACCCGCGACGAAGCGCGTCAGGCGCTGTCTGGCAACCTGTGTCGCTGTGGTGCTTATGATCACTATCTGAATGGCGTGATGCGCGCCTCGGGGCAATTGTCATGACATATAAACATATTGGTAAGAACTTTACGCCGCCGGATATCGAAGCCAAAGTTACCGGCGCCGCCCGCTACGCTGAAGACTTTAAACGCGAAGGCATGGTTTTTGCGCGACTGCTGACCAGTCCGCTGCCTGCCGGGCGCATTGTCAACATCGATTACTCTGAAGCACTGGCAATGGACGGCGTGGTCGGCATTCTGACCACCGAAGACCTGCCGCAGGCTGCTCCGCCCGCCAACCCGGCACTGGCATCAGATATCATTACTTACATCGGCCAGCCTATCCTGGCAGTTGCTGCGGTGACCGAAGAGATTGCCGAAAACGCAATTGAAAAGATCCGCATTGATTTTGAGCGTCGCCCATTTGTGGTGGACCCTCTGGACACTCTCGTCGAGGGTGGCCCCAACCCCTACCCGACCGGTAATACGCTGGTACGCAACGCTGGTGACGCCGCTGCGGGCACTACCGCATCAGGCACTGACGTGGGCGAAGTGAAGTGGTCACGTGATGCCATTAACGCCTTCCGTGCCGGTCAGGTTCCGGAAGGCGCCAACTTCCCGGAAGAGTGGGCATTTGGTGAGCTGGAAGCTGAATTCGCACAGTGCACCACGATTGTAGAAGAGCCTTTTGTCACCATAGGCCAGCCTCACCATGCGCTGGAGCCACGCACCGGCATGGCATACTGGGAAAATGGCCGTTGTTTCTTCCACGGTTCACTGCAGAGTCACACCATCGGTATTGCACCGCTGGCAGGCATGCTGGGCATCGATCCGGCCAACCTGGTGTTCATCAACGAGAACACCGGCGGCGGCTTCGGCGGCAAGATCTTCCCGTATCCGGTCATGGCTGTCACCGGCCACCTGGCGCGCAAGATCAATCGCCCGGTACAACTGCGTATTACCCGGGAAGAAGAGTTCTACATTGGTTCTGCCCGCTCCGGCATGCAGGGTCGCATGAAACTGGGCCTCAAGCCCAACGGTGACGTCGGCGCAGTCGACGTGATCATCGTTGGTGACGCCGGCTCAGGCGGCGGTGCCAGCAACAGTTCAGCAGCCGAGCACATCTCCCTGATGCTGCAACCGGCAGCCATGCGTTTCCGTGGCGTAACACTGTATACCAACACCACGCCCCGTGGCGCCCAACGTGGCCCGGGCCAGAACGAGATGGCCGCCGTGTTGGCGCCGATCTTTGACAAGGCTATCCGCCAGGCCGGCCTCGACCGCATGACAGTTCGCCGTCAGAACGCACCAGTCAGCGAAGACCTGATTGGTCCACGTCGCGGCGCCCTGACCAGCGCGTTTTTCCCGCAGGCCATTCAAATGGGTGCGGATATGTTCAGCTGGGATGAGCGCATGCAGCGTTCCGGTCAGCGTAATGGTAACAAGGTGACCGGTATCGGCCTGGGCATGGGTTATCACTCAGCCGGCGCCAGCGGTTACGACGGCCTGTGCCGAATCGGCACGGACGGTCGCCTTTACCTGCACACCGGTGTCGGCAACCTGGGGACGTACTCGTACGCGTCTGTTGTCCGCACCGCTGCGGAAGTACTCAAAGTGGACTGGAATAACTGCGAAATCGTTCGCGGCAACTCTGACCTGCACCTGCCTTACAGCACGTACCAGGCCGGCAGTAACACCATGTTCACGGAAGTGCGCACAAACTTTGTAGCCGCACAGGACGCCCTGCGCAAGCTCAAGGACATCGCCGCCGCGGATCTGGGCGGCGTGGCTGATGATTATGAAATCGACGGCCAGCGTGTATACCTGACCAGCAACGCCGAGCAAGGCATGACATATGCGGAAGCGGCGCAGCGCGCTGTGGAGATGGGCGGTGAATACAGCGGTGAGACATTCCCTGATGAGCTTAATGATGTCACCAAACGCTCGGTACAGGGCCTTGCCGGCACCGGCCTGATTGGTGTGGCCAAGGACAGCCGTCACTCGGGTACTGTTCCGTCCATGACCATCGGTTTCATGGAAATCGAACTGGATCTGGGCACAGGCAAATATGACATTGTGGATTACACCGCTGTTGCAGACTGTGGCACCATCATCCACCCGCTGGGCTTCAGCCAAAGCATGAACGGCGGCGGTGTATGGGGTGTGGGTCTGTCAGGCTACGAGCGTCATGTCTACGATCCTCAGAATGGTCTGTCGGCTAACGTTGGACTGTACCAGGCGAAAATCCCGACCTATCTGGATGTTGCCCAGAACAACAACACTGCCGGACTTAATATCCCGGATCCGCAGAGTCCGATGGGCTCGCGCGGGGTCGGGGAGCCCTCACAGGGCTGCGCGGCAGCGGCACTTTCCAGCGCCATATCCGACGCACTCGGTGGTCACTTGTTCAATCGCGCACCGGTGACACCGGACATGATCATCAATCATGTAGCGCAACTGGACCATTTCAACACCGGCGACCTGAAAACGAACACATTCTGAGGTATAAATTATGCCAGCTTATGACAATATGCCAGCGATGGAGCTCTACCAGCCGGTGCAGGTTGAGGACGCTTTAGCCCTCGCCTCCCGTCTGGCAGACAGAGGATGGTTGCTCGGTGGCGGTCAGGACACCTACGGGTGGATCAAAGACCGTGCCAAACGCCCAGAGGCACTGATTGACCTGAACGGTATCGAATCGATGCGCGGAATCCGGGAAACCAGTGATGGCATCGAAATCGGTGCCTTGGTTACCTTGACCGAAATCGGAAGCAACCCGCTGATCCGTGAGCGTTATGAACTGCTCGCAAAAGCAGCATCAGCAGTGGCCAGTCCACAGATACGCAATGTCGGCACCATCGCCGGCAACGTGTCTCAGGACGTGCGCTGCTGGTACTACCGACGCGGCCTGGACTGCTACCGTGCCGGTGGCAACCTGTGTTACGCCGACACTCCGGAAGCACAGAACCGCGAGCACGCGCTGTTCAATGCCAGCCGTTGCGTAGCCGTCACGCCGAGTGACACCGGCCCTGCCCTTGTCGCTCTGGAAGCACAGATGGTCATCAATCGAGAAGGCAGTCAACGCGTAGTCTCAGCCGAGGACTTCTTTGTTGGACCCGCGATTAACATCACCAGCACCACCGTCATGGAACCCGACGAAATTCTGACCGCGGTCAGAATTCCGGCTAAATGGGCGAATGCCGAGTATTTCTACGAGAAAGTGGCCGACCGTAATGTCTGGGATTTTGCCCTGGTCAGTATGGCCGCAGTCATGCGTACCGAAGGTGGCAACATTCAGGAATCACGTCTGGTCTGTGGTGCCGTGGAATGTACGCCACGTCGTCTGCGCTCTGTTGAGCAGGCCATTCAGGGTCAGCCACGTAACCAGGCGACAGCCGACATGGTTGCTGGTATGGCCAGTGAAGGCGCTCAGCCGCTGACGCACAACCACTTCAAGATGCCATTGATGGACAGTCTTGTTGAGCGTGTACTGACAGCGTAAGCGTTTACCAAAGCGTTAAGACGTTTCAATCAAGAAAGGCAGCTGCCCACAAGGACAGCTGCCTTTTTTGTTGCCCACCACTTTTGAATAGTAGCCAAGGTCAAGTCCGTCATCACGTCAACGCATCAACGCCACAGATTTGATCAGCGCAAAAACGCTCTGTCCGGCCGCCAGCCCCAATTGTTGCGCCGACCACGGCGTGATCTCGATCAGCAGTGTCTGCCCATCCTGCAGAGTGGTATCAAGCAGGACACGGTTGTCCGGCAGTTCATGTAGCTGACGAATAGTGACGATCAGATGATTACGAATACTGATACGCGCCGGATCGTCCAGCGCAACACTGACATCACGGGCCAGCACACGCAATCGCGTCGGACCAATAGCGGTATCGTCGGGCGCCTGCACCCGCAGCTGCGAGCCTTGCGGTCCGAACAACCGCATGCCGTGTTCGTCGGCGGCCGCCAGGGCACCTTCCAGCACGGATGACGGCCCTTCGTCGGCAAACAGCGGTGAGTCCGGTTTTGCCAATGCCTGCTGCAAAGAACAAAGCGCATCAATCCGGCCATCACGCATAAACACCACGCGATCGGCCAGGCGCTGCACCTCGTCGGGTGCGTGAGTAATCAGTACCATGGGAATACCGGACGCCTGCGCCAGCCGCGACAGAAAGGGCATGATTTCGCGTTTGGTCTGCGTATCCAGCGCTGCCAGAGGCTCATCCAGCAGCAACAGTTGAGGACTACACAGCAATGCCCGGCCCAGCGCCACGCGTTGCTTTTGCCCCCCTGAAAGCTCATCGACCGGGCGCGACAATAATGACTCCAGGCCCAGCATGGCGCTGACTTCCGGTAGTTGCAGACGGCGCAGTTCAGGCGGTGTGCGCTTGTAACCGTAGAGCAGATTGCCAGTCACTGACAAATGAGGCAGCAAGCTGGCTTCCTGGAACACCAGTCCCAGTCGACGTTTTTCCACCGGCAGCCAATGCGAGTCGCTTTGCCAGCATTCATCACCAAACCATACCTGTGCGTTCCTGACCCGCTCAAGACCAGCGATGATGCGCAGCAAGGTGGTCTTGCCGCAACCGGAGCGACCGAACAGCGCGGTCACGCCCTGCGCCGGCCATCGGGTATCTACATCGAGTTTAAAATCGCCACGCTGCAGCTGTGCTCTTATCTGCAGGCTCATACTTTGGCCACCTGGAATCGGCGATTGATGCTGTACACCACAAACAGCACCACAAACGAGAACACCACCAGCAGCAGCGAAAGCCGGTGCGCAGCAGCATAATTCATGGCTTCGGTATGCTCGTAGATCAATATCGACAACACCTTGGTTTCGCCGGGGATACTGCCACCCAGCATCAGAATCACCCCGAATTCACCCACCGTGTGGGCAAAACTCAGCGTCGCCGCGACAATAAAACCACCCCGGCACAGAGGCAGGATGACGGTGACAAACCGATCAACCATGCCGGCACCCAGCGACGACGCCACTTCCACATGGCGTCGCCCCAGATTGTTGAACGCTTCCAGCAGGGGTTGCACTGCGAACGGCATCGAGTACAGCACCGAAGCCAGTAAAATACCTTCAAACGAAAACGCCAGATGACTCAACCCCATGCTCTCCAGCGTACTGCCGACAGGACCCCGGGGGCCAAGTGTCACCAACAGATAAAAGCCAAGCACAGTGGGTGGGAGTACCAACGGCAGTGCCACCACCGTCTGGACCACAACACGCAACGCTGATTTCCCACTGGCCAGCCACCAGGCCAGTGGCGTGGCAATTACCAGCAGTATCACAGTGGTAAAAAAACACAGGGTCAGTGTCAGCTGGATCGCCTGCCAGTCGGCAGCACTCAACTCAAACATGGTCGCTGTTACTCCACTGTCGCGCCGCGTCAATCATCAACATCAAACCCGTTGTCGCGAAACACTGCCTGAGCGGCAGGCGTTGACAGAAACTGCGTAAACGTCGCGGCGACTGCATTGTCGGCGCCACGGCGGGTCACAACATAACCCTGCTCCAGCGGCTGATGCAGTGCCGCGTCGATCACCGTATAACCACGTGCGGCCAGCTCAGGCTGCATCACCAGCGACAACGCGATGATTCCGATGTCGGCAGCACCGGATTGCGCCATCTGTGCAACCTGGGATATATTTTCACCAAACACCAGCTTGTCTTCGACATCATCCCATACGCCAACTGCCTGCATGGCCTCACGGGCACGCTGACCGTAGGGCGCCACGGTGGGCTGGGCGATGGCTACTCTACCGATGCGCTCTGCCGCAAGATCCTGCAAGGTCATGGCGGAGGCGTCAACATTGAAACTCCACAGCGCTATCCGGCCTCTGGCGTAGACCTGCGGCTCGGTTGCCGCAGCGCCTTCGTCAGCCAGCCGCCGGGGAAAGTCCATATCGGCAGACATAAAAAAATCGAAGGGCGCGCCATTGAGGATCTGCGCAGTCAGTCTGCCAGAGGCTCCGTAAATGATGACGATGTCGTGCTGTGGATACTCTGACTTGTACGCCGCCACCACCCTGTCCAGCGTCGGACGCAGAGACGACGCGGCGGCAATCGTCATCTGCTGGGCATATAACAATGGTGCCGACAACATCGCACCAATGCCCAGCAGCAAGGTAAGCATCAGTTTCATGATGACACGCCAAGAATGACATGCGACGCCTTGATCAGGGCACAGACTTGGGTGCCTTCGCTCAACGCCAGTTCATCCAGGCTCGGCCGAGTGATAATCACTGCCAGGGTATTGCCACCCGCCAGTGCCAGCACCACTTCGGCATTGACCTCTCCGGCGACGATACGGGTCACGCTGCCACACAGACGGTTGCGCGCCGACGTGCGGATGTTGTCACTGGCCAGCGCCAGAATAATCCAGGACGCCTTGATGATGGCCTGAACTTCACGACCCGGCTCCAGTGTCAGCTCTTGAGCGCTTTCGCGGGTGACGATGGCATGCAGAGTGTCGCCGCCCGGCAGACGTAAATTGACCTCAGTGCTCACGCCGCCCTCATGCACACTCTCCACCGTCCCCGCCAGTACATTACGGGCGCTGCTTTTCATACTCAGCCTCCTCATCATCGCCAGCGATTTGCCCAGGTCACCCTCAGCCTTCAACCGGGCCATAAACTCACTCTGTAAACTCTGCAAACGACTCAGATCCCTGATCACCTGACTGCCTTCTGCGCTCAACCGCGCACCACCGCCGCCACGGCCACCATGCTGCACATCTACCAGCACGGTGCCGGCCAGATTGTTCATCGCATCCACAGCGTCCCAGGCGGCCTTGTAGGTCATCCCGACATGCCTGGCGGCAGCGCTGATGGAACCGTGTTCGGCAATGGCCATCAGCAACGCAAGACGGCGCGGTGATATTTCGCCGAGATCGGTGGCCAGCGACAAGGGCGCCACAAACTCACCTACCCTTTGCGAGGTATTTTTCTGACGATCTGCTGCCATATCAATACACTGCCCCCAATCCAACATATAGTCAGGTATATCTTGAAAGCAATGATATATACCTTGCTATATATTGCAAGCATTCGACGCAAAACCGCGCTTTGTTACATGAAATCGATGTCGGAGAATAATGACAGGCGGGTTATTTCGACTCGGTACGCAGGGCATGGAGCAACAGGCGCCGTTCCAGCCAGGCCCCCGGTCTGCGGGGTGAATCCAGCGACATCCGGGCCAACAGCGCGTTTTGATCAGGCACCCTGCCAACAGAAACCAGGGCCTTGAGTACGGTCATAATTTTGCCTGTACGCGTTGCGGTGCTTGCCTCAAGTGCCTTTAACGCTGCGCTCAGCTGCAGTTCATGGTCGGTAAAATCATGCCCGAACGGAAAGGCGGGAAACAGCTCACGGCTATCCTGCTGCGACAGCACGCTACGAATGGTATCCGGTGTATTGCGCTGCCAGTGCGCCGGCGGCTGAAAGTCAGTGGCGATTTTGCCCGCCTGCTGCGCCTGGGCCAGAAGGCCGGGTTGAAAGCGGGCATCGGCCAGCCCGATCAATCGACGGTAGACTTCTTCGTCCGGCTGGCCCCTGAGATCGGCAATACCGTACTCGGTAATCACGATGTCGCGCAGATGCCGGGGTATGGTGCAGTGGGCATAGTTGAACACAATATTGGACTGCGCCTCGCCGCCCTTTTCCCGGGTACTGCGCAGGGTGACAATGGAGCGCGCGTCGGGCAGCTCGTGGGCCATGGCAACAAAATTGTACTGCCCGCCAACGCCGCTGATAACACGGCCATCGTCGAGACCATCGGAGATTGCGGCACCACTCAGCGTGTGCATCATCGCCGAATTGATGAAGCGGCTATGCACCCGTTGTGAGGCCTTCAGGCGTTGATCACCCAGGCGGTGGTCAAACAGATCATTGATAAAATTGACACTGGTCATGCAGATTTGCTCGCGCTGCTCCGGTGGCAGCTTGCGCAGACCCTCGTAAAACGCATTCGAGCCCAGGTAGAAGCCACCATGCATGACCACATCGCCCGCCACTTTGCGGGTCAACACACCGGCGTGCATCAGATGCAGAAATCCTTCCATCATCATCTCACTGCAACCGTAAAGCCCCTTGTCAAAGCGATCCATGCCGCCCAGATCAGCCACAAAAGGAAACCGCTGGCTGATGTTGAGCCGCTCATACAGCTGCCGCCACCGGGCGTTCTGTTTATGCCGCAGAATCGTGCTGTGTACCAGCGCAGTGCCCAGGGATCCGATGCCCACCTGCAGGGTGCCGCCATCACGCAACAGCGTGCTGGCATAAAAACCGATGAGATGATCCTGTGCACTGACCGCAGTCTGCGGCACCGAAAACAGCGGATGCTCAGTGGACGGCTCATCCAGCACCACGTCAAACGTGTCCGCTGCCACCGCCGCATCATTGCCCATGAATGGCAAGGCACGATTGATTTCTGCCAGCAGCGCCACCGGGGTGCCTTCTTGCTGCCGCTGACGTAACAGCGGAATCAGATCCAGCGTAAGATCCGGGTTACTGCTCAGACTGAGTCTGTGCTGCCCGCCTGCCGCATTCACTTCCTGGACCGGGCCAGAATCATAGACAGAGCCAGGTGCCACCATTTGTGCAATGACATTGATTCCCTGCGCCATCAGGTCTCTGACCGCGTGCGTATAGTTGCTACAGACATAGTGGCGTTGCTGCTGCGGCTGATGCAGAAAACTGCCGGCCTGAAAGAAGAATTCAGACACTTTGACATTGTCAGGCAGTTTGCCGGCAGCCGCATCGCGTGCGTACCCGAGCTCGGGAATGGCGCCATAAAGCCGTTGTATGAATGGTTCGAGAAATCGGCGTTCCAGCGACGAACCAGCCTTCGGCACCTGCAGCGACAGCCCCGTGACGATGTGCAGCTTGAGTGACGGATCATCGATGGCGCGCTGATACAGCGCATTGGCAAAGCGCAAGGGTTTGCCAATGCCCAGCGGCAACCCCAGCACTATATCGTGCCCCACCCTGTCGATGACAGCATCGACCGCCGCGCGGGTGTCTGACAGCAGCATGGGTCCGGAACTGTTCATGACTTCTTACCTTTGCCCCACCGGACAGCCTTCTTGAACTGGTGGCGCAAACGCTTTTCGCTGGCAGCGCCGGTGACCCGACGCCGGTTGCGTTGCACCCGTTTTGCCTCCTCCAACTCAGTGCGTAAAGCATCGGCGACTGCGTCCAGGTTCCACTGCGATGCGCCGATACCGACCGGCAACACCTGAGCGCCCGGCATGTCCCTGGCAATGGCGTTGACGGCTGCCGCAATGGTCGCCTGCGCCGTTGCTGACGGCGGACTCTGCTCACTGATCGCTTCCTTCACCACCTGATCGATGGCACTGGCCACCACCAGAATCACCGGTTTTCGTCGCCGGGAATGCGCCTCGAACCAGCTATCAACCTGCGACTTCAAAGCCGCATCCAGATTGCGGGCGGGACGATTGGCGCGGATCACCCACACAATCACATCGGACTGCGTGATTTCTTTGAGCATCTGTTCATTACCCCGCGCGGAGCCGTCCAGCCCCTCGCTGTCGAGCAGGTGACAGGCAGTGCCGTCAAACTCTGCCTTATAGGTCACCAGGTCAGGCGTTGTCGCAGCCGCATCGGTTTCGGCATGTTCTGCCGCCAGCAGCGCGTTGATCAGAGATGATTTACCGGCACTGGTCTGGCCGACAAACAGCACTCGCAGCGGTTCATCAGGCAATGCCAGTCGCGCCTGGTCATCTGCCGTGGTGGAGAGGCGCATCTGCATCAGTTCCTGATCGGAGAAACGCAAGCGACCGGAATACAGCTCAATGGCAGCGTAAGCAACTTCCTCCAATAAAACGGCCTGCATGACACCCATCATGTTGTCAGTGACATAGTCGGTATCCTCACCGGACATCAGCTGCTCCAGCTCACGCAAAACACCGGCGGCCGGGTTGACTGCAAACCTCGCCACACGACTACTGCCATGCGCAATCTGCCACAGCACATTGGCCCGGTCGCGCTGCCGCCACAGCCAGTACAGTGTTGCCAAAGATACCTGGTCAGAGAACGGCATTTTGTTGCGCAGGTGTTCGCGGTAGCGCGAGGCCGTGGATTCGAGCAGCAGCAGGGCTTCCGGCAAGGTGAAATTCAGTGCGGTTTTTTTCTTGCCGCCCAACCCGGCAGCAATCAGATTGACCACCTCCAACGCCTGTTCGGGCAGATCTTCCCAGGGCGTAGCCGATTGGGTGAGCGTTGCGATGTGCTGACTGACATCGGCAAAGACGGCTTTCTCGGTTGGCAACCAGTCCGGATCCGGCGACACCGACAGATCTGCGGCACTTGCCCCGGTCCAGGCATTACGTCGCCAACGCTTGCGCAGGAAACGTCTAAGTACCAACACAACCGCGCTGACCAACAAGCTGATGGCCAGGAACCATAACATGGCGCCCTGCTGTATCAGCCAGACAAATCCCAGCGCTATCAACAGGACAAAAGGCAGGCCAAGCACAAGCACCACCAGCAGGTGGTCCCAGCGCAGGAACGCTTGCCGCAGCTTGTCACTTCCCTTCACGGCGCGCCCTCCGCAAAGCGTCAGTGTAAAGCGCCCTCACCTCATCCGTGTCGATCGCCTCGCCATGCTGGGTGCGAAACAGATACATGGCGGCCGCGCGCCCCAGTGCGTAGGTGGCGGCAAAACTGATCGCCCCGGCTGCCGCTGCGCCAGCGGTCTGGCCGTACACCGGAATCAGTTTGGATAGCTGACGCACGGCGTAGCTGGCACCGTAGCGAAAGGCGGCACCGGCGCCCAACGCCAGCGTAAACTCCGTCATCCGCGCCCGCGTCCAGCTAACGCAATAGTGTTTGCCCAGCACCCGCAACATGGCCGCCTGCAGCGTTGGCACGGTGACCGCGCCCACTACCGGTGCCACATCCGAGGCGCCGGCCGCGCTGGCATACCAGAGGATTTCCGCCCGGCGTGCGGCAAATGCAGTGCGCTCGGCGCCCCGACGCTCCTCACGCGCCAGCAGCAACGCCACTTCCGGCGTTACATCATCCAGCAGCGTCACCAGCTCATCGACCCCGTTATGGTCATCTGCTGACTCTTCAGGTGCCAGCATGGTTTCCACATAAGGCAGTGGCTTGCCAGCGGCGTTTTCAAAAATCTGCTGCGTTTGCTGACGGGCACGAAACCGGGTCTGCTCCTCCGGCAGCAGATCCGCACCGTTGTGCACCACAATGATTGGCGTCGCCGGGCGGCGTTTGCATACTGCAGCAATGGCCGCTGCCACGTCTCCCTGCACGGGGTCGTCCAGCCTGGCGACTGCCAGCAACACATGGCTGCGTTGCTCACAGGCATGCAAGTCATCCCCCGGATCATAGCCGGTCTCGCCCAGGCCACGGGTGTCCAGAAACCGCATAAGCGGCAGTTCTTCCGGGAAATCGAACATGAATGCTGTGCGTGTGCACGGCTCAAACCCGTTACCCACCTGCGCCGCACTCAACCCGGTCAGCGCGCGGATAAGGGAGGATTTACCGGCGCCGGTCTTGCCCAGCAACCAGACCACTGGCAAGGTGCGCTTGACCTCATCGGCAACCCCGGCCAGACCCGGATCCAGGTTCGTCCCGGCCTCAAGGTGCGTTTCACTTTTTTCGTTAGGGTCCGAGCTATTGCTCTGGGCAAGTAGTTGCCAGAGTCGCTCAAAGTATCGGTTCATCTGCACTCCCTGATTGTGCACGGTCCGGCTGTACACATGATGTATCCCGGTGCATGGTATAACACCAGTATACGCAGGGATGCGGGGGCGGTTCCAGCGGTGCGGAACAGTCGAGGTGAGCATACGGCAAAAGCTGCCTGTTATCGCTCTGCTATCATGGCGGCGAGCATATCGACAGCATTTCAGTTTCTGGCCGTCAGATACCTGCCATGATTTTTAGTCAACGCCCTGTCAAACTTTGCAGCTGCTGCTCAACGATTGCGGTCTGAGCCTCCAGTCCAGTCATACCGCGCGTAAACTCCAGCCACTCCTGGTAATAGGCAATGGCCGTAGAAACTTCATCGACACTCGCGTGCAGTTGACCAAGCGCCATCAATGCCCGCGAATTAATGTCCGGGCGCAGATCCTCAACTGTCAGCAGAAGAGAGAAAGCGGAAATGGACTCCTGCCACATTTCCAGCCGGACAAGGACATTGGTATAAAAATTAAGCAGTGTTGCCTGCTCAAAAGGCGTCATGGAATCGAAATCCGAGTAAAGTGCATTGAGCTCGGCCAGGGATTCTTCCCATTGATCCTCCAGCTGCCTCTGCTGGGCCTCCTGGATCACATAGAATACGCGGTCGCTGAGCACCGGCTCAGATGAATCCAACCGTTGGCCCGTTGAGTTACGGCCGGCCACCGGGGCCCCTGATGCGTCTACACCAGAGCCGGGAAGGTTGCTACTGCTGCCACTGGCAGATTCTGACCCCGCTTGTTGCTCTCCGGCCGGGCGTTGCGACGGCACAACCCGCGATTCAATGACAGAGTCGGCCGTCGCAGCGTTCGGCACCGAATCTTCGCTCTCCTGGCTTTCCTGGCTTTCCTGGCTGTCCTGGCTTTCCTGGCTCTGCTGGCTCTGCTGATAACTCACGGCAAAAAGCAGAAGTGCAATCACAACCAAAGCCGGAAGTAGCGTTTTAAGTTCAGGCTTCATCGGCAACCCTCATTGTTTTTATTGCTCGGGAACAAATCTGCTTAATGCACGATGTCGCGCACAGCGATCAGGCGAGGAATCTGCATCCAATGAAATCAGATCAGGAGAAGGGTGACAAGTAGCCAACGGGTTTATTGCGTCAGAAATAGGCGCGGGAAACAATCACTTAAACACATGTGACTGAACAACAGGATATTTTAATGGTGCGGACGGAGAGACTCGAACTCTCTGTGCAGCAATTTTCCCGGTTTCGTCAGACCATCTCAGACCACGCTAGACCACCTATTCTGCGGGCTTCTCCGTCTACGCTAATTTGAGCACTTGGTCTGTGATGGTCTGAGCTGGTCTCCAGATTGGTCAGATTTTGGTCAGATCGAATAGGCATGCCAGACCGATATGTCGCCACTCTGAAACCAGAACCGATATGCACCCGATACATCGTAAGGCTCTCTAGGTAGGCCGGACCTCAGGCGGAGGACTACTCCAGTAGTTATAGCCGATAAACTGACTAGCTAGAGAACGGCTTCTTCGACTATATATACCCGATACGCTGACTCAAACCGCGGGTTTTTCAGAAATTGCTCACATGGGTACGCAGGCAATACTAGGTATGGCGGCCAATTAAACCGAACTACCCCCCCTGCTTCACTGGATTGATTACCCAAGACCACTACCCCCCCATCTTGCTCAGGCGCTTGCGCGCACGTGGTGGCAGTAATGGTGCTGCCAATCGACCTCTCTGATCAGGAGTACTACCAATGTTCAAGATGTTTTCAACACTGTGGGCAACGCTCACCATGATTCTCACCGGCATCCATCACTACGCTGCTGCCTTCACTGCCACTGGCCGATACGTCGACCGGGTGGCAACTAACTTTGATGAAGTAGAGGCCATCAAGGCCGAACAGGAGATCAGCAAACTAAGATCTCAGTTTCATGCTCTCCCTGCGCCCACGCGCCAAACCGCATAGCACCATCGGTGGTCCCCTTTTGGGGATCACCCATTTTTATTTTACACGTACACATCCCGAGTTAGCTGGGACACACGATGGGATATGCAGCACATCACCCAATGGGAGAGAGCTTGCGCTCATGGGAAGGAGGCCTGACCGGCCAACTTCAACCTAAACCAGCGGGAGTAATCACCATGGGCGTGAACACAGACTTATTTTCATACAGCAACAATCGACCATCAGACATCACTGAGCAGCAGCAAGCCACCATCCAGGAAGCCATAGGCATCCTGCATTCCACATTCAAACGTGGATCTGCCTTCACCAACTCACAGGCCGTGAGCGACTACTGCATGCTCCAGATTGCAGACAAGAAGGATGAACACTTCGGATGCATGTTCCTGGATAACCAGCACCGCCTGATTCAGTTTGAGAACCTCTTCACCGGCACGATTGACGGTGCAGCCGTGTACCCCAGAGTTGTTGTTCGTCGTGCCCTGGAGCTGAACTCAGCTGCCGTGATCTTCACCCACAATCACCCTTCCGGACTACCTGAACCAAGCCAAGCGGATATATCCATCACCAATCGGCTCAAGGATGCCCTGAAGCTCATAGACATCCGTGTCCTGGATCACGTCATTGTCGGATCTGAAGGCACGGTATCAATGGCTGAACGCGGCCTGCTGTAACCGCATACAACTACGTCTACCAACCCCTAACGAATAGAGAGACTGATGATGAATCACGTACCCATGGGTGTATTCCTGTCCAACGTAGGCAGGGCGATGTTAAACCGTATGGACTTATCACCTTACTTCGGCCAGACCTACTTCTGCGCCTGCGGCGGTGTCCACTCGCTGTCGATGTTTGACCAAGTACTATTCCAGGGCTTCTTCAAGATAGTGCTGCCCTGCCCTGATGACGATACTTACCTGACACTGCTCAAGGTCAAGATGTTCAGCTTCAGGCGTAACAGCTCACTGGTATACAAGTCAGGCACACGGATTGAGAGTGAGCTGGACAAGGCTCTTCTCGGTACCTACGTCAGAAGTCTTCGATGAGGGCTTTCAGATGATGATGACGACAATGCCGGAGTTCCTGGCTTTGATAGGCAAACCAAGACTGCACACCATTCCCCTGGAATCCTACTTCGGGCATACCTACGTATGCTCCTGTGGGTTTGCCCATGTGTTCGACGACAAGACTAAGGTGCTCTGTGAGGGTTACAACCGGATGATTCTGGTTTGCCCCAAAACCTCACTGTTCCTGACCAATGTCCGCATCAGGACTTTACTGATCGAGGTGTATGGCGGCCTCGATGGAGCGTTTGGCACTTTTGTAGAGACAGCAGAAGACAATTGTCTGCTTAATGACTATCTGGCTAAGGTCTGGGATAACCCCGAGTTCCATTGGCTACTATCGTGATAGCCACTCCAGTTAAATCATAGACCAAGTCAAAGTCTATCCTTACCCATCATTGCACCCTTGTACTAGCCGGCGTCATCGGCAAAGTACAGGGGTGCATATTTTTTTTCAAAACCAGCTGATAGACTTCCTCGCCAGCCCCGCCAACCTCCCACGGAAGCTTCCAACGTGCGTCTTGCCCTGCTCTTTTGTCTACTCATATCCTCGCTCAACCTTCAGGCACAGCCGGACACCTTCGAGCAAGCCAAGGTCGAGCTGAGAACCCACGTGTACCATGACAGGGAAGATGAAGGGGATTTCTATTGTGGATGCCAGTTCGACTGGGTAGGCCGCTCTGGTGGCATCGTAGACCTGGAGTCATGCGGTTATCAAGTTCGCGCTCAACCCGTCCGCGCCAAACGAATCGAATGGGAACACATACTTCCAGCATCATCTATCGGGCAGGCCCGGCAGTGCTGGCAAGACGGTGGCAGACAGAACTGCAATCGAACCGATCCCGTCTTCAACATGATCGAAGCGGACATGCACAACCTGACGCCAGCTATTGGTGAAGTTAATGCTGATCGATCCAATTACCGGTTCAGTGAACTATCAGGGGAACCAGCCAAGCATGGTTCATGTGACTTCAGGGTCAGCTTTACTCAGCGGGCAGCTCAGCCCCGTAATGAGGTCAAAGGGTTGATCGCCCGGACCTATTTCTACATGCATGACCGGTACGACCTCAATATCTCCGGTGCTCAGCAGCGGCTCATGATGGCCTGGCATCGCCAGTATCCAGTATCAGATTGGGAGTTGGAGCGGGACAGGCGGATCACTGAGAGGATGGGCCACGGCAACCCATTTGTGTCTGGTTTACGCGTATGGACTCTTGGGCACGAGAATTCAGCGGAAGGTGTCGTTAGCTGGCTCCCGGGTACCGACACGGTCGCAGTCCCGGTAGTCTCGGATATGGATTCGGCCATCAGAGGCAACCGGAACAGCAAGGTCTATCACCTACCTCAAGGCTGTCCCAGCTATGACCAAGTGTCTGAACGCAACATAGAGCCATTTCAATCAGTGGCGGAAGCTGAGGCTGACGGCTACCGTAAAGCCGGTGATTGCCGTTAAGGAACACACTAACCTTAATGAGTTGGCTCTGGTATGCGGGGGCCTATAAGATAGATGTCAGGTCCAATATTCCATGCCATGCCGTCAAACTCTGCCACCTCCCAGCGGCCATCAACTCGCTGTTTAACCCAATAAAATCCGGGCTTGCCCACATCGACTCCTTTCCTAATACAATTGATTGAGATTACTCAGTAGCACTAAGCTCGGGAACTCGGTTAAACATCCAATTGACCATTGCTTCACGAGTTATTTCTTCACAAGCGCGACCCAAACTAATTCGCCGGATTTCTTCATCGCTCATAAACGCATCAAATAATCCCTGACGTAAAAACTCACCCGCTGGGAATGCTCCGCCATGGAAGTGGCCTGAACGTATGCTCCCATAAAGTTGATCAAGAATGCCGTCCAAATCAGATCTCGGCTCAACATAAGCGCGAACAAAATCACTGAAGCTCTCGTGTACCCCATCGGCTTGGCACATTGCTTCTACCGCCGCCACTTGATATGCGAGACCTACGGATGGGAAGTCCTTCCCACAGACCTTCCCCACTTGATAAAGGCGTGCGCTATTGTCAAATGCCTTAGTTATCTCTGGAGATGCATGGTCGATGCCTCGAAGTATCTTCCGGGACTCGCGAGGCAGGCTTAGTAGCTTACCCGCAACCATACAATTTGATCTAATATCGCCATCGTAAGATCCTGGCCTGCAAAGTTGTGCTTTTCTTGGCTTTGCCGTGATTTTCTCAGCCGAGTCTATGTAGCCGCGCAAGCGCCTTTCGCTTTTAATCGAGCCGTCAGCTTCCTCTAACACCCAACACTGTGTTTGGTGATTAGTATATAAACCAATATTAAGCAGTAGCGAAAGGCGAGCGGAAATGCGTCGCATTGACTGATCAGCGACAGAGCGAGCGTGAATTTCGTCTAAGGCCGGTACATCATGGTCTAAGACGACTACTCGCTCTGCGTTAAAGAGATACGGCTCTGGGTCTTCAGGCCAAAGGGGGGCGAACCTAAACCCAGGTAACCAATACTCTCCGTCTAGCTGAGGTCCAACATAGAACAGAAGAGATCGCTGAAAATACGTCGATCGGCAAGGATTCAGCTCTGACGTCAATAATTTGATTACGAGCTGGTACACCTCCTGCTCCCATGGAATATTTCCCATTCCATCAACATCTTCGATTTCGAGCGATTGCAAGATACCATCGCTCGACTTGTGGAGTTTCCAGGACAGAGTTACAACGCCCGCTGCCAGGGTGCACGGCCCATAGACTTTGCCGACAAAATCCCCAAAATAATCAAATCCCGCGATGCTCCGTGAAGAAGAGGTGGCAAGGCCCCTAATTGCGGCATTCAGTGAGTTAATGAATTCGCGCTGCGATTCATTTGCAGGCATATTGAGATTAATCAGCAACTCAGCTTCCCCCAACTAAACGACATCGTATCCTCGACCTGTTTTGCTCCATCCATATAGGCCTGTCCTGGCGAAATAGTATGGGCCCCTAATGACTTAACTAACGGTGTCATTCTATAGCTCGCTGAATGCCCTAGTCCCCCAGTAAGCATTCCCACCAGGATAGAGTACTGAAATTGTATGCATACACAGCACTACCGTCACCTACTATTAATAGACGAAGTGCCATATATTGAAAACTGCAACGGACCGAGTCCTTTATAGCCCCATTGAGTTTATCGTGCTAGATACATGCGGATAACTGGAGCATTGCGCCACCCTCTCCCTATCGCTACACTCAATCCATTTTGAAGGCAATACAAGCAACTATCGCAGGCTTGGACCTTCAAACTCAATGGAATTGACTGATGGACAAGCAGATAACACTTCAGCAGCTGGAGTCCTTCCTTTGGGAGGCCGCTGACATCCTCCGGGGCAATATGGATGCATCGGAGTACAAGGACTACATCTTCGGCATGATGTTCCTCAAGCGACTGTCAGACGCATTTGAGGAAGCCCAGGAAGCGGTCATCGCGTATTACGTGGACCAGGGCAAGTCAGAGGCCGAAGCCCGCGAGCTGGCCAGTGATGAAGATGAGTATGACAAGACCTTCTACATACCGCCCATTGCGCGCTGGGATGCCATCAAGGACCTCAAGCATGACATCGGGGCCGAGCTGAACACCGCCACAGAAGCCATAGAGGAGTACAACAACTCCCTGGAAGGTGTGCTGGTTTCAATCGACTTCAACATCAAAAACAAGCTGTCGGACAAGAAGCTGAGAGACCTGCTCAGCCATTTCAGCCGTTACCGTCTCCGCAATGCCGACTTTGAACGCCCTGACCTTCTGGGCACTGCCTACGAGTACTTGATTAAGATGTTTGCTGACTCGGCCGGTAAGAAAGGGGGCGAGTTCTATACCCCCTCTGAGGTCGTTCAGTTACTGGTTTCATTACTAAAGCCCCATGCCGGGATGCGTATATACGACCCCACTGCGGGCTCTGGGGGCATGCTGGTTCAGGCCCGCAATTACCTGGAGCGCCACGGCGAGAATCCCGCCAACCTCTCCCTGTTCGGTCAGGAGATGAACCAGAACACCTGGGCGATCTGCAAGATGAACATGTTCCTACATGGGGTCTACAGTGCCGACATCAGGAAGGGCGATACTCTGGGTGATCCAAAGCATACCCAGGGCGGAGAACTAATGACCTTCGACCGCGTCATCGCCAACCCCCCTTTCAGCTTGAAGAAATGGGGCAAGGAAGAAGCGGACAACGACCCCTACGGCCGGTTCCCGTATGGTACTCCACCCAAGGATGCTGGCGATCTGGCTTTCGTCCAGCACATGATCTCCAGTCTGAACCAAGAAGGCATGATGGGTGTGGTAATGCCCCATGGTGTGCTGTTCCGTGGCGCCAGTGAGAAAGAGATCCGCAAGGGGATTCTCAACGATGATCTGGTTGAGGCCGTGATTGGTCTGCCAGCAGCCCTCTTCTACGGCACAGGAATTCCGGCCTGTCTGCTTATCGTCAACAAAGCTAAGTCAGCTGATCGCAAGGGTACGGTTCTGTTCATCAACAGTGAGCTGGAGTATGAGGAAGGCAAGAATCAGAACAAGCTGCGGCAGGAGGACATCGAGAAGATTGTCTCGACCTTTGAGGACTATTCCGAAATCAAGCGCTACTCCAGAGTCGTCACCCTTGAGGATATTGCCGAGAACGACTACAACCTGAACATCCGCCGGTATGCGGACACCTCACCACCTCCAGAGATTTTCGATGCCCGGGCCATTCTGCATGGCGGAGTGCCTGTGCATGAAACGGAAAGCGAATACATCCGGGAAGAAATCCTAGGTGACTTCGATGTGTCACACGTGTTCGTCAGAAGGGATGATGAGTACTACGACTTCAAGCCAGGGATTGAGACCAAGGAAGCTATTCGAGAAGCGGCCGGTGATGTCGATGCCACCGTCATCAATCAGCTGGAGCGATGGTGGGACAAGTACCGGGTGTCGTTGAATGAGCTGGATCAACAGGGAGCAGCGGCTGAGCAGACGATGCACGAGTATCTCAGGGAGCTGGGGTATGAGTAATACAGTTCCCGAAGGATGGACAAGAGTCAAATTTCTTGAAGTTGCCGATGTAGTTAAAGGCCTTACCTACTCAACGGCCGACTATGCATCAAAGGATACTGGCCATCCCTTTATTACATTGAAATGCATTGGCAAGAATGGCGGATTTTCCCCGCGGGGAATGAAGTACTACTCCGGCAAATACAAGCCGAGTCAAGTGGTTGTGGACGGTGACGTAGTATTCGCGAACACTGACCTTACTCGGGATGGTGATGTTGTCGGTAGCCCTGTACTGGTGCCGGAAATCCATAGCAAAAAACCTTCTCTCATTTCAATGGACTTATCCAGAGTTGTCCCCAAAAAGGGGCATGATAGTCGATATATCTACTACTGGCTTCAGAGAACAGATGTAAAACGGCAGATGATCAACTTGTCCGCTGGATCTACCGTACTACACCTAAATACTCGGGATGTACCTTACCTCCGAGTTGATGTTCCCCCACTTCCTGAGCAAAGAAAGATCGCCGCCATCCTCTCCTCCGTCGACGAGGTCATCGAGAAGTCCCGCGCCCAGATCGACAAGCTCAAAGACCTGAAGACCGGGATGATGCAGGAGTTATTGACCAAAGGAATTGGGCACACTGAGTTCAAGGATTCACCGGTGGGTAGGATTCCGAGTAATTGGAAATACCAGTATCTGTCTTCCGTGGTAGATGAAATAGTGGACTGCGAACACAAAACCGCGCCATATGTGGATAAATCAGACTATCTTGTGGTTCGAACTAGCAATGTAAGAGAGGGGTCACTGATACTAGAAGATATCAAGTGCACCACGCAGGAAGCATTTCTTGAATGGACAAGCAGAGCCACTCCAAAGAATGGTGACATCCTATTTACACGCGAGGCACCTGCTGGTGAGTCATGCATTGTTCCACCTGGAGTAAAGTTGTGCATGGGCCAACGTATGGTCTTGATCCGCCCAAGTAAACAGACAGTATTACCAGATTTTTTGTCTCTGTACTTAACTTCAGACATTGCAAAGAGGGAAATATACGGCCTGTCTATAGGCACTACGGTAACCCGTATCAATATCGAAGATATTAGAAAGATACCCTGTGCAATTCCTCCAATAATTGAACAACGTCAGATCGCTGAGTCCATCGGCGCAGCAACTCAGGCGCTTCAAGAAAAGTCTAAACGACTCAGATCATTCGAAGTTGTCAAACAGGCTCTTATGCAAGACCTCCTCACCGGCAACGTCCGCGTCAACCTTAAGCAGAAGGAGACAGCTGCAGCCTGAGCATCGGCAGCGGCCCATCATGTTCCAGGACGAAATCGACAAGGTAGAACTCCCGGCCATCCAACAGCTACAGGCGCTGGGTTGGACCTACTTGCATGGCTCTAAGTTGGCGGCTGTCTTGCCTTCTGCAGAGATACCAGCTGGCGAGCGCGGCTACTTCCGGGATGTTGTTCTGGTCAACAGACTGGAGGCTGCGCTTCGCCGTCTCAATCCTTGGATCAGTGAAGAGAACCTGCGCAAGGTCATGCGCGAGATCACCCATCCCAATCATACTGGATTGATGGAGTACAACCATGCCGTCTATCAGATGCTGGTGAACTACCTCTCCGTGGAGCAGGATCTGGGAAAGGGGCGCAAAGGTCAGACAGTCCGAATCATTGACTTCGATGAGCCAGGGAACAATGAGTTCCTATGCACCAATCAGCTCAAGATCGAAGGTACGCACAAGCCCATCTTCCCTGACATTGTTTGCTATGTGAATGGCTTACCCCTAGCCGTGATTGAGTGTAAGTCTCCATACATCACTGACCCAATAGCTGAAGGTATTGAGCAGCTTCGGCGCTATGCCAATCTGCGTGATCCAGCCAGCGATGAAGGTGCTTCCCGCCTGTTCTGGTATAACCAGCTCATGGTTTCAACCTGTAGGGATCAGGCCCGAGTAGGCACGATCAGTTCCTCTGCCCAACACTACAGTGAATGGAAGGACGCCTGGCCGATGACGGATGACAACATCCGGACTCTGCTAACCAGGACTGAAGCCAGTGGGGTTCAGGATCGGCCGTCCCCGGAATATCAGGTTATGCAAGTCAATGGCGGCCATACCGACCGTGACAAACCAGAGATCAATGCTCAACAGCGCTTGCTGGCAGGCATGTTCAGTCCTTCGACGTTTTTAGACCTAGTGCAGAACTTCACGCTGTATGAAACAGTTGACGGGAGGTTAATCAAGAAGGTAGCCCGCTATCAACAGTATCGGGCAGTGAACAAAGTTATCGACCGCCTCAAGTCAGGTGGCAACCGCAAAGAGAAGTCGGGTGTCATTTGGCATACCCAGGGCTCAGGCAAATCTCTGACCATGGTTATGCTGGCCGTAAAAATGCGACGGGATCCAGAGCTGAAGCAATACAAACTGGTCTTCGTCACTGACCGCACTCAACTCGACACCCAGTTATCAGGCACATTCAGAGAGGCTCAACACGAAACCGTATACAACGCCAGTTCAGTCAGCGAACTACGTGAGCTGCTACGTCGTGACTCCTCAGACATCGTCACCGCCATGGTCCAGAAGTTCCAGGATGCCGAAGCTGAGGCTGCCGGTAGTGATCCAGATAAGACCTTCAACGACCTCAATACCAGTGACAAGGTTATCGTCTTGGCAGACGAGGCTCACCGTACCCAATTCGGCAACTTAGCAGCCACGATCAGTGCTGCCTTACCCAATGCACCGAAGATCGGCTTCACAGGTACCCCACTGCTTAAGAACCAGAAGATGGATCAGGCCTTCGGTGGTTACATAGATCAGTACAAGATCAACGAAGCCGTTGAGGATGGTGCCACTGTCCGAATCATCTATGAAGGGCGCCAGGTACGTACTGATGTAGTCGGGGATTCACTCGATGCACTCTTTGAAGAGTACTTCAAGGACTACAGTGATGAAGACAAGCGGGAGATCCGCAGGAAGTATGGCGTCGAGCAAGCAGTCCGCGAAGCCCCTGCCCGCATCCGCTGGGTCTGCTTGGATCTGATCAAGCATTACCGCGAGTTCGTCCAGCCCAATGGCTTCAAAGCCATGATCGTCGTCGGCAGTCGCCATGCTGCCACCATCTACAAGAGCGCTCTGGACGAGCTGGGTGCTCCACCATCGGAGGTAATCATCTCAAGCAGCCACAACGACCCAGCATACTTGTCAGCGTACACCGACAAGCCACGTCAGAAGAAGGCTATTGATAACTTCACCAAACCACTGACTGAAGACCCGACAGCCTTCCTGATAGTCAAGGATATGCTGCTCACTGGTTTCGACGCCCCTATCCTTCAGGTCATGTACATTGACCGCAGCCTGAAAGACCACACACTGATGCAAGCCATTGCTCGGGTGAACAGAACCTACAAAGACAAGAGCTGCGGCTACATAGTGGACTACCACGGCCTCTCAGACCGCCTCACAGAAGCGCTGGAAGACTTTAGCAGTGAAGACATGCAAGGAGCCTACTACACACTCAAGGATGAGATACCCCGCCTCAAGGCCGCCCATACCCGTGTAGCCAGAATCTTCCAGGGGGTTAAGGGCAAGACGGTCGATGATTATGTGTTGTACCTCAAAGACGAGGAGCGGCGGCAGCAATTCGAGATGGCCTACAAGCAGTTTGCCCGACAGATGGATGTCGTATTGCCTGAAATTGCAGCCAAACCATTCGTGTCCGATCTGACATTCTGGGGCAAAGTGCAGAATGGAGCCCGGAACCTGTACCGTGATCCCCAACTGAACCTCAATGACGCCGGGGCAAAGGTTCGTCGATTGGTGGACGAACATATCATCAGCACTGGCGTAGACCCAAAGATCGCCCCCATTGATTTGATGGATCGGGGCTTTAAGGAATCCGTTGAGAAGATTCAGTCCCCTGAGTCCCGTGCTTCAGAGATTGAGAGCGCCATCAAGCATCACATCACAGTGAACCTGGAAGAAGATCCCGAGTACTATAAGTCCCTTAGTCTGCGCTTGCGCGACATCATTGAGCAAACCAATGGTAAATGGGAACAGCAGGCCCAATTGCTAATGCAGTTCCGGGACAGTATTGAATCTACCCGAGAGCAGGCAGCCAGCGATTTGGGATTGAGTGAAACCGAGTACGCCTTCTACAATATCCTGATGGCTGAACTGTCATCAGATGATGAAGTAAACATTATCAGTGACAGCGATCATACCCAAATCAAGAGCATCACCAAGAGCCTGGTAGTTATCTTTGAAGAGGCAACTCAGATCGTAGACTTCTTCGCTAAACCAGATGAAGTAAAGCGACTGCGCAAGGCCATCAAGCGCTCCATGATCGATCATCGTATCAATGACAAAGCGACCATCAATGTTGTGCAGGACCGATTCCTGGATCTGGCCAAGACCAAGTTCCAATGAGCGCCATGACTAACAATCCAGACTATCGAGACGGTAATGGATTTATCGCAGAGGTTATCCGTACCAGTCGCAAACGCTCTGCAGACATACGGGTAGAGGACGGTGCCGTATCAGTGATCGTACCCGCTGACCTGCCTGTTGAACGTATAGACCAACTACTGGTCAGCAAACGGCGCTGGATCCAGGAGAAACTCTCCCTACATCGTAAGCAGGCCCCTGCCAGCAGTCGTCAGTATGTCTCTGGCTCCGCATTCCCCTACCTGGGACGCAACTACCGCCTGAAGGTGAAGGCGGGCAGTTTCGCTCCAGTAAAGTTGGTACATGGCCGACTGGAAGTAACTGTGCCGGAAGGTGCGTCACAACCGCATATGATCCGCAATGCCCTGGTCCGATGGTACAAGCGCCAAGCCATACTGAAGCTGACAGAGAAAGTCGAACGATACGCGGATCGCGTGGGCGTCAAACCAGCAGGAATAGGAGTCAGGACCTACAAGTCCCGATGGGGAAGCTGTACCCGTGATGGTCACATCAACTTCAACTGGCAGATCATGCTGGCGCCCAGCTCAATGGTTGACTATATCGTGGTCCACGAGCTTTGCCATTTGATACGGCATGATCACTCGCCCGAGTACTGGCGCGAGGTCGAACGTGTGATACCTGACTTTCACGATCGTCGCGTCTGGCTACGTGACAATGCGCTGCGTCTTACCATCTAAGCCCCTGCCAGCTATGGCATATCGGACACCTCGATTCCCTAAGTGAATCACATCAGAGATGTTGGCAATGCCCAAAGCATTCCTGCATCAGGTACTACTGTTATACTTATAGCATCTCGCGCCAGCCCCGTATTCGTTTATTTTACCTTATTTTTCAATAACATAGAGAGATATAAGCCAGCACATATTTGTGGTCAGATGAGCAAAATAACCATGAAAATGTATTCTGAGGCATGTAATCTGGCACAAATTTATTGCACACCAATGAGGCTGAAGATGCTACCCACGATCACCACACCCACGTCTTTGCTGAACTTCTGTAAAGCCCCCAGACAGACAAGGAAGCGATCGGCCACAGCGATCTATCTCACAACCAGTCAGAAGGTTCAGATAATGAAGCAGTGCAGCGACTCGGCTCTGATTCTGTATGAATTCTACCTATCCAAAGCGGCTGCGCCTGGATATGCATTTGAGGACTCAAAAGTTGCAGCAGCCCTAGGATGGCACATATCAAAGGTAAGCAGACTACGCCAGCAACTGACTAGGGAAGGGTATTTCATGCGACACACTGTCGCTGGTCTTGGAAAAGGAGTATTAACTATCCTCGACCCTGAGCTGATCCGTGAGGTGAAAGCGAGCCGCCAAAGCCACTCCAATGGGGGGAGTTCCAGCGATGAGAAGATACTTAAGATCGTTCTTGCGCAACTTAAGAGGAACCCCGAGGTTACTGATGAAACCGACGAGCTGTCGCTTGCAGCCGATGGGCCATGACGATAGTTTCCGTTCGGTCGCGGTTCCGTTGGCGCAATATTCAATACAACCTATCTATTGGCCGACCCGGGTAGCGGCGTGCCCCAAGCCTGAGCGTAGCGAATGGCGCAGGAGGTGCGCAAGCGAACCGGGGAGGTCAGGTTATATATAAAGACTACCGGCACCCAACCCCTTCCGTCATCCCGGCGCACTCGCTACGCTCATGCTTGGGCGACACGGGGTGTGGGCACCTGGTACAGGTTCAAGGTATGGTGTGATTGTGTCTGGGACACTAGGCCGCTCTGTACTGTACTGGAAGAAGCCGCCCAATGGTAATATCATAGTTAATCCCCGAGCCTTAGACGTACGGATAGAAACCAATGGACAACTTTCCTAAGGGCGTTGATGCACCCTTCGGCTATCTGCGCATACGCTTCAGTTATAAAGGTGTGCGGTGCTCAGAGATACTGACAGACCTGAAGCCCACCAAACACAACATAGCTTATGCTGCCAATAAGCTGGCGGTGATCAAGCTGGAGATCCGGGAAGGCCGCTTCGACTACCGCAGTCACTTCCCCGAATCCAAACGGGCAGAGATGTTCGGGTCATTACGAAGTAGCGGCCGCACCATTGGCGAAGGTGTACTGAACTGGCTTAGTATCAAGAAGGCTACTACAGCCCCTTCTGGTTTCCGTTCCTACAAGAACAAGGTCGAGAAGCACGTCATACCCAAATGGGGAGATCGCCGCTTCACGGATGTAAACAGAACCGACCTGGTACGTTGGCAGACAATTGATCTGCCGGCCCAGGATCTGTCCAACAAAACCATCAACTGTATCCTGACACCCCTTCGCGGGGCATTCGAGGATGCACATGCTGATCAGATCATCTCACTCAATCCGTTCTCCACGATCAAGAATCTGGAACTGGACGCTGAGGGTGAACCTGATCCTCTGACTCTGGATGAACTGCAGCGGGTCACCTCACTGAAGACTCACCGTCAACAGGAGATCAATGCCATTGGCTTTAATGCCTGGAGTGGTCTACGTGAAGGTGAGCTGTTGGCTCTTGCCTGGGAAGATATTGATCTGAATAAGTGGACTGTACGCATTACCCGTAATCGGGTGAACAATGAGTACAAGCTTCCCAAGACCAAAGCCAGTATCCGAGAGTTTGATCTGTTGCCTGAGGCCATCGAGTTTCTCAAAGCCCAGAAGCAATTCACCTTCATGAAGGCAGCGGTACCTATTAAGGTGCGCCAACGTAACAACAGGTCCTTCACCAAAGAGCAAGTGCGCTTCGTCTTCCACAGCTCAGTGGTCGATAAGCCATGGTCAGGTGATGGTCCGTTCAGGAAGGTGTGGGCGGATCTGCTGCGTAAGGCCAAAGTAAGACACCGAGGACCTAACCAGCTTCGTCACACATTCATATCCCAGATGCTGACCCAGTACATCCCACCGGAATGGATTGCGCCGATCTGTGGAACGAGCGTGGCGATGATCCGAAAGCACTACGGGAAATTCATCCGAGAGGATCGTCCCAACCTGGGTGCGGCAATCGCCAAAATCCGCGCTCAAAAGGATAAAAATGGTCAGCTTTTGGTCAGATCGAAAACCGATGGCGATACAAACAATTGATTTGACTATACTTTATATGGTGCGGACGGAGAGACTCGAACTCTCACACCTTGCGGCACTGGAACCTAAATCCAGCGTGTCTACCAATTCCACCACGTCCGCCTGCGATACCGGGTCAGCGTGTCGCTGACTCCGGCGCGAGGAGCGGCGCATTATAACCAGTTATGCGGCCACTGTCAGTGTCAGTTTGCGCGCATGTCTTCGATTTGTTGTTGCAGGCGCAGCACGGTCTGGTTGACCTGCAGGCGATAGGCATCAATCGCCTCGACAGCCTCTTCAACCCGGATCAGACGGTCGTTGAGGCCACCCGAAGCACCTTCGGCGGTGCTGATCTCGGCGCGCAGATTGACTACGTCCTGGGCCACGCCACGCACTTCCTGCAGGGTATTGTTCATGGTATTCACGCGACCAGCCAGAGTTTCCGATGCCTGGCGCAGATCAGCAACGCTGCGGCGGTTTTCCTCGACCAAATTGGTCGCCTGCAGGAGCCGCTGATTGGTTTCCTCAACCAGGGTCAGATTTTCCTGCGACCGCGTCTCGGTGATGGCAACACGACCGGTCAGGTCGGTCACGTCGGCGTTAGTGGCATTGCGAGCCGCCCACAGCTTGTCGATCTCGGAAAAATTGAAGTCTACCCGTTCAATGATGTTGCCAGTGGTTTCTTCGGCTGAATCACCCACCATGGCCAGCCGGTTCTCCAGATCGAGGATTCGGCTGTTGGCCTGATCCAGGCGTCGCAGATTCTCCTCATAGACCGTGTAGGCCAGGCCCGCGCCGGCCAGAATGGCCAATGTCAGCACACCCAGCATAATACGCACTGGCCAGGTGCTGACCTTGATGGTTTCGGCGTAACTGACAGGTTTTACCAGGTCCGGCTGCCGTCGCGCATGCTGTCGATCGACCACTTCGTCCCGATCGGGCACCATTGACGGAATATCACCCAGGTCATCATTGTCTCGCATCGTTCTACACCTCAATGCTTTGGTACGCGTACATACAGTTACCCTGTATTGTAGACGCAATGCGGTCCCGTCGGCAAAGGCTGTCTTGTGCCCATTTCCTGCGCTTGATCCCGCCCCCTGTCGTCCGCATCAGGCTTTGCCACCTTGAAACACGGGCCGTACTGATTTATGCTGAAAAGCTGAATTCATGACTATCACCAATTGATTTGTCGAGGCTTGTATGAAATTAGAATTACCCGATCTGCCCTATGCTGCCAATGCACTGGAACCGCACATGTCCGCAGAAACACTGGGCTTCCACCACGGCAAACACCACAACACCTACGTGGTCAAAGGCAACGAGCTGCTGGCTGATGCCGGCGTCGATGCCGATAACCTGGAAGATCTGGTACGCGCAAGCGCCAAAGTGGGCGGCCCGCTGTTTAACAATGTGGCTCAGGTTTATAACCACAATTTCTTCTGGAAGAGCATGAAGCCTGCCGGCGGCGGCGCGCCAAGCGGCGCCATCGCTGACAAGATTAACGCTGATTTCGGCAGCTACGATGACTTCAAGAAAGAATTTACCGCTGGCGGTGTCGGTCAGTTCGGTAGCGGCTGGGTCTGGCTGGTACTCGATGGCGGCAAACTCAAGATCGCCAAGACACCTAACGCTGAAACGCCACTGACCACCAGCGCCAAACCAATCCTGGTGTGTGATGTGTGGGAACATGCGTATTATCTGGATTACCAGAACCGTCGCCCTGACTTCCTGGCAGCGTTTCTGGAAAATCTGGTCAACTGGGATTTTGCCAACCAGAATCTGGCGTGATTTGCGCGGGCTGATGCCCGCAAAGCAGCGATAAAAAAGGCCGGCCTGTCTCTGACAGATCGGCCTTTTTTATAACCTGATGATTTACAACCTACTGATCAACTTTTGACATCAGAAGATCAGACGCAGCCCCAGCCCCATCAGATCTTCATCAGAGTTCCGCTCGTAGGTCAGCGTACCTGACAACGCTGGCAGAAATTCGTATTCAAGTCCGACGCCGGGAACTGTTTCATTGTCACCTGCACCCAGATCCGTATGTTTGACGGCCACAAAAAATTCCGCCTCCGGACTGATATTCATACGCGCACCCAGCTCAAACCTGGCACCCTCGCTGTCCTCATCAAAGGTAAAGGCGCCAAGACGACCAAGACCAAGACGACCGCGAACGTCGTATTCGATGTAACTGGCAGTGCCGTAAACACTCGCGGTCTCATTGCGACCGAAAATATAACCCAGGCCAAATGACTGTATGTCGCCGTCAAAGTCATTCCCCGGTGAATCATCATCCAGCCCAAGATCGGTGAAACTGGCCACAGCGAGGATTCTGTCAACAATCTCCAGACTGGCATTTATGCCAAAACCGTCGACCTCAATACCGGCGCTTTCACCTTGCAGGTAGGCGACCTCAACATAACTGTACTCATTGGCATCTGCCAGCGCCAACCCCGGCGCCATCAGGCCAGCGAACAATAACGGCTTGATATTCCTCATTAACACTCTCCCCTCATCCATATTATATGTTCAGGCAGCCAGAATGCCCGGCTGCGGCGAGAGTATAGCAGAGCGTCCCGCACTGCATATGAAGCAGCACAGATTGATAGCTAAATTCCTACACCCCCTTTGCCGCCCCTTTTCCGCACAAGCGTCACAACGTGGTCAGTACCACCAGCTGGTCGCCCGGCAACAAGTCCATGGCTTTGCCCCGCGGCGGATTAAGCTGAAGCCGTTTGCCATGCGCGTCGGGCTGCGACCGGCAAATGCCCAGTGCGGTCTCACCTACGGCACCTGCCTTGACTTCGAACTCACCAAAGCTGGCTGCCGCGCGCAGATGATAGTCATCCGGATCGTTGAACAGAATCTCGGCGCCCTGGGCAGTGAACAATTCATCATAGACCAGCCTGAGCTCACGCCGCAGCGTTACCTGGGACAACATATGACTGAGAATCATGGAGCTGATAATGGTTTCACTGCTATTGCGTTCCAGCAGGTCTTCGTTAGCAGGATCGCTCAGTTCCAGCAATATCTGCGGCTTCACCTGCTGGTCCTGCAGAATCTCATCCAGTACCAGATAACCCACTATGGCCCGCGCATCCGCTTCCTCGCCCGAGCTCAGCCGGTCGCTGCACAACAACACGATACTGTCGTAACGCCCCGGCTGCAGACGCCGGAGCTCACCTTCTACCATATAATCAGCTTCAATATGCTGACATGCCACCCGGGCCGCATTGTCGCTGTAGCGAGAAATATCGGCAATCCGCGCACTGGCAGGGACAATAGAGACCAGATCAACGTCAAAGTCATAATCATCATAGCTGGCGAGCTCGGTGATGATCGCCGGCACACGACGATTCCAGCCCAGTATTAACAGCCGCTTCGACTGCACACCTGGCGTGTCCTCTTCCACTGCTGCAATCCGGTGAACGCGACGGTCGCTGACGGCATGTGCCCGGGGTTCGGTTTCATCGAACGAGCGTGCCATCAACACCAGCGTGTCTTGCGGCGTCAACACCTCATCAGAAGGCACATTCAACCTGGCATGTAACTCGCCTGCCGCATCAGGTCGCATCAGGCCGAACATGATGGCGTCAGGACAACGCGCTTCGACCTCGGTTATCGCCAGACCGGCATAGGGTGCAGCCGGCCGCAGATACAGCTCGTTACCCTCGTGAGCCGTCAGCAGCTCGCCATAGAGCTCTGACAAGCCCGGATGAATGATATTCTGCGCCACTAACCGACTGATGGTGGCATCACCCGCCACTACTTCCAGTGGTCCTGGATAGGCCCGCGAGGCCACCGAGAACTTGCGCACATCCTCGACCTCGGTCACCACATAGGGCAGCGGTTGGTTACGCTCCCGCGCCTGGGCATGAATGGACAACAGTGCCTTCACCGTTTCCACATCCGAGGTCACCAGACTATCGGGCTCATGCGACTGAAATGGGATAATGACAGCAGCCGCCTGCAGGCAGGCGACGCGATGCAGGGCCTCTGGCTGCAGCGCCGAACCACTGCGCAGAATGATATGTTTGGCCCGTCGCCCGATGCCGGGGTCCTGGCGCAGCAGCTGAATCTGTTCCGATGACACCTGCTCCGACAGCACGACAATCTGCAAACGCTTGATATCACGTTCGCGCAGGAAGCGGCCAACGCGGGATGTCGACATTACCAGTTCGCGTAACAACGGCACAGTGCGGTTATTCCAGCCCAGAATCACAATATGGTTTTTCAGGGACACCGGCGTCAGGCCCAGCTCAAGTTGCTCCATGATGGCGATCAACCAGCGGGTCATGATCGCCACCAGAGCACCCAAAAACACCACATAACCACTGACGGTCAACCAGGTCGACACGATACGGCGCCAGGTGCCTTCGTCGTCCCCCAGGTATCCCGGATCAGTCAGGCGCAAAAATGCCCACCACACGGCATTGCCCAAATGCTCGTCGTATTCCCCCAGCGGCAACACCAGCATGCCGCCCACCAGGGAAATCAGACCAATCACCGCAACCACCACTAACAGCTGGTAGGACGCGCCTTTGACAAACTGGCGTTCGACAAAAAATTTTAACCGGTCTATGAATCGGAGTCGAAACATCCTGGCGGGCTCCTGAGGGTGACATTGTTGTTCTGGCAATCAGTATAGGAGCCCTGACCGGCCGGGGCAATGCGCGACTTCAAAACGAAAAAACCCGGCGGACGATTCATAATCATCCACCGGGTTGTTGTCTGCCGTTAGTTCGGGGTCAGAATTGACCTTTAAAGCCAATAGCAAACGTCGGGCCATACTCCTCGAACTGGAAAGTGTAGTTCTTGCTACCCTGGTAAAGCTCAAGCGCCTCATCGGTCAGATTAGTGAACTCTGCGACCAGCTCGAACTGTGGACTGAACCGGTATGACGCGGTCAGGTCCACCTGCGTATGCGGTGCCACATAGAGGTCGAAGCGCTCGTTGTCGCCGACTTCGCTCAGGAACTTGTCACGGTAGGAGACACTCAGGCGCGTGCTGAACAGTTCGTTCTCGTAGCCCAGGTAGACGTTACCGGAACGCTCCGCGGCTTCCGGCAGCGCAAAGGATTCGCCGGCACGCTCATTGATTTCCAGATCGGTATCCAGCGCCGTCAGGTTAAGTCCGGCCAGCAAACCGATCAGAGATTCATCAAACACTTCGAAACCCTGCTGCGCATTAAATTCGATACCCGTCACTGATGCTTTGGTACCGTTAACCGGTTGGTCAACTTCAAAGCCGGCGAATTGCGGGTTTTGTCTTGTGGAAAAATCGACAATATAGTCATCGATATCCTTGTAGAAGACGCCAGCCGATATCACGCCTGAGTTGCCGTAGTACCAGTCAGCCAGCAGGTCGAAGTTGCTTGACTGGTAGGGGTCCAGGTCCGGATTACCCAGTTGGATTTCCATGTCCTCACGATTGATCTGCGAGCGCGGGGAAATGTCGCTGAAACTCGGGCGCGCGATGGTGTTGCTCCACGCTGCGCGAACCACCAGATTGTCCGTCGGCTCGTAGCGCAGGTGCACGCCGGGCAAAAAGTTGGTGTATTTTGAAGACACAGACCTTTCGTTAATGCTGAGGGCGCCGTTTTCGTCAAACACCAGCTCATTGCCGTTCGCGCGGTAATCCGTGCGTTCGACACGGGCACCGGCAATCACACGAACGCGATCAAGATCCCAGGTACCCATCATGTAGCTCGCAATCACGTCCTCTTCGGCGCTGTAGTCCTGTGCCGAATTCAGCGCCAGGTTTTCTTCAACATCCCGTGGACGGGCCTTGAATTCACTGCGATTGGAATTGTAAAAATTCACGAAAGCCGAAGAGCTGATGCCCTGACCAAGGTTACTCAGGCCATGGGACGGTGCGCCAGTAGTAAACTGTGACAACAGCACATCCGGTGTGTCGCGGTCTTCGAACTCATTGACGTCAGCTACCTTGTCCTTGAAGCGACCATCGATACCGGTTTTTACCGTCAGGGACTCAATGCCAAAGGCCATCGGCACTTCGATGTTGAGAGCAAAGTTGACGT
>UEXM01000617.1_pt1 | contig 36192 bp, 44 predicted proteins | sample 1796661 | NCBI WGS metagenome assembly UEXM01 (sample SAMEA4772469, study PRJEB27181) | metagenome
TGACTTCAATCTGCTCGTCAGTCAGATTGCTAAGATCCATCTCTGCAATTGCGTTGCTCATAAGTTACCCCAGTAAGTAAGTCTCAATTAAAAATGATACACCAACAACTGCCAGTATTACAACATAGGCGGTGCAAAAGTCTTTTATAGCTTGCCATATCATCGTTAAAACCCCCACATTGTTAAAGTGTGTTCCCAGTCTACCACTAGCAGGAACATTAGGCCAATAATCATTAGTTTATATTTCCAGTCTTTTAACATTTGTGTTGCCCCATAAGCAAAAAGTAACGACCTTCCGCCTCTCCTGTCAGATTGTATAGGTCTGCCTGTGGTACTTCCTGCGCGTCGATACCCTGCAACCATTTGTTGATGTGTCGGCTAGTAGTTACCGACCATTTTTGCTCTGTGCGTACAAAACCTCCCGACGCTAGCTGTGCTGCTACTGGTGTCTCGTAGCTGAATAGAACTACAGCGCCGTTAGGTAGTGTTAGTTCTGTCTGGTTTGCTGCAATTTGTCGTAGTTTCATGCTTTATGCCTCTAATGCTAATAGTAAGAATGCGCCCAATGATGACATAGCAATCCGAATATCAGAGGGTAATTCGCTATATAACACAACGCTAAAAATCATTTGAGTCTCGTCTATGTAGTCCTGTCCGTAGTAATCCATTGTTCATGCCTGTCTGTTGTTAACTGGTGAGCAGTTTATACTCGTCGTACTCAGGACGCAACGGGCAAGTTTTACATCGTGGCCTAGGATGGTTCGCGGCTAGGCCGCTATTGTTTCCTCTATTAGTGTTACTGGTATGCCATGCTCTCTGACTGCCTCGTTAAATACCCATATCAGACCATCGCTTTCAGAATACCATGCTTTCATTTGTTCCAGAGTCTCTGGCATGTCATGTTCTGTCTGTATGTCTATGCCTAAGTATGCCTCTATGGCGCGTGACATCTTGTTATATTCGCTCCCTATAACTAAACGCTCTGCCCACTTGTCCATGCCGATAGCAGTGAATGAGTCGGCTATGTCGTTGCGTATGTCTAATAATGTAGTGAATGTGTTCATGTGTTTACCTATGTAGTTAATTAATTTGTGAAGCCATGATAGCGTCTGAATCACTGGTGTCAATAACTTTTTAATATATGCATATAACTATATGGTAGTTGTAATGGTTTGGATTGTGTGCTTGTGGTTACTTGTGATGACTTGTGGGGTACTATAGTTCCCCTCACATGTCAACATTTGCATACTCCTGTCAACTATGGTAGACCCCAGCGCCCCCTAGCATAACACAATCCCAATGTCAACCTTGCATTCTATTGTAAACTATGGTAAGCCATAGACTCCCTAGCATTGTTTGCTATTGTTTGCAAGTGTTGACATGAGGGGGCGGGTGTGCTAGAGGGGACGGGGGAGGGTATTGTGTTCTCTAATAATTTATAGTACCCGCTCACGTACAAAATAGGCCAAAATTAGGTCAAATTGACCAATAATCCTCTCCAGTAACCTCTTGTATACAAAAGAAAACTAGAATTTACTAAAAACACACTAAAAGGACACTCTTATAACTAAATAATCTAAAATAATGCTTGACTTTTGACACAAAATATGATATAATCAATAAGTATTCTTAGGTACTAAGGTAAATACTTTATGGATCAACCTAAACGTAAAAGAGGGAGACCAAGGAAGACTGATGTAGTCTCTAAAACCTCTGGAAACAGGGGTAAAGTAGGGCGACCTAAAGGTGATGCTAGCATTATTAATGAATATAAGGCTAGAATGCTTGCTTCACCTAAATCTAACAAAGTTCTGGATAGTATTTTTAATGCTGCTCTTAACGATGACCATAAAAATCAAGCGGCAGCATGGAAGCTAGTAATGGACAGGATGTTGCCTTTAAGTTATTTTGAAAAGGATTCAGCTAGTGGTCGCCAAAGTGTGTCAATTACTATCTCAGGTGTTGGACAAGTTGCCACAACTGTCAATGACCCAAGTGAAGACAATACCATTGAAGGAGAGTTCACAGAAAGTGATATATAAATACTTCCAACTAGATGACTTTAAGTGTCAAGAGACAGGCGAGAACAAGATAAACGAAGATTTTGTTAGAATGCTGGATGAGTTGAGAGAGGCCTGTGGTTTTCCTTTTGTAATCACTAGTGGCTATAGATCACCTAAGCATTCCATAGAAGCTAAGAAGGCTAAACCGGGAACACATGCCCAAGGTATAGCTGCGGACATTAAGACTGCCAGCGGCCAACAGCGTCATAAGATTATTAAGGCTGCTATGATTATGGGGTTCAATGGGATAGGTGTTGCTAAGAGCTTTGTGCATGTGGACACTAGGAAGTCTAGTCCTGTTGTGTGGTCATATTAATGTGTCTGGGTTATGGGAACTTTAAGGATTTATGACTGACCTAAACATAGAGTTACTTCCGTGGCAGCAGGATGTGTGGGGTGACGATACAAGGTTTAAGATTGTAGCCGCTGGTAGACGTACTGGCAAGTCCAGACTCGCGGCATGGTTGTTGATTGTCAATGCGTTGGAGTCCAGTAAGGGGAATGTGTTTTATGTAGCACCGACCCAAGGACAGGCTAGAGACATCATGTGGCAGACACTGCTTGAACTGGGTAATCCAGTGATTGTGTCTAGCCACATCAACAATCTACAGATAAAGCTAATCAACGGTGCGACCATATCGTTGAAAGGCGCGGACAGACCAGAGACTATGCGTGGTGTGTCCTTGAAGTTTCTGGTCATGGACGAATACGCAGACATGAAGCCTGAAGTATTTGAGCAGATTCTTAGGCCAGCTTTGGCTGACCAAAAGGGGAATGCGTTGTTCATTGGTACGCCAATGGGACGTAATCACTTTTACGAGTTGTACCAGTACGCTGAGTTAGGTGATGACCCAACGTACAAAGCGTGGCACTTTACAAGCTATGACAATCCTTTGTTAGACGCAGAGGAGATAAACGTAGCTAAAAAGAGTATGTCCAGCTATGCGTTTAGACAGGAGTTTATGGCGTCCTTTGAGGCCAGAGGCTCTGAGATGTTCAAGGAGGATTGGGTCAAGTTTGGTGAGTCTCCAGAAAACGGGGACTACTACATAGCCATTGACTTAGCTGGCTTTGAGGAAGTAAACAAACAGCGTACCAAGAACAGTAAACTGGACGAGACAGCCATAGCGGTTGTCAAGGTCAACGACAGCGGACACTGGCACGTAGAGAACATAGTACATGGGCGCTGGGAGTTGTCTGAGACAGCCAGAAAGATATTTGAGGTTGTCAGGGACTACAGGCCCATAGGCATAGGGATAGAGAAAGGTATTGCTAGACAGGCTGTTATGTCGCCTCTGACGGACATGATGAAGCGATACGGGATGTTTTTTAGGGTTGATGAGTTGACCCATGGGAACAAAAAGAAGACTGATAGAGTTATGTGGGCGCTACAGGGCAGGTTTGAAAATGGTTTCATTACCCTTAACAAAGGTGAATGGAACAGTCGGTTCTTAGATCAGTTATTTCAATTTCCTGATCCACTGACACATGATGACCTTGTGGACGCATTGGCTTACATAGATCAGTTGGCTAAGATAGCGTACACATACGACTTTGAAATAGATGACCATGAAGTTTTAGACACAGTAACGGGGTACTAATGGCTACACTTACTAAAAAACAACAGGCTACGTTAAAAAAACACTCAGTACACCATACCGCAAAACACATGACTGAAATGCGTAAAGCTATGCGGTCTGGTAAATCTTTTACTCAAGCACACAAAACAGCACAAAAGAAAGTAGGGAAGTAACATGGCTAAACGAGGACTGTATTCTAACATTCAAGCCAAACGCAAGCGTATTGCTGCTGGGTCTGGAGAAAAAATGCGTAAGGTAGGAGCCAAAGGCGCTCCAACGGCAAAAGCCTTTAAGCAAGCAGCTAAGACAGCTAAAAAGCCAAGGAAAAAGTAATGGAGTACGGTGACAACGACACCCTTGCCACTGAGCAACATATTGAAGATTGGGTTATAGACAAGTGCAATACTTGGCGTGACCACTACGAATCCAACTACGCAGAGCGTAACGAAGAATACTATAGACTCTGGCGCGGCATCTGGGCATCCCAAGACTCAGACAGAAAAAGCGAAAGAAGCAGAATAATCAGCCCTGCATTACAGCAGGCTGTAGAGTCCAGTGTAGCGGAGATTGAGGAAGCTACGTTTGGTCGCGGTAAATACTTTAGTATTACTGATGACATGGACGATCAGGACAATCAGGACATTGTGTACCTGAGAACCAAACTCCACACTGACCTAGAAAAAGCAAAGCTACGTCAGGCAGTAGGAGAGTGCCTTATCAATTCAGCAGTCTTTGGAACAGGGATTGGTGAGGTAGTGCTTGAGGAAGTAAAAGAGATGGCTCCCGCTACCCAACCTATCATGGGTGGTGAGTTGACAGCAGTGGGTGTTAATGTGACTGACCGCACAATGGTCAAACTGCGACCCATCCTTCCTCAAAACTTTCTCATCGACCCTGTTGCTACCAACGTAGATAATGCGCTTGGAGTTGCTGTAGATGAGTTTGTGTCTAGGCATCTTGTGGAGGAACTACAGGAGTCTGGAGTGTACGCTGATGTGTACGTAGGTAACGCTCCAAGAGACTACGAGCTAGAGCCTGACCAAGAGCTATCCAGCTTTGATGACGATAAAGTACGTCTAACAAAATACTACGGTAAAGTACCTCGCCACCTGCTAATGAAGTCTGAAAAAGAACTGATGATGCAGGACGATGAGGACATAGCTGAGATAGAAACACTTGTTGAGGATGAGGATAACGAGACAAATGAAAGTTTCTACGTAGAAGCAATCATTGTCATTGCCAACGGTGGCATACTCCTGAAAGCTGAAGAAAACCCCTACATGATGGGCGACCGACCTATCGTTGCATTCCCTTGGGATGTTGTGCCGGGAAGGTTCTGGGGTCGCGGTGTTTGTGAGAAAGGCTACAACAGCCAAAAGGCTCTTGATACGGAGCTACGCGCACGTATTGATGCCCTATCCCTTACTGTACACCCAATGCTTGCTATGGACGCTACACGGCTTCCTAGAGGCTCTAGGCCAGAGGTACGCCCCGGCAAGATTGTCCTAACCAACGGTGACCCACGACAAGTCCTACAACCCTTTAACTTTGGTCAAGTTAGTCAGATTACATTTGAGCAAGCCAATGCGTTACAAAGAATGGTACAAATGTCTACAGGGGCGATTGACTCTGCTGGCATTCCGGGAAGCATCAACGGCGAAGCTACTGCTGCTGGAATTAGCATGTCTCTTGGTGCTATTATTAAGCGTCACAAACGCACACTAATAAACTTCCAAGATTGTTTTCTAATACCGTTTGTAAAGAAAGCTGCGTGTCGTTATATGCAGTTTGACCCTGAAAACTACCCTGTTGCTGACTACAAGTTTGATGCTACTTCCACACTGGGCATTATTGCGCGTGAGTACGAAGTCACACAGCTTGTACAGCTACTGCAAACAATGTCACAGGACTCACCTCTGTACAATACACTTATAGAGTCTATTATTGACAACATGAACCTGTCAAACCGTGAGGAACTGACTGCTAGACTACAAGAAGCAGCACAGCAATCACAGCCTACTCCAGAGCAACAACAGTTGGCACAGGCTGCACAACAGGCACAACTTGCCTTCCAGCAGTCTCAGACAGCGGCGTTGAATGGACAAGCTACTGAGTCACAAGCCAGAGCGCAGAAGATGGCTGTAGAAACTCAGTTGGCACCACAGGAGCTAGAGATTGACAGGATCAAGGCTATCACAACCAACCTACAGGCAGGCGACCAAGACGATAAGGAGTTTGAACGTAGGCTGAAGATGGCACAAACCATGCTGAAAGAGAAAGAGATTGATCTTAAGATTGGACAGCAGCAAAGGCAAGGACAGTAACATGGTAATAACCTCCGTACAATTTCAAAACGCTATTGACCAAATCAACTCCAAGTTTGCAGAACTTGAAAACAAGATTAAGGAACTAGAAGCTAAGAATGAAGCGAAAAGGCCAGCGCAGACGCGCAAGACTAAACAAGAGGCTGCTTGATGGCGAAACCAAGGAAAGGAAAAGCGAAAGTAAAGGTAACTTCTAGGGGAAAGAGAGTCTCCTATGGGCAGGCTGGCCCAGCAAAAGGCGGTGGCCCTAGAGTCAAGCCGGGAACCAGCAAAGGAGACAGCTACTGCGCTAGAAGTTTAGGTATTAAAAAACGACTGCCTAAGTCTAAACAGAATGACCCTAACACTCCAAATAACTTATCACGTAAGCGTTGGAAGTGTTCAGGAGCTAAGTCAAGAAGAAAATAAGGACTACCATGATGGAATCTGAGTTTATAACTATACATGATGACCCTGAAACAACTGCTTTGCGGCTTAACTCAGAGACAATTTCTTACTTAGGAGGTTCCCTCGTTGAAGCACAAGATCCTGACATACAGCTAGGGATTCTGGAGATGATTAAACAGCATTCTGCTTTTGTAATAGAAACTAGCACAAAAATAGTAAACAGAAAGTCCGGCAAGCTACGGGCGGTATAACAAGGAAAAACGATGTCTGAAAATTCAATAAGAGTACCACAGTGGGCGTTACCGATAGCCGCTGCTGCCGTAAGCCTTGCAGTTGCATGGGGCGTACTACAGGCTAACACAGCACACGCTAGCGAAGATAGGGAGCGCATAGCCCAGATAGCAGAGCAAGCTGCGGCAAAGGCACAGGCCAACGGGCAAGCACAGGCAGTGACGGAGCAAAAGGTCGAAGCAATCGTCAACTCGTTGGCTCGTCAGGAGAAGATCCAAGAGAAGACCAACGAACAGATACAAGCTCTCGTACAAGCTCTCTTGAGCAAGAGTTAGTCTATGATCCAGAACGACCAAACTTATTCTGCGACATGCGAGAATACAGGATGCTACGCTACGTCCAGCCCCCAGCAAAGCGACACAAAGTTGCGAAAATATGGCTGCGCTACAACTACCAAAAATGCGGATACGGAGCAACTTTGTATGTGCGTAACCAAGGGCCAAGAGTCCTTGGAACAGCGTGGGACACAAAGCTGCTGCTGTTAACGTGGGAGCTACAGGCACCCACAGCTATTAAAACACAGGCTGTAAAAAAGAAAAGAAGAATCTAATGGAGACTATGCTAATCTTTATGTTGGTAATTCTGGAAAAGAATGTACCTACGCTTGAGATAGCATTCCGTGAGTTGACTTCTTGCCTTGAATACAAAACAGCCTTAGTGCATCAAAATGTAAGCGAACACGCTATTGTAATGCCCAAGACTAGACACTTTGATGCGTATTGTGAACCCAGAGTAGTGCCTGTGGCTGACGTAGGTACTAAACTGTTACTTAGAGATCCACCTAAAAGAGAGGAAGACTGATATGCCGGGATATGGAATGAGCTACGGAAAAACTAGCGGTATGAAAAAGAAAAAGAAAGCCGCAAAGAAGAAACCAATGCGTAAACCTGCTGGTAGAAAAATGTAAAATAATACTTGACTTTTTGTCAAAAGTATGATATAATCTAAACTGTATCTTAAATTAATTAAGGGAATACATAAGATGACTAAAGAACTTGAAGTTTACTTTGCTAATTACTTTGAAATGTTTGGTACAGAAGGTTGGAAACAACTTCTTTCTGATCTAAACCAAAATGTAGCGCAAATAAACTCAGTTGAACAAACAACAGATAACGACAATTTGCACTTCCGTAAAGGACAACTTGCAATACTCGCTACGCTGTTTAACCTAGAAACTCAAATAAGCAATGCTGAACAAGAAGCTCAAGAGCCTGTACAAGAAGAATTAGACCTTGAATCCTAATGTATAGACTGTACGACTTTAAGTGTCTTGATGGGCATGTATTTGAAGCATTAGTACCTGAAACCCAGCACATCATACGGTGTGAAAAATGTGGTTACAGTGCTAAACGGATTATCTCTCCTATCAGGTCTTCTCTTGATCCAATAAGCGGAGACTTTCCTGACGCTACAAAGCGTTGGGCTAAGGCTAGGGCGAGTCACATCCAATACGAGAAAAAGCAAAGTTCGTAGCTAGAACCCTTTTTTTAATCTCTCCATAATACTAAGGTACGGAGTTTAATAATGGCTAAAATAATTGAGCGTGAGGATACGCAGGCGTCTACAGAAGACGTATTTGCGGAACAAGAACAACTAGAAGTGGAAGAACAGGTAACTCCTAGCGAACCTGACATTCCTGACAAATACCAAAACAAGTCTGCACAGGAACTTGTACAGATGCACCAAGAAGCTGAGAAGCTATTGGGGCGACAAAGTTCTGAGGTAGGCGAGTTACGTAAAGTTGTTGATAACTACATCCAAGCACAACTCACAACGGAACCACAACAACAAGAACAAGTCGAAGAAGTAGACTTCTTTACTGATCCTGAGAAGGCAGTAGCACAGGCTATTCAGAACCATCCTAAAATTAAGGAAGCTGAATCAGTAAGTCAACAGTACAGAATGCAAACTGCACTCTCTGCACTGAAGACTAACCACCCTGACATGGAAAGTATCTTAAAGGATACAAAGTTTGCAGAGTGGATTCAGGGATCTAAGGTTAGGACAAAGCTGTTTGTAGCAGCGGACAAGGAGTACGACTACGAAGCTGCTGATGAACTTTTCAATCTTTGGAAAGAACGTCAACAGATGATTGGTCAAGCTGCAAGTGCTGAGAAGCAGAGCCGCAAGCAAGCAGTACGCACAGCTAGCACAGGTAATGCCAGTGGTAGCTCTGAATCAAGCCCTAAGAAAATCTACAGACGCGCAGACATTATTAAACTTATGAAAGAAGATCCTCATAGGTATGCTGCTCTCCAAGATGAAATAATGAGAGCGTATGCTGAAAAGAGGGTCAAATAGTATATCTGAGGAGATATTAAATGACTGATTCTACATATCCCGCGACTGGGGGGTTTGTTGACAATACTAGTGCAGCAACCTTTATCCCAGAAATTTGGAGTGATGAGATCATCGCTGCATACCAAAAGAACCTTGTTTTAGCCAATCTTGTAAAGAAGATGTCAATGGCTGGCAAGAAAGGCGATACTATCCATGTACCTAAGCCTGTACGTGGCGATGCACACGCTAAAGCAGAGAACACTGCTGTAACTGTGCAGAACGCTACGGAAAGCGAAGTGCAAGTATCCATCAACAAGCACTTTGAATACTCACGCTTGATTGAGGATATTACGGATGTACAAGCCTTGTCTTCTTTGCGTCAGTTCTATACTGAAGATGCTGGTTATGCACTGGCTAAACAAGTTGACACCGACCTTCACTCGTTGGCTACTGGCTTGGGTGCGTCTGGTACAACATCTACGACCTACGCAAACAACGCAGGTACGTTTTTTGTAGACGCTTCTAACGGTCTTTCTACCTACGCTGTTGACACCGTAGTTTCTGCTGACGTATTTACTGATGCAGCGTTCCGTGGTATCATTCAGAAGCTAGACGATGCTGACGTTCCTATGGACGGACGTAGCTTCATTATCCCACCTGTTGTTCGCAACACTATCATGGGTATTGACCGCTATGTTAGCTCTGACTTCGTAAACAACGGTCAAGTTACAAACGGCCAGATTGGTCAACTGTACGGTATCGACGTTTACGTTAGCACTAACTGTCCTGTTGTTGAAACCGCTAGCGCCAACTCAGCTAGCTCAGTAGACTCTTTGGGCGCACTATTGCTCCACACTGATGCTATCGTCATGGCAGAGCAAATGGGTGTACGTTCACAGACTCAGTACAAGCAAGAGTTTCTCTCTAACTTGTTTACTTCAGACACACTGTACGGAGTAGCTGTACTTCGTCCAGAGTCTGGTCTGACTCTGGTAGTTCCTGCTAGCTAATAGTAGGTTAAGCAGGGGGCTGCTTAGGTGGCCCCTAGCTTTCTTTTTAAGGTGAGTATATGTGGCAATCTTTGATTGGGCCTATAGCTGGGTTAGCAGGTACTTTCCTTAAAAATAAAGCTGCTGAAAAGCAAGCTGTCCACGACTCCAAGATGCGACGTATTGATGCGGACGCTGATTGGGAAACTCAACAAGCCGCTGCCTCTCAGTCTTCTTGGAAGGATGAGTGGTTTGCTATTATTCTAAGTTTACCGTTGATAGGTGCGTTTGTACCGTCAATGGTTCCATACGTTGAGCAGGGGTTTACTGTATTGTCTACAATGCCAGACTACTATAAAGCATTCCTTGGTGGCGCTATAGCTGCTAGCTTTGGTATTAAAACCCTGTCTAACTGGGGTGGCAAATAGTGGCTGAAGTAGGCTTTGCACCAGATACAGATTTATTTGAAGGTAGCTTTAATATTCCTACTCAGGAAGAAATTTTAGCACGCCTAAATGACCCCAACTTTAGTGCAACTGTTCTTGAAAATTTTGTAATACCTTCTGACCAGTACACTGAAGCAGCAGGTGGTTTTTCACCGTCTAATTTAGTATCTCCTGTTAGCCAAGAATATTTAAATTCATGGACAGCGGCTAACCAAGTTACTGACGGAAACAACGGTACTTCTTTAAGCAACGAACACTTACAGCAAATTAAAACTTTTTCAGCTTTACAGCCTAAGTACGTTCCTATAGTTCCCGGCGAAGAAGATAGATACAACAGGCGCATGGAGCAAGCGCAGCAGACTCCCGGCGCTATTTACTCTAACTTTGAAGCATACGCTCTTGCAATGCAAGATCACAATGCTGCAGTTACACAGTACGTTGAGCAAGAAAACATCCCTACTTCAACAGTAGTGGACGGTAAAACTTTATACTTAAACTTAGGCACTACTCCTGCTTACTATCAAGAACAAGAAGATGGCGGTCAGCTAAAAAACATACTACACTCCACGCAACGCAGCGGCAATACGTACTACACTCAAACAGGAGAGGTAGGAACCTACGGCACGTTTGCTAGAGATGCTGTAGGGCCAGAAAAAACTTCTCCACTGGAAGACGCTGCACCGTTTATAGCAGCAGCTTTAGTAGCTACTGGCGCAGTTGTTGCTGTAAAAGCAGCCGCCGCTGCATCAGGAACATCAATAACTGTATCGTTTACACCGTCTGCCGCAGTAGCTCAGACAGGCGGTTCTTCCGTAGTAAGCACTTTAACAAGTGCATTAAATGCAGGTAAAGCTGCCGCTGAGACAGTTCTTAGTAACTTTGTTGCTTCCGCTACAGGAGCAAGCGCAACTACAGCCGCTGGCGCTCCTATAGTAACTTTAGGTAAAATTCTTACAGGCGGTACAGTAGCCGCTGGTGTAGGAGCAGTTGTAGAAGGTTTATCTACAACAAGCGGTTTGCCGGGAGGAATTGTATACACTGGCCCCGGCGCTGGCCCTGATGGTGGTTTTAACCCTAACGCAGTCTATAATCTTACTGCAAACGCAGACGCTGAAAAAGAAGAAGAAACTACTGAAGAAGATAACACAGCCGTAGCTTCTGCTGTAGCTGTTGCTGTAGATGCTTTAACTACACCTGAAAATAATGAAACTGTTGTGGCTGCTAACAATACGGTCAGCGCAGCAGAAACAACAGCACAAGCTGCAGCAGACAACGTAGCAACTGTAATAGACGAGACAGATGCTTCCGTAGCAGGTGCTGAAGGATATGCTAATTATGCTAGACAACGCTACGGGATTTTTAGCTCTGTTTATAGAAATGCTAAGAAAAGAGCAGACGCTGCTAAACTAGAAGCAGAGCGCGAAGTAGACGCGGCACGTAGAAAAGAACTTGAAGCACAAGCTGAAGTAGAAAACGCTAAAAAAGCACAAGCAGGTGCTCTTAGAGATGCTGAAGACGCTTACAGGGTAGAACGTGTTAATGCTACTAGAGCTGCTGAAGCAACAGCCCGACAAAAAATAGCAGAAGACAAAGAGCAACGACGAATAGAGCGCACTACAGACACAGACGGTGACGGTATATATGATGTTGTTGACTTGTTTCCTAATGACGCTAGTGAGTGGCGGGACAGTGATGGTGACGGTATGGGCGACAACGCTCAACAAAAACTTGCTGACGATTTATTAGCTGAAAGAAAACAAGAACAGGCTGAACAAACAAAGCAGGAACAAAAAAATTTAGAAGAAGCGCAGAAACAAGCAGAAGATCAACTGAAAGAAGAAAAAAGATTAGAAGAAGAAAGAGTAGCTGAAGAAAAAAGATTAGAAGAAGAAAGAGTAGCTGAAGAAGCTAGAGTAGCTGAAGAAGCTAAGGCCGCAGCAGAAGCAGAAGCAGAGGCTGAAAGAGAACGACAACGATTAGAAAAAGAAGCCCTTGAAGCTAGAGAAAAAGAAGAAATAACTGTTGAGGTTGTTGATGACCTTACTGAGCCAAACTTTGAAGATCCGCTTTTAGAAATAGAACCTCCTTCTGTAGAGCCGCCTGTAGAAACAGAAGTAACAGAAACTACAAAAGAAGAAAGCAGTGCTGGCGGCGGCGGCGGTGGAGGTGCTGGTGCAGGGGGAAGCGAAGGCGCTGGTGAATTAGGAGAAGAAACAGGTTCTACAGATATTATAGCTGCACAATTAAAAGAAGCTATTGATTTAGAAACAGACCCTGATGTTAAAGCAGGATTACAAGGCGAGTTAGATAAATGGCTTTCAGGAGGCCCAGCAGTCTATGAAACTTTACCTTTAGGACCACCTGCTCCAGATGTAGTTGCTTCAGATTTTAACATTCTTGATGCTATTTCTTGGGTTGCTAACTTAAAAGATTATTTTAAGCAAGACCCAACATCAGCTACTCCTGTTGAACCTGAAACAGGAACAGAAGATCCGACTATTTCTACAGGAGGTACTGGAGCAGCAACAGGTACAGGCACAGGCACAGGAGAAACAGGACAGCCCGGAACTGGTGACGATGGAACAGGCACAGGCGCTTCTGGTACTCCCGGCGCTGGTGCTGGTGAGATAGGTGACCCTAGTGATGTAGGCGAAGGCACAGGCACAGGAGAAGGCACAGGAAGCGGCACAGGCGGTGGTGAAGGCAGCGGCGAAGGAACTGGAGAAGGCTCTGGAGTCGGCGCAGGTTTAGGTGCAGGCTTAGGAATAGGACTTGCAGCAGGCATGTTAAGCCCACAAGGAGTTACTAAAACTTTGTTTGAAGACTATGGTTTTACACCTATGTACCAAGCTCCTGAACCTGTACAAAGAGCAACTATGTATGAAACACCAGAGTTTGCACCAAGTTTATTTAGGAACATAATAGGATGAGTACACAATACTTAACATTAGTGAACAGCGTACTTAGACGCTTACGAGAAGATGAAGTGTCTGCTGTATCTAACACAGCGTACTCTAAAATGGTAGGTGACTTTGTAAACGATGCAAAGACACAGGTAGAGAATGCACATGATTGGTCTGCACTTAGGACTACAGTAGTTGTTTCAGCATCGTCAGGAACTGCAGAATACAGCTTGACAAATGCTGGAGAACGTGTTAAAATATACAGTGTCATTAACGACACATCTAATTTCTTTGTTACTTACCAAACTCCTACATGGGTAAACAATGCAGTGTACAACGCTGGCTCTACTAGCGGAGCGCCTGCTTACTACACATTCTCAGGAGTTGACGGGTCAGGGGACACACAGGTAACTGTTTACCCTACACCAGACGCTTCTTACTCTTTACGTTTTGATTTAATAGCGAGGGAAAACGCACTAAGCAATGACACAGATACGACTGCAGTGCCTTCTAATCCTATCGTTCATATCGCAGTCGCTTTACTTGCAAGAGAAAGAGGAGAGACTGGCGGCACGACAGCACAAGACTACTTTGCCATTGCAGACCGTCATTTATCAGACGAGATTGCGCTAGACGCATACAAGAATCCAGAAGAATTTATTTTTAGGGTTCCGTAATGGCACAACAAAGACAAAGCATATACGTAGGAGCGCCGGGGTTTCGTGGGTTAAACACTCAAGATTCTCCTGTTAACCAAGATTCGTCCTTTGCATCCATTGCAGAGAATGCTGTCATTGATAAGTTTGGTAGGATTGGTGCTAGACAGGGCATAGATAAAATTACTAGCTCAGTCACCCCATTAGGCTCTAGTGTAGGGATAGAAACTATTTTTGAGTTTACTAAGCGTGATGGAAGCATTGTAGTATTCTCTACAGGTAACAATAAGATATTTACAGGCACTACTACATTAACTGACGCTACAAACAGCATGACAGTCAGTGCAAACAACTGGAAGATTGTTTCATTTAATGGTGACGCTTACTTCTTTCAGAGAGGACACGACGCACTAGAGTACACCACAAGCGCGGGGACTATAGGGGTACTGTCTTCCGATGCTCCTGATGCTAATGAAGTATGCGCTGCATTTGGTAGACTGTGGGCAGGGGACGTAACAGGTAATAAGTATACTCTGTTTTTCTCAGATACATTAGACGGTGACGATTGGACAGGCGGTACGTCAGGTTCTTTAGACCTAACTACAGTCTGGCCTACAGGCTTCGATGAAATTGTAGCTATTAGAGAGTTTAACAACTTTTTAGTTATCTTTGGTAAGCAAAGCATTTTATTGTACTCAGGCGCTTCTGCTCCTGCAAGCATGGTTTTAACTGATGTTATTACAGGCATTGGCTGCGTAGCTAGAGACAGTGTACAGGACACAGGAACAGACCTTATATTCTTGTCGGATTCAGGTGTACGTAGCTTAGGTAGGACTATTCAAGAAAAGTCTAACCCCATTGGCAACGTGTCTAAAAATGTACGGGATGACATAATTTACTACACAGGTGTAGAGACAGGAAACATTAAGTCAGTGTACAGCCCTGAACATGCTTTTTACTTATTGTTTTATCCTTCCAGTTCTATTGTGTACTGCTTTGACATGAGAGGTACGCTAGAGGACGGAAGCAATCGTGTAACAACTTGGCCTTCCACTAAAATCTTTTGTGGAACTATAGCGTCAAACGGAACTGTGTACTTAGGCACAGCAAAGGGCATAAATCAGTACAAAGATTATTTAGATGACACAAGCCCTTACACAATGAAGTATTACACACAGCCGTTAGCTTTTGGTGATCCTTCAAGACTTAAAATACTTAAAGAATTAACCTTCAAAGTTATTGGTGGTCAAGGTAGTAGCCTTGTTCTTAACTGGGGCTATGACTACACAGAAGCATACACTAAGCAAGCACTGACAATATCAAATTCTAATATAGCAGAGTACGGGATTGCTGAGTACAACACAAGCGAAGCAGAGTACAGCGCATCTATTATTGTAGAAGACGCTAAAGTAAAATCAACAGGATCAGGCGCAGTAGCTACTATTGGGGTAGACGCAACAATTAACGGAAGGTCTTTGTCAATACAGGAACTAAAGACTGAAGCACTCATAGGCAAATTAGTATGACAAATTACTCAAAGACAACCAACTTTACAGCTAAAGACTCTTTAGTATCTGGTGATGCTAATAAGATTGTCAAAGGCTCTGAGATTGATACAGAGTTTGATAATATTGCAACTGCATCAGCAACCAAGGCAAACATTGCTAGCCCAGCGTTTACAGGTGTAGTTTCTTTTCCTGACGGTACTGCTGGTGATCCTTCCATAACAAACACAGGTGACACTAACACTGGTCTGTTCTTTAGCGCAGCGGACACCTTAGCGTTTAGTGCCGCAGGTACTGCACAGTTTACAATGTCTGATGGAGCTATTGCACCTGTAACGGACAACGACGTAGACCTTGGCACTAGCTCATTAGAGTTCAAAGACGGTTACTTTGACGGTACTGTACACACTGACGCTATTAACTTAAACGGCACAGCTATTACCTCTACAGCCGCAGAGATTAACATTCTGGACGGAGTAACGTCTACTGCTGCTGAGTTAAATATCCTAGACGGCGTAACGTCAACCGCAGCAGAACTAAATATCCTCGACGGTGTAACAAGCACTGCCGCAGAGTTAAACATACTGGACGGTGTGACAGCTACGACCGCTGAATTAAACTACAACGACACTGGGTCTGCCGTAGGCACTGTAGTAGCTAGTAAAGTTGTAACAGTAGACGCAAACAAAGACGTAGCTAGCTTCCGTAACATTACACTTACTGGAGAACTGGATGCAGGATCTCTTGACATTTCAGGCGATGCTGACATTGACGGGACGTTGGAAACTGACGCACTGTCTATTAACGGCACAGCGGTTACGTCTACGGCAGCGGAACTCAACATACTTGATGGCGTAACTAGCACTGCTGCTGAACTTAATATTCTTGATGGGGTCACAAGCACAGCCGCTGAACTTAATATTTTAGATGGTGTCACAGCTACTACTGCTGAGTTAAACATAATGGATGGAGTTACTGCAACTACAGCAGAACTAAACATTATGGATGGTGTAACAGCCAGTGCAGCAGACATTAATCTTATAGACGGGATTACTAACGGCACAGTAATTGCTAGTAAAGCTATTATTACAGATTCCAACAAAGATATTACTGGTGGTAGAAACATTACTATCTCTGGTGAGCTAGACGCAGCAACACTGGACATTTCTGGTAATGCTGATATTGACGGCACCTTAGAAACTGATGCACTATCTATTAATGGTACTGCTGTTACATCAACCGCAGCAGAACTTAATATCTTAGATGGCGTTACGTCTACAGCGGCAGAACTAAACATTTTAGACGGTGTGACCAGTACCGCTGCTGAACTTAACATTTTAGACGGAGTTACCTCTACAGCAGCAGAGTTAAACATTCTTGACGGTGTTACCGCCGTAGCTGGTGAGTTAAACGCATTAGACTTAGGCAGCACAGCAGTAGGTATAGCTATTGCATCTAAAGCAGTAGTGTTGGATTCTAACAAAGATTTTACAGGCGTTAGGAACTTTTCTATTACTGGAGACTTGTCTGTAGCTGGTACTACTACTGTTGTAGACTCCGTACAGATGACTGCAAACAACGCTGTAATCTTTGAAGGAGCTACAGCAGATGCTTCAGAAACTACGCTTACAAGTGTAGACGCTACTGCTGATAGAACAATTAGCTTACCTAATCAAAGCGGTACTTTGCCTGTATTGGCAGCAGTGTCTACTACAGCTATTACTTCTACTCCTGAAGAACTTAACGTCCTAGATGGCATCACAGCCGTTGTAGGCGAACTAAACGCATTAGACCTTGGTAGCACAGCAGTAGGTACTGCAATAGCTTCTAAGGCTGTTATACTTGATTCTAATAAAGACTACACAGGCATTCGTAACTTTACGATTAGCGGTGAGCTAGATGCTGCTACGTTAGACATCTCAGGCGACATAGACGTTGATGGCACTACAAACCTAGATGTGGTCGATATTGATGGCGCTGTGGATTTTGCATCCACAACTGCACATGCTGGTAACGCTTCTTTTGCAGACAACGCTAAGGCCATCTTTGGCGCTGGCTCAGACCTACAGATTTATCACGATGGGTCTAACAGCTACATTGATGACGTAACAGGTAGTGGCGCTGGAGATTTATATATAAAAGGCTCTGATGCAGTAAGAGTCTTAACAACTAACTTTGTAGTCAATAACGCTGCAAATAATGAAAATATGATAACAGCAGCACAAGATGGTGCTGTATCTCTTTATCATAATGGTTTAGCCAAACTAGCCACCACCTCCACAGGCATCGACGTTACCGGCAGCGTGACTGCGGATGGTTTGACTGTTGATGGAACAAGCGCGTTTAGCCCTAACAGCGGCACGCTAGACGTAAAAGTTGGAACTCACGACGCCACCAACAATGTACGACTGAATGCGGGTGGCACTACAAGCACCTACTTAGAATATCGCGGTTATCTTGGTCACATTTTTGATGTAAACACCACGCGCATGATGACATTGACATCAACAGGCTTGGGCATCGGGGTTAGCAGTCCCGGCAGACTTCTGACGCTTTTCAACAATGACCAGCCCGTTTTTCAAATTACAAATAACACCTCTGGAACAGCCAGCACCAGAGGTTTAATTCAATACATTGCAAGCGGAACTACTACGGCTGTCATTGACAACCAAGGTTCTGGAAGCGGCGGCGAAATTGCGTTCATGCAAGCTGGCGCTGAAGCTATGCGCATCAGCAGTGGCAACGTGGGCATCGGTAATGACTCCCCCAACAGACAGTTATCCCTAAAGCACGCATCGCAAGCGGAAATAGGATTCAAAACAGGCTCGGTCTCAAACGGCGCTTTGATTTACTACAACGATTCTGAAAACAAATTGTTGTTGAGAGCGCAAGAATCTGGTGATCATATTTCGTTTGAAACAGGCGGTACGACGGAAGCCATGCGCATCGACAGCAGCGGCAACGTGGGCATCGGGACAGCGCCAGCCGTAAATTTTGATGTGATGACAGCCGGTGCAAATCAGTGGTATATCCGAAACTCAGATAGCTCTGCTCAAAATAATGCAATTGTGTCACTTCGGACAGGCGGGTATTCAAACATAGCTTTAGATGGCGCGACGGTTGATTTGAAAATTGCTGGTTCGTCAAAGGTGAATGTGGACAGTAATGGCACTGTATATGGTGGGAATTATTTTTTCATCGTTGACACAGATACGGGTATTTTGAGGTCTTCAGCAAACGAAGTAAGCATAAGGGCTGGAGGTAATGACCGTTGGGTGGTCACTACTAGCGGTGTAAGCACCAGCGGTTCTTTAAGTAAAGGCTCTGGGTCATTCAAGATTGATCATCCGCTACCTGCAAAGACAGATACCCACCACCTTGTTCACTCGTTTGTGGAAGCGCCACAAGCTGACAATATCTATCGTGGCAGCGTTGATTTAGTAGGCGGCTCTGCAACAGTAAACATTGATACAGCAGCAGGAATGACGGACGGAACTTTTGTCCTGCTTAATACAAATGTACAGTGTTTTACTTCCAACGAATCAGGCTGGACTGCAATTAAAGGTTCTGTGTCTGGTAATACTTTAACAATAACCGCCCAAGACAACTCTTGCACAGACACAATTTCTTGGATGGTTGTAGGTGAGCGTCACGACCAGCACATGAAGGATACTGAGTGGACTGATAGCGACGGTAAAGTAATTGTAGAACCAATCAAACCAGTAATTGAGGAATAAAAATGGAATACATATTTGACGTATTTAACGTACTTACCGCTGCTGTAGCCTTAGCGTCAGCAATAGCTGCCTTAACACCTACACCAAAAGACGATGAACTAGTGGCTAAAGCCTACAAGTTTCTTGATGTAATTGCACTTAACATTGGCAAAGCCAAGCAGTAGGGGTGAAAACACTTATGACTGTCAAAACAGAGATGGAAATAGCTTTAGAGGCTTTAGATCGTATAGCTCACCATGAGAAAGAATGTGGTGAGAGATGGGCTGAATGTACTGTAGAGTTAAAACAGTTACGTGCTGTTGCTGACAGTCATGCAGCCAGATGGGAAAAGCTGGCATGGCTTGTTGTTACTGTAGTGATTACAACAGGGGCCACCGTAATAACAAGTATAGTGATATAGAGAGATAACAATGTCAAACGGAACAGGGTATTATAACGCAGGAGACTATGAACAAGGGTTCTTTAGTAAAATACTGTCTGGTTTAGGTAACATAAACCTTGGAGACTTAACTTCAACAGGCTTAAACACAGCAGCTATAACTGACTTAATGGGAAGACTGGGCGGCATAGGCGAAGGACTGGCTGAAGGCGCTAGGACAATAGGCTCTGAAGCACAGACAGCTAGTCAATTTAAGCCGTTTACTGTAACCACAGGGTTTGGTGATGTTAAAACTGATTCAACAGGTGGTTTTCAAACACAACTAACACCTGCACAGCAAGCTAGGCAACAGGCGCTCTCAGGGATCACAGGAGGGCTTCTAGGCAGCTATACGGGCGTAGGTGGGCCAGATGTATCAGATATACAAAGACAGGCGTTAGGAGGCGTTACAGGCGCTCTCACGGCTGCTCAGGCTCCTATGGCTACTAGAGAAGCTGATGTATTTGAACGTATACGTGCAGTACAGCGTCCTGAAGAAGAAAGACAGCGACTAGCACTACAAGAGCAGCTACAGTCTCAGGGGCGTACAGGATTACGTACAGCCATGTTTGGTGGATCTCCAGAGCAGTTTGCACTAGAGAAAGCTAGAGCAGAAGCACAGAATACAGCAGCGTTATCAGCACTACAGCAAGCAGGTGCAGAAAGACAACAAGACCTAGCGGCTGCACAGGGTATGTTTGGTTTAGGTCAACAAGCTGCTGGATTACCTGCTGTGTTACAAGCTGCACAGTTACAGAACATTGGTGCTGGGCTTGGGTTAGAAGCAACACCTGAACAATTGCTATTGTCAACACTAGCACCAGCACTTAACATAGCGTCCATAGCTGACGTAGGACGCCGTGGTGGTGCAGGACTAGCTGCTGAAGCAGGTATGTCTGGATTGGAAGCACTGGGTCAGACTGAAATTGCAAGAGCTAATGTATTAAGAGACTTGTACGGAAGTCTTTTAGGGAGCGCAGGAGCAGCGTCAGGACAGCAAGGGTTATTTAGTAGTATCTTTGGAGATACCGACTTAGGCGATTTACTAAGCGGTATTGGCGGCTTTTTTAATAGTGGAGGCGGTAACTGATGGCAAATTTAAGATTTACTCCCGGCCTCCTTAGTTCCATAAGAGACTTTGGCTCAGACCTTGCAGGAAGCCAAGCAGGTGCAAGAAACGCACTTACAGGTGCTGGCGCACAGCCTGCAAGCCTTGGTGGTATGCTGGCACGTAATGTTGGTACAATGCTTGGTAACGACATGAGGACTCCACAGGAGAAAATACAGCAGGAATTGGCTGCTATTGATCCCAATGACCCGCAGAAGATGGCTAAAATGTACGGTGTTTTAGTTAAACACGGCACACCAGAGCAACAAATTGCTGCCAGTGAAAAACTAAAAGAGTTAAATCAGCAAGCTGGGGCGCAAAAACAACTCACTGATCTTAGAAGCAGTTTAAAAACTAGAGCAAAAACATTAAAACTTCCAGAAAGTTATAATGAAACTATTGATAATGCAGGTATAGAGCAGCTAGGTAAACTTGCTGAAGACTTACGTACAGCAGAGTTTGAAGGATTGAGTCGAACTAGAAGACAACCAGCTATAAATTCTTTAGGGAAAGCATACGGGCTAGATGCTAATGATATTGAAGGCCTTACTTTTGAAGAAGTTGAAAAAATGGGGGCTACAGGAGAAGGTGCAGACAGCAAGCGTTTTCAAAGACAGGATGGCTCAGTCGTACAATTACCCGTAAGAGGTGGTAAAGTTTACTACAAAGCTCCCGGCAAAGAAGAAGGAAGCTGGCTAACTCCACAAGATGCTGGAGTTGTAGAGGAAGACCCTAATGTTCAAACTATTGTTAATAGAGTTGAAAAAATGGGAGGCAAGATAGACGATACTATTGCCGCTAGTTTTGATACCTCTTATAATAAAATGGTAGATATTAAAGAGGAAGCCATAGAAAATAATCGCGCCTTGCAGCTTGTAGACGAAGGTATTTTAGCAGGACGATTTAGTGGAGTAGAAAGAGAAATTGACATGATAGTTAGTGGCCTTACTGGAAGACCCACTAAAAATACTACTCAAAACACTATTGAACTAATGCGCCAAAGGGCAAAGAAAGTTCTTCAAAACATATCTGCTTTAGGCGCAGGATCTGGTGTATCTAATACCGACCTTAGATTTATGACAGAAATGACAGCAAAAGACTTAACTAATGTTACAAAAGACGATGTTCTAAGGCTTTTATTGATTGAAAGAGATGTTATTGAGCGTTCAAGACAAGGGTTTGTAGATGATTTAGAGTTCTTACAGAAGAAAGAATATATGGATCAAGACACAGTGGATTACTTTTCTAATAAAACAGCTATACCAGAAAGGTATGTATTTGACGAAGATGATGTCGAAGACATAGATTTAAGCGTCTTTAATCAAAACACACAAGATTTTATAAGAGAAAACAAGTAAACGAGGCAGTAATGGCATCAGAATTATCTAACAAAGAACTGGCTGAACTTATTGTTAAAGCTCAACAACAAGGTCTAAGTGATGTAGTTGCTGACTTCGAACGTGAAATACAGCGTAGACAAAACGATACTTTTGGCGCTGCTGCGACTGACATAGTAAAAGAAAAAGCTAAGAGAAGCGTAGAAATATTTTCAGAACCAATAGACTATAGAGATTTAACTACAGGTTTTGTAGGGAAAGGGGCTAGAATAGGCGGCGGTCAGATTATAGGGGGTGCTGCTGAAATTGCAGGAGAAGGTTTAGAACGCTCTGGTGTTCTTGAAACTGCACCTTTTAAGAAAGCAGAGGAGTTTTTTGACTACTTAGGCTCTACTGACTTGGGCCAAGAATTTTCCAGAGCTTTTGATAAAGGGATGGAGGCTCTGCAAGAGTGGGGGAAAAGAGGCGAAGCAAACGCTAGATTACTAGAAATTGCTGGAGGGTTCTTAAACATAGGCATTCAAGCTCCCGGTAGAAGTGTTCTGCCTAGACTTAAAGGACAACAAGTAGAAAATTTTGGTAGTTGGATCAGAGGAGGGGCAGAAAAAAGAGCAACAAAAAATAGAAAACAATCTTTAACTCAGTTTTTTGCTCCTGATAGGTCTAAGGTCAACGCTGACGATGTGATAGAGACAGGTAGAATTTTTAAGCGTAGAGTATGGAATCCTAAAGATCCTTTGACTTCTGACGCACTTGATTATGCAGTTGAAAAACTACCTAACTTAAAATCTGGAAGTGCTTTTAAAGCTAGAGATATTTTAGAGCAAAACTTAACTAGAGTAGAAAACAGGCTTATAACTGGGCTTAGAAAAAGCAATGTAGTGCTTAACCCAGAAGACGTTATAAAAGAACTTCAGTTAGAGTTGGCAGATCAGTTTAACACAAAACAGTGGAAAGATAAGGCAGAAGCTGTTGCGGCTAGAGATTTATTTGATATAGCTGTGGATAGGATTCAAACTGGAGATAAAAGTTTAGAATCTCTGCTTATTTTGCGTAGAGAGTTAGACAAAACTTTTGGCAAAAAAGGCCAGTTTTACACTGGGGATCAAACAAAAATCGGTGCGGCTTCGTTGCAAACTCTCAGAAGAAAACTTAACGAAATTATAGATAGAGAAGCTGTAGACGTAGATGTTTCATCTTTACTTAAAGAGCAAAGTTATTCTTTACGACTTAAAGATCATTTAGAGCCAAAAATAAAGGCTTACACTGATTCTTGGCTTTCTAGTCTTAGTAAAAAAGTATCTCCTTTTATAAGTCAAACTGGGCCGGGGATGGCAGCTACAGTATCTATTGGCGCTGGTGCTGCGACTGCTCTTACTCAAAGCCCTACTGCTTTGTCAGCTATGCTAGGAGCAGGAGCAGGTGTTTCAGCTTTTGGTGCTGGTTATTTGCTTTCCCGCCCCGCTGGTTATAAAATGCTAGGAAGAACGCTTGAAGCTACAGGTAAAGCAATCAAGGCAGCAGAAAAAACAGGAGCTACTGCTTTAGTTGCTGAGTTAAAAGCTGACAGACTTCTTTTAATTGATTTAATGCAAAGAGTTACTGTAGTTTCAGAAGAACAAGAAGAACCAGCACAACAAGCACCTACAACACCACCACAGTCAGCTACACAGCAGACTGGACAAGCAGCACAGATAGCAGGCACAATACAGAACCTACGTGGATTCAACCAGCTACCTCCACAGCAAGTAAACGCTAGGTTAGGACAGTTAAATGATCCAATGCTACAACAGGCTGTTATGCAGCAGCTGTATGGGACTACTCCGTAATGGCTTCAACACTTGGAAGTATCGTCAAAGATTTAGTCCAAGACATTTCTGAAACAGATTGGGCTAAAGACCGCAGAGAGACAGAGCGTAAATACCAAGCTGGTGAGATTGGTGACTTTGAAAGAGGCGTTAGTAATGTAGCTGGCTCCGTAGAGGCTGCGCTAACACCTGTAAACTATGTTTTTGAGGGTATGTTTGGTATGCTGCCTCAAGGCTTACAGGACACTATATCATCTACAGCACAGGACGTAGGAGAGGCCGTACAGGACACCTCTCTGTTTAAGGCTGGCGCAGAGTTAGCCAGACAAAACCCAAGAACTGCTGAGTTCCTTGGTGACGTAGGTAAAATAGCAAGCGTAGTTCCTGTAGGAAGAATAGTTAAATCTGCTGTAAATGAACCTGTGCTATCTATGAATACAATGATCCCTGAAAATTATGCAGGTTTCCCCGGCGCTGAAATCTACGGGAGTGCCAAAACTTTTGCTAAAGCGTTGCCTACGGCTATAAAAGATGCTTTTTCACCGTCTGCTCAAGCGGCTTTAAGAGAAACAGGGATAAGCCCTTCAAAAGCAGCGGGAGAAATAGGGAGCGCAGTTAGAACAGGTAATCAAAGTTTTGGATCTGCAATAACGTCTTCATATTTGAGCAGACAAACAGGTAGAGGCGAGTCAATAGTTGAGAAAGGCCCAATAGGTAAAGCAAACTTCCATGGAAACACAAAGGCTAGTGATAAATCAGGACTTAAATCAGCAATTTTTGTAGACAACAAAACTACAAGAGGATCAATACCTGCTCAAGTGCAGGACAGAGCTTTTAATCATTTAATAAAAAGCACTGGTGTTGGAAAAGAATTGAACACTACAGATGTTTACATAAAAAGAAACTCTGGATACGATAATTTTGGAAGTGAGGGAGTTTTAGGAACAGCCGCTTCAAACAGCAACCCTGTTATGTCCGCATTAAACTCTAACTCTACTGTTAAAGGATCTTTAAGCGAGTGGGTTAAAAACAACAAAGTTCCTAGAGGTAAAAAAACCGACGAGAGTTCAATAGAGTCAGCTAGGAAAAGTCTTAGCCCTAAAGATATGGAAGAATATTTCCAATATTATAATAAAGTAAACAAAGATAAAACTCCTGTAAATTTTAGAAAAGGAGAAAAAGGGGACGATTTTTATTACTTTCAATCATCTCATAATTCTAGGGCTAAAGAGCTTGGTGGGGTAAATATGTTTTTTGCTCTTAATCCTAAAAGCGGTCAGCTTATTACTATGATGACTGATAAACATGATCTTGTAAAAATGAACCCAGCGGGTGGCACCTCGTTAGTAACTGTAAGCCCAGCACAAGTTAGTAATTTTAAGGCAGACAAAGGTAAAAGGTTTACAATAAACTCAGCTACAAAACAAAAACAGAGTAAAGCTAAAAAAGATTCTGAAGAACTGGCGGCAAAAGAATTAGAAAGAACAACGGGAATAAAAAGAGAGAAAAATGAAACCCCTGTGTCTTATCATTTTAGAGTTATGAGAGATTATAGGCCACAGGCAGAACTTCAAGATTATTCTAAAGTTCTTAAACGTGGCGGTATGTTGGGTGTTGTCGGAACTTCCGCAGCAGTCCAAGCAGAAGAAGAAGGGGAGCCATAGGCGACTCCCCAGTAGCTTTTAAGCTACATTAGCAAACTTAACCTTCTGCATGTCACCCCGTAGCCCTGCCTTCATATAAGCCGTTGCACGGCCTTCAAAGAAGTTCTGGTGTTCTACCCCCAGTACCTCGTCTAACCAGCCCAGAGGGTTGTCCTTGACGTTGTAGTTGGGCTTTAGACCTAACTGTAGCAACCTACGGTCTGCAATGTACCTTATGTACTTCTGCATCTCCTTCTTGGTCAGTCCTTCTATGTCACCCTGCTCAAACACTAGGTCTAGGAATCTATCCTCTAGTTCCACCATAGTCCTACAGGCTTCATAAATCTCCTTCTTGAAGTCATCAGTCCAGATGTCTATGTTCTCCTGAATAAACTCCCTGAACAGCTTAGTCATTGCCTCAACGTGCAGAGACTCATCCCGTATGCTGTACGTGATAATCTGTCCCATGCCTTTCATCTTACCGAACCGTGGGAAGTTAAGCAGGATGATGAAGCTGGAGAACAACTGTAGACCTTCAGTGAATCCAGAGTAGATAGCCAGTGCCTTAGCAATGGACTTCTTATCGCCCTTAGCGACACGTACAGAGTCGATGTACTCATGCTTGTCAGCCATAGCCTCGTACTCTGCAAACGCCTTATACTCCACCTCTGGCATTCCTACGGTGTCTAGTAACAGACTGTAGGCGTGTTGGTGTATGCTTTCCATGTTGGCAAAGCTGGACATCATCATACGCGCTTCAGGCTTCTTAAATATCCTCATGTACCTGTCTACGTACCCAGAGCCTACGTCTACGTCGGACTGTGTAAACAACCTGAATATCTGAGTCAGTAGGTTCTTCTCCTGCTCCGTCATGTTCTGCCAATCCTTTACGTCATTGTGCAGCGGCACATCTTCTGGGAACCAGTGCATTTGATTCTGCTGTGAGTAGTAGTCGAACATCCAAGGATGGTCAAATGGTTTGTAGTAATCTCTAGTGTCTAGTAGGCTCATCCGTAGTTCTCTCCAAAATTTAGTTCTAGTGTCTCTAGTTTGTCTTCAGCTTCCGACAGCTTTGATATTAGTATGTCCATAGTGTCAACCATGTGTGGATGTTCAGCGACAGCTACAGGGTTCTCAAAGAAGTTCAGTGCGTCCGCTTCAGCTTCAATTATTTGCGCTTTGTATCTGGCTCGTAGTGCGCTGTACAGCCTGTTGCTCATGTTCTTGCTCCTCATAGTATTTGATCCAATCTTCATAGGAAGTCAGTAAGTTTTCTTCCCATATATAATACAAGCAATCATATATAGGGTGTTTGACATTATCCTCTATCATACGTAAGCCCTAAAGTCTCTTTTCTTAACACACTCACATATCAAATGTGCGCCAAACTGTCTACAAAGTTTCATCTCATAAGATTTACATTTGACATGCTCAGGCTTGTAGTAGTCCCATTGGCTTCGCTGTGTCCCATCAGAAGCACAGCCAGTTAGTAGTAATGTTGCTAGTAATAATTTAACCTTCACAGCTTAGGCACTCCCCGTCTTCTAGGTTTATTCTTGGTATCTTTACGTTGACATTCTCTGCATTACGTGCCGCTGTTGTGCGGTAGTAGTACATAGACTTCAGTTTGTTTGCTCCTGCCCAGTGTACGTTGTTGACGTACTCTAGGTATTCGTCGTGTGTCTCCTGTGGCGCACTGGATGCTGGCGGCTCAAAGAATGTATTGACTGACTGAGACTGACACACATACGGCTGTCGATTATAGGCGTGTTCAATAACCCATATTTGATTGATCTCAGGCGCGGTCTTAAAGGTATCTCTTTCTTCTTCAGATAACGCCGTAAGCCCTGCAACAGAGCCTTCAGCAGCAGAAATAGTTTTCCATGTTTCTTCATTGTTTAGACCTTTTTCCTCCAGTAGTTTTTCTAAGTATTTATTTTTTACACGGTAGCTGCCGCTCAAAGTCTTATGCGTAAAAATGTTAGCACGCGTAGGCTCAATCGAAGGGCTAGTTCCACCACATATAATACTGCTGCTGGCATTAGGAGCAATAGCAAGGAGATGTGAGTTACGGCGACCACTGCCGACCATATCAGGAGCTTCCCCACGATCTCTACCCAGAACTTTACTAGCTTCCAACGCTCGTTCTTTGATGAGTCTGAAGGCTCTATGATTAAATGATGCAGCGAAAACTCCCGCGAAAGGGAGTCCATTACGTTGAAGATAACTATGAAAGCCCATCGCACCAAGGCCAACCGCCCGTTCTCTATATGCGCTATAAGCGGCTCTTGCAAAGCCTTTTTTATCCAAGTCAACATGATACTTAAACTCCTGCAAGCTATTACATTGTTCCCTTATACCCACTGTCTGTATAGCATTATCTATAAAGTGTTCCAGTGTGTTGTCCAGCATCGTGATTAAATCCGATATGAAGTTTTCATTATCTTTCCACTCATCAAAGTATTCTAAATTAACACTTGACAAGCAGCACACTGCTGTACGTTCTTCGTTGGTAGGCAGTGTAATCTCAGAGCATAGGTTACTTTGCTTAACCTCTAGCCCTAGAGCCTTCTGCTCCTTTGGTAAGTATTGATTACAGCGGTCTGTGTTGACAATGTAAGGCTCACCTGTCTCTGCTCTAGTGTGAACTAGCTGCCACCACAAGTCCCGCGCTGGGACTGTTTTGATTGCCTGCTTTGACTTAGGATCAATCAGACGCCACGGCAAGTCATGTTCTACTGAATAAAGAAAGTCATCAGAAATATTAACGCCGTTATGTAGATTAAGACACTTGCGGTTAAGATCCCCACCAGTAGTCTTTCGCATAGCAATAAATTCTTCAATTTCTGGATGGCTGATGTCCATATACGCCGCATAAGCACCTCTCCTTGTTACTCCTTGGTTGAAAGCCAGCATCTGACTGTCAACTACGTGCATAAAAGGGATACTCCCAGTTGATTGGCTCCCGTTAGAAGTAGCCACACCGTTACTGCGAACAGCGCCCCAGTACCCACCCAGACCGCCCCCGCTGGAAGTGAGCCAAATGTTTTCATCATAGTGAGCTGATAAACCACCTCTGGAATCAGGCACAAAATTAAGAAAGCAGCTAATAGGTAAGCCACGCGTTGTTCCTCCATTGCTTAGTATTGGTGTGCTGAACATGAACCAGCTTTTACTGGCATAGTCATACAGGCGCTGTGCTAGATCAAAGTCAGTGACACCGTGATAGGTAGCACTGTACACAGAGGCGCGTGCAAAGGCTTCCTGTGCGTATGTCTCGTCTTGCCAGAAGTACCTGTCTTTCAGCGTATTCAGAGAGAAGTCATTTAGGTCTTTCTCTCTTTCGTAGTCTATGGTAATCCCAAGGTAATCTTGAGTGCCTGTCTTATACTGCATCTTGATTGTCCAACAAAAACTTCATCAATCTATCTTCGTACCAGCGTGCTTTGCGTAGGTCTTCAAAGGGCTTATTTTTGTACCTAAACCGCCACCTATATTTTAACGCATTTCCACGTAAATAGCCAATGTATTCGTCTTTGTTTAGCATTGCCTCTATAGCTTCTATGCACTCTATACTGCCATTGTTGTAGTGGGGCGGGTTGTCCACCATGTCTGGGGCAGGCTCAAGAGAGTATACGTCATGCACGAGCTTATCTCCATACAAGGGATGGTCATTTGGCGCGTTGTCTTCTTCCTCGCCCCAATGCACTTGGTACTTGTACTTCTTGTTAATTCTAGTCCACGCGTCTGGACTTTCATCATCAATACTCATCTTCTTCGTCTGTGTCTGGTCTTGTGTCATCTTGTAGTTCTTCCTCAAATTGTTCTAATCGTGCTATTAGTTTATCTTCAAACCTGTCTAGTATTTCTTCACTAGATATGTCGAGGGATTCTATCAGGTCATCAGGGTCATAGCGTTGCAAAACTCTTTCCTTAATCTCATCCATGGTTAAACTGTATTTATTGTGAGTCAACATATTTCATCAACTTGTCAAAGTCATTTAGTGTGTAGTGCTTAAATCCTTCCTTCTCGCACCACTGCCCCATTGTCATCTTAGCGCCCTTGCGTAGCTTCTTGTTAGGATCTGACAGTACAAAGATCAGTTCTGTGTCTGTGCAGTCCCTGATGGCTTTGTACTTCATTGTGTCACCTGTCCTGAAGAAGCCCTTTAGTTCCAAGAGTATCCCTGTGCGCGTATGTACGAAGTCTGGTTTGTACTTCCTGTGCATAGTGTAAGGGACATCAAACGGTTCATACTTAAACTTACGCTTTGGCGCTATGGCTGCAAATGAAGCCTCTAGCCCTGACCTGTAGATACTTGCTTTACGCAATCTTGATCTCTTGGACTTTAGGCTCATTTGCCACCTCTGTTAAGTATCTTGGCCCGTAAGCGTAAGCAAAAGCGCGTAGCTGGGGATAACACGAAAGTTTGAAGTGACAGTAAGAGCAACCTATTGCGAGTTTCTGGTTCCCACTCTTTCCATCTGGCACAGGCGCGTAGCAATGCTCTGGCGCGTCCGGTGCCTTTACGACCTTTTTTACGTGCTTGATCCTCTCTACTATGTCTTCCTTCAAGACCTCGTACACAGGCGCTTGTGTGTCCTTCAGGTCATACTTCAGGAAGGTTAGGTGTCCATTCTGTTTGTCCATGGCAAGCCATCCAAACTCTGTCTCACCTTCCGAATGAGCATAAGCCTTAATCTGATCTATATAACCAAAAGGATCATCAAAAGCCAACGTAGCGTCCTTGAACTTCTTAAACCCGTAGCTGCTGGCTGACTTAACATCGGTTACTATTCCGTCTATGCGACAGTCCATGTGGCCTACAATACCTTCCACCTCGCACACTTTCTGCTCGTCCGTAACCTCATGCCCAGATAGGCGTGTCAGGAACAAAAGCATTTCCTCAATCAAATGTCCGTACAGGAACTTGACTAGCGTGTGTGGCTGCATCGGCTCCTTTGGGCCAGCATTGTTGTAGTGGTTCCACAGGTATCTATCGTCCTTACCTATGTTTGACAGGCGCAGCTTACGACCATCGAAGACACCGCGATTGGTGAACTCTTTACGCATCAAGTCCTTGACTGCCTCACCAAACTTTTCAATCTCTGCTTCAGCGTCTACAGACCTAGCTACGTTCTTGGTCTTCACCAGTTTGTAGATGTCATCGACTAATGTATGTGTTGTCTTCATTTTGTTTCTCTATGGTCTATAAATCTAAGTTTACGTGTGCTTGGATCGAAAGCAAGTAAGACAACTCCTAGATCCTTCTGAAGTTGCGATCTACCCTCAGAAGCCCTGTTATAAATCCCAGACTCAGGATGTGCAAAGAATGTTTTAACATCTATTAAAAGAGTTTCTTGTGTTTCTAAGTGGTAAGCAATTAGGTCTATAGGCCCAGAGCATCCTGCATTCTTGAATACTTCATACCCTTTATCCCATAACCAAGTTACTGCATAATACTCAGAAAAATCTCCTTTGCGACTCTTGTTAAAGTTAGTGGGTTTCTGACCAGTTGCTGCCAACATTGTATTCTCCTGTTAGTGGACATCTCAGGCTGTAATGAAGACCAGCAGCCTCTATGCAAGACACTGCTAATCTTCCGTACTTATCTTCCTGACCCTGTGCTACTTCAGCCTGCACTTCATCGTGGATGTTACCTACAAAGTTATAGTCCAGCCTGTACCCCTGTGCATATTCATCTAGGATAACCAGAGCTTTCTTCATAACTATAGCACCAGCGCCCTGTAGTAGCGTGTTCAGTGCTGAGTGTGCGCTACGCACCTGTAGCTGCCTGCCATCTAGTCCTTTAAGGTATCCTCCTCCAGCTTTTGCTGCAACTCTTTCAGTAAGATCCCTAAGTGCTGGGAGACCAGTAAGGAATCTTGTTCTAAGCGCAGAGCCAGTACGCGCATTTCCCCCGACAATCGTACCAAGTTTTGCATCTCCTGCACCGTATAGGAAGGCATATATGAAAGTCTTAGCCTGATCTCTCGATTCAAGTCCTGCAAGTCTTTGATTGGCTGTGTGAATATCTCCGTGGAGAATTTCATTGGTGTACTCCTTATCTCCCATGTAGTGCGCCAACATGCGTAGCTCTAGTCCACTGGCATCAAAGCCGACCAGAGAGTACCCTTCCGGTACAGTCCAGCATGACCTGCACTCTTTACCGTATGGAGCGCGGGAGGCAGGCACCTGTGCCAGATTAGGCTCTGAGTGTGTCATACGGCCTGTTACAGCGCCGTTGGTGTTCACTCTGCCGTGTACTCTACCGTCATCGTCAGCAGCGTCTATCCAGCTTTTTATCTGTGCTACACGCTTCTGTACCATCAGGTACTCCGCTATCAGTTGCGCTTCCGGTATGTCAGTGATATTAGACAGTACAGACTCGTCTACAATGGCGTGTCCCTTCTCTGTAAACTTTGTGGGCTTCCATCCAAAATGTTGTAAGTATCTGCCGATCTGCTGCCGTGATCCTAAGTTAAACTCAGGGAAGTCAATGCGACTAAACGGGCCACAAACGTCACCCCACTGCTCACCTAGAAACTTTAGACCGACCGCAGAGAGCGTATGATCTTTCTTACACCGTGGCGTAACTTCCTTGATAAATGTAGGGAGAGGACGAAAGGTGTCCTGTACTTTGTCTTCCAGTTCATATTTTTTTTCCTTTAGCAGAGCTAATAATTGATGTGCATATTTTAGATCCAGTAGCCAGCCTAGCCTGACCTGTCTGGCGGTTATCCGCTGCACCTCATGTTCTAGTTTTATTGAGTCTATCTCAAAACCATCCAGTTCTCTCAGTAGGTGCTGGTACAGTTTTTCAGTTACTTCAACATCGCGTACACAATACTTTTCCATCTCAGGTGACAAGCATGACCAGTCAGTATGGTCGCCCTTAGAAAACCCAAGACGCTCGCCCCATGCGCGTAGGCTGTGTCCTCCATCGCGGTTAGGGCTACTCAGGCGTGACATGACCAGCGTATCCTGTACGCGCTCACGGTCTACCTTGATTCCCCATAGGCGCTCCAGTACAGGCAGGTCAAAGCCATATAGGTTCTGTCCTACTACTGGGAACGTGCCCTCCAGCGTAGCTGCTAGCGACTCAGCATCGTAATGCTTACGTACCTCACCGTCCTGCTTTGTCACTGCAATCCAGATAACACTGGGGTTTAGCCCATCTGTCTCAATATCTAGGTACAGTTCGCTGTTAGAAGTCATCGTCTACATCCTTGGGTGCTGCTACTTCAGCCATACGCCCTGTTGTCCTGTCGTACTTCAAGTAGCAGGCTGCTCCTGTCAAACCAGCGTAGCGATTCTTTAGGATACGTACTGTAGTTGTGTTACGCTTATCCTCGTCCTCGTCCTGCTGGTTACGCTCCAAACCAATCACCATGTCCGACAGTTGCGCTATCGCCTGTGAGCCTCGCAACTCACTCAGGCTAATCCTGCCTCCGTCCTCATGTGGCTTACCTGTGGTACGCTTCAGGTGCGACACCAGAAACAGTCCTACACCTAGCTCCTGCACCAGTGTACGCAGGTTAGTCATAATGGCGTCGATAGCCTTACGCTCGTCCCCGTTCTCCTGTGCTGACACTACGATGGACAGGTGGTCGAGTATGATCCACTTACAGTCCAGCGCCTTAGCCATGTGGCGTATGCGAGACAATAGTTTGTCCTCGCTTGTACTGCCCCAATGGTCAAACAGATAGAACCGTCCAGTACCTAGTGTTTGCTCCCAGAATGGGAACGCAGCGTCGGAGTCTAAGTCTTCCTCTAGGTGCAATGGGCAGTCAGCGGCTACCGACATGATGCCCAGAGCAGTCCTCGCTACGTCTTCCTCCAGCGCAAGTATGCCAATGTTGTCCTCTGTAGCGTTGAGTAGGTAGTACTCTAGCTCCCTGACAATCTGTGACTTACCCATACCTGATCCACTGGTGATGGTCACTAGCTCGTATGGTCTGAATCCCTTGGTCATGTCGTTAAGACCTTGCCACGGATACGGTATAGACTTCACCTTCATCTTGCCAGTGATGGCGTCCCATGTGTCCTTACCACATATGATCCCATCAGGCTGGTAAGATTTAGAGTCCCACCATGCCGACACAAAATCCCGCACCTTATTGGCCACCAGCATCTCGCTAGCGTCCTTCATAGGCAGCGTACAGATTTTGAGCTTGCTGGGGCTGAATATGTCTTTGATCTCGTCAATGGCGGTCTGTCCAGCCTTGTCGCTGTCGAAACATACCACTACCTGATCGTAACCTTCCAGCCACTCTAGTTGCTCTTTGATCTCCTTTGCTGCTGATGATGCGCCAGAGCGTAGCGACACCACATCCCATTTATTGTCGAACATCTCAGACACACTCAGCGCGTCCAGTTCGCCCTCTGTTATCGTTATGAATTTACCCTTGCCACGGCAGGTATTCTGCCCGAACAGCCCTACGCCCTGCAGTGTGCCTGTTGCGTAAAAGTCTTTGTTCTGCACCACACGCACCTTGCTGCCCTTCACCTCGTTAGTGTCGGTTGCATAGTACGGGTAGTGATGCCTACTGATTGTCCCTGACCTGTCAAACTCCACAGTAACGCCAAACTTGGCGCAAGTAGCCTGTGATATTCGACGCTCTGGGATAGCGGCAGTGGCTCCGTTAAACTCTAGCGGTCTCTTTTCTGCAATGCTCACAACTTCACCATTGGCGCTCTCGCGGTGGTTACACCCAGCGGAGAAGCAGTGGGCCGACCCGTCGCTATAACGGGCCAGCGCATCACTACTGCCGCACACTGGGCAGGCTTCATGCTTTACAAACTTAGAGTTCTGCATCTATTCCAGACGCGTCTTCAGCAAGTTCTAACACTCGCACAGCGTTAAGATAGGTAGGCGTACCGTGTACTGGGTGCGCTGGGCCTGTCTTGTAGCTAATACGTACCGTAGAGCCACGAGGTATGTCACCAGTAAAAGGATTATCACTAGCGTCGATAATCTTCACCGGAAACTTACTGGCAAACTTTCGCTGTGCCATGTTCTCGTACTCTTTGATTTTCACACCCTGAGCGGACAGCATCTCAGCCGTTGCATCGTCCAGAGTACCCGTCAAGGTAAACCGTCCAGTATCCTGACCCTGATACGACTCAGTTTCACGCAAGTTACTAAAGGCTACCTTCATTTCTGCTACAGCCATCTATAGACTCCTTATGGTTATTGTAGATTACTAATAATGAAACTTTAAGAATATACATTATGTTTATTCCTTCGCTTCATAGGTATATTATACCAGCTTTTCAGATTAACGCAACACCTCCTAGTTAAATAATTCAAATTCAAGATCATCTAACTGTCCCTCATCCAGATACAGCGATTCGTACTCCTGTGCAATTATCGCTCTGTTGGATATAGTGTAGCAAGTGTTGCACAAGTCCAAATGCTCCCCTGTTTTGTGGTCTTTTCTGGACAACTCAACGTCGCTCAATGGGCCGCTATTGCACGCTCTGCATCTCATTAGTGTAACTCCCTGTGGAATAAGTTTTTGTGTAGCTCGTCTACCTGTTGGTCAGTGTGGTTGGCTAAGGTCAACGCTAGCCAGCTTGTGGCTGCACTAGCTAACTCTGCGATGGTCGCGTTGTTTATTTGGTACTCTATTAGCTCGTTTTCTTTTCTGTCGCGTTCGCTAACCTCCTGTGGCTCGTTATCGTCCGTAACGTCTATGTCTGGGTGTGTTGTACTCATGCTGTTTGCTCCTTACTTTTTCCAGTCTGCCCATATTTCGGCTGCTTGTCTTTCCGATTCATTAATTGCCCCAACAATCGCTAAATGGTCGCGCATGTTGTCATAGGTAATGGCGTCGATATCGCCGGCTTTACTTATCGTTACGCTCGCCGCCTCAAAATTGCCAAAGCTTGTGTGGTTTTCTGTTGTATGTTCTTGTGTCATTCCCAAATCATGTCCAAGTGATACGCCTAACATAAGCGCAGCCAGTTCATTTTGTGTATTAATTTTCATGCTACCGCCTTCTCTGCCTGCTCAATAAAAAACTTAGTCTGGCGACGTATTGTCCATGAGAATTCCTCACTGTCAATACCCTGTGTAAACAGCATGTCTTCTAGCAGCCTACGTGCTGCCGGTTCTGTCAAGCTATCGACCACTTCATAAACTGATTCCATCAAAGACTCGTCGTTGTTATACTCGTTGCTCATTTGTTTTGCTCCTGTTGCTCTCTAGTTTTCTTTTCTCGACCTAATCGGTTACGCAGCACCATACACCTATTGGCTTGTTTGGTGTTGTAGTGCCGCCTTTCAGTATTTATGGCGTTTTCAACAAACTGGTCAAACCCATTCTCAGCAGCCCACACTAATTTAATGATGACTTCAATCTGCTCGTCAGTCAGATTGCTAAGATCCATCTCTGCAATTGCGTTGCTCATAAGTTACCCCAGTAAGTAAGTCTCAATTAAAAATGATACACCAACAACTGCCAGTATTACAACATAGGCGGTGCAAAAGTCTTTTATAGCTTGCCATATCATCGTTAAAACCCCCACATTGTTAAAGTGTGTTCCCAGTCTACCACTAGCAGGAACATTAGGCCAATAATCATTAGTTTATATTTCCAGTCTTTTAACATTTGTGTTGCCCCATAAGCAAAAAGTAACGACCTTCCGCCTCTCCTGTCAGATTGTATAGGTCTGCCTGTGGTACTTCCTGCGCGTCGATACCCTGCAACCA
>UEXM01000618.1_pt1 | contig 36190 bp, 44 predicted proteins | sample 1796661 | NCBI WGS metagenome assembly UEXM01 (sample SAMEA4772469, study PRJEB27181) | metagenome
CAAGGTAGACTCCGAGGCCGTCTTGTTCATCTTCATCACGCGGCTTAGGGTTGCCCCAGCCTTCTGGACGCCTGACAGATTGTTCAGATTCTTGACAGCACCACGGACACGATCAGCGTTAAGGCCAAGAGCGCCCGACGTTTCTGTCAGCGCTTGACCAGTTAAGCCCATGCCGCCGCCGCCTTGAGCGCCAGCAATCGCAGACTCAAAGACTCGAGCCCAAAATGCTTCGCTTCCGTTTAGCGTGACACTCTCGCCCGTCTCTAAATCTGCGACTTCATGCGTGAAGTTTTCAAAGCCTTCGCCAGAAGCTTTCATAAAGGCACCGATGGCCGTAACGAGAACGCCTTCCTGCATTCCCTCCGTGACACCTTCTCTAGCGGCAGAACCCGCGAACGCCCCGCTTAGCCGCATCATCAAACCAAAGACGGTCGGGTTCTGTAGAGCCTGCTTCACTCCTCCTCGGCTAAATTGGCCGAGCAACTTATCACCGCCCGGAAATGTGCCAACGATTTTGCCGAGTGCGAAAGTCTCAAGAAGACCGTTCACTGTTCCCACCGCAAGGCTCAACGCCTTCGCAGTGTCTTGTGGAATCAGTATTCCGTCGGGGCTCGTTAAGTCTTTCAACTCAATAAGCGCTAGACCGGCCTCAGCCTTTCCTGCTGCATAAACAGCAGACAAAGCCGTACCAGTCCCATACCCATAAGCGAACCCGGACAAGGCCCCTGGGCCAGCCCCAACACCACCTGCCGGCAATCCAGCAAGAGCGCCGAGTCCAGCGGTAGCAACGCCAGAAGCTAAGCCTGCTTCCTGCGCGGATAGAAAAGTGTGCAGAGACAACGGAGCCATCTCGGCAACTTGTCCGGGGATGTTGAAAACCCACCCGGCGTCTCTGTTTTCCCAACCGAAATCAGGAATCTCTTTCATCTCTCGCTTGACTCGTTCAATCTCCGCCATTGATACAGGGTCATACCCTTCGCCCTGCCACAAATTCGCGCCAAGCTCTGACAACTCAAGAACTTTTAAGCCTCTGTCTTTGCTGGTCGCAGTGTCCTTGAATAGCCGCTCGAACGTGCCCATGTTTTCGATGTCATCAAAAGAATCGACGACGTTCTTAGGGTTTGAAAATGTTCTGGCGGTTTCTGGATTCTCGAACGCATACCGTCCTGGGTTTAGTTTGCGGATGCGCTCTTGAGATTCTTCAGTTGGGGGCAAGCCAATAGTGAGCGACTCACCAAGACCTGAAGGTGCGTTTGACGACCTAGCGCTACTGGACCACATGCCCAAGCCTGGGGGCATCCGAGGGACGAAAGGCTTCGGAGTGATTCTGGCCGGAGCGGGTCGCTCAACAACCTTGGCCTCCGCCACGTTCTGAACGTCTAAGTTCAAACCCGTTGCCGAAGATCCGTCTTGCGTATTTGCCGATGTGTCGAGCTCGCTTGCCAAGACTATCGACTCCACTTTTCTCGGTAGTTAATTCGTGCTTGAATCACGTCGCCACCATAGAGATCGAAATACTCGATGGCTTCTAACTGCATATTCTGAATAGTCGGAGACACACCTCGTTGCGTAAGCGATTGCAGAATCTCATCGTAGATCGGGGAGTCTTTGTCGCTTGCTTCTTCAACAAATTCACTGACCTGCTTTTGGTCTAAATCTATGATATTCGTGATCGTGGAACCAAAAGTGGAACCAAAAAATCCCTTTTCTTCATAGCTCTCGTTTAGGACCGACTGGAATAGCTGCAACTTTTCCGTGAAGTTTAACGGGCCGCCTTTATCATACTCCGCAGATAAGATTTGTTTGTACATAGCAACATGCACTCGCGCATTTCTACGGTCAAGATCGGCCTTGACCGCTGGCTTTAGTTCGCCAGATGGGCGCATCGTTTGCATTTGAGTGTCAACGTATTTCCGAACAGAGGCCGAGTAGCTTTTACCCTGATCTACGCCATCCACGCGGAGCTCGTCCTGCGCTTTTTTGAGATCGTCGTGCATCTCTTTGGAGATTCGACCTCTGGCCTTATCATCCCAAATGTCGATTTCTGCAAACGCTTTAGGGTCGTCTATCCGCATGTCAGTATATTGTTGCCAAACGACAGACTGGAAATCTTCGTTGACTTCTTCGAGTTTTCCGTCTCGCTTTTCCTCGATGTATTTCTTCGCGGCCTTTCGCTCTTTGGGCGTTCCCAGACCACTGTCTACAACATCCATCGCCTGCTGAAATTGGTTTTGATCGACTAGATCAAGGGTCGAGCTCCAAAGCGAATCGGTTTCTTGATTGATACGCTTTGTCTCGGATCTCTCGTTCTCTGTGATTCGGTTTTTTACCCTGGCAACTACATCATCGCGGAGGTCTGGGTCTTCGATAGCTCTCGCTAATTGAAGTTGCTCTGCATTCGATAGGCTCGCTCCAGTCTCTTCGTCAACCCTAGACATAATGTCGTCGGTCGTGCTCTGAGATACACGCTTTCGATACTTTTCAGCACCGCGCAGCATGTAATTCTGGCGTTGAGTTGCTGCCTCGCCTTCGTTAATAAAGCCGTTGGCAACTCCAGATTGTATTAACGATTCAACTTGAGCGTCGGCAATTCTTAAATCTTCTGCGGTAATGTCTGGACGATCCGCCATCGTTAGGTGGAAATTGATCGCAGCGTCTAGCGTTGAACGACCAGAGTCGATCTGCCGGAGACGGATGCGATGGTTCGACCTGTTTGTGATCTGGTCGCCATAACGCTTAGATTGCCTGTCGAATACTCCAGCAGAGCCGCCTCGGTGCTTGCTCTTCAGCTTTCTCTGTAGAGCGTTCAACTGCTCAGGCGCTTTTTCCAGATCACCCGTTAATGCGATTTTGTCCGCTTCTTCTTGATACTCTGAGGAGAAGTCCGTTGCTCGACGAGTGCCCTCTTGCTCTAGCCAAGCGTCACCGATCAGCCCAAGACTAGAAACGGCTGCACCAAGATCACTCTGAGCTGCGCCGATTCCTGCGCCAAAATCAGAGGCCGAAACTCTTGGCTGGGATACAGGGTTTGGAATAGTGTCTAGGGTCAGCTTAGGCATTTTTAACAGCAAGGCTCCCTAGTTGACCTGCCCCACGAAGCACGGACGAAGCGATACCCATGCGTGACGCAGCCCTCGCGGTATCACCGCGCATTTTGTAGATCTCAGCTTCTATCTCGCCAGCGTCTCGAATCATTCCGATCTGTCGAATGTTTTGAAACTGGCTTTCGGCAATTTCCACAAGCGGAGAACCTGAAAGCCGTACTCCTGACTTTGCAACCTGTGTGATATTTGTCGATCTTTGAAGTCGCGACCTTCTGATCTGGGCTTCGATCGCCATGCTCGTCTCTCGCCGAGACATCTCTGCATTGAACTTGGCCGCTTTCTCCGCAGCCTTGCCAGCCTGAGCTTGGCCGAATGCGCTCGTTACCAACCCAGCCGTCATCAAGCCATAAGTTGCGGGAAGAACGTAATCGGCCATCAGATCACTTCCGTATTCATATCAGGCATGATAGCGATTACCGTACACGGCAAGGGCTGATCGTGAGCGATTGCAACTCGACCCTCACGCTCCCACCCGCTGGGCATTGAAAGCGCCGGGGTGTCTCCCGAAAACAAAGGCACGAACGAATCCATCAAGTCTGCCGTATCGCGCAAACTCTGCTCGTCCATTGTCGTGAAGTTTGATCCGTACTTGATGCCTTCACCAGTATCCTTCAAACGAATCACCAACTTTGTGATTCGCTTCTTTTTGCCCTGAGCGGTGCCCTGAGGGTTGCCCCCTTCAAGGCGCATTGTCTGAAGCTGAGCGTCAGGCAGCGCTAAGCCGACTTGGGCCTTTGTTACTGCGGTGCTCAATGTGATTGAACCACCCGCAACCACTTCATCGGGGTACACGATGCCATCGCCTAAAACCTTCACAGTCTCGCCTTCGAGATGGTACAAGCCAGTAATCGTAACGGTCGAAGCGCCCGAGTAGGTCAGCCCATCATCGACAAAGAACGCATCGGGGATAGACCCATTCTCTGCGAAAGGCTTCTCAAGGAACTCGATGTGCCGCACTGTTGCGCCGTTTACCGTGCGAGACGTGATTGCCCAAAGCTGATCTTGGTCCCCGTCCGGGTGAGGGATTACTGCGATTGATTCAACCGTTGCATTCGTGCCGCCAATCGTATGCTTGGCCCACGCAATGACTTCCTCGTCACTGATATACGTCAGCGAAGCCAGCGAACCATCCGACAACACGCACCACAAGAGACGCAAGGGTGACGACTGGTAAGCCATTTGCACAACGCCAGGGGTCAGGATGTCGTAACTCATCTGAGTCAGATCTGGGGCAGTGTAATTACCGCTTTGTAAGCTAGGCACGAGCTCGTGAAGTCGGAACTTCGCACGCTGCACAAAAAGCAAAGCCGAGTCTATAAACACCGGCTGGACATTCTCAGCGGCACCGTAGTTTGATCGACGGCGCACTCGGATGTTTGATGGCGTAATGGCTTGCTCGGCATTGCCGGCATCAGCCGTAAACTCGCCGCCCTTGGTGCCAATGATAAGCACGTCTTGACCGCTTAACCATTCAATCGAGTTAATCTTGTCTGATGCCAGGGTAAAGACAAGAGAAGAATCATCTTCGCCAGCGACTACTTCAAAGTTTTCGTAATCGCCCGTTTTACTAGCCCACATAGTCTGCGGGTCTTTGCTTGTGCCACCAAACCAAAGACGATCCTCGTAGAACGAAACAGATCGCGGATAGCCATACTCTGCACTCCATGCGCCAATAGCCCATCGAGGAGAGGTCAGCGCGTCAAACTCTGTACCTCCATATGTGGTTTTTGCCGGGTTTGTAGTTGACACCCTAAACGGGAAATCCCCAACAACATCGACTGTGCAAGTCGCCCCACCAACCGCTGTAATTTTAGCGTAGCCCGCGCCGCGATTGTAAAACTCCCACGGAACTCGCTTGTCTTTTACCACTCCGTCCGACTTTTCGTGAGAAGGAGGCTCGTTGCCAGACGCCGTAGTGGGAATACCAGTTAGCGAGTACACCCGACCCTCGTAGTAAGCCTGAACTCCTACGTTGGCAGTGCCAACTCGAGGCTCAATGCCTCCGGCAACGTTGACGTTAGCCTTCCATTTAGGCAGATCGGCTTCTACCAAATGGCTAATACGAACGTAGCTACCAACCATTGCACTAACGAATATCGAACCCGCACCCGTCGCTGTGATTGTGCGACTAGATCCGGTGTTCTGGCTGATAATCATCGTCTGATCGTCGTCGAGATTTTCTTCGCGGAACGGAGGCCAATCAAAATCAATCGCTTCCGAAGTCCATTCAATATCTGAAGTGCGAGAAATCTTGTGCGGCGGATGGTTCCCGTGCGCCAAGTAGACCACATCAGCCGACTGCACGAATGAGATCTCGTCTAGTTCAGCCTCAAGCCACGGCAGCGAGTTCGACGCCACGCCGTCAGTGATTTCGTAGACGCGCGCAGCAGTGCCACCAGCGCCCGTAGCTCGCCCTGTGCCGTCTTCGCCAGACAACTCATAAGTGTTGGTGGCTTGGTTAGCTACAGTGAAGTAGCGGTCATTGAGCTCCGTCATTGCGGAACCCGTGATAAAGACCTGATCGCCGTTTGCAAATGGGTGACTCGTGTCAGCGCAGACCACTGGGTTAGCCGCAGTGGGCGAACCCGTGAAACTCTGAGCGGCTTCGAGTACGGTTCCAGAGTCCTTGTAGACCCGAAGATACCCCTCGCCGATCTCCATGATGTAAGCCTGCTCGCGCGAAAATTCAAACGGAATGATCCGCGTCTTCTTGCTTGAGTCCTTCACCGGCTTCACATGCCGGAAACCACTGCGCTTGATCGCTGGGCCTTGGTATGTCGGGATGAAGTTCTGGAGCTTGTTGCAGCCGGTCTGATACCGAGCAAGGTCGGAACGTCCCTGCAATCGAGGCCCGAGCTGCCCGCCGTTAAATGCGTATTGAATAAGCGAAGACTTCACTAGTGGCGCACCGTGACCCAAGCGTCTTCTTCAAACTCTGACGGAGATCCCTCTTCGCCGTCTGACCTTCTAGCTTCCTGGATCTTGTCCTCGTACTCAGCAAGTAAGAGCTCACGCTTCGATCTGGAGTTTGTCAGCCGCTCAGCAATCTCAGCGGCAAGGCGTATCACCATGCACTCGGTGAGGATGCCGTCGTAAACCTCTGAATCAGTTTCGTCCTTTGTGTACCGAATCGAAAGCTCACCCGTCGCGTCTGTGCGGATCTCTCGACCCTCAACACGCCAGTCTTGAGCTGTGTCTACCTCGAGCACTTGCAGCGAGTCAGCGGGAATCTCGTAAGCCGTAGCGAAGCCCCAACTAGGAGCATCCGCTAACGCGGCCAGCTTTGTTCGCACTACCGCGATATTCCAAGGATGAGCGCGCAGCACCTCTCGACGCACAAACGGCCATGAAGCGTTCACCGCACGGCCTCGTTCGTTGGCATCACCTAGCGAGATAATCGGTTCATCACCGACGCGCAATAGCGCCTGGTTTGCGATCTCTACGACTGATGCCATGTTTTCAATTTCCTCCGACTCAGCCGGGACACCATCGCTATGACAGTGCCCCGACCTTCGAGAGCCGAATCAGGGGAGATGCGGCAAACCGTAATCAGTCACCAGCGTTGTAAAAGCACTCGAGAAGCACTTCTGCGCTCGTGCTGGTCGTCGCTTCGACTGCCGTGATTGTGAGGTCGTAAAACGTCCCCGGATCAGACGCAAGCCCAAGCAACTGCCAGATCATCTTGCCACGGTCGAAGTCATCGAGCGCCGCCTCAGTGAAAGCCTCGACACGCGAAAGCGCCGCAGCGTTCACGTCAAGCGCATCACAGAACAGGTTGTCATCGACTACCAATCCATCATGTGCCGTTCCCGTAAGGTAAAGGCCGATATCAAAATCACCTGCCGTACCCATGTCGGGGCAAGAAATCGTAAGTTCAAAGATACGGTCGCTCGACTTGAACGTCCCCATCCGAATCACTTCGTTGATCGCAAATACCTGATCGGTGTTGATGTACATGCGCTTGTAACGCAATCGGCCACCAGCTTCACCAACCGGGTTGATCTTGTTTGCTACAAGCGTGTTCTGGTCTGCTTCCGTCGCAAAAAGCGTCGAATAATGATTAGCCATTTTTCATGTTCTCCTGCGATACGTCCCCGCATCGCTTGGTGTGCAACAGGGACGGTCTTAACGACTCCGCTAAGACCGTCCCGTTACCAACTAGCTAGTGCCTACTGGCACTCGATTTCGACAACCTTGTTCTCTTCAAGACGAGTCGCGCCAATCGTGGTGCAGGTGTAGACCTGCTTGGCGTGAGACTTGTCGTTGCGCTCGGAGACTCGGCCCTTGATGTCGCTAAAGACTCCAAGGCCAACGCCAGACGGAACCCACATGGGCACGCGCCATGTCGAACCAGTCTTCGTAACGTCTTCGTAGTGGATGAAGCGCACACCAAGGAACGGCTTGATCGTCCCAGCGGAGCCGTTAAGCGCTCGCTCGTCCGAGAAGTCGTAGTTGATGTACTGATCTTCGAGTTGAAGATCTTCGATCTGCTCAGAAGTAATCGCGCAGAAAACCGGCTCACTTGTCAAATCGACATTGTGAGAACGAAGCGCCTTTAGACCAGCCTTGATCTTTGCGGCATTGAGCCCCTGCGAATTATGCACAACTTTGTTCTGAGTCGTAGCTGCAACAAACGTCGCCCAGTCAGTCGTCGTGTCACCACCTTCGCCGGTCTTCGTCGTCTCCGAGAAAATCGCTGCCATGATCTCGTCATCAATAGCCCGGTTAGAAGCGGCAGCTCCAGCCTGCACATACGAGCTCTCGAACGAAACAATCGAGCGAACGCCGATGTCGTCCTGGTAGTCGATGAGATCTGCCCACTCGTAGTCCGATGGAATGACCCATCGAGCATCGTGCGGGACAGGAATCAGGGGAGTATCAGCGTTTCGACTCGTCCTCTTCTGAGCACGAACCGAGCCAACCTGATTCATCATTTGGGCACCCTTGCCCGTGACATTGTTTACCGTGACCGCACCGCGAAAGCGGGAGTCCATTTGCTGCGCGAGAAGGTTCACATTGGAGGAGTATTCCTCGCTATGACCAACTGTAATTTCATCACCCATTTGGGTTCACCTCGTAGTAAAAGATTGATAAGCCGTTACTTGTTGGCTTGTCCGCCTACGAGGCGGGGCCGAATCATTCAAACTGATTCGCTGGCCCTTGGTGCTTTATCATCACGGGCTCGGCTTGCGAGTTATCCGCGAATCCACTGCACAAAGTGGGTTGTCAGCTATTCACCTGAAAATGTGAACCATTCTCAGGCTTGTTCAAGCCAAATCTTCTTCAGCTATGATACGCGATTGTATTGAGTCGCTTGAGTTCTGCTGCTGCGGATTTGTCGCCCTTGTTTGCCGCAGCCATAAGTTCGCCACCCTTCAGCGCAATCTGTTGCTTTGCGGCATCAGGTGTAAGACCAAACGCAAGCGCGTTGCCGTTGTCACTCTTGTCGTCGCCTCGCTTGTGCTCTCCGCTCATTCGACCCACAAGCGCACCGAGCTTCATAGTTTCTTTGTATCCGATTGCATTCTCAAGCGCGTCAATTACTTCAGGCGCAAACTCAAGAGTCTCGAATCCCCTACGAGCGGCAAGCTGATTCTCTTCAAGCACCGGCCCCCATTCATTGTCGAGCTCAATCTTCTCGGCTGAGTTCTTCGCGTTTTTTGCGTCAAATTCTACCTTGATTGCATTCTCGAGCACCGCAGCATTAGCGCGCGAGACGGCCTCGTGCTGTGCCGGGGTAAGCCCTGCCTCGTGATGCCCTGCCGCAAACAGCGAAGAGTCAAAAGGCTGACCCTGCACTTCGAGCGAGGGAGACTCATACCCGTCAGGAGCCTCCGGCACGCCCATACGCGCACGAAACTCTGCTGCCTGCTCTTCATTCCCTAGTTCTGGAATGCGAACAAGTTGATCGGCTTTCACGCCACGAAGACGCTCGCCGTTCTGATAGCTTTTGAGCATTTCAGACACAGGGTTTTCGGACTTGTCCCAACCCTTGTTACTAATGAATCCGATTTCGTCTTCGCTCAGGCCAGTAGACCAGGAAGACGGCGCGTCTGCTGCCGGCGTTGCTGCCGTATCCATTCCACCCGAATCTGCCGCCGCTGGTTCCGCTGCAAGTACATCCGAAGCCGATGCTACTGCCGGTGCTGCCTCAATCGGTGCCGCTGGTGCGGCTACCTCTTCACTCATCACTCTCCCCCTTCAGTTAGTGCTCTCTCTTGGATGGCAAAGACATCTTCACCTTCCATCGTTCCTAGATCGTACATGGCAAAGAACGCCTCTCGACGCCCCTCAGCCCTTGCTAACTCAAGCGAATCTGTCTCGTCGCTCACTTCAAACACTCCGCAGAAGTCAGCGAAGAAAGCCCACGCAGCAGCCGAGTTGGGTGTTCGTTTCCATTCCTGAACCCCACGCCATGCGTTGTAGGGTTTGCGCGACAAATAGCTTTTGACGCGCTCGATCAACGTCCCAGACTTTCTCAAGCTGCGCCCACCGCCGATAGACCTTGCACAGTTTTAGCAATGCCTGGACCCTGCTTAGCTATCTGCTCAGCCTGCGCGGCTTGCTGCTGCTGCTCGTGGATTGCGTCCATCGCGTCCTCGCTGCGGAATAGCTTTTGCGGAACGCCTAGATCCTGTCCGTAATGCTCCATTGCCTGCTCGGCGTCGATCTTCTGCAAAAGACTTGGATCAGTTTGGATAAACGCACCCATCACGTCCTGCAATTTCATAAAGGCCGAAATCTCGTCTGTGCGCTGCATTCGAGTCGCATCAGTTTCGTATTCAATCTCGTATTCACCGCTGGCCTCTGCGAGCTCGGGCGGCACAGGCGGAAGAAGTCCCTGCCGTTGAGCAATCGAAATTTCCCGTTCAATCATCGGACCCAAAAACTCAGACTGCTGTCGGCCAATGACAGGCGTAAGAAGCTGCCCCTTTTCCTTAGCTCGCTCGAGCGTCTCGGTTGCCGTCATCTGAACACGGTCGCGGACGAGTATGTCGAAATGGTTGACGAGAAACGCCTCGCGAATGTTGTCTCGTAACGTCTCCATCATCCCCTCGGTCATGTCAATACGAGCGCCGGTCTGCAAAGGCATGATCGTTGGCCGACCGTTCTTATCAACTCCACCGATATTGATACCGCCAGGAGCAATGCGAATCTTGCGGGAACCACGTCCGAGTTTCTTGTCGTCAGCCACCAAAAGCGGCGGATCAGCCACCTTGTGACCAGCGCGAAGGAACGTCTTCTGCATCTCCTGCAACGTCTGCACGTCGGGGAGCACCATCATTCCAGGACCACGACCGTAGATCTCGCTCGGGCTCACCGTGTAGCGAGTCCACATATACGGCATTTCGTGGTAGCCGCTGGGCTTGCCAATGATCTTGCGATCTGTTGCCGAGATGTCGAAAGCCTCGAACTCCATCGACTCGGGGCCTTTGCTTTCACGATCTTTGTTCATGTTTGGCCGTACACAATGGACGTACTTGCTTAGCTGTAGAGGAGCCGCACTTGCATTTGTGCGTGCAGATTCGGGAGCGTCTTCGCCCCATTTCTGAATTGCAGCCTTTGCCGTGAGCTCGTACTCGTAATAGATCGTATCAACGACGCCCTCAAAACTCGTCTCAATCCACGTCTGGCCGACATGAGTCGCGCGGTAACGAATGCCACCCTTCGGAGCCTCATCGACGAACATGCAACCGTTGCCGGTCAATCCAAGCGACTTGTAGACCTCATAAGTCTGTCCGTAGAAGCGAGCTCGCGGATTGTTTCGCATCTTGTAGAGAAGAGACTCGGCCTCTTCAAACCACTCACGAACGGCGTGGATCTTGTTCAGATCATCGTCCGATGCGCGTAGATGGCTCCAGCGCTGCGTGCGGGGCGTGTTAAACGCCTCCATCGCCGCCGTGAACTTCTCAAGCGATTGGACTGCTGTCTGGTCAAATACCTTGTCAGAACGCTTTTCGCCGGGACTGCGCTTCGTGTTGAAGTCGCCGCCGTGCGGGTTCATAAGCTCAGCGACATCTTGCCAAGTCGAGTCGAAGTTGCTCCGATTCGTCTTGCATACCGCAAACCGTTCAAGAATTGAGTCTGCCGTATCTGTCAATATGCACCGCCCAGAGTTCGCTTACCCACTCCGCCAGATTTTGAACTGCCACCCGAAAGCATATTTGATGCAATTCCTCGTGGCGCTCGTTGTCGTTCTCTACGACGAGCTGCCGCTGCGTCAGCGTTTGTCTCTCCGGGCATCTGGGGAGACTTTACGCTTGGAGCCAGCCCTGCCGACAATCCAGCCGATAACCCTGTACCCGCTAGGCCACCCGCTATGCCTGGAAGCGAACCTGCTAAAGCGGAGGGAACAAACGGCGTGAGCGCTGCCGAGGGAATCGCTACAGAACTCGCAGGAACCGCAGCGTTAGCAGCAGCTCCTACTAATCCCGCAGTCGTAGTTGGAGCAGCTCCCGCACCGCCTAGACCCGCAGTAATGCCACCGGCTACCGACGGAGCGGCAATAGTCGGTGCGGCTGCTGCGGTCGTACCGGCAACAACTGGTGCAGTGGCCGCAGCAGTTGGTGTTGCAGCGGTCGTAGCTCCAACGGTCGCAGCAACAATACTTTCGATAATGCCACCCATTAAAGCTCCCTTGCTAGACCGTAGTCCGTGTCAGCCCAGCCCAGGCGACGTAGATGTGATTCCGTAGCTTCAGCACCAGCGCACCGAGCAAAGCCGAGTTCTTTGGCACCTTGATCTTTGGCGTATGCGTAAACGAACCGCAACCACCGACGAGCTCCCATGTACAAACCTGCACGCTTGCGACCTTCAGGCGAGATTGCCAGATGAACAAACCAAGTAGTCACTGTCGCCAAATGCTCAAACCAAAACACAACGTCCTCGCCGTAACGAAACCAATCCGCTTGGTCGATCTCTACCTGCTGAACTGGACGAGGATATCCCCATTCCGCCACGTCATTTGCAGCTTCAAGGATCGAGGATTTGTCGCTCAGTTCACTGAAAAGTCTGGCACCCACGTAGCAAAGGTGGACGACCGGCTGCACTAATCAAGGCAAACCTTTGCTCAGTCCATAATTGCGAACTCTTGCAGCGGTTCGTCTTCGTCGTAGTCAGTGGGAAGTAAGGCAGAATCACCCTCGCCTTCGCCCAGCATCACATACTCGAGCGCCTCGACCGGATGCGAATACATATTTTTGTCAGGCTCGTCAGTGTAGCGCTCATCACCCGCCACCTTGAGCCGACGAAACTGGAACCCACCTGCTAGTCCCTTGCGGATCAGCTTGGCCTTGGGCGAGATCAAGAACGCTGGACGACCATCACCGCAAAGTCGCCGGCAAGGATTAGCTACCGCAGCACGTCGCAGCACTGGGATATTCGAGGGAGCTGACTGCACATCAAAACCGCTGGCCTCTAGGATCTGCCGTGGCGTGTCCTCAGTCGCCTGCCCTTTGCCGTCACCAGCCGGGTCAGACCAGCCGCGCACCTTTGCGCCGTGGTAATTGGTCTGGATGTAGCGCTTGAGCTCAGGGCCAAAAACCGCCTGACTCATGTTGGTCGTCACGAACTCGTCGATGCACACGAACCGGCCCCACTGAGGGATAAACTGCACAATCGCCGCCGCTGGAGTGCGCCCAAAGTCCACCCCGAGCAGTAGCGGCAGAGTCGGATCGTAAGGAATTTCCTCGGCTGTCGTGTGTACCGAGTCAATAAACTCAGGATGCACAGGATTGCCGTCTGACACGAATCCGTATTCGTTTGCCAGATTGATTGCAATCCACGCATCAGACTTGCCCGCTTGCCCTCGCTCGTAATAAGCGTCAGGCAGATTATCAATGTTCTCGGCTTCGTGGTTTACGTCCCATACTTCTCGACCGGCTGCGCTCTTGCGACCTGTGCGGAGTAGCCCCCCTGGCTGTCTGAAAAAGTTCCAGCCCTCGGGCCGGTCCTCTTCGGCGAGCTTGTAATACCAGTGATCCTCATCGGGCGCGTTGGTATCGCCAATAATCCCGTGCCAAGTCGGCTTCACCTGCCCTGCGGCTTTAGAGGGATAACGCCCGTGCCGCAAATCAGCCATGTCTAGGATCGGCTTCACGAGCTCTTTCGTCTCGTTGAGCCAGAAGCCAGTTGCCTGAGAACCGCGCAGCTTCTTCACCGCGTCTTCTCGATCCAACGCGAGAAATATCACCTCGCTGTGAACGTGGGTGCCGTCTTCGAGATCAATTCCAACCGTAAACGTCGGAGGCTCAAGACTGCCCATCTTCATCTTGCCCAAATCGTTGGTAAACACTTCTCGAAAGTCTCGAATAGTCGTAGACATCAGATCTGGATAGGTGTTGCGAATCGCGAACCAGCGAGTCGGCCTGATCCCCAGCGCGTTTGGCTCTTGCTCGACTGAGGTCTTCAAAATGCGCTGTATCGCGCCGTAGGTCTTGCCGGAACCGAGTGGCCCCATGATGAGATCTACGCGCCCGCGCGCCGTCCTGAAGGCTTCCAGCACAGGGCTAGAAGGCGTTCCCATCTTGATCTCGACTGTGACCGACAATTATTCGCTGAGGTCGATGATCTTGAGGACGTTCTTCACGCTGACTTCGCCCTCAACCGTGTTCGGGAGTAGCTTCGCCAGGATGGTGATAAACGCTTTGGGGTTCGCCTCGGATTGAGTAACGAGGTAATCGACACCTCCCGCCTTCTCGAATGCCTCGCGCACCATCTCCCGCATATCTCGTGTTACTTTATTAACAGAACCCTTGGGCCTCCCCGGGCCAGGCTTCCCCCCGCCGACCGTATTGTCTGCCATTTCGGAACCTACCAGTTGCAGTGTTTTTCACCACGATGCTCATCCATCGCAGCTTTCAAAATCGCTTTGCAGGCATCTTCTACGTTCATTCCAATCGCTAGCAGCGCCTTAACCTGATCGTTCCGCCGTGGCCCGGTAAATCGGTCGTCCATGAGTTGCCGATCTAGCCGAGCCGGCACTCCGCCGTTGGCGTAAGCGTTCAAGATTCGTAGCCAGCCCTCCGGCCTCTGATCTTTGTCGGGAGAGAATATTCCGCTAACGGCTTCCGTAGCACGCTCAACGGCTTCAGAAACCTTTACCGGCTTTGGTGCAGCTCTGCGTGCTGATTTTCTTGCGGCCATTAAAATTCCTTCGAGATGTGGTTCCGGCGATCATCACTCAAAACCCCCATTATTCAAGTCTAACCTTCAATGCCTTGGCCCTCGCTGCTCCTCTGCCCATTGCAGCGCTGCGCATGGCGCGCAAACAGTCGGTTCTGGCCTGGGTAATTTGATGTATCGGTAGAACTCGAGCGGCTCTGAGCACCGAGTGCAGATTTTTCTGACCCAATAGCGTTCGTTGTGAGGGCGTTCTCCTGTCCCTTTTTTGCTTCTGTCGGTCGCTTTGCCATTCCTAGCAGAGCTCACTCTTTGACCTGCATCGTTGCCCCAATCACGGTAAGCGCCTCCTCGCAAGTCCTGACGACGTGCGCGTTTTCGTTCGGCCACTCGTCGAAAAACTTCACCTGGGCTGGAGTGATTCTGCCCTTTTTCGGCATTTTCACTTCGAGCAAATACGTCTGCCCTTGAAACCCAACAAGCAAATCTAGCGGTTCTCTCATCACATACACAAATGCCCCAGCCTTGCGTAATGCCGCGACGACTTCAGGCTCGTTTTGATCCCTTGACGCTGCCATTCTGTGAAGACTCAAATGCGACCCACCTTAAAATTCGCCATTAGAATGCTAGACTCAACACAACCACGCTAGAAGGGGGATTAGCAGGTCTTTTCCCCCGTTTTGCGCTGTTTTTTGTCTACTCCTGCCCCTCAAAAGACAACTCTTTAGCTTCGGAAATAGCAATTTCGACGTGTTCCAACACTCGACTCAACACTTCGATTCGTCGCTTTACAGCGTTAGCAGAGTTTGGCTGGCCGATTGATGCGTCGATCCGAGCCATCATCCTATCGGCTAGGAGTTGGTATCGTTGCGCATTGCTCTTGGTCATAAACTCATCTGCCTGTACCCGGATAGACCTCTCCTGTTCCCCGCAGAACGAGGTCAGAGAAGTCGGTCACTGCTGCCTATGCAGAGCCGTATAAGGGGTCGGGATCTCTCCGATGCACCCTCGAAGCAGTCGCTTTAGCCATCTGGATCTGGCCGTCACTCGCCCTCGGCTTTTTCCCTCTGGCATTTCCGGTGTGGGGACGTTCCCCCGGGGGCTTCGATTCTTACCGGCGGGACCGAAGCTATATGTCGGGCGCGCCCCGCCGTTATCCGACAGCGCGCTCCAGTCGCCCTATACAGCGCGTAATTTCTGGCCCTCCCGAGCGGCCCGTGCCGCCGCAACCTTCTGTCTCGCGGCTTCCTGTCGCGCCTTGACCGCATCCTCACGAGAAAGAGGCTTTTGGTAGGGTCCGTCAAAGCCGAGTTCTACCCGACTCTCAATCTTTTCCAATCGGAACACGCTCTCGGGCGTGAAATACTTGCGAGGATTGAAGTCTGATCCGTCCTCTTGATCGAGTCCTTCGTGAAATCTGACATAGCCATGCACGGCTGCAACCAGTTCTTCACCGTCGTACTCCGTCAGGATTCGCTCGATCAGCTTCCGGCGAGCCCCTCGCAGGCGAGGCGTCACCCGCTTGCCGTAAAACGAAAACGCTTCGGCGACTTGCCCCCAAACCTCATCAGCGCCCATCAGTTGTCACCTCGCTGCATAGTCGCCTTCCAAGAGGTCGCCTTGCGTCCTGTCACCGTGCATTTCTGAGTCCCGACACGCTCCGCAAGTCCAGCTCGCTCAAGATCCGGTAGCCGCTTCCAGGCCCCGTCGATGCCGTTGAGCTCGGCGAGTTCACGCCCTGTCACGCATCCGTGAAACGTGTAGCGCCTCAGCGCATCGAGAACTTGCCGCTGCACCTTTCCTAGCGACCCACTAGAAGCGATGTGCTTCGCCGCCTCGTGCGACGTGCTCGGGTCGTTGGTGCGCGCGTGCGTGCGCGCAAAGTCAATCGGTAGTTGGTCGCTCATGCTTCCCCCTCTCAAGAGTGCCGCCCTTTTTGAACCAGCCGGGACGGCAACGACTGTAGAGGGCCTAACCAGTTAGGTGGCTAGGCGTTCACTGTTGAATGTTGTCCCTAAAAAAGTTCGTCCTGAACGCCACAGAGTAGGCCGCATTCCCATGACTCTTCTGGCTTGTCCATGCCCGCGTCTGGATCGAGTTCATCGAGGAAAACTCGCTTACGCTCATTGTCTCCCGCGTAGCTTTTGCAGATCGCCACATCCAGGGTTCGCTCCAGTTTTGCCATTCTTTCAAACTCAAGCGGTAAAACCCGTCTTACTTTGTTCCAGTGCCCCATGCCCGCCTTTGGGCAAGCCGGACAATTAGCGTGGGCGAAGCCCATCCGATAGGAATCAGGTATCTCGATTCCTGCACGCATAACCATCTCAGCGCACTGAGCCTTAGACATGCCCTGCGTGATAAGCGGCGTCCGCAGGTCAATCTCTGGGTTATTCTCCCTAAATCGTTCAACGCGCACGTTCTCGCTCGTATCAAATCCAAAAATCTGCGGGTCGTCCTCGCGGCCCTTTGTGTAGATTCGACGGGGCACGATTTTAAGCTCCGCTGTGCATCGCGCACCACCAGGGCCTACTAGCCAACGGGTCTTCTCGTACACGTCCCATGTGTCGCGGTACTTTGTGGAACGGATAATCTCAATCGGCTTGCCGATCCAGACCTCGCAGTCCTTCAGGAATCTCAGGTTATCGGCAGGCTCACTACCCGGATCGGTATAGACGACATCAACACGGTCTGCGCCATATTCGTCTACGGTCAACTTTGCCGCGACTGCACTCGTAACGCCGCAGGAGAACCAGCAGATAATACGGTTGCGTCCGTTGCTCTCCGTCAATGATGATTCCATCACCCCACCAGCGCCAAGAGCTTGCGGTTCGCCGCAGTCAGCGGCACGTCGGTGCGCTTCACCACGCCCTTGGTCGCCTTCTCGATTGCGAGTGCGAGCTGCGGACTAGCGGTGCGTCTCTTCTTGCGGAGCCGGTTGATCGTTGGCTGACCTACGCCAACCGAGTCGGCCAGAGTTGTCTCTGTCCAGTCAGTGCTGCGAAGTAATTTATCTAATGTCATTAAATGAATCTATGCCGCTCGGCATCCTGTGGCAACTCGGATTTCGTCAAAAACGCGTTTCCCCCAACTTTTTTCATCAAACCTGTTGCCAATGATTATGCCATCTGTCATAAAGTGTTTGTGGCCGGGATGATCCGGCCCACCAGAGGAGTACAGACATGTTCAAGGCACCCCGAAATCGCTGGTTCTGGTTCGAGGGCAGCGGCTACTGCCTCGCGTGTGCAGAGGGCGCGTCTTACGGCAACCACAGAAATGATGCAGACGCCGCCAAAGCGGGCTGGCTTGCCAGCAGGACCGTCGATTACTGCTGTAATTGTGGTCGGATTCCAGGAACCACCGAGATCAAGCCCAGCGAGCTGCGCTGACCCATTCGGTCACCCCGCTACTGCGGGGATTCCGAATAGATCAACTAACACCAGAGGAAAGCCTATATGGCTATGGAATATTGCCACGCAGGAAACCATCACATTGACCTCGATTGGAATTGTGATGGTGAGTACGACAAAAACGATCACTGGATTTGCGGCGACTGCCTTGCCGAAATGGAGGAAAACAAATGAAAGATAAAATGCTTGATCGCACAACCGTCGAAATTTGTGAAAAACAACGCAGCGCTATCGACAGCCTTTTCGCCCAAAGCAAAGCGCGATTGCGCCTTTATCAATCCGAGCTCCGCGCAAACGACGCACTTCAAGATCGTTGCTCGGAACTGCAAGCGCGTTGCGATGCACTATTTTCAACGGCAGCTCAAGCAACTCACCGCGCGATTCGCCTTGAATCCGATCTCGAGTCCTCCCGCTCTGCCCACCGAGATTGCCGTGACGCTCTGAAGTCCGCACTCGAAGCCGCTAACGCTCCCGCCTGCAAAGAGTGCGACGGAACTGGCGACGGCGTTCGCTTCGGTAATGGTGGCCCTGGCGATGAGACGCCGCCCGAGCTTGTGGATCATGGCGGCTGCGAAGACTGCGAAGGTCTTGGTTTGGAGTGGCTCTAATATGTGCCGCCTACTGCACCGATTTTACAAGCGCCGGCTGTACTGCCCGCACTGCCGAGAACTGAACCAGGTCTACCGACCTATGTCACACAGAGGTACAAAATGAGCGAACTGCACCGCGACACAGACGAAGTAGCCGAAGACTCCCTTATCGAAAGCATCAAGAATGCTCGACAAGGTAGGTATGAAATTGCAACCAAGTGGAGTGAGGTTCACCAGCACCTAGATCATCATTCTGAAAGCGCTGAAAAAATTGAAAACCTTGAGTCCATCATTAAATGGCTCGTCAATCACCCAAATAACAAAGTCGTAGGCGATTGCATCGGAGGCGGCTGGAGCTGCGACTCCTACCCTGACGATGACGGAACACGTCGCGAATATTTTGCGGCTGATTTTCTTGAAGCAATCGAATTAGCGATGAACGGAGAGACGGAATGAACCTCATCAAAAAAGACGATTACCCACTCGATTGGATTGTTGTTGATTACGACCGGCTGAACATTACCGACGCCGAGCGGCGGGACTGCATCGAGCTAGACGTAGCAATCGCCGAAGCCAACGAGCACGCAGACAGGTTGCACCACGAAGGTTCAATCATTATTGCAGCGGTTATCGGGGCATTTCTTGGCCTCGTGGCCGGGTACTTCCTCGCTGTTTACATTGGGGCTTTTTAAGCCGTTTTCATCGGTGGCTCCGCCATCACACCAACCGACTTCGCTGTCCGCGATGTCACTCACTTATCTAGGAGATTCAAAATGGGCTTGGCTAGCGTATCAATTCAAGGAAACCTCGGGCGAGATGCAGAACTAAAAGACCACAACGGAGACGCCTTACTTACGTTTAGCGTTGCCGTTTCCAGCAAGCGAGCAGGCGAGGAAACGACCTCGTGGTTTTCCTGCACCGTGTGGGGAGCCCGCGCGAAGGGTCTTGCACCCCACCTGACCAAAGGCACGTCGGTCGCTTTGACTGGCGGCTTGACTTGTCGCGAGTACACAGCGAAGACTGGCGAGACTCGCACATCACTCGAAGTGCGTGTCGACCAATTCGCGTTTGCCGGCAGCAGCCAAGAGGCCAAGCAGCCTCGTGAGCAGCAGGCCGCGCCAGCAAGTGCCAGCAACGATTCTTTTGACGATCTACCCTTCTAAGGATAAATGATGACTACCACACACTCTGAGATTTGGAAAACACTGAGCACTGTCAACGTGTCACAGCACGTCGAGAAAAAAGGCAACCTCTCATATCTGTCATGGGCATGGGCTTGGGGCACTTTAATGGAGCACTACCCGCAAGCCGAGTTTGAGATGGACTCGCAGTCGAGTGTCGAAGCAGACGGATCTGTGACGGTTTGGTGCGAAGTCGCTATCGACGATTGCGTCCGCAAGATGTGGCTACCGGTGATGGACAACCGTAACAACGCAGTCTCTTCCCCTAACGCTAGGGAAATCTCCGACGCTCGGATGCGCTGCCTAGTCAAATGTCTCGCACTGTTTGGCTTGGGCTTTTCTCTTTACGCTGGCGAGGATTTGCCAGCCAAGCCGAGCCGCGCTGCGTCGCCGAAGAAACCGGCTTTGTCGGAGGGAAACAAGGAACGTCTGCGCGTTGCTGCTGAGCTGAAATCAGCGGAGCTTGAAGACGATTCCCTGCTGCCGAAGCAAGTCACTATCGAGTGTCTGAAGGCAATGAATCTCAAATGGGGCCAGATCAATGACACCAACTTTTCTGATCTGTTCTCTCAGATTCAACAGTTCGAGCCCGGCCAGGAGGTAAATTTTTAATGGCGAAAATATCCCATTACGAAGTGCTGAATTGCCTACGAGCAGCAGAGAATGAGTTTGGAGAATCCGAAACCGCGCGGGATCTTTCTCGCCGATTGCTTAGTGAAATTATCACGCAGGAGCTTAGGCTTTCTAAGTGGGCCGAGCGCAAAGCGAAACAAGCAGAGGCAGAGTGGGACGCGCTAATTCTTCCAGACAGTGAGGAAACCGTATGAGCGAACCAACCTACGGCGAAATCATCAAAGCAGCTCGCGAGGCGAAAGGCTGGAGCAATCAGAAGTTTGCCTCCGAAGCCGGCCTTAGCGATTCCACGACACACGCTGCAGAGAACGGCAAAACCAATCTGACTAGAACGACACGCATCAAGATCGAGGGTGCGCTTGATCTGTCGATTACGCCGTGCACTTTTGATGAGAAAACTTTCTTCAGGACACAGAGTGCCGCGACCAATACTCCTGACGGACCAGCCCTGTGGAGTTTGGAGTGGTCGCAAGAATTGAAGCGGTGCCGCTTGAACAGAAATTGGACGCCAACTGAACTAGCGCGCAAAGCCGACATCGGAGTTAGCCAGCTTTACGCGGTTGAGTCTGGGCAACGAATCCCACGCTTAGACGTAGCGATGGCGCTGAGCGATGCGCTGGGGATGGCTATCGAATGGTGATGGCAACGGACGGAGATGACCCGAAAGGGTGGGTGCGCGAGTGGGCGCAGGACATGAAGCGGGAGCGTGTCAAACAAGGTATGACGATGGCTGTACTCGCTCAACTGTCTGGGGTTCCGAAAGGCTCGCTATCCCGTTACGAGACTCTGGAGAGAGAGCCTGTGCTCAGCAATGCAATGGCAATCAGCGATGCGCTGGGGATGGCTATCGAATGGTAGGCCCGAGGGGGAGTAGATGAACTGCGAATTTAAGGAAAGTCCGAAAAAGGTAAAACACGCGGAAAAGTTCGCACGGGATAGAAACCGTGAGATTCAAGACGCATTAAGGAAATTCGGAGAATCAAAAAGGCTTACCCGAATCCGCAAACGTTCGTGCGGCGACTGCACGGAATGCTGTACTTCGATGGCGGTAAATGAGATCGACAAGCCATCAGGGGAGTCCTGCGCGCATGTGCGTTGCGATGGGTGTGCCATCTACTCAAACAGACCGTATTCCTGCGCCGCTTGGTCTTGCCTTTGGTTGTCAGGATACGGACCCGACTCTGCAAAGCCATCTGCTTCCGGGTTTGTGGCTCACTTTAGCTATCAGACAGACAATGTGATTGTCGCTCACATTGTATCTGCCACGCCGTATGAATCAGAACCCGCGTTAGACATGATCGAAGAGATCGACATTGGACTACAGAAAAGATACGGCCAGAACACCAGAGTCTTCGTTATGGCGGAAGACAACAGCGCCGAGAAATATCCGTTCACTAGCGACCCTAGATTGGTGGTGAGCATGATACGGAACCACGCTATCGAGGGGCGCGCGGACCAACTCATCGGCCAAACCAAGAGCAGTATCTGCCCGGCATCAAACATCAGCTATAAGGAAGCGCGAAGGGGCGGTATATCGCAGCACTCACCTAGTCCAGCAGGAACTCGTTAGCTTGTGTTTGGAGCGATGCGCTGGGGATGGCTATCGAATGGTGAACGATAAGAGGGAGGGCTCATCAGGTGTCACTTCGTGAGCTGGCATTATTCGCGGGCGCTGGTGGCGGAATACTCGGCGGCAAGCTGCTTGGATGGCGCACAATCTGCGCTGTCGAAAACGAGCCCTATGCCCGCGACGTTCTCATGGCTAGACAAAACGACGGATGTCTCGAAGCCTTCCCGATCTGGGATGACGTGCGAACCTTTGACGGACGACCTTGGCAGGGCATTGTTGATGTCGTTTCAGGCGGCTTCCCGTGTCAAGACATCAGCGCGGCCGGAAAAGGCAAAGGCATTGAAGGCGAGCGCGCCGGGCTTTGGCGCGAGTTCGCTCGCATCATCGGCGAAGTACGACCTAGCTTCGTCTTCGTGGAAAACAGCCCAATGCTCACTTCTCGGGGACTCGGAACCGTTCTCGGAGACTTGGCCGCGCTGGGGTTCGATGCGGAATGGGGAGTGTTGGGAGCGCACCATGCCGGCGCTCCGCACAAGCGGGACCGGATCTGGATCTTGGCTTGCAACTCCGACCGCGACAGCGAACCAACTCAGCCCGTCGATGATGAAGCATCCGGGATGCCGAGCTTGGATGTTACCAACACCAGCGGCGAGCTCATACGGAACAAATCAAGGCGGCGCAGCGGGACGAACAGGCAAGGTTCGACCGAGCTTAGACACGATGGCGCGCAAAAACATGTGGCCGACACCGACAGTGCAGGACGCAAGCAACAATGGCGGCCCGTCTCAAATGCAGCGGAACACAAAGCCACTAAATGCGGAAGTTGGTGGAAGTCTGAACCCGACGTGGGTCGAGTGGCTCATGGCGTGGCCGCTCGAGTGGACCGATTGCGCTGCATCGGAAACGGACAAGTTCCAGCAGTGGCAGCGCTCGCATGGGAAACGCTGATTGACCGAATCGCGAGCCACAGCACGCCGATCAGCAGCGCGAGCGTGAAGCCGGGTTCCGGCACCGCGTGAACGGGAATTTCCCGCGACCACTCGCTAAATTCGTCTCCGCGAATAGAACGACTGCGGACAAGGAAAGCAAGGCGAGGCAACTCAACCTGAGCTTCAAAACAGTCAACGCAGCCGGCAGCGGAATCTTGAACCCGCTGAACAAATTCCCAGTCGCCGCCGACGCGCTGAAATTGGAACTCCCATCCGTCTACCAACTCGGGCTCGGCCTGATGCCAGTGTATTGTGAAGTCAGGCATTAACGTCGCCGCGCGACCGAATCTAGCCAAGCATACTTAGCTAGAGAGTCCGCTTCGATTTCGCTGCGTTCTAATTCAGAGACTCGACCTTCCTTTGCGAGTTGGTCTACATAGTTTGACAAGTCCACCGCCTCTGCCGCTGCCTCGCGTGCTGCATCGCCGCGAAAGGGATCACCGGGCTTTCGTCCGTACTCCTCAAGACCGTTTGCCCAAGCTGATTTCTTGCGTTGTTGAAACTCGTAGTACAGTTCTTCGATTCCTCGGCTCGCGTTCATTTTGTTTCCTTAGCAATGAGTGGCAATTAGTCCAGCGGGAACTCGTTAGCTTGCTCGTGACCGTGATCGTGGTCCCAGCGGTTTTGGATCTCTCCCATCAACGTGTAGAACGTAGGGGGGTGGTGATCGGCATTGTGCTCGATTGACGCTAGCCCCCACTGCACAGCGTGAACGTACTCGTGAATGAGAGTGGAGTTCATCTGCTCCCACGTCCGGCATTTTCGCATCGACAACTCGATCACAATGTGCCGGTCTTCGCGGTACGTCTGACCGTGGCAATGACAAGCAGCGTCCTCGTCAATGATCTCTTCGACCCAGATCATTTCGACACGCCGACCCGCAGGCCATTCGGATTGCAGCCAACCGAGAACCTGCTTCGATCTCTCAAATCGGTTGCGCGCTTTTCTCACAGACATCCCCACACGCGGTAAAAGTCGCTGATCTCTAGCCGTTCGAGATCGATCACGAAAGCCATTTGTGCAGGTGGCTCTGACGGAAATCCGCCATCGGTTGAGTAGCCATTCATACCCACTAGCGACCCGTTGCAGACGGCCTGACCCGCTCCAAAGATTTGACATTGATGGTAGTGCCCGATGCAGATTGTTCTGAAGTCGTAGTCGCGCGCGAGCACGCCGGCCTTCTTCATCAAAGGTATGGATATCCCGCCGACGCCACCGCCATAACGAATCCCGTGACCGTGGTGAAACAGGATTGGGTAACCGTGGACATCGACGAGATTCCATTCAGCGGTGCTGATCTCGAACGTGATTGAGGAGTCACGAGCAAACCACGAAGCAAGATCCTCGTACACGATTGAAGCGTGGCTGAAGTCTTTTGCGAGCCCAGGCACGATCTTCATTGACGACCTGTCATGGTTGCCCCAAGAAGTTGGAATGTGAATACGTTCAACATTTAACTCGGCGCGCAGAAACGTAATGATCTCGACAAGCAGGTTGCGAATGACGCGAGCTTCTTGCTCGGGCGTCATCGCCACATCCCACATGCCGCCGTAGTGCATTCCTGAATTGACCAAAAAGTCGCCGCCCAGCCACAGGACTAAGGTCTTAACATCTAGGCGCTCTTGCGAGAGCTTGACCATTTTGACCAGATTGCGAGCCCACTCAAAAGCGCGCTCTCGCCCGATGTCGGGGTTGTGCTCGTTCATGCCGTTAGACTGATCGAGCGTCACGAGCTCGCAGGTGTGCCAGTCGGATGCCAGAGCCACCCAGGCGACAGGTAGCTTTCCGTTCTTGCGACGCCCAACCTTCGCCATCTTGCGACCGGGGCGTGGTTTTTCGCGCAACGCTTCAAGTGCCTCAATCGTAACGGCTGACTCATCGAGCATCTTTGAGAGAGTGCGGACTTCGCCTTTCAGCGCAGTATTGCTACGCGACACTTTTCGCATTTGCTTGCGTTCGGAAATGCGCTCCCGCTCGTCCTGCTCCGCGTCCGCTATGGCACTCAGCCGCTTCTTGATCTCAGAGTCAGAGACGTTTGATCCGCTCACTCAGCGCCCCCTTTAGTGCTTGGGGGGCAACGTCAAAGCTGGGGATATCTTCGCAGCAAAGCTCGGAGAATGCCTTCCATCCGATGTTATGTCCGTCATCCCTAAGCAAAAGCCAGTTTCGGACATACGCTTCAAACGTCGCCCGCTCTTTTTTTGGTGCGGTCTTCTCCCACACCTGAAGAGCGTTCGTCCTGCTCGCGTACTGACCGCGCTTAGCTAGCCTTTGCTTAATGTCTTCGTCAACGTCTCGAGTCATTAGATTCTTCCGGCCAGCAGAACGAAACTAAGCGCCCAATCCAACGCACTGCTGGTCGGTCAGGATTGGCGAAAACAACTGCTTCGTAGTCGTCAACTTCGACCACGCTCGGTTGAGGGCAAAGACGCCTATGCGTCATCGGAGTCGAGCACCCGACGCAAAGCAGCAACGCTAGTAGGGCCATCGAGAGGAGCACGCGCCATCTCAGCATTTTCGTTCTCCAGGCTTTGCACTTGCAATCTCAAATAGACCAACTCACGTTGCAGCTCGCCCACCAAAACAGCCAAACGGCTGCGCTGCCATCCGAACCAAACCGCAAGCAAAATTGCAGAAGACGTTACGGATAGCGCAAGCCACATCAGTTCACGGTTTCGTCGTTAGCGGCGTGACCCCAATTCATCGCAAGCCAGTTAAGGACCGTTGAGACGATTGCCGGCATTTTCGAGTCAGGCACCACAGCAGAAACCAAGCCTGCGATGGCAACCACGAGTGACATGATTTCAATTCCGTAGGGAATTTGCGAGACAAGAACTTCCATTTTGCTTCTCCTATCGCGGATCAATTTCCGCGTGAATGTGCATGTTTAACCCTTCGCCGTGAACCACGAATTGGTACGAGCCAAGAGGATCGTCGAGCCGCTGTCGAACGCGACCAACCCACTCCCACATCGCGAGCTCTCGAGCATCGTCATCTGCCGCTTCTACGTTTCTGGAACGGATGTCAAACGCGCTGCACCAAGTATGGGCATCGTCGGTGTGTCGGGCGGATCGGTGCCCTTCGGTGATTACCATGCGCCCATCTGTCGTATCTGGGGCAGTGACCAAAAGTGCCGTGAGCAAAGCGACCATTTCAGGACGGAAGTTTGATGGCTTGAACGAAGCGTTTTCTTTGAATGCAATTTCTTCGGTAATCATTGCCTGCGCTTTCTGTGCTTGAAAAAACTAAACGACATCTCGCCCCGCCGCGTTGTTGACCAGCACCTTAATGCCGTCCTTGATCTCGTCGATGTCTCCGCTCAGGTTCTCAATCGTTGTCCCGGTCTTCGCAGACGACTCGGCCAGCGCCTTAATGGCTTCGGAGTGCCGAGCAAGCCGAGCTTCGGAAGCCTTGTGGCGTTGCTCAAACTCGGCCTCTCGCTGATTCTGCTTGTAGAAAATACGCGCGAGTGCACCACTTCCCGTGACGCCGAGAGCTGCCATAAGTTCAGTCATCCATGAGGTTGTGCCGGGATCGGTGGGCATTACTAGTCCTTGTAACCTGCGCGTATCACGTTATTCAAAACCTACTCTCTGACTAATCCAACGAGCCCATCGGCAATCTGTTTTGACATCCATCGAAAACCGTTATCCCCGAGTGAATTAGGATCAGTTCCCGGATGCGTGCAGTCGATACATACGCCGTCGTCTTGCTCTGAACGTCGATACAAATCATGCGCGGCTTGGGTTCCGTTTTCCGCTTCGTACTGATCGTAAAGAGTGAACAGGTCAAGCATTATGTGATCTGTTCCAGGGAGAAGCGTTTGAACAATTTGGTCGCGCAAAAATTTAGCGTTAGGGTACGAAAAAGCTCTTGCGCCTGACATGTTAGGTAGTCCGGTAGAGATTAAACACCGCAGTCCATTTGCTGTTGCGTGGTCTAGCATCGCCTCGTAGTCTCGAATTGCATCAACATACAAAGCGTTGCTTGTTGTCCAAGCCGCAGTATCCGATCCACGAAATGTGTCGTTAGCTAGGTAGTCGATTAGACAAACGGAAGTAGGCGACGGAAGACGATCCTCCAAACAAGTAGGAACGCAATTGCTAGCCGCGCAGCACGGTGAATCCCATTGGGCTCCGGCTGGCTCTCCCGTAGTTCCACAACCAGCAGCGCTATTAGACACAACTGCGCTGGTTGTTAAATTTGCGTAACGAGTCAGCGGCGCAAACGATTCGCAGGCGCTTGTCGTTGGATGCCGTTTCATCTGGAATATGCCTATCATGTTGCACGATTTTGTAGGCCCCGGACCAAAATCCATCTGATAATTATCGTCAGAGTGACACTCTCGCGTACTTAATCCATCAAAGTCGTAAGCCTGCGCCCCGGCGTGCGCGGCATTGTTGTAAACATTAAAACCAAACTCCTCAAGAGTCGGCCCGTAGCCTGGATAAACGCCTGAAGCGTATTCAGTGTCGTTGTACGAATGACCGTACATATACACGTCAACCGCAATTGTTTGGTTGTCTGATCGCGCGCTAAACGCAGACAAAAAGATCCATATAACCAAACAGCACTTAAAGCGCATTACAAATAGGCTCCCCGAATGTTAAGTTTGTATTCGAGGTCGCCTGAGCAATAACAATCTGTTCCTGGAACATCCCCAGCGTTACATCCGCTGCCATTGCCGATAAGAGTCTGCACTAAAGAACCAGACGGAATGTAGACGTTCATATCGACCGACACCGTGTCCCCTAATGCCCGCGAAGCAGCGTCATCGTCTGGAATGTTTATGGTTGTACCCGTCACACATGAGTTTCCCCCGTCAACGCTAAGACAGTGCCGGCACCCTCGTATAGTGCTGGAGTCAGCAATTGCGTATTGCGCGTGCATCCCTGTAATAAGCATCGCCCTGCCATCTCCAATAGTCGTGTGCGGAGTTGTGCAAGCAAAGTTGGCTACAATTTCCGTATTTCCCGCAGTCAGAACGCAGGTAGAAGTCCCAGGCACGGCGTCATTCATGCCACCAGCTATGTCAAAGTGACCTTCAAAAACAGACTCTTCCCTGACAGCTACTTCATTGATGCAATTCACCACCGCAATGCTAGTCCCACTCGTCTCGGCAGTGTCCACTACAAACCGCACAAACTGCTTGCCCGGTCGGAACGTGAAAGACGACGTTGAGGTTGCGGTGTACGCAATAGCCAACGTCGAAGCCTCAACTTTGGCAAACGTATCATCATCCGGGTCGGTTTCGTAAAGCGACACTTCGGATGCCGTCGCTTGAAAGAACGTCACGGACATTGTTGGGCACGAAGGGATGGCCTTTGTAATTGCGTTAACGGCCTCGCGCGTGCCGAAACTTATTGATGACCTGACAGAACCTTTTTCTATTGTGGTTCCAACGTATATCTGCCCTGATGCCGAAGACGCGCCCACCATGAGCAACGCCGCCAGTCCAATACTTCTTAAAAACTTCATTCCGTCTACCTCCTTCAAACCTTGAAATATCAATCAATTGTTATGCGTTATTGGAGCGAGAAATCTCATTCCAATTTGTTCCGTCGCAGACGAGCTGCATCGTGTCGCCCACTGTCGCGGAAAAGTTTCCGGCGATATTGATGTTAGACCCGTCTGTCACAGTGATAGACCCACCGAACTCAAGAGTTACTTTTTGCCCGCTGTACCCTGCTGTGATGGTGCCGACCCCCGTCGTTCCGGTAAGCCGAACGTATTCAATTCCAGAAGGGATCACGATAGTTCCGCTTGACGCAACATCAGCCCTCGTACTCGAGGTAGGCCCGACGCGCTTCACTACGGACTTAGTTGGAATTCTCACGTCCAGCGTGACGTTCCCGCTCGCGACCGCGCTAGAGATCGTCACCGCAGTTGGGTTCGCTGAGCATAGGATTCCGTACTGCTGCGAGGCGAGCGGCTGAACATCGACTTGGAGCTTTTGAAGAGATGCGCCGGACAGGTTCGAGGAAAACACTGTGTCCAGAACGGCGACGTTCGCGCTGCTCACCCTGACCATCCTTCGCCACTCGGCGGGGCTACTCGCAAGAACCCACGTCTTGCCAGTAACTTCCGTGTGCAGAGCGCCGCTAGAGCCCGCTACTGCGTAGTCCGTCGTGGAGAACGTCCCCGTTAGCGCGGTTACGTTCCCCGAAGCAGAGTATGTAAATGGACCGCTTGTTTCTGCTGTTAGGTCGTCTCCACTCATGCTCACGATCTTCACGTCCGCGTGAGATCCTGAGCCCCCCGCATCTACGAGACGGATGTGCTGCCCCACGTTAAGGAGCCCCGGAGCAATCATGCTGACTGCGTATTGGTTGCCTGTCGTAGACCCAGGCTGGAACGAGGCTCCGTTAGTCTTCGTTGACCAATTTTGAGTGTCTGAAGCTGTCACGTCTACGACCGACACGCGATCAACGTCGTTAATCAGTATCCCGCAGCGAACCCCTGAGCCAAGAGCTGAATCTTGTCCGTTGTTGTTGTACGTCCCGCCCCGGATGTATACGTCGCTCCCCTTGTCTACAACGACACCGTTTGAACCGTTATACATAGAGAGGCAGGCGTCCAGCACTACGTCCGACGACTCAGGTGTAGGAGCGTTGGCAAAGTGGCCGTTGGCTAGATCCTGATCTACACGGAAACCGTTGTTATCGTTTCCTATCGCCGAACAGTTAGTAAGCCTCACACCACCCGACTGAATTGCGAACCCGTCCGCCTCGGCCCCCATCACGAGAGCGTTTGAGATCGTCAGGTTCCGACACGCCGCGTTAGAACGATAGTTATTAGCGACCCCTGGCACGGTCGGTCGAAGCCCCAATCCGGCAGTGCGGCACCGAACGCCAATTCCGCCAGCCGCCGCCGTGTTGTACTCCAAATTGCAGTAGATCCCCTCGATTGCGGTGTCCTCGCAGGTATGTATCGAAATGCCTTCGTCGTATCCGCCGTCTACCGACAACCCGCGCAGGTTAGACCGGGACGTTGAGTCGATTGCGAAACCCATCCCAGGCTTAGTAACGCCTGTGAAGCCGGTCGCTACCAGACCGGATGCGTCGAATCGAAGCATACGCTCGAAGGTGAACGCGGTGGCGGTAGGCTCTAGGCCGCTGTTATCCGGCGCGAAGTCCACGATCCGCACATTTTTCATGGCTAAGTTATCAGCGTCTCTGAACTCCGTCGCGTGCTGATAAATCGCCTTCCCGTTGTTGCTGATCCCCTCAAATGTGACGTTCTCAACACGACCGTTATTCGCTTCCTGATGAGTGCAGCCCTTACCGCAGTCCTTTACGTGGATGTTTTCAAAGACCGAATTACTCCCGCTACCGAAATACCATCCCGCGTGGAGGAAGTCATGGATGTAGGTGTTGCTGACACGGATGTGAGTCGGCCCGCCGACCACGCGAATTGATGTCATCACCTGAGCGGTATGCCCTCCAGTAAGTGCAGCCGCGTTGCCATCGAACTGCCCCCCCTCGACAGACGAGAAGTCCGATCCTGTCGAAAACTTTAAGATTGCCTGATCTTGTCCCCCAGTAATACTTCTCTGTTTTAGGATGGCTAGCGGCTCTAACGTAATCTGACACTTCTTGGTAATCGTGACTTCATCCAGCATGTAAGTTCCAGCAGGAAAAAACAAAGAGCCGCCTTGAGCACATGCTGCTTGCACCGATGCTGTGTCGTTCGCGGACCCATTTCCAAGTGCGCCGAAGTCTTTTACGCTGAGCATATCTCCGGTGTGGTCTTGCAGGGTTCTATTTGTAACTCCCCCGGTCGCAATAACGGCACCCACAAGACCGCTTGCCTGAGCGTCAACGTAGTCTTTTGTTACTAAGTCAGTCCCTAAAATGCCAGTTGTAAGGTTCTTGATCCGGTTGTTCTTCGCGTCATACGCACCCGATCCGTCTACGTCACCGTCTGGCAGAGTGATAGAACGGTCTGCAATATCCCGAGACCGCTTGTTGATGTTGAGCTGCTTATCAAGCGCGTCTTCGTGAGACTGTGCAGGGAATGCGCCGCCAGTGCTGTAGTCGGTGAGCTGCGTGAGCTCAGGGTCTAAGATGATAGAAACTGTTTCGCCTAGAAGCGGGGCAGTCACAAAATCTACAGCGCCACCTACAGACGAACCGACACCCGATACGGTGTAGTCAGTCGTAATCGTTTTAACGGAATCAACACCCGCCGCACTTTGAACGACGACCTTCAAACTCGCTTGGTCGAGAATGCGAAAACTGTAAGCGAACGAAGTCGTAGACCCGTTACCAGAGTAGGATAGTCGCTTTAACTGGCTTGAAATAGTCATGTTATTCCCTTAGAAATTCTTCGATTTTATCGACTGGATAGGATGGAGGAAATCCGTACATAAATGATCTCAACACATCTAACGATTCCCAAGCTGCATCTTCGATGTCTCCCTCTCGAACTGAACCCAAGAACGTACCCGTGTTTTTCACAACCCTAGCTATAGACGGTTCAAACCCAAATGAGTTTTGACCAGTGACGGCACCCGAAAACAATGTGACAACTGGGACTGTGCCCATCGCTTCTGAAACAAGAATCTGAGCCAGCCACTTCAAGTAGCCAACAACGTCTGCGTCGTCTTCTGGCCCACCACGCCCACCCATCGCGGCTTTCATCAAGTCGTATGTGATGCCAGGGATGATAAGAGCAAAAGTCAAGTCGGCTAAAATTGCAGCCTTTCCCCTGTCTTTGACAGTTCTCAATCCCAGCGTGACGGCTTGATTGTAAACAGCGCTCATGTACGAGTAGAAGACCGTGAAGATCTTTGAGAGTTCCGTACCTCTCTGAATAGCGGCCAGATCCTTAGTATCGCCACCGCCCTGTGATATCCGAACAACCTTCTCGGCTAATCTCTGGGCATCCTTGGGCGACATATCGAGCTCTTGTATCGCGGCCTCTTGTACCGCTAAGTACACCGGAAGATCAACGGCATAAACCTGCAATTTGCCAATCAGACGCATACCAAAGTCCGCGACTTCTTTGCTCTTCTGCTCAGTAGTTAAAGCGCCTTTGATTGCCTTCTTTGCCAAGGTTGACGAGTCTTTGCTCGCCAAGCTCATTGAGCCAACGTCTACAGATCGGCTGAGATCTCTTGCCTCTCTGCCAATGTATTTAATCCTCTGCCTAATCGTCGCAGACTCTTCAAATACACTTTCAGCTTCACGAGCAACAAACGCAGGGTTCGACATAACCGTTGCGTGATACTTCGCATAGTTGGGGATCATCTTGCGCGCTACACCGTAGGCGTTTGAGTGGCCCAACGGCTGGCCCATGAGTGTGCTCAGCCTGAATGCAAGAGCGCCGGCTGTTTCACCTAGCCTGATACGCTTCATAAACGAATTGAGCCCAGCGATGTTGGCGCTTTCGGTAACTCGGTCGTTGGCTATATCCATAAGCCACGGCTCAAACAACGAGAAATACTCTTCCCCTAGAGTCGTTTCTTGAAGAGCTCTTCGGATGTCTTCGTGCTTGAGTAGCTTGTGAACTTGCATCAGCGTGTCTCGAGTGGACACCTTGCTTACAATCTCGTCGATATGGTTAGGGATGACTGAAAGGTCAAAGAGGATTGCGCGGTCTTTTACCTTTCGCATCCGCTCGTTTGCCGCTCCTGGCCTTCCAGAGATTGAGGCAAACGGATTAACGATCCCGTCGTTGATAGATTTCTTGTTTAGGTCTTCGGCCCGCATTGAATGGAACGGATCGTAAATGATTGGAAAGTAAGCGCCTTGGAAATCTCCAAATGGAGTTTTGATCGTGCGACCGATTACCTTCTCAGGAACGATTCCAGCAGTGCGCGCCTCGTCCGCTGCGATCTCCGACCAAAGACTACCGATAATCTCGGAAGCCTCTTTGGCAAAAGCGTAATCCTCTCGGCTCATCTTGCTGAATACAAACGCTTCAACGTCTTGAAGTTTCCAGCCGTTGCCGTCTTCAATCCTCTGCACGTTTCCGTTGTTACCGATATTCAAAAACAGAGAGACAACCTCGAGCATGTTCATCTCTACGTTCTTGCCTGTTCGCCTGCTTTTGAACGGAGTCTCGAAGACTTTTGAGTATTCCTCGATTCGAGGTTTTAGGTAGCTCTCCATGAGTGCGTTTAGTTCTTCGGTCTTTTCGGCAGATAGATCGTTTCGGCGCTCTACTGAATCACTAACTGGCTGATAGACCTTTTGGGACCACGCTCCGTTGGGGTCCAACCCGTCAAATAATAAAGAGATAGCTTCCATCTTTGCTAGAGAAGCCTCTGCTCCTACAAATATGCTTCTCATCTTGTCTAAAAGTCGCGCATTACCTCTGCGTAGATCACGCCCTGTCACGTTCTTCTTGATCGCATCAACCAACGATGCCCGAACTTCCGCCTGCATTTCCTTTTGACCGGCAGCGTTAAACTCGAACTGCCTAACGGCGATCGTTTCGATATTCTTCAGCGCATCGGTGAGCTCTGAAAGCTCCTTAATGGTCAGCTCTTTCCAGCTCTTTGTGAAAGCCTCGTCCCTGATCTTGTCAGAGATATAAATCGGGTCGTATTCTGATTCTCTTTCGATAATAAACTCAGAGAGAGATTTTCTGTTCTCGATCTCTTTGATGGTTCTGCTTACGTTCAAATCAAAACGATTAAGCAAGCCAAGTATGACCTGCAAGTATTCTTGACCGGCCAAGCCTATTCGCGAAAGTCGTCTCTTCGTCTGAAGACGGTTCGCGAAATTAGCTGCCTTCAGCCCGTTCTCTTTGGCGCGCCTTGCGTCGGACTCAAGCAGAGCATTCAAAACCTGCCGACGCTTGTGCATAGATGACTTCGCAAAGTCGTCTTGGATTGCTGCCTCAAGAGCGAGCCGGCCTTCTCTGGCGGCTGCTAGCCGGTACTTGTGAGGCTTCAGGTGCCGCCACTGCGTGTTCTCTATGATCTCGCGAGCCTTGCCCCTGGCCTCACTTAAAGCCATTGCTGGGACGCCTGCGCGCTTTGATGCGTCCTTTTCCTCGACAAGCAAATCGCTTACTTCACGCTCAACCTGCTCGTCTTTCAGTTGCTCCTGAGTGGCAAACATCCGATCCATGATCTCGACGATTTCAGGAGACAGCGGACCTTGGAATCCGGGGATGTTTTCCATAGCCCCGTAAAGCTTCGTGAGCCATGCGCCAAACTTCTTAAAGACCGCGCGGAGTGCTTTCGTAGGAGAGATTCCGCGCATAAAATAGTTTTCAGTCCACGAAGCCCATTGCTCTTGAAACTCAGACGAGAAGACATCATCCGTTCCGACTGCTTCGCGCATGTGCGCCTTGATCGTTTCGAGATCCGCAGCAAACTCGCCGCCGTCTACTCGGGCGTCCTTGTCAAGTTGAGCAAGCCAGAGGTGCCCCGACTCGTGAAGGAATGTCGAACGATCTGCGGCTTCACCTAACCGGATAACGACGTTGCGGAGCTCGGGGTCTGATAGGTCGATGGAGCCGCGTTCGGGCTGAAAGAACGTCTTTGCAATCTCAATCGCGTTCTCGTCGTAGATGACGTAATTGGTGGCTGTGCCGGGTCCGCCGCTAATCTGGTTGGCTTGGTACTTGTGACCCTTGATGCCGGCGGCGCTCAAAGCCTTAGAAACTTCGGCATCCCCTCCGTAATATTCTGCCATAGTCCTATAAAAAGACTCGCCTGTAGCTTTATGAATGCGGCTTTTAGGATCAGCGAACGCAGCGCTAATTGTTCTATTCAAAGTTTGCCCGTCAACCTGCTCCATCCAGTTGTCACTGTGCATGGTGCGACGAAAGTCGAGCATAATCTCCTGAACCTTTGGAATCTGCTCGCTCAGCGGCGCGTCCCAGTCCATTAGCTCGTTGTCTTCGGGGATCTCGACTTGGAAGAGTTGGCCTTGGTCAGCTTCAAGCTCAATGCCTGCTTCAATTGCCCCCTTCAGCTCCCTTACGTCTTTTTTCAAGCTCTCAACAATGGTTGAGTCTTTAATTAATTCCTCAGTAGCGAGAAGTCGCTCCCATAGCGAAACAACATCTCCAAAGTTATTAAGCCCGCTTCTCCGCGAAACGCTACGCATAGCATCGTATGTAGCCCCAGCTTGGGGACGGGTCAGACCGAGGGATGTCTCTATCAAGTCCATGATAGATCCCCGGTCATCGGCAAGTTTGACGGAATCCCCGGAACCTATGCGAACGCCAATGTCCGACTTTCCACTTAAAGCATTACGATAGAACTCCGCAATCCCGCGCGAGCTGGAGAAGTACAGCCCCCACCCAAACGCCTGCGCGCCCTCGCCTGTGCCGATGGCGTCCATGCTGAACTTGTCAAAGCGGTGCGGGCCACCGTGGAAGGCGGGTTGTTCAAATCGGCGAGAAGTAAAGTCAAGAACCGGAACTATCTCAATTCCCAATTCTTTGGCTGCGATGGCTCTGTGTCTTCCATCCGAAGCACGAACATCTGTTAGGTCATCTTTGTAAATAGTGAGCGGGTCAAGAGGTTCGCCCCGCTCCATCTTCTCCTTGAGTTCGTCTATGTTTTCCCGCGTCAGTTCGTCAATCTCAAGCGGTTTTGTGCGAGACAGAAACTCGTCTGGGGTCATCTCAACTAAAGAAGCACCTCGCGCCTTATAATCTGCGTCTGCGTACCATCTGTCTCTTGACTCCAACGGATATTCGCTTTGGTCGAAGGTGCGGGTAGCGCCCTCGGGCAACTCCTGACCCGGACCAATGATCTGCGGCATACCCTCTTGAGCAATCAACTGGCTAAGAGAGAGCCCCTTACGATCTGCGCGCGCTTCCATTTGAGCGAGGGCGATCTCTGTAAACGCAGACGCTTCCGAGTTTTCATAGGTGCCGCGCAACTGACCCCAGATCATTGCCGATGCGTCTTCTCGAGCCTGGGATTCAGTCAATGACTCTTGATCTGCGTCTACCTTCGCATCAAGTTCAGCACGCTCGGATTCGGTGAGCTCCGCAAGCATTGCTTCGCCGGACTCTTCCAACGCGCCCGAGATGCTTCCCTTGAAAGCGTCCGCCTGCACCGCTGTCATATCTTCGGGAGTGAACCGGACGTGCCTAGAAATCGCACTCGCTAGCGGAGTGTGGGCCACGTTGAGCATGTAATCTTCAATCGACAGAACGATGTCGTTGCCAGTCTCCGCCGAGTCTTCAATCTGTGCCTGAAGACCTTCAATGGACGCGATGATCTCTTGAATCGAACGAGGATCTTCAACATTGCCCATGAACCGCTGAACGGCTTCGCTTGAGATGTAGATCTCGCCCTGCGGATAGCTGCGCTTTACATGATCTGCGTATGCCTCTGGATTCGTCTCCCGCAAGGTAGACTCCGAGGCCGTCTTGTTCATCTTCATCACGCGGCTTAGGGTTGCCCCAGCCTTCTGGACGCCTGACAGATTGTTCAGATTCTTGACAGCACCACGGACACGATCAGCGTTAAGGCCCAGAGCGCCAGACGTTTCTGTCAGCGCTTGACCAGTTAAGCCCATGCCGCCGCCGCCTTGAGCGCCAGCAATCGCAGACTCAAAGACTCGAGCCCAAAATGCTTCGCTTCCGTTTCGCGTGACACTCTCGCCCGTCTCTAAATC